>WNGF01004579.1_pt1 | contig 18063 bp, 18 predicted proteins | sample 5400641 | NCBI WGS metagenome assembly WNGF01 (sample SAMN13153371, study PRJNA577476) | soil metagenome | isolation source: 80 cm soil or saprolite under grassland replicate 2 | place: USA:California | collected 2016-06-15
CCCGTCGACCACCTGGCGGCGGCCGCCGCGGGCAGCCACATCAGCGGGGTTGAAGTGGGGCCCGCGCGCTGGGAGACATCCAGGAGACTCGCCGCCGACCATGCGGAGCGAACCCCGAATCTCGGCTGCTTGGACGAGCGGAAAAGGGTTCGGCCGGAGCGCTACTCGCAAACCACTGTGCCACAGCCATTTGCGCGCGCGCGGAAAAGGGTTCCGGCGCCGTACAATGAAAAACCCCCTGGCGGACCAGGGGTTAGATGGAGCGGGAAAAGGGATTTGAACTCGATCGACGCGGTCTAACCTAACTACGCGATGACACGCTGCTTTCCCTTCAAACAGCAGTCTTCGCGAAAGGTTTCCGGGCGAAGCGCGAGTCCAACCGAGTCCAATGGAGGCCAGCCAGGGGCACTGGAGTTTTGGTCGTATTTTGGTTGGGGTCGTCGAGCACGGGGACCGAGACAGGGAGCCGGCGGGCCCCACAGTGGTGCTGGCGGCAGGCGGCCCGACGCCGCCCGCCGTCACGCCGATCATGGATCCTTGAGTGCGCTTCTCGCCGTTCCGATCGAGAGGAACATGCGGCGCGGCCACCCTTCGGACTGAAAACTAACGAAGTCGTACTTCAGGTAGAACCGCTCGGCGTCCTCGTCCTTGGCGTCGACGATGATGCCGAGGACAACCCAGAAGCTCGGACGCGTCGACCACGCGCTGGAGCGCGTCCACGATGAGCCGCTCCCCGATACGGCGGCCACGCGCGCGCTCGTCGACGGCGAGGCGACCAATCAGCGCGACGGGCATGGGGTAGCGGGGCAGTTTCTCCGCGAGCGCCGACGCGAGCGCGTGCGAGGCGACGCTCGCCATGCTGAGCGTGTAGAAGCCGAGAGCACGCGGAAGCGCCTCGTCATCGCTGGGCGATTTCCGCAACACGTACGCGCGCCCGATACCGGCCTGATCATTCGCGAGGGCGTGGCGTGCGAAGTAGTCGTCCAAGGGGTGCTTGCCGCAGCGGAACCCCGAGGCGACATCGGCCGGCTCGATGCGGACCGTCGCGTAGGACTGTGCGTCGGCCGCGCTCATCGCGCGTGGCGTTTGGCCGCGGCGCGCAGCCGCCCGCTGGGTCTGGGCGGCGCCTCCACCAGTTCCTGCATCCGGGCCAGCGCCTTCGCGGGCACGTCGATCTTCTCCGGCCGCATCGCCCACTCGAGTGCCGACAGGGTCGGGGTAGCCAGTTCGCAGACTGGCTGCGAACTCTGGGGGTCGATCGTCACGAGGCGGCGCCCGCGTCGCACCTCGAGCAAAGCTTTGAGGAACAGCGCGAGGGCCTCGTCGATGAGCTGGCTGCGGCTCAAGCCGAGCTCCTTGGCCAGCTCCAGGACGGCAGCCCCTCGATTGTCGGGCACGGTGGCTTCAAGCCGCATGAACGCCTCGTTCCCTCACAACTGAGGGATATGTGAGGTGTAACGCTTCCTGCGGTGCTTGGCAAGGGCATGCGGCGACCCCGGTGCGGTGCAGCGTGATCGCCGCGTCTACGCAGTCCACCGTACGGGGTAGCCGCTCCCATGGCGTCGTCGGGACACGTGTAGAATGTGGTCGTTCTCTGACCTGCCTGGAGATCCACCTGACACGCTCTCGCCCCGCCTGGCTCGCCGTCACCGTCCTCTCCCTCTCGCTCGGTTGTGCCGTCGTCGCGCGGTTCAGGCGCGACGCGAGCCTGCGCGACGAACTCGACGCGCACCTGTTCGCGCGCCCTCTGGACGCCGTCTGGCAGGAAGCGCTGAAGCTCCTGACCGAGCGCGACTACGAGGTGCTCGGCCGTGACCGCGCGGTGGTCGGATTGAAGGAGCAAACCTCTCTCGAGAGCTTCTTCCAGAAGGGGTTCGAGACGCGCGACCTCGGCAACGGTAAGCGTGCCCTGGAGACGAACCCCGACAAGAGAATGCGGCGCTACCGTGTCGAGGGAACCGCCATCGACGCCGACGATTGCCGCGTCACGTTTCATCTCGTCCAGGCGTACTCCCAGGACATCTCGGAGGACGTGGACCGAGACATCTTCATGGAGTTCGCGCTGGTCGAGCGGGTCGAGCCCGAGGCCGCCAAGCACATCGAAACGGCCGCGGAGAAGTCAGCAAGGTAGGAGTCGAGTCCGGCGCAGCACACGCGGCGGGAGCCGGGGACGACGAAGAAGAGGAAGAATGGAGACGTCCGCAGGTGCGCTAGTCCGAGGGGATGCGCAACTTCGCACCATGATCCGGAAGCTCAAGTCGGGCGAGTTCCGCCTCTACTCGCGCAAAAAGGACCCGCGCACGGGCAAGCGGAGGAACCTCGGCACCTTCAAGACGCTCGCCGCGGCGAAGCGCCACGAGCGCGCCGTGCAGTTCTTCAAGCGCCATTGAACGAGCCGCTGGTTACTCAGCGGCGCGGCAGCTCCTCGAGAAACGTCTGGTGCGAGCACTCGCCGCACTTCACCCGATGTGCCTCGCCAAATCTCAAATCGGTGAGGCGAGCTAGGATGGGGCGGCCCGAGGAGGCGTCCGGTTCGGAGCCGGCGTCACTCTGGGCGGGAAGGCCTGAACGCCTCGGACGCGCACCGGCGGTCCCGTCGTCGGGCAAGGGCTCTGGCTGGCCGTCGCGTGACCCGCGCGCTGTCCGTCGCCGATCGGCGCGCTTCCTCGCCAACCAACCCCTTGCCGCGGCCGCAGGAGCTCCGCGCCGCGGAGGCTTCGCCTGCGCGGCCGCGCCCCAGGAGTATCGGTGATGCAGCCCGCCAACCCGCGGTCGGGCGTGCACGGCCGCCGCTCCGTTGGGGCGCGGTTCCACGCCGCGAGCCAGCGGCGCGTCCTTGTCGACGCCGAGATGCGTGCGGTCCTCGTGGTAGTAGGCGAGGTACTCGTTGAGGAGGCGGCGAAGGTGCCGGTCGTCGAGGACGATGGCGTGGTCGAGCAGCTCGCGCCGAACCGTCCCCACGAAGCGCTCAGCCACTCCGTTCTGCCAAGGGCTCTGGTAGCTCGTTCGCGTGGGCTCGATCGCCATCGAAGCGACCGCAGCGACCACCTCCGAGGAGAAGATGGTGTCCCGGTCGAACACCAGGTATCTCGAGCCGCGACCGGCCTCGTCGAAGGGAAACGCCTCCCGCAATTGCTGGACCACCCAGGGCGCGGTGGGGCTCTCCGTGACGCACCAGTGGACGATTTCGCGTCGGGAGTGCCGGATCGCAAACCACACGTACAGCAGGCGAAACGTCGCTGTCGGCACCACGAAGAAGTCCATGGCGACGATCACCTCCCTGTGGTTCCGCAGGAACGTGAGCCAGTTCTGCCTCCGCTCCGGCCTACGGCGATGCTGTCGCATGTAGCGCGACACGGTGCGCTCGGAGACCCTGAACCCGAGCTTCACCAACTCGCCGTGGATCCGTGGAGCACCCCACCCGTTCTCGTTCGCCATCCTCCGAACCAGGTCTTGGACCTGCCGGCCAAGGCCGGCCGCCCAGGCAGCCTTCCCGTCCTCGAGAGCCACCTCCAGTAGAGCGCGAAACCCGCGCGGTGCCAGCCGATCACTGTCTCCGGCTTCACGATGACGACCGCATCCGACCATCTCGACCACACGCGCCGCAGCACGACCCAGAACGCCCGGTCCGCCGGCCTGATCAGCGGCCGGCGCTTCTGCAGAACCGTGGCGAGTTGCTGTCTGAGGGCGAGGTTCTCGAGGATGAGCTCCCGGCGGCAGGAACCCCGAGAAGAGTGCGGCGATCGTCGCCCTGAGGAGTCGAAGCATGGAAGGGACGGAGGGTGCCGGCCCCGGGGTAAATCGTCAACGATTCTCAGTGCAACGCCATTTTGGCGAGGTACAGGCCCCTCGCCGAGATCGAGGCGATCGAGCAGCGCGCATCCGAGGACCGCGGCGCCGCCTGACCGTCGGCGCTCCGGCGCTGGAGCCGCTACGGCCGCGCGCTATCCGGTCCTGGGACCGTGGGTGAGCGGGAGCGCCTCTTGCCGCGCCTTGCGGTATGCCGCGGGCGTCCGGCACTGGAGCCCGAGGTGGGTAGCGAGCGGCGCCATGTGTTTCACGTTCAGGGAGATGATGCAGTCAGCGTTGAACCGTTTCGCGCACGCCGCGATCAGCGCATCGTACTTGAAGTGATAACCGCTCGGCTGCCCCGCTTCGTCTCGGATGACCTGGAGGACGTGCGGCGGCAGCGACTTCCCGAGCACCCGCGCCGCCTTCGCGTCGAACGGAACGGGGACGATGCTGTGCCTCCGTGGAAGCTCCAGCGGCGGCGTCCCCTTGAGCAGCTCGGCGATCATCGGCGCCGCGATGAGGATCACGCCGTCGTTGTTCTCGACGCCTTCAAGAAACGCGACGCAGTCCTCGCGCGTGGGCTCGACGCGACGCTCGGTCCACGCTGCGATGAGGACGTCACTGTCGACGAGCGGTCGGCGCGGGTAGCTGCTAGTGACGATCATCGGCTGGCTCGTCCTCGTCGTCCTCGTCTGTCCGGAGAGCTTGGCTCACGTCCTCGACACCCTCCCACTCCGGCGCCGACTTCCTGAACCACTCTCGCCACGCCTCGACGCCGCCACCCTCCTCGAGCGGCTCCCACTCGTCGAGCGTCCCTGAGACGATCCTCTCTTCGTCGTCGCGACGAACGGTCGCGACAATGTCGATCTCTTGGTAGAGGCGCGCCCCGAGCTTCGGAGCGTCGTCCGGCTTCACCTGCAACGTGAACGGGAACGGCTCCGCGGCCGACTCGACCCGGATTGCAGGCTTCACGCCGCCGACACGCTGCACCTTCACGCGCAGGGCGATCGTTTCAGCGGAGAGCGCCCGCACTTCCTCGGGCCGCGCTGCGAGAGGTCGCTTCCAGGGCCCAATGATCACGTCCGCGACTTGGTGCTCGCCGAGCCCTTCGCGGAGGGTGTTGCTCACGTCGCGCGCGAGCGAAGCGATGCCGGGCGGCGGCTCGATCTCGCCGCTCACGTACGGCGCGGCCTCGTCCGCCGCCTCCTGCGCGCTCTCGGGGTTGTCCGTCGCGAACAACGCTCGCGTGCTGCCCTTCTCAAGGCGCAGGCCGTGGAACGACAGTTCGCGCCCCTGCTCCTGCGCGACCCGCTCCAGAAGCTTCAGGTACTGGCCGCCGAGCCGGCACAGGAAGCCCGAGTCGATCGTCTCCGGCGTGCCAACCGGAATCCGGAGTTCAAGCTCCGTGCGCTCGTCGCCGGCCACGTCTAGAGCGTACCATCCGTGTCAGACGCGCGCACGCAATGGGCGGGTCGCGCCCGGACCGGCGCCGCGAAAACGCACCACGGAACGCACCCCGCAGCCCCGAAAACGAAACGCCCGTCACCGCGTTCTAGTGCGATGACGGGCGTTTACTGAGTCGGGGAGACAGGATTCGAACCTGCGACCCCTTGGTCCCGAACCAAGTGCTCTACCAGGCTGAGCCACTCCCCGGTGCGACGACGTCGGCCCTTCGAAACCACGGTCCCGGGAAGACCGCCAGCCCGACGTAAGGCCGCGTATCTACTGAACGCCGGCCGAGGTGTCAAGCGGCATCCCCCTGCCCGCACGGAAACCCGTCGGGCACGGGCGATCGCGTGCGTCCCGCGCGTTTCCTCGACGCGCAGCCCGGCCGCTCACCGCGTGCAGACCGCCTCGAGCTCCGCCATCTCCTTCGGCACCGCGGCGGTGAGGTTGTCGCGCCCCTCGGTCGTCACGAGCACGTCGTCCTCGATCCGGATCCCGACGCCGCGCATCTCCGCCGGCGCGCCCTCGTCGTCCACCGCGACGTAGAGCCCGGGCTCGATCGTCAGCACCATCCCGGGCACGAGCGGGCGCGGCTTGCCGTCCACGTAGTAGTCGCCGACGTCGTGCACGTCCATGCCGAGCCAGTGGCTGGTCCGGTGCATGTAGTACTTGCGGTACGACTTGTCCTCGATGCGTGCGTCCGCCGGCCCCTTCAGCAGGCCGAGCGCGATGAGCCCGTCCACGAGCCGCCGCACGGTGAGGTCGTGGATCGCGTCGATCGTCGTCCCCGGCCGCACCGCCTCGATCGCCTCCTTCTGCGTGGCGAGGCAGAGCATGTACAGGTCGAGCTGCGGCTTCGTGAACTCGCCCGAGACCGGGAAGGTCCGCGTCACGTCCGCCGTGTACCAGTCGTACTCGCCGCCCGCGTCCACGAGGCAGACCTGCCCGTCCGCGAGCACCGCGTCGCCGGCTCGGTAGTGCAGGATCGTCGAGTTCGCGCCCGCCGCGACGATGGTCCCGTACCCGGGTCCCATCCCGCCGCGCCGCCGGAACGCGTACTCGATCTCCGCCTGCACCTGGTACTCGCGCCGCCCCGCCGAGCCGTCGCGCATCCCCGCCATGTGCGCCTCGGCGGTGAGCTCCGCGGCGCGCCGCAGCTTCGTCACCTCGTCCGGCGTCTTCACGAGCCGCAGCTCGTGCAGGATCCGCCCGGGCTCGACGATCGCGTCGGGCGCGCGCTTGCCGGTGCGCGCGAGCGCCCGCAGCTCCCCGAGCACCCGCGCCATTCGCGCGTCCCACGCCAGGTCCTGCCCGAGCCGCCACCAGAGCGTCGCCGACCCCTCGATCATCGAGGCGAGCTTCGCGTCCAGCTCGGCGACCGGGAACGCCTCGTCCGCCCCGATGAGCTCCTTCGCGCCCTCGACGCCGACGCGCCGGCCGTTCCAGATCTCCTTCTCGCGATCACGCGGCCGCACGAACAGCACGAGCTTCCGCTCGCCGCCGCGCGCGAGGAGCATCGCGCACCCCATCGGCTCGTCGAGCCCGATCGCCCAGGCGTAGTCCGAGTCCTGGCGAAAGAGGTACTCGGAGTCGGCGTTCCGCTGCTTCTCGTCGGCCGCCGGCAGCACCATCGCGCCGCCGCCCCGGCGCTCCATCTCCTCGAAGACGCGGGCGCGGCGAGCGGCGTGGAGCTTCGGGTCGAAGGCCATGTCGGGCTCCATATAAGGGCTCAGCCGGCGCCGGGCCAGCGCCCGGCCGACCAGGCCTCGAAGGCGGCGCGCTGCGCCGGCGTGGCTTCCGCGACGGGCTCGAGCCAGACCGCGTCCTCGCGCGGCGGGCCGAGCACGACGGCGATCTCGACGAGCTCGTCGCGGCGGAAGACGGTGAGCCGGAGCTTCCCCCCCGGGCCCCTCTCGCAGAGCCGGTCCCACAGCGCGGCGCGGTCCACGCGGAAGCCGTCCTCCGCGAGGATCTCGTCCTCCGCGTAGAGCCCCGCGCGGTGCGCCGGGCTCCCCTCGCGGACCATCTGCACCGCGAGCTTCGGCCCTTGCGCGAGCTCCGCGCCGAGCCACCCCGCGGGCGGCATCGCGTCGTCGCCCTTCGGCGGGGTCCCGCCCTTGTCGTCGAACCCCTGCGCGGCGCGACGGCGGAGGCGCAGCCCGACGAGGTCGAGGTCGAGCTCGAGCGGCTCGGTCCCGCGGACGAACCGGTCGAAGAAGCGGCGCGCGGGCTCCTCGCCGAGGAGCTCCGCCGCGATCGTCTCGACGCCTTCCTCCGGCACGCCGCGCTCCGCGAACCGCGCGAGGAGCGCGCGCAGCAGGTCGTCGAGCGAGCGGCCCGCGCGGCGCAGCGCGAGGTCGAGCGCGAGCGCGACGAGCTCGCCCTTCAGGTAGTACGAGACGGCGCTGTTCGGGGTGTTCTCGTCCGCGCGGTAGAGCTTCACCCACGCGAGGAGGCTCGCCTCCTCGAGGCTCATCTTGCCCGCGCCCGGCGTCCGCTCGAGCGTCGTGAGCGCCTGGCCGAGCTCCTCGAGGCGGCGCCGCGGCTCGAGGAGCCCCGTCCGCGCGAGCGCGACCTGCTCGTAGTAGCTCGTCGCCCCCTCGAACCACCAGAGGAGGCGCGTGTACTGCTCGCGCGCGTAGTCGTACGGCAGGAACGCCGCGGGCCGGAGCCGCTTCACGTTCCAGACGTGGAAGAACTCGTGCGCGAGGAGCCCGAGCGTCTCCTCGTAGGCCTTCCTCGGGAAGAAGCCGGTGCGCGCGACGTGGAGCGTCGTCGAGGCGGCGTGCTCGAGCCCGCCCTGCCGTTTGGCGGCGAGGTGGACGACGAAGAGATAGCGCGCATACGGGAGGCCGCCGAGGAGCGCGCCGACCGCCTCGACCACCTTGCGCGCGTCGTCCGCGAACCGCCGCTCGTCGAGGTTCCCGCGCCCCCACAGCGCGATCTCGTGCGGCTTCCCGAGCGCGGTGAAGGTGAGCGTCCGGTGCGTGCCGATCTCCACCGGCGAGTCCGCGAGCTCGTCGTAGTCGCGCGCGGTGAACTCGGTCGGGCCGCCCTCGAGCGCGGTCGACACGCGCCAGCCGGGCGGCGGCAGGATCTCGAGGACGTGCTTCTCCCGCTCGCGCCCGGGCACGTACGGGAAGAGCGCCGCCGGGTTCAGGAACCCGTGGGTCCCGTCGAGGTGGGCGGTCCGCACGGTGAGCTCGTTCGCGTAGACGCGGTAGCGGATCACCGCGCGCTCCGCGCCGCCGGCGCGCAGGAGGAGGCGGTGCTTGTCGAGCCGCTCGAGCGGGAGCGCGCGGCCGGCGCCGTCCTCCGCGGCGGCGCCCTCGACCTGCCGCGCGAACTCGCGGACGAGATAGCTGCCCGGCGTCCAGACGGGGAAGACGAGCTCGAGGCCCTCGCCCGGCCGGTCCAGGACGACCTCGACGTGGAAGAGGTGCGAGTGGGGCTCGGGGAGCGAGAGCCGGTAGCGCATGGGTGGGGAATGTAGCGCGGGTCCGCCCCGACCGCGCCATCGAGGCGCTCTGGCCGGACGAGGACCCGGCGAGCAGCGCGACCGACCTCGCGGGCGCGGTACGACGCCGCGCGCGGCTCGAGGTCCGGCTGCGCGGCCCCGGCGCGGCGCGCCCCGAAGAGGTGCGGGCGCTCGACCCGCTCGTGGTCGTCGACGCGGATGGTTAAGGTCCCCGGGTCGCATGGATCCGTACGGGCTCCGCCGCGTCGTGTCGCCGGCGGGCGCGCTCCCGCAGCGCGCCGACGTCCTCGACCCGACCCTGCCGCTCGGCGAGGACGAGGTCCTGCTCGCGGTCGAGGCGCTCAACGTGGACGCGGCCTCGTTCCGGCAGCTCGAGGCGGCCGCCGGCGGCGACCCCGCCCGAATCGCCGCCGAGGTCCTCCGGATCGTCCGCGCACGCGGGAAGCTGCAGAACCCGGTCACGGGGTCCGGCGGGATGCTCGTCGGCCGCGTCGTCGCCGTCGGCCCGCGCCACCCGGCCGCCGCGGCGCTCGCTAGGGGCGACCGGATCGCGACGCTCGTCTCGCTCACGCTCACCCCGCTCCGGCTGGATCGGATCCGCGCGGTCCGCCCGGAGCTCGAGCGGGTCGAGTGCGACGGCGAGGCGATCCTGTTCGCGAGCGGCCCCTGGGCGCGCCTCCCGGACGACCTCCCCGAGCACGTCGCGCTCGCGGCGCTCGACGTGTGCGGGGCGCCTGCGCTCGCCGCGCGCCTCCTCCGTCCCGGGCTGCGGGTGCTCGTCCTCGGCGCGGGCAAGTCGGGCTCGCTCGTCCTCGCCCAGGCGCGCGAGGCCCTCCGAGGCGACGGCACACTCGTGGCGGCGGACCGCTCCGAGGCGGCGCTCGCGGCGGTGCGCGGGGCGGGGCTCTGCGACGTCGCGCTCCTCGTGGACGCGACGGACGCCGTCGCGACGCTCGCGGCGGTCGAGGGCGCGGGGGGACCGTTCGATCTCGTCGTGAGCTGCGCGAGCCTGCCCGGCACCGAGATGGCGGCGCTGCTGGCGGTCCGGGACGGCGGGACCGTTCTGTTCTTCTCGATGGCGACGTCGTTCACCGCCGCGGCGCTCGGGGCGGAGGGCGTCGCGAAGGACGCGACGCTCCTGGTCGGAAACGGGTACGTGCCGGGCCACGCGGATCTGACGCTCGGGCTGCTCCGGCGGAATCCGGGGCTGCGCGCGCTGTTCGAGGCGCGGGGTGCGCGGTAAGGCGGGCGGCCGCGCTGCCCGCTCACCCCTGCGTCGCTCTGCCCCCTCACCCCGACCCTCTCCCCCGCTTCGCGGGGGCGAGGGAGATCATCTGCCGCTCACCCGTGCGCAGCGGCGGCGAGGGAAGTTCGCGGGGAAGCTTGTGCTCCCTCCACCCCCACCTCGTGGGCGCAAGGGAGGTTCGGCGGGGAAGCTTGTGCTCCCTCTCCCCCGGCCTCGCCGGGGGAGACGGCTGGGGTGAGGGGCGACCACCGCGTGGCGACTAGCCGGCGACGACGCCGCGGACGAGCGCCCGCACCGCGCGGATCGTGATGGCGCCGTCCGCCCGCTCGACCGGGACGAAGCCGCGCGCGCTCCCCGCGAGCAGCATCCGCCGCACCTCCTCCTTCGAGGCCTTCGGCGTTCCGCGATCGAACCACTCGTCGAAGTCGAGCTCGAGCGCCTCCTCGACGAGCGTGACCTGCTCGAGCCCGGCGCGCGCGAAAGCGTCCACGAGCTCGCCCGCGGTGAGGTTCCGCACATGCGTGTGGTCGCGCGCGACCTCGACCTCCCCGTGCCAGCGGGCGCGCGCCGGATCCGGATCCGTGACGTGGTCGCTCGCGACCACCACACCGCCCGGCCGGACGCGCCGCGCCTGGGCGCCGAGGAAGGCGAGCGGATCCCGGACGTGGTGGAGCACGAACCGCGTCACCGCGGCGTCGAAGGCGCGCGCCGGCGGGAGCGTGTCGAGCGGTCGCTGCTCGAAGCGAGCGCGCTCGCCCAAGCGCGCACAGCGCGCCCGGGCTCGCGCGATCATCTCCGCGGAGAGATCGACGCCCGCCACGCGGCAGCCCGCGTCGAGGAACGCCTCCGCGACGATCCCGGGGCCGCAGCCGGCGTCGAGCACCTCGGCGCCCGACGGCAGCGCCGCGAACGCGACGAGCCGCGCGAGCGCCGCGGCGTCCTTCTGGAGCGGCGAGCGCTCGAACAGCGGCGCCTGCGCGTCGAACGCGTTCGCGAGCGCCTCGTCGTGCGGGTCCATCCCGGACGCATATCGCGGCTCGAGGCCGGAGGCCACCGCCGCGCCCGCGCCCATGCCCCGGCGATCTCACGCGACCGATGGCGCGCTCGGCGCGGCCGCGGCGCCCGCGGGGAGCGCGACGTGGAAGGTGCTCCCGCCGGGCGACGAGTCCACCCAGACGCGCCCGCCGTGCGCCTCCACGAGCCGGCGCGTGATGTAGAGGCCGAGCCCGAGCCCATCCGCCTGCCGCGAGGAGGGCCCGCGGTAGAACCGCTCGAAGATGCGGCGCGCCTCCTCCGGCTCGATCCCGGGGCCCCGATCGGTGACCGACAGGACGACGCTCCCGTTCCCGGATTCACTCCCGACCACGACCGGCGCGTCGGGCGGCGAGTACTTGAACGCGTTCGAGAGGAGGTTCACGAGGATCCGCTCGAGGCGGTCCGGATCCGCGTCCACGACGCGCGCGCCCTGCGGGACCGCGACGCTGAGCCGCTCGACCGGGAGCGTCCCCTCGAGCCGCGCCTTCAGCTCGGCCATGAACGTCGCGAGGTCCACACGCGTCCGCTTGAGGACGAGCTGGCCCGACTCGAGCCGGAACGTCTCCACGAGGTCGTCGAGCATGACCGCGATCCGTCTCGCGCTCGTCCGGATCGACTGCGCGCGCCGCGCGAGGTCCGCCGGCGCGGCCTCCTTCGCGCGCAGCAGCAGCTCGGCCTGGTTCTGCACGGTGGAAAGCGGCGTCCGCATGTCGTGGGAGAGCGCGCGGAAGAGGTCCTCCCGCGCCTCCTGCAGCTCGTGGAGCGCCGCGGCGGAGGTCTCCGCCCGCTGCCGCAGGCGGCGCGCGCGCCGGTAGGCGGCCCGGAGCGCGCCCGCGAGGATAGCGACGAGCCCCGCGGAGATCGTGAAGCCGACGAGTCGGATGACGTCCGACCGGGCGGCCACCGCGAACGACCCCGTCGGATACATGAAGGCCCAGGCGAACGCGGCGGAGATGACCGCGACCATGAAGAGCCCCGCCACCGTCCCCGCGACGAGCGCTACGACCATGACGAAGGGGAACACCGCGAAGAAAAAGGCGCCGCCGACGACGCCGGTGATCGCCTTCGCGATCCACATCCCGACCGCCGCGCACACGATCGCGAAGGCGGCGCGCGCGCTGAGCCGCACGGGCGCCCGCGCGTCGTCGAAGACGCTCGGCCCGGTCCACCCCCACTTCACGCACCCAACTTGGCAGGATGTTCGTGACGCGCGGGGGCCCTGATGGGGTGTGACCCGGGGCTCAATCGCCTCGGGTCGCCCCCCCGTCCAGGCCCCTAGCTGCCGCCCACCTCTCGGGGATGCCGGCCCGCGACTCTCGAACGCTCGCGCCCGTGTCGCCGAGGAGCTCGAGACGGTGGCCGAGCTCGAGGCGCGCTGACGCGCCGGACGCGCTATCCTGTTCCCGTGCTCGCGCCTCGTCCCGCCGTGAACCGCGCCGCGCGGACGTTAGCCGCCGCGCGCGGCGCGCGCTGATCGTCCACGGGGCCGTGGCGGAACTGGCAGACGCAGGGGACTTAAAATCCTTGGGGCTCGGAAGAGCCCGTGCAGGTTCGACTCCTGCCGGCCCTACTCACCCGACGCGCTGCACGAGCTTAGCTTCGGCGGATGACCGTCCGCACCCGCTCGCTCCTCGCCGGCGCGCTGCTCCTCACTCTTGCCGTTGCGGCCCCGGCGGCGCTCGCGCGGAAGCCGGCCCCGCCGCAGCTTCCTCCCAGCTCGAGCGCGCCCGCCGAGGGCGCGATCCTGCTCACGATCTTCCTGCGCCACGATCAGTCGAAGACGCTCCCGGAGATCAACGCGCAGCTCGACCGGACCGGCTTCCACGAGAAGTTCCCCCCGCCGCGGACCGAGGTCGTCTCCTGGTACGTGATGATGGGGATCGGCCAGGTCGTCACGCTGCGGGTGCCGCCGGAGCGGCTGCGCGACGTGAACCTCGCGATCGAGAGCGGCGCGTGGGGCGCCTACCGGACCGAGTTCTACGCCACGTACGACTACCGCCCGGTCTGGGAGGCGCAGCGGAAGAAGAAGTAGGCGGCTCGGCGCGGGACGAGCGATCGACTTGCGTCGCGGCCTACGCCTCCTCGTCGTCGCGCGGGACCTGGCCCGCGTCCTCCCCCGCGTGTTGCTCTACGCCCGGCTCGATCTCGAGCGCGCGCTCGACATCCCGCTCCCGGGGCGTGCTGCCGCGGCGCTGTCTCGCCTCGTCCGTCTCCCGCTCGGCCAGCTCGCGCTCGATGTCGGCGTGCTCGCCGGGTTCCTTCCGCTCGGTCATGACGTCGCCTCCGCGCGGGAACGTGCACACGCCCAGACCCGCGGGAGAAGTACGGCGCGTCCCGAGTGGGGCCTTCGACTCCGGGGCCGCGGAGCGATCCCTGCGCACAGGGCGACGGGAAGGTGAGACATCCGTTCCGGTGACGCGCACTCCGCGCGCGCGCGGCAATGTCAGGGTCGGGTGGTAGTCAATGATCGATGGCTGGAGCCCGCCAATCTGCCGATCGCGCGTGGGCGCTCGAGGCGCCGCCGGAAGCGTTCGTCGCGCAGACGTGGGCGCTCGACCCGCCCGCCCCCTCGGACCGGAAGGACCTCGCCCGCCCCGAGGCCGCGACCCTCGTGGACGGCCTCCTCGCCCGCGTCGCGCGGCGGAGCGGCGCGCTCGAGGTCGCCATCGGAGAGGCGCTCGACGCGCTCGCGCGGGGCGACGGCTTCGTGCGGCTCGGGTTCTCGTGCCTCCGCGACTACGCGCGCGAGCGGCTCGGCATGCGTGAGACCGCGGCCCGGAACGTGTCCCGGCTCGCGCGGGAGCTTCGCGCGCGGCCGCTGCTGCGCGCGGCGGTGCGAAGCGGGGTGGTCAGCGCGCGGAAGGCGCAGGTCATCCTGCCGCTCGCGTCCAGCACGGACGAGGCGGCATGGGTGGAGCGTGCGCGGACCGAGACGGTCCGGGCGCTCGAGGTGGCGGTCCGCGCCGCACGCAGCGACGCGGCCCAGGCCTCGGTCCAGGTCGAGGAGGAATGGGAGCGGGTCGACCGCGACCTGCATCGAGCTGCGCCGGGAGATCGACGCCGCGGAGGACACGCAGATGTGTGCGGAGGGCCGGATCACGCTCCGGGTCCCCCGGCCGGTGCGGATCCTGTTCGACGCGGCGGTCCGCGCCGTGCGGGAGGCCTGCGGCGGGTGGCCTTCGCGCGGCGCGTGCCTGGGAAGGATGGCGGAGCACTTCATAGCGACCTGGGAGCCGCTCCTTCCGCGCCGCCGCACGCGCGCACAGCGGGTGCTCGATCGCGACGGCGGCCACTGCCAGGCCCCAGGCTGCTCGCGGCCTGCCGGCCAGGCCCACCACATCGTGCTCCGCTCCGCCGGAGGCGAGGACGACGACCGGAACCTCACCTCGCTCTGCGTCGTCCACCACCTGCACGGCGTGCACGCGGGCAACGTCAGCGTCCGCGGCGAGGCGCCGGACCGGCTGGAGTGGCGACTCGGACCGCGCGCGTAGCCGTTCAGGACGAACGGAGGGAGTCGAACTCCGTTCACGGTCAGCGTCCTTCGACTGCGCCTCCCGTGCCGGGAGGCTACGCTCAGGACGAACGGGCACAGTCGAACTCCGTTCACCGTGAGCGTCCTTCGACTTCGCCTCCCTGCGTGAGGCTACGCTCAGGACGAACGGGGGAGTCGAACTCCTTCACCCTGAGCGTCCTCCGACTTCGCCTCCCTGCGGGAGGCTACGCTCAGGACGAACGGGGGAGTCGAACTCCGTTCACCGTGAGCGTCCTTCGACTTCGCCTATCTGCGGGAGGCTACGCTCAGGACGAACGGGGGAGTCGAACTCCGTTCACCCTGAGCGTAGCGCCGCCGAAGGCGGTGCGGAGTCGAAGGGCGCCCGGCCCCGCGGCTTCTCCGGCACAGCGGCCATCGTGTGCTCGGCGAGCGCGGTGATCGTGAGCGCCGGGTTCACCCCGAGGTTCGCCGGGATCGCGCTCCCGTCCGCGACGTAGAGCCCGTCGTGGCCGAACACCCTCCCGAGCGCGTCGCAGACGCCTTGCGACGGATCCGAGGCGATGACCGCGCCGCCGAGGATGTGTGCGGTCGTCGAGCGGTTTCCGAGCACCTCGAGGACGAGGTTGCCCGGCGTCCCGCCGACCTTCTCCGCGAGCCGCTCGGCGGTCCGGTGCGCGATGGGGAGGTACGCGGGCGGCGGTGGGCCGTGCGCGTCCTCGCTCCGGAGCACCTCGCGCCCGAGGCGGCGCCCCAGCCGGAGCCGCATCCAGCTCTCCACCGGCTGCATCACGAGCAGGACCATCGTCCGGACCGCCCAGTCTCGGAACGCGAGGACGCGCAGGCTCGCGACGGGATGGCGGACGAGCCGCCCGAGCCAGCGCGCCCAGCGCGGCCACGGCGGCCGGTCGGGCGTGAGGTGCGTCGTGAGCAGGCTCATGAAGTCCTGCCCCTTTCCGTGCCGGCAGATCTCCATGTGCGTGCTGCCCCGGTCCACGCCGGAGGTGATCGCGATCCCCTCGCTGTAGTCGACGGACGTGTCGGGAGCGAGGGCTCCGAGGATCGCCTCGGAGTTCGTCCGCACGAAGTTCCCGAGCTGATCCGACAGGCGCGGCAGGCTCCCCCGCTCCTTGCAGCGCAGGAGCAGCCGGGTCGTCCCGATCGCGCCGGCCGCGAACACGACCCCGCGCGCGCGGTAGAGGCGCGGCCGGCGCCGCAGCCACGCGGTGGACGAGACGGCGTGCACCTCGTATCCGCCCCCCGCCGCGGGTCGGACGTCTGTCGCGAGCGTCTCCGGGTGGATCTCGCAGCCGAGCCGCTCCGCGAGGAAGAGGTAGTTCCGGTCGAGGGTGTTCTTCGCGCCGTGCTTGCAGCCGGTCATGCACGCGCCGCAGAAGATGCAGCCGGCGCGAGCGGGTCCTTGCCCGCCGAAGTACGGGTCCGGCACGCTCACGCCGGGCTCGCCGAAGTAGACGCCGACGTCGTGCCGGCGGAGCGTCGCGGGGGCGCCGGTCTCCTCCTCGACGACCTGCCGCAGCAGCTCGTCCGCAGGGAAGAGCCGCGGCGCAGGCGTCGCGCCGAGCATCCGTCGCGCGGTCGCGAGGTGCGGCGCGAGCGCCGTCGCCCAGTCGAGCCCCGCGGGCCAGCGCGCGTCGCGGAGCACGCCCTCCGGCGGCGCGACGAGCGTGTTCGCGTACACGAGGCTGCCGCCCCCCACCCCCGCGCCGTGGAGGACGACGCAGTGCCGGAGGATCGTCATCTGGAGGATCCCGTGCAGCTTCAGCGCGGGCTTCCAGAGGTACTTGCGGACGTTCCAGTTCGTGGCGGCGAAGTCCTCGGCGCGCCAGCGCTTGCCCATCTCGAGGACCGCGACGCGCCAGCCCTTCTCCGACAGGCGCAGCGCCGAGACGGCCCCGCCGAAGCCGGAGCCGATGACGAGGTAGTCGTAGTCGAACATCAGTTGAGGAACGCGGGCGGAGGGACCTCCGCGCCGTCGATCGTCTTCCGCGCCGCGTAGCCCTCGTCGAGCGAGTGCCAGTGCGAGATCACCGGCTCGCCGAACTGCCAGCAGAGGAACGCCGGCTCGCCGTCGACGAGCGTGTAGAAGTCCACGAGCCCCATCTCGACGTCCTTCACGAGGCACCCGAGCGCGTTCACGCGCTCCACCGCGCCGGTGATCTCGGCGGCGAGGCCGCGGAGCCGATCGGCCTCCGCCTCGTGACCCGTGGGGAGCGGCGCGCCCTCCTGCAGCACCGCCACCGCGTCATCGGGCCCGCCGAGCGCCTGGATGAGCGGTCCGAGCTCGGAGCGGACCTGGGCGATGCGGCCGAACTCGATCTCCAGGGAGGAGACGAGGTCGTTCGCCTCCTCCACCGTGAAGAAGCGGGGCCCTTCGTCCATGGACGGAAACCTTAGCATGGGCGTGTTATAAGCGCGGCCCTGAGCCCTGCGTCCCCATGCGACGCGCAGTCGAAGGGCGGAGGCATCAGAGCGCATGCTCGAGACCGTATCGAAGGGCTTCAAGGCGGCCCGGAACAGGCTGAAGGGCCGGACCGAGATCACCCCGGAGGTGGTCGACGAGGCCCTGCGCGACATCCGGGTGTCCCTCCTCGAGGCGGACGTCTCCTTCGAGGTCGTGAAGCGGTTCGTCGCGCGGGTCCGCGAGAAGGCGATCGGCGAGGTCGTCGACACGAAGGTGAAGACCGGGCGGGGCGTCGTTCGCGTCACCCCGCAGGACCACTTCGTCAAGATCTGCCACGACGAGCTCGAGGCCCTCATGGGGCCGGTCGACACCTCGCTCCGCGACGGGTCGCACGGGCGCCCGACCGGAATCATGATGGTCGGGCTGCAGGGCTCCGGAAAGACGACGACCGCAGGGAAGATCGCGAGCCGCCTCCTCAAGGAGGGGAAGAAGCCGCTGCTCGTCGCCGCCGACGTCTACCGCCCCGCCGCCGTCGAGCAGCTGAAGGTGCTCGGTGACCGGCTCGGCGTGCCGGTGTTCCATGCGGCGAACACCTCCCCGCCGGAGATGTGCCGGCTCGCGCTCGAGGTCGCGCAGCGGGAGAAGGCCACCGCGATCGTCTACGACACCGCCGGGCGCCTCGCGATCGACGAGGAGCTCATGGTCGAGCTCGAGGAGATCAAGAAGGCGGTCCAGCCGGAGAACATCCTGCTCGTCGCCGACGCGATGATCGGGCAGGACGCGGTGAAGACCGCGGCCGAGTTCGACCGGCGCCTCGCGCTCGACGGCTTCATCCTCACGAAGCTCGACGGCGACGCCCGCGGCGGCGCGGCCCTCTCGATCAAGGAGGTCACGGGCAAGCCCATCAAGTTCCTCGGCATGGGCGAGGCGCTCGACAAGCTCGAGGAGTTCCGCCCCGAGGGGCTCGCGTCGCGCATCCTCGGCTTCGGCGACGTCGTCGGGCTCGTGAAGGACTTCGAGCAGCACGTCGACGAGGAGACCGCCGAGGCGGAAGCGAAGAAGATCCTCTCGGGCGACTTCACGCTCGACGACTTCGTGAACCAGATCCAGCTCGTCCGGAAGATGGGGCCGCTCGGCGAGCTGATGGAGAAGTT
>WNGF01005118.1_pt1 | contig 18063 bp, 21 predicted proteins | sample 5400641 | NCBI WGS metagenome assembly WNGF01 (sample SAMN13153371, study PRJNA577476) | soil metagenome | isolation source: 80 cm soil or saprolite under grassland replicate 2 | place: USA:California | collected 2016-06-15
GCCGCCCTGGAAGGAGATGGCTCCATCAGGATCGTGTGTCCCAAGGCGGCCGATCGTGCCGCACTCAAGGGCCTCGTGCCCGCCGAAGTCGAGATCATCGCCCACGAGCGCGGGGACCTGATGAGCGGGCTTGACTATGCCCTGACGCATCATCTCGATCAGGGCTACGAACAAGTCGTTCTCCTGGACGCGGACAGCCCCACCTTACCGGCGCACTACGTCCGATCAGCTCTCGACCAGCTTACGGGCGATGCCGTCGTGCTCGGGCCCACGCTCGACGGTGGCTACTATCTCATCGGGGCCTGCCGGCCACAGCCCGCCCTGTTCAATTGGAAACAGATGGACAGTGCCACGATCTGCCGCCAGACGCATCAACGAGCAGAGGCGCTGGGCGTCCGTGTCGCGCTGCTTCCGCCCTGGTACGACGTCGACACCGCGGAGGATCTGGAGCGACTGATCGAGGAGCTGCGGAGCTACCCGACCCGTGCTCCCCACACATTCAGCTTCCTCGAGCGAGATGGGCGGCGATGACGAAGGCGCGCTTCTGCTCCGCGTGCGGTGCACCGGTGGTCGAACGCGACATCGATCATTACATGCGCAGTGTTTGCACCAGCTGTGGCAAGATCCTGTACCGCAATCCCGTCCCCGCGACCGGCTGTATCGTCGAGAAACAGGGTGCAGTGTTGCTGGCCCGGCGCAAATTCGAACCGTGGAAAGGGCGCTGGTACATCCCTAGCGGCTTTGTCGAGTATGGCGACGACGTCGAGGAGACGGCGCGGCGCGAGGTGCGCGAGGAAACTGGTCTGGTGGTCGAGCTTGGTCCGCTGTTTGGCGTCTACAGCTACTTCGACGACCCGAGGCAGGATGGGATCATCATTTTGTATCGCGCTGCCGTGGTTGGCGGTGCGCTCGAGGCAGGCGATGACGCCGCGGAGGTCGCCTTTTTTGCCGCCGACGGGCTTCCACCGTCCGACCAGATCGGATTCGCATCGCACCGCCAGGCCCTGTGCGAATGGCGCGACGAGATCCTATACGGGCTCCTGGCGCGGCGGGCGCAGGTATTTTCTAGATGAGGCTGTCCGTCATCGTACCGGCTCACAATGAAGAGGCCACCATCGGCCAGACACTTGCGCATACGTGCGAGTTGGTGCAGCCGAGCGAGCTATTCGTGGCCAATGTCTGCAGCACAGACCGGACGGGAGAGATTGCAAGTCGCTATGCCCAGGTCCTCACGCTGGAGTCCACGCGCGGCGCCGCGTTGAACCAGGCCGCCGCCCTGGCCACAGGCGACGTTTTGCTGTTCCTGCACGCGGACACGCTGCTGCCGCCGGAGGCCGCGACCCTGATCGAGGCGGCGCTGGTGGACTGGAACATCGTGGGCGGCGCGTTTCGTCTCCAGCTGGACGATCCGGGGTGGCTTGCGCGGCTCGTGGCTCGCGGAGTGAACGCGCGTTCGGCGCTGCTCGGCACCTATTTTGGCGACCAGGGGTTGTTCGTGCGCGGCGAGACGTTTGCCCAGATTGGCGGTTACCGCGACTGGAGCGTTATGGAAGATCTCGAGATCCTCTCCCGCTTGCGGCGACAGGGTCGCCTGGCCCTGCTGCAGGCAGAGGTCGTCACCTCGGCCCGGCGGCATCGGCGCGGTGGCTGGGTCAAGACACTGGCGACGGTCTGGGCGATCTGTCTGCTCTTCCGGATGGGCGTACCAAGCCAGGCCATGCTGCGCCTGTACCAGCCCCGACGCTGACTGACTAGCTGACTACGCGCCAATTATCCACCGCACCGCGTGCACGATGATGCCGGATCCATCCGAGAACGCTCGCGGTTTCGGCGCGAGTCGACGGTCGAGACTAAGCTCGCGGTTCGAGGGCGTCAAGACGACTGCCAGGTTAGCGGCGATCAGCCCCAGGTAGAGCCAGGGTCCTTCTTCAGTCGCGCCCTGCGCGATCAACAGATTTACTGACTGCAGCGTTCCCAGCACCCCACCCGCCCTGGTCAACAGACCGAGGACCAGCGACAGTCCGATCACCGTCTCTGTCACGAACACCAGCCAGCCGAAGACATAGAAGTTCGGAACGACCACATCCTGAAGGAAAGTCCGGTACAGGCCGAGCGTGGGGTGGTCGATGCTCGACTGAAACGAGAACATCAGGCCTCGCGCGTCGTGGACGCCAAATTCCGGCGGCAGCTTCCAGTGCTGCTCCCACAGCCAGTAGGCGCCCAGCGCGATTCGACCAATGGCCAGCGCCCGGCTGCGCCAGCTGGGTGTGAGCGGGCTCTGCAGTACCGCTTCGGAACGGGTCAATCGAGTACCCATCGCTTCTCCTCGTCGGCGTCGTCCCGGCCCGCAGTGGGCTGCTCGTCGAGGGCCGCCCGAGCATACGGACGGCCGAGGCCGCGGACCCAGCGCAGGGCGCCCAGTCCCACCAGCAGCGGCGTCCAGAAGGTGAATCCGCGGTACGCCAGCACCACGATGGCAGCGCGCCCCATTGGTACGCCAACCATCGTGAAGGCACCGAGCAGTGTGACCTCGACCATACCCAGCCCCTGGGGTGTCACAGCGACGACGCTGAAGAGCACCCCGAGCGTGAACACGACGATAAGCGTCACCGGGCTGATGGGCGCTCCATCGCCGGGAAACGCCCGCAGCATCGCATAGAGCACGCCGAGCTGCAGCGCATCGAACAGCATGACATGAACCCATGGCCGAGGCAGACGCCGGCGACCGGTCCACAACGCAGACGCCGCCTGGCCGAACTGCATACCGAAACGCCGCGCACGGTCTTCGGCAAACAGATCGCGTCGCAGCAGAGCGCCGCGCAAGCGGTCGAGCAGGGCGCCGACCCAGCCCAGCAGCTGGCCGAGGAGGTCAGGCCGTAGAGCCGCCAGCACGAGCCCGCTAATCACCAGCGCCCCCGCGGCGAGCAGCACCGACGCGGCAACGAGATACTCGACCACGAGCTGCATGCGAACGACAAGCACAGTGAGAGTAAAGATCAGCAGCACGGCGAACCAGATGAGATTGAGAACCAGACGGACGACGCTAGCCAGCGCAACTCTGCTCGGGTCGAGTCCTCGCTGCCGCGCATCGTCGAGGAACAGCGCGACCGCTCCGAGGCTTGCCGATGGCGTCACAAAGTTGAGGAAGTTGCTGGCCAGGACAATCGGCAGCAGCCGCGCCGTGCGCGCCGGGAGCCCCAGCAAGTGGTAGATAGACTGGTACAGGACTGCCTGATTCAAGAACCAGAGGAGTTGCAGCACGAGGGCGACGACAATCCAGCCGGGTTGACCGCGCTGTAGGACTCCGGCTACGTCGGCGAGATCGTTGAAGTGGCTGCCGAACGTAAGCCCGAACGCGCCGAGTAGTGCGACGAGCGCGATGACCCGCCACGGCATGGCCCTACTGTACCGCCGCATGCTCGCCTGATCCCTGGTAGCCGCTCGGCAAGCCGCCGTCGCTCGCGCTCTGGCAAGGCCGCCAGGGCTTGCTCACTTGCTGCGTTTGGGGTCCACCGCGAACCAGTGTCGCAGCGGCCCCCCTACGGGCAGGCTGGATCATGTTGCGGGCGCGCTCCATGACTCGCAGCCAAATCGGCATCCTTTCACGCCTGGCGTCAGAGTCGACCGTCTCCATCGTTAATGTCGGCAGCCTGGAGATCCAACTCGTGGGCGACGCCGCTGCGCCCTGCTGGTGTTGCTCGTGGCCACGACGCCGCCGCCGGTATACAAGCCGCGGGGGATGATCCCGCGGAGGCGCGCCGGGGCCTGAAACCCAGAACGCACTGTCGCCCACAGTCTGTGCGCCAGCCAGAAAGCGACGTGCATTCACGCGCCCGGCCGACACTTCGTGTCAGTGCGCCTCGGCGTGCTCGTCCTTCAGGCCCGGTTCCATGGGAGCCGGCTGTCCGGCACAAACCATCGTGGTCGTCCACCAGCGTGTGGCCGTTCATGCCGTAGGAGGCTTAGAGTTCCGCCGTCGACAGCATCTACGCGATTCAGCTACGGCCAACACAACACGAGCAGAGTCAATCAGCGAGCTGGCGCGGATCACCTTGCGCGCCGATCAAATGCGGTGGGCGCCCGTGTATCCGCGGGTTGCGCGTCCGCGTCAAAGACATCCTCGACCTCCTCGCAGCGGGTGCCACGCGCGAGGAAATCCTCGAGGATTATCTAAAGGCGCGGCTGCACCGCCGCCGCGCACAGCGCGCACGCTGGCGGCAGCGGAGTCACGCCCGCGGCAACGGCCCGTTTACGGCGTGATCGTTGCCCCCAGCTTGCCAATCGAGCTTGCATCGGCTTCATCGATCAACCGCTGCGCATCCTCCTGGAGCATGAATCCATCCGCAACGGCCTTGTTCGCCGACGCTGTCACGCGCGCGACGTACGCCTCGTGCGTCGGATACAGCTTCGCCAGCGTGGCCGCATCAAAAGGCACGTACCAGCCAGAGAGAAAGCCCAGGAAGGCGGGATTGCACGTGTTCGTTCCGTAATACGCGCCCACCGGTGCATCAATCGCCGGCGTGCGGAGACCGCCCAGCGCGTTGCCCATCTCGTCGCGCGCGATCAGCGCATTTGTGTCACCCGGTGGAATGGGCGCGATTGTGGGTGTGTGCGTGAGCTGAATGAGTGGCGCGCTCGGCGGCGGAGTCCCCTCACTGATCCAGTTTCTCAGGTGGTCCCACGCGGCGTTGGCGACCGGCCATGACGGAAATGGATTGGCCTGGCACGCGGGGTTGCCAGGCCCAGCGGCGAATCCCGTATCACGCGCCCGCACTCCGGCCGATATCGCGAGGTCAAGCGGCGCCCCTCGACCGACGTGCGCCGCGCCCGCCAACTCCCACGTGCGAACCATGTCGGTATCTGGCTGACGCGCGGGGGCATAGTCCATCGCCATGAGGTCGCCCTCAGTCTGGAAGACGAGCGTTGGCACGTCGGCGCTGATCGGATCTGCCTCCTGATCGGAGAACACGCCGACACCCTGGATCGGTGGCATTCCACGTCCGCGACTGTGCACAAAGTATCCGTCGTAGGCATGTGCCAGCGGGTGCAACGCGTTGATGTACGGCACGAGCCGCATCGCGCTCTGCGACACGCCCGTGCCAATGATCTGCTGAATTTGAAGGTCGCCGAGAATGCGGGACCCGGGCTGACGCAGCGCTTGCGCGGCCTGGGTGAAGATGTCGTACGACTGACCGTCATCGACGATATTCAGATCACCATACCGCTGCGGGTCCCACTTCTTCAGCGCTTCGACGCCGGCCGCCTGTGCGCTCACGCCGACCCAGGCGTACCCCGAGCGGAGGAAGTACTGCGCTGCGGTGCCCCACACGGGATCGATGTCATAGCCGCTCGTCACATTCAGCCATTCGACAACGACGGTCCCGTTGAACGCGGCGGGGTCGGACGGGCGCCGCACGAGCATCCGCGTCGCGTACGGCTGCATGTCCTGCAGCGTGAGGTCCCAGGGCGGCGGTGGCGCGGAGGTGTACGCATAGATGCCAGCCATACCCCTGAATCGGAACTCTTGCTCCACATAGCCGTTCGATAGTGGCGCCCACGCAATCCACGGGTGCGACGTGGCAGTGGTTGGCAGGACAGTCACCGTAGGCGCGGTTTGCACCTGCGCGAAGCGCGTGCTTGCCGCGAGTGCGGCGCCGCCGTTGCTGGCAGCAACCAGCATCACCATCACTAGAGTCACGAGTGTGAGCCGATGCATACGTGTGTCTCCTCTCTTCGTGGACTATGCGTTGTGGGGGTCGCGGTGCATGGACGGAGCGGCGGCGTCAACGCCCAGCGGGCCGAGCACAAACCAGGTGGCGTGAATGGGCTTGCTGCCGACGTTGTACAGACGGTGTGGGTTGGACGATTCGAGTGACACGGAGTCGCCGGAATTGAGCTCGTAGTCATCAAATCCAATCGCGACATGCAGAAATTCCGCCCCGATTTCTGAACGTGTGGTGAGTCGCTCTCCCATACGACTCCCGAAGCGAGGCGGATCTTTTTTGCGACCGGCGGCGCGTTGGACCGGCCCTCCGGGTACGGACGCGGGCGCCGCGGTGGCTCGCCAACCTTGCAAGCCGTTCACCGCACCACGACGGCGGTAGATGAACAGCAGATCGTCCAGGAGACGTTCAGCTCGACGGCAATCGAATAGAGCGTGTTCACAGCTGGCTGCGCGCCCCGTCTCGATTTGCGAGATCAAGCTCGGCGAGACCTCGAGTCGCTTGGCAAGCTCGCGTAGGGTGCGCCGACGCCCAGGACGCGCCGCGCGCAATTGAGCACCGCTGTCGGGGTACTCGCGCGCAGCGGCTCGCGGAGGCCTCGTGCTCATCGACCTGATCCCGCCCCGCGACTATCGCCTACGGTCCTTTGCGGCGCAACCCGCCTCATGACCGAGCCGAGGCCAGCACCTTCACCTGGCCCCGGCCGGTCGATCAGCCGATCGAAGCCGTCGGTGACGACGTTCTCCAACGGCAACTGGGCTGTGACGATCCGCTCGATGCGGTACCGACCGCCAGCGATCAGGCGGATCACGCGCGGCAAGTGGGAAAGGGAATAGCAACCAGGCTGACGAGCCCGGCGACGGCACCCGAGAGCCGGCAGGGGAGTTCCTGGGTTACGCCAGCGCGATTGGCCTCGAGGTGCTCGACGACGGCGGCGACCGCATCGGCTACGTCCAGGACGTCCGTCTCGACCCCGATAGTCTGACTGTCGACGCGTATGAGCTGAGGGGTCGCATATGGCGTCGCTGGCTCAGGCTGAGAAGCGACGTCCACCCCGACGAGGTCAGCGCCGCCAGCCGCGAGCTCATGCTGGTCAGGGCAGGACATGCACCAGGTCCCACGCCTGGTGCCGCTAATCTGGTCCACTCCAGTAGCGAACGGACCGATGCTTGACACCGGCGGGCTGGCGCCGCGCGGGACAAGCATTCGGTGATTGTCAGGAGTAGGCCGTAGACAGATCTTTGTTAAAGGCCGCCTTCGGCTTTGGAGGATGGGCTTGGAAAGGGGCACGGTTGAGGTATGGAACAGCACTGAAAGGCAGACGCATCGCGGCCCTAATCGAGAACACGAAATAGGCGTCGGTCGGGTCGGCGGCTTGGAGCAGCGTGAAACCGTGGTGGCCGCCGTCCTCGATGTCCGCCCTCGCGTCCCGCAACGTCCGCAGTGCCGGCAGGTCCTCCATCTCGACGCCGTGATGCGCCGGACTCGCTGGTATGATGGTCGCGCTGGCCGCAATACCACGCGGTCCACCTGATGGGGTGCAACTGTCGGCAACTAGTCCTCGAACGCACGCGAACATCGGCCCTTGCCGCCTGGATAGCCTGGGCCTTGTCGTCGCAGCGAGCCTGTTGTTGGCCGTCGTCGCGGTCAACATCGCAGCCAGTCCGATTTGGAAGACCGGCATCCCCCCGCACGCACCGTACTGTGAGGTGGGCATAGCCCCAAGCTTCCAGTTCGGCTTCGCCGAGTTGTCTCGCCAACTCGGCCCCGTGATGGGCGAGCCGATCGAGTGCGAGCACGGCGAGGAGTGGACGGTCGATACGCGTCAACTCACCACCACCGGTGTCGCCGTGTACCACTGGTGCACCAATACACCCACCTTCTCTACGGGTCCAGAGGGCTGGATGCTCACCGCTAGCGGCTTGCAACGCTGGACAGATGGATACGATCCGCCCACCCAGCCGATCGTCCGAGTGCCCGACTTCCGCCGTCCATGCCAGCCGTGACCGTCAGATCGCCTGAGCTCCGGCCGGTCCCTGGGCAGATCGCGACCGATGCCTTGCGCCTGCCGGCCGCCCGCGGCGCCGCATGGCTGGCGAGCCTGTCGGACATCGCCGAGGTCACGGCGATCGCCTGCCTGCTGGCCCTCCTCGGCGCTGAGCTCCTGCTCATCCGCATCGGCCTCGATGTCCAGGACGAGGGCTACTTTGTCGAGCAAGCGAATCGCGTCCTCCACGGCGAGCTGCCCTTCCGCGACTTCGACTCGCTGTACACACCCGCGTTGCTGTACATCCACGCGCTCCTGTTCGGCGCGGTCGGCGATGCTCAGGTGCTCGCGGTTCGCGCGGTCGGCCTGCTGTCCAGAGCGTTGCTGGCGGGCAGCCTGTACTTCGTCTGCAGGTCGCTGGTGCGCCCGTGGTTCGCGATCATCCCGGCGGTCTACGTGCTGGTCGGCTTGGATCGGGTGCCGCAAACGTGGGAGCCGCACCCGGGCTGGCCAAGCGCGGCGCTCACGGCGTTCACCGTCTGGGCCTTCGCCCGCCTGCCCGAGCGGTCCGGGCGCCAGCGCATCGCCTGGCTCGTCGCCATCGGCGCAACTACCGCGGCCGTCTTTGCCTTCAAGCAGAACGCGGGCGTGTTCCTGGCCCTGGCGCTGGTCGCTTTCAGCGCCTGGCAAGGCATCCACCACCTGTCCTTGCGCGTGACACACACACTGCGCCTGGTGCAACTCCTGTTGCTGGTGGCGATCCCGGCGATGATGGCCTGGCTTATCCGACCCCACGCCGACCTGGCGACCGCAGCCTACTTTCTGGTGCCGCTTGTCGCGGCGGTCATCGCCGGGATCAGACCCGCCTGCGTCTCGGTCGCCGGCCGAGGGCTCGGGTCGTGGTTCGCCGTGCTCGGCCTGCTTGGCCTGGGCGCGTGCCTGGTCACGCTGCCGTGGCTCACCGCGCTGATCGCCGCGCTCGATGGACGAGTCGACCTGCTCAGGGGCTTTGTCGGGGCGGTCAACCAGGACATCCTGTGGCGGCCGCTGCCGGCCCCAAAGAACGCGGCCTGGGCCAGCGTGCTGGGCATCGCCATTGCCACGGCCGCGGCTGTCCGTTGGCGGCGACGCCCACTCTATGCGGCCCTCGCGGGCTGTGGTGCGGTGCTGTTCGCGGTGAGTGCGGTCGTGCTCACCGCCGGACCTGGCGACACGATCCGCCAGGCTATCCTCCGCGCCCCCGGTCGCGCCGCCGATGGTATGGCGCTGTTGCTGCCGGTCGGGTGCATCGTGGCTGGGGCGTGGCAATCGTTCTATGCGCCGCCGACGCGGGCGGGATGGCGCCTGCGGTGGCTGACTGTCGCCGGCGCTCTCGCTTTCTTGACCGAGTATCCGCGAGTTGACGAGATGCACCTGGCCTGGTCGGCTGGTCTACCACTGGCGGTGGGCGCGGTGGTGCTCGGGCGGATGTCGCGGAATCTGGGCGCCTACTGGCGCGTCGGAGGGGTTTCCCAGCTGGCACTGGGCGCGGCGCTGCTGGCGGTGCCGGTGGCGACGGTGGTGCCAAATCTCGTGGTGAGGAGCGAAGGGTTCGTCCAGGTCTCCTCCGCGCGCGGGGTTGAGTTTGCGCCCGTCGTTCGCGTTCCGCGCATGCCGGGCCTCAGAGGGCTGATCGTGACCGAAAAGCAGAGTGAGACGGTACTCACCGCGGCTCGCTACGTCGAGGACAATGCCACGCCGGGCGAGCCGATCTTTGTCTATCCATCTTCGCCGATGGTCTACGTCATGCTTGACCGACCGAACCCGACGCGCTTTGCGCACCTCTACCCTGGCGCCGCTTCGCCTGCCGAACTGGAGGAGGTCATTACGGCGCTCGAGAGCACGCCAGTACGGTTCGTCGTCGTCTCCGACGCTGCGTTGATGTTCTGGGGTCTGCCGAAGGCGAACGCGCCCCTCGAGACCTATCTAGGTCTGGCGTACCGCGACGTCGCGCGTTTCGGCGAGTACCGAGTCCTCGAGCGCACCCCGGAAGCCGCTCGCGCCCCATGACCGCGAGCCACGCAGCGCAAGGGGAGCGCGGCGCTCGCGGCCGCCGTGGCGCGACCGGTCCCCCGAATGTGAGGCCAGAGGCTCACCCGGTGCGAGGCCAGGCTGGCGCGATCGAGTTGGCCACCCATCGCGATCACGCCGCGGGCGAGGGACTGACAAGTTGGGGTGCCGCGGAGCATAGGATCGGGCGGTGTCTTGGTCTGCCGGACCCGCGTCGTGGTTCAGAGGCTACCGTTTCCCGCCCGAGATTATTAGCCACGCCGTCTGGCTATATCACCGCTTCTCGCTGAGCCACCGCGATGTCGAAGAGCTGCTCGCCGGAGCGTGGCGGTCCAGGTCAGCTACGAAGCCATCCGTCTGTAGTGCCGCAAGTTCGGCCCGCTGCTGGCAAGTGAGCTTCGTCGGCGCCACCCACCACGTGGCGACAAGTGGGTTTCTGGACGAGGTGGCGCTCACGATGAACAAACGTCGGTACTGGCTGTGGCGCGCCGTCCACCAGGATGGGACCGTGCTTGACATCCTGGTTCAGAGTCGACGCGACCAGCATGCCGCAGAGCGCTTCCTGCATCGCGTGCTGGATGCGGAGCACGGCGTCGAGCCACGGGTGATCGTCACCAACTGTCGCCTCGCCGAGCGTTTCCCTTCGCAGCCCATTTCCTGCTGCCCGATGAGCAGACGTGGTGGACCAGTGAGAGCCGACTCACAATGGAGCCGCCGGCGGCAACGGTGGCGCGACTGCTAACCGACTCCCCGACGCAAGTCTATGATCTGCAGCCTGGCGACTGGGTCGACGATGAAGCGGTGCACACCGCACCCGACGTACGGGCCGTAGACCCAGCGCAGGCCCGCCGCGAGGTGTTGGCCCGGTACTCGCGTGCGTCCGTTGGGGCCGTTGCAAGTCCGGCCGACTTCGCTGAGCTCGAGGACGAGGTGCGTGCTCGCGCCGAGCAGGCAACCACGCGAGCTCCGATCGAGCCGTTCGATGCCGTCCTCGTGCTCTGGGACTACCCCGGCGCGGCCATCCACGTGCAGGTCGAGGACGGACGTGCTCAGGTCGAAACGATCGGCGCTGACGCCATCGGCCGACTCGATCCGCAGGTGGTGTTCGAAACGCGTTCCGACCTGGTGCGTAGCACGATGCGCTCGGTTTTTGGACAGGACCTCATCACCATCGGCTACGCGGCGCAGGTCACGCTGCGCTCACGGACGGCGATGCGCGATAACCCGCATGAACGCCTGCTGAACCTGCTATCTCGGCAGCAGCCACGCTGGCGCGAACGGCTGCGCCACGACCCGGCGCGTACTCTCGGTTTCGTGGTCGGTGATCCGAGCATTCGTTACGAATTCAAGTCCAGGCTGGGGCTGTCCACGTTCAAAAAGGATCGCGCAGCGCCAGCCCTGTATGGGATCGGCGACTGGGTCGACGTGGCGCGGCGCCGGAGAGTTGACCGTCGAGAGGGCTGGCGCTAGTTCAGGCGGCAGCCCGGCATCTGCGCGCACAACTCCGGCGAGCGCACGAATACCTGTTCCCGTCCGCCACCGGGGTAGCCGCGCAGCACCGAGCCGTCCATCTCGCGGTAATGGTCGGCGAGCAGCCGCTGTAGTTCGGGGAACGCCTTTACGTTGAGCAGCAGCCGCCCGTCGGGGTCGTCCTCGGCTGTGCGCTGATCCACGACGATCACCGCCGGCGGCGTGCGCTCGAGCGCCGCAACGACTTCGGCGCGCCGCGCAGTCGAGGCCGCGTCGCCATTCGCTGTCAGGCCGACGACGTTGAAGAATCGAACTGGCGGTCGCCGATTGGTTAGCGCGTACACCTGCGCTTCGTCACCCCAGACGAAAATGGATTCCGATGCAGGCAAGGCGCGGACCATCGATGAGAGCCGTTCAATGCTGGTGGTCGTCCAACCGAAACCAACGTAGTCATTCCAGGCCCGTAACGCCACGCGCGCCTGGAATGAAGCGGAAAGTACGCCAATAGCTGCCACACTCGCCAGTAGCCAGGCGCGCGTGATGTACCCGAGGTTCGGCCGGCCAGACCGCCACAGAGCAATCAGCGCAACAGATGCCAGCACGGCGCAGCTGGGCATCAGCTGCATGAAATAGACGCGCGTGAACTTGCTGCCGCCGGCGAACAGAGCCAGCACGTCGAAAGCTGCCCACAGCACCACAAGTCGTGCCGAGCGCCACGCCAATGGCAGGGCGACCAGCGCGAGCAGCCACGGCAGCGCCATCCCATCGCGGAAGATCTCCCACACCGCGCCCGCCGCGGCGAGCGGGATGCGCCCTGCCTGGAACTGAAGGCGCGCCAGGTTGTAGCCGAGCGTTGCCTCGAGTATCTGGCCGCCAGCACCCATTGCCGCGAAGATGCCCCAGACTGCACCAAGCACCGCCAACAGCGGGATCCATAGCCCAGGGCAGCACATCGCCGCGGCGATGGATGATGAGATACAGCGTCAGGGCCGCGAAGCTCGCCAGGTCGGTCGGCTTGAACAGCGCGGCACTTGCCGCCGCCAGTCCACCGACGACCAGCCAGCGGCGCCGCTGAGTGCGCATGAACGCCAGGCCGGCCAGGATCACGCCGACGGCGGGCAGCAGCGCCAACTTCTCGGGTGTGCCGCCATCGACATCGATCAAGGTCAGGCTCGCGCCGACGACGGTGAACCCGAAAGCCAGGGTGGCGCCCGCCCACGTGAGGCCAACCCATCGCGCCAGCGTCAGGACCAGCACACCCAGCAGGAGCGTGTACAAATAGTCGAACGCCTGGAAGAGCAGAGTCCCGCAACGCGGTTGCAGGTCCGAGCGGCTCAGCCCGGGTAGCGTGCCGATGTGACAGACCCGCCACGGATCGGAGACGACCGCCAGCACCGCGGCTTGTGTGTAGAACACACCCGGCGGTTTGGGATCCCAGGCATCGCGATACGGCACCGCGCCGCGCAGGATCCGCGGCGACCCTCAGGCCAGCGAGCGTATCCAGAGTCTGCCATCGGCGTGGTGCGTGCTATCAGGCTGTACAGCGGCTCGGCTTTACGCTCGCCGAGATCCAGGAGCTCCTGACGCTGTCCGCCGACCGCCGTGGCACTGGGGAGCTGCATCGGCGTCCCCACGCGAAACTCGTCAAGGTCGAGACTCGAATCGTCGATTTGCAACGGATCCGAAGCACCTTGTAGGACGCGCTCACCGCGCACTGCGATTCGTTGACCGATTGCTCGTGTGGCAGGGCCGCATCGCTCGACGTGGGCTCGATGCCAGCCCCAGAGCCAGTGCCACCTAAGCTAGGCTGTTGGCGAACCTGGGAATCGACTCGCGCTGCGAGGCGGAGGTGTGCAGCCAGGGTCGCGATGACAATGGCCTCCACCAGTACGGTGGCTGGTTCCATTTCGTCGATGAGCTCGAAGCCGAGATCGACAACGTCCCTCACGCCAGTTCCCCAGCCGTGCGGTTAGGAGTCGGAAACGTGAACCTGCCGGCGCGCAGAGCGGATATCCATCAGCTCGCGAAGGCTACTTTAGGAGGTATACGACCGTCGTCTCAGTGTCGGCCGGATCGGGCGTCGGATCTCCGTAGATCTCCCACGAGTGCCCGGCGGACTCCCTCCGGTTCGCCGTCATCCATTTTTCGATCGCCTTGTACGCCTCGTTCATGCGGTTGTACGGCCCGCGGTGGACGGCAACGGCAGCTTCGCCCCCTGGCGTTTCGGTCGCGTACACCTCGCCTGTAGTTTCAAATGTGCGCGTGACCTCGACGCCGAAGTCGCACAGTATCGGCGCGCCCGGCTGCTTCGGGTGGTGGTAGAGGAAGATGTTGTGGCCGTCAGTCCACAGCCCCGGCTGGCTGCGAATGAAGTCCCAGACCTTGCCCACCGCAGGCCCCCACGCCGAGCCAACCGCGCCCGGCGCGACCTCGCGCCCCACCGCGGCCAACTTGCGGGGGTGAACGGTCTGTACGTTGATGGAGACCGGCATTGCTCGATCGTAAGCCCAAAATCGTCATTGCGTGACGCAAGCGGCAGGCGGCGTGATAGCCTGGCTGCCCTCAGAATCATCGGAGTGAGGTGCTCAGTGCCGGCCCGCAGGATCTCCGCCACGGCGTTCTGGTCTAGCGATCACAACGCATTGCCCGCTCTGCGGCGCCTCCACGCTGAGATGACATAGGTGGTAGAGTCGGGGGCTGGCGCGGTGGCCCAGTGGCTCCCCGTCACCTGCGCAATTAGCAGAGCTGGCACCGCACCTGCGCGTTAGAAGGCCACTGGCAGCGCCTTCAAGCCGCGGAAGATGGGCGGCGCAGTCTGCCACTCGACCGTCTCGCTAATCAGCCGGAGCTCTGGCATCCGCTGCAGAACCGTGGTGATGGCGATCTGGAGCTCGGTGCGCGCCAGCGCGGCACCGATGCAGAAATGTATGCCTCGCCCGAAGTCGAGGTGCCCGGTATCGCGTCGGCCGAGGTCGAGCCGGTCGGGGTCGGTGAACCGCGCCGGGTCGCGGTTCGCTGCACCCAGCAGCAGGAGCACGCTCTGGCCCTTGCCGATCCGCTTCTGCCCGATGGAAAGGTCCTCGGCGGCGGTGACCCCGCGCATTTGCACCGAGCCGTCGTACCGCAGCAACTCCTCGACCGCGGGGCCGATCAGGGCCGGCTCAGACTGCAGGCGGCGACGCTGTTCGGGGTGGCGCAGCAGGGCTAGCAGGCTGTTGCCGATCATGTAGGTGATCGTCTCGTGACCATTCATCAGCAGGAGCACAGCGTTGGCCAATAGCTCCTCCTCCGTGAGCCGGTCGCCCTGCTCCTCGGCCGTCACGAGCGCGCTCAGCAGCGAGTCGTTGGGGTGCCGCCGAAGTTTGGCGACCAGCGCCCGGAAATAGTCCGTGAGATCGTGTGTGCTGCGCAGCGCTCGCTCGGCGAGGCCAGGCTGGTCGGCCCCGAGGCGCGCGCCGAACGCGATGATGTCGTCCGACCAACGCTTGAACTGCTCGCGCTCGTCCGGCGGCAGGCTAAGCATGTCGCCGATGACCACAACTGGCAGCGGGTTAGCCAGATCGGCGATCACATCCATCTGCCCAGCCGCCTGCACTGCGTCGAGCGCGGTGTCGACCAGTGCCTGGATGCGCGGGCGCATCCGTTCGATCGCCGCCGGTGTGAAGGCTCGGTTGGCGAGCGCGCGTAGCCGTGTGTGCGCCGGCGGGTCGGAGAAGAGCATCATCCGCCAGAGCAACTTCCGGAGCGGGCGTAGGTGTCCCTGCCCGCTGGCGGTCAACTGGTCCAGGATGACCGCTTCCTCCTGCGCGGTCCGCCCGCGGGTCAGGCGGAGGTCGCTGAGGGCCCGCGGCGACCTCCGCGTAGCCGCTGAGGAGCCACGATCGCAGGGTCTCGTCCCACAGTACGGGTTCGGCGGCGCGCAGCGCATGGTAGGTGGGATACGGGTCCGCAAAGAAGGCGGGGCTGAGCAACGCCGGTGGCGGTTGGGGCAAAGTCGTCCCTGTTGTCATGGCAACCCTCCCTGGCGTGGGTTGAACAAAAGGCCCTGAGTGCAGCTGTTCGAGGCGGTGTCAATGAGGTTGTCAGGACGGTTATCGTTATGCATCACACAAGAGCCTCCGCGCACCGGCAACGTACCTCGAGCAAATGTGTCGAAGCACCAATGGAGATCGCTCCACGTTGGCTTTGGCGTCTAATACATTGCGTCCAGAGATCACCAATCGGAGCGTCATCGCTCGGCGTGGACGAGGAGGAGTTCGGTTTCCAGACGGAGGATCTTGCCGAGCATGACCTGCTGATCGTAGGCCAGCGCTGCCGCCCCTGGCGCTCACTCTCAATGTCCTGCGCGAGACCTTCGGCCTCGTGCTCGGGCTCGATGACGCGCACGGCGAGCCTGGCATCGTCCACGATGGCCAGCATCGTGTCGGATCTCGACCTTCTGGGCTTCGGTCATCTGGCTGTAGTAGCGCGTCGCCTCTGGAGCCTGGCCGTCGGCCGTCAGCGTATGACCCATCGCCTCAGCTAGCGCCTCGAGCGGCACGCCGTACTGCTGCCCCTTCCTCGCTAGCGTACGTCTCGTCGGCTGCGCTCGATATCCGCAGAAGCGCGCCACCACTGGAAGTGGTCAAACGGCCAAGCCTACAACGAGGACTTGAGCCAGCCGGCGATAAGCTCTGCTACCTCGGTGGTGCGCTGGGTGTACATGTGATCCGCACCCGGGATGATGTGGGTATCCACACGCGAGGCCGAAACAGCCTTCCGGCGAATGAGGTCCAGTTCGGTAGGCCCACCACTCGTGGCAGCCTCTTCCGTACCGAAGAAAACGAGGAGTGGACAGCGGACGTGCGCAACGGCTGGTGCCGCCATTGCAACTCCAAACACATCGAACGTCGCCCGGTTTCCCGCGGCACGATCCAGACACGTCTGGGCGCTAAGCGTGATGCTGCCGACGGACCCCCACGGCAAGAGGTCCTGGCCGCGGCCCTCATGGACCATCCGTTCTGCTAGATCGATAACTGCTGGGTCGATGAGGTAATGCATGTCGAAAGGACGTGGCTGGGCGACGTCACTGTTAGCGAGCTCCGAGTAGCCGACCAGAAAGGCCGGCCCCGGCGAGGCGCAGATAAGGCCGCGTACGCGTGAATCCTGGCGTTCAGCCTGATACCAGACGACTTTCGGCGCGCCGAAACTATGACCCAGCAGGACCACCTCATCGAAACCGAGGCCGACGATGAAAGCCACCCACGCACCAATGTCGAGCGGGCACTCGTCGAACCGTTCCCATGCCGCGCCGATCATTACCTGCGTTCCACGCCGCTGGGTATTCTTGCCGAACGAGTAGCCGCGGTTGTTACCCGAGACCGAGGTAAAACCGTGGCGCGCCAGGTGGCGACCCACCAGGACGTGCGTCGTGAGCGAGAAGCGACTCGTGAACCCGTGCACGTGAACGACCGCGATCGGCTTGGCCGCGATACCAACGGGTCGGATCACGACGCCGTCCAATGGCAGGCCGTCCTCGCTCTCGATCCAAACGATCTCTTCTGAAGACTCCAACGTGTTCATCGGGTCGCCTCGCGCTCAGGAGGTGGCGCCATTTGGCAGGCTCATCGGCAAGTTGCCGCAGCGGTGGATAATCTATCAAAGGGACACAGCGGCATCGTACGGCTCAGGATGTTCGTAAGTTGGTTCCGCCCTGTGTTGAGGATGCCGTGCGAATCGTGGCCCGCCAGTTCCGGCGCCCCCGCCGCCACCAGCAGCGTGCCCGAGGCGTGCAACTGTTCGGCTTGAACCCGCGGCATCGCACCATTCAAGCACGTCAGCTCTGTCGATTTGGCGCTGTGCCGTGTGTATAGAGAATGGAAAGCCGGCGATCAGCCGGCGAGGACTCTTCGATACAGGAGGGACGTGCTTTGACTGATCTACACACCCTGACGACTGGACTCGTGATGGGCGAGTCCGCGCGGTGGCATGACCGCCGCCTGTGGTTTGCGCATTGGGGAACGCAGGAAATATCGGCCATTGGCCTCGACGGGACACGTGAGGTGGTCGGGGACGGGCGGCCCGGCCTCGGCTGGTCCATCGACTGGCTGCTCGACGGTCGGCTCCTGATGACCGGCGCCGAGCTCACGCGACAGGAGCCGGACGGGTCGCTGGTCAGGCATGCCGACCTGAGCGCACTCACCGACCACTGGAACGAAATCGTCGTCGACGGCCGCGGCAACATCTACGTCAACGGTGGAACCGACTTCCATCCAGAAGAAGGGGTTGCCCCGGGCGTGATTGCCCTGGTTACTGCAGATGGCGCAGTGCGCAAGGTGGCCGAGGATATCGCCTTTCCCAACGGCATGGTCGTGACGGCCGACAATTCGACGTTGGTCGTCGCCGAGTCGTTCGCCCGCCGGCTCACCGCATTCGACGTCGCTGCCGACGGCAGCCTGTCCAACCGAAGAGTGTGGGCCGATCACACCGGCGATGGCATCTGCGTAGACGCCGAAGGCGCCATCTGGTGCTCGACCATGGACGCCAAGGGCACCAGCGTCGACCGCGTCCGTGAAGGCGGCGAAGTGCTGCAACGCGTTGAGACCGACCTAGCGTGCTTTGCCTGCATGCTCGGGGGCGACGACGGCAAAACGCTCTTCATGCTCCTTGCTGACTGGCGACTGGGCGATGGATTCGAGGACAACATCCGTCGGCTGACCACCGGACCACGCACCGGCAAGATCGTCATGGCGCCAGCGCCGGCACCGCGTGCAGGCTGGCCATGAGGCGAGGCGGCTGCTAGGCGGCGTATAGACCAGCACGAGTGACCACGCAGCTCCGTCAGCAATTGCCGCA
>WNGF01005258.1_pt1 | contig 18054 bp, 17 predicted proteins | sample 5400641 | NCBI WGS metagenome assembly WNGF01 (sample SAMN13153371, study PRJNA577476) | soil metagenome | isolation source: 80 cm soil or saprolite under grassland replicate 2 | place: USA:California | collected 2016-06-15
TGATCCGTGTGATCCGCGTTAATCTGCGGCTATTTTCTATCACAGGTTCGGGAGGCGGTGCACAAATGCCGTTGCTACATCTTCCCGGCCTTCATGTCAGCTACGCGCTTTTCGAAGCGGGAGGTGTCGACCTTGTCAGCCTTGCCTTGTTGGATTGCTTGCTCGGCAATCACCAGCGCTTCGTCTTTCTTGCCTGCGCTAAAGAGCATATTAGCTTTAGCGGAAAGGTTCCGAAATGTTGGCTTGATTTTGATGGACTGGTCGAGCCACTGCGCGCCTAACTCTTCATTCTTGCTTTGCAGGGCGTAGTTAGCCGCGTCCAAGGGCGTGCGCCAATCGTCTGGCTTGGCGGCGGCGACGGCAGCGCGGGCTTTTTGGATCGTCAGCGCAGCGACATCTTTTACCTCGACAGTGAATGGAACGCGAACCTTCTCCCAACGGATATTGACCTGCGCCGAATTATCAGTTACCGGGTCAAAGCTGTAAATCAACCACTCTTGATTATCAGCAGTGACTTGCGGCTTTGTTTTGACGCGGAGCACTTTAATGGTTGTCCATTAATCAACACGTCATCTGACACACTAAACTGAGTCGCTTCGTTTGCTCCGGTGCGCCAGACATGACCGTAAGGCACAATGGGCTCGCCTTTCTGACGTGCGTTCTGATCATCCAAGGTGGCGTCACCCTTTACCCTCGCTTCTGCGGTGGCAGGGGCATCACCCCAGATCATACGTCCTTTAATACCGGGCCGGCTGTAAGTAATGGTTAGATCCGTGACGCCAATCGTTTGCATGACACTGGCCTTCTGGCTGGGTCGCGGGACACGCACTGGAGGCGGCGCCTGCGCCGATGCATATTGAATCCCGCACGTGATAAGCATCAGAAACATAAATAAGCAGGTGTAGAGAGTCTTGAAGCGAATCATTGGTTATCTCCTCGTTATCAGGTTGATTGCCGTAGTTTTCTCAGGCGAGTCAGGCCACGTATTTTAACAGGCAAAGACTTGAAGTACGAACCACAACGGTTGCTTTATTACGCAAGTCTTCGGTCAAGAGTTCTTGTAATTGCAAACAGAAATTCGTCTAAGCGACTTTCCAAAATCGATCCACGGAAACAGAAGAACCAAACACAGGAACAGGGTTTCACCCCGGTAGGGGTGGGATGTTTATAGCTCGAGGGACAAAATCCCTCCGGCGGCGTTCGGAGAAGCGGAACTGTTCTCGCGTGCTAAAGGCCTAGTTGCATTCCGCTCCTCCGAACGCCGTTGGTTAGGGCATCTCAACTCAGGCTATAAACATCGCACTCCTACGGAGTGAAGAGTTTAAGTCTGAGAGAAGTCACTAATCTGAAGTAGAGATCTCCTCCCACGACCAACATGAGGCTCTTTTTTGAAAGGATTTAGTAGTCTAAAGAGCGTTTACCAGCCATAATATTTTCCGCATAGAGCGTGCTTAAGACCGCGGTGACATCAACTGAAATAGAAGAAGAGTCGATTGATCCTTCGGCGCACCTGAGTGCCAACACCTTTCTCGTGCCACCTCTCGGCGAGGGTGAAGTTCATATTCTTGTCGCACGTCTTGATGAAGCATTGGTTACAGAAAGCGAGCGAGCTGATCGATTCGTGTTCCCAATGCTCACGCTGGTCGATGACATCGCTGACTATCGCACCTGGCTACACAGGAGCTCTGGTACTGGAGGGAAAATATTCTCGCATTCGCCTGTTTCATTTGGTGCGCGGTTTAGGCCTAAATCTATCGTTCACTGAGGAGTCGTGCTCGCATGATTAATCTATTCTTAACCGTTGTGCTTCTGCTTACGCCCCTTACCAGTACTGTGAACGCACCTAAATGGCCGAGCTTTAAAGGCGCTTATTTTGAAGTAAAATATCCGCCCGGCTTCAAAGCACGCAAGTCGCTTCCGAGCAATTCGTTTGAGGGTCAGCATGACAGCGCTTTCTTTACTGCCCCGAATGGCAGCGTCGAGTTTTACGTTTTTGCTCCGCTGTGGAATGGAACACCTGATGACATCGAGCGGGATCCTCGGTTAGAGGAGATTGTTTCTGAGAACGTCGAACACAAGGGAAGCATCAAGACTCGTCGTGTGACGCTCAAAGCCAGGGACAATTCTTACATACGTTCCTTTGAGGATACTGAAAATACCGAGACAAACAATCGAAGGGTTTTCGGTATCAAGTATCGTGATGTCGCGGCCTATAACAAACATCGGCAAGACTACCTGAGGTTCAAGAATTCTTTAAAGCAGTTTGCCGATTAGTATGTTGCACGAACTACTCAGAGTCACAGCGAGAGAAGAAACGTTTGACGTTCGGGCCGGCCAGGCCGTGATTGCCCAGCGCGGAGAGTGGGTTCAATACAGCACGCCAGAAGAAGACGGTGCTGAATATATCGCTGTGTGCGTGCCGGCCTTTTCCCTAGACACGGTGCATCGCGACGAGTAACGCAAGCAAGCTATTAGCTTGCTTCCCCTCCCGTTTCCGCCTCTTCCTTCTTTCGCCGCCACATTCCGGAGATCTGGTTTGCCTCAGCAAGTGTCAGGTTATCGTAGATATCAGCACTGTTCTTAATCTCGCCGTCTTCCAGCTCGAGCACTTCCCAATCGGGCGCTTCAGGATCGGTTCCGACGCGACCCGGCTTCACTCGCACTTCGTAAGAGATTTCGTGAGCTTCCTCTTCGTGGTCCATTTCGTATCTTCCTCTAGTCATCTACTTATCAAACAAGCGACCGACATCAGTCTTTGGCGCTACATGGAATAAATGTCTGGCGATGGTAACGCGCTTATTTAGGTACGTCGAGCGCCGGATTTCTTGAGAAGAAGCCGCCCGGGATCATTTTAAAGCCAACGTGGGTGACTGGCATGACGGGCCACTCCTCGGGTCTGGGGATGTGCGTGACGCCCAGCGTATACCAAACGACTATGTCCTGGTTGACGAGCGACTCGTTATTGGCGACCCAGCGCGGTAAACCGTCACCGCCGCGACTCTGGTTGGGATATGCTCCGGCGGCGTTCATCTCTTCCGGATTGTACCGCGTGGCCCAGAAGTGATTGTTGATGAAGCCCGCGCGTTTGCGCACCTCAGATGACATCGCGATGTAGGGCAAAGAGTTTGCTCCCGGCACGAGGATGTAGCTAGTGTGGTGGCCCAGCGTGTTCTGAGCTGAAGGATTAAGGACTATCCAGGTCCGGGCTGCTTGCAGATTCATCTGGCGCTGCGCTTCGAGTTCGTTCCGCAAGGGTGTCTCTTCCATCAGCATTCCGTTTTGGTAGGGGTTAGCCGGACCGGCAGGCAAAGCGCGCGTGTTCATCTCGTGAACCGAGTTGTTCTGTCCGTCCACATCGAAATCGAGCCTGAAATTAAAGAAGTGCTGGTGATGCGGCGCAACGACATTGGCTGAGACAAGATGACCTGACTTGAATGCTGCTCCATGTCCGTCGACCTTCGTTTCGCGCGCACCTTTGGGCAACATGATGCCGCTCAGTGCAGCATCAACTTCGAGCACACCATCCTGGTGGAAAATCCAGTTGAGAGCATAGTCGTAGTTGCCTATGGTGGCGATAAAGGAGATCACTAACTCGCGCGCCCGTCTTGATTCGTTCTGACCTGAGTAGCTCTCAAAGTGCTTCCATAGCAGCCCGCCATCGCGCTCATAAATACTTACGGCCCGTTGTAGAACGTAGGGGTCACCGTCGTCGCCTGCAAAGGTGGCATCGAGGAGGGTGGCATTTTCGGGTGCATCAGTCTTGGGCTCAATTGAGCTGGCAAGCCGGCCAACGCTGTATTCACCCACATCAAACGCACTCCGCCAGCGCCAGTTTTGATCCGGATCGCCGTAAGGCACGACCATTTCGGAGAGGGAAGCGCGGTAAAGTATGGGACGCAAGCGCCCGTCATCCTCGTAACCGACTGTGTGGAGAACTAATCCTTCGCGCGGGTGCATCGTGTAGCGAAAGCGCCATTTCTGCCAACGAATCTCCTGTCCGTTGATCTCAAAGCTCGCGCCATTCGGCTGATTGAGCGTCAGAGGTTTTGGGGCTGCTCGCGTGCCAGTAGATTTCTCGTCTAACTCCTGACCAGGTGGCGCTAGCGGGACGACACCCGTATCCACTACTTCCACGACTTTTCCGGCGTTCATGTTGACGAGCGCCACCACGCCCTCGATGGGCCGTCCATAAAAATTGATGGAGTCTCCTTTGAAGTAGGAGAGTGCTCGTAGTAGGCGAATTCCCTGATGGGCTGCTGCGACCTGCCCGACGGCCCAACCATCTATCTGTATCTTGTCGAAATCATTTATGCCTCGCTTGCGCATCGCAGCCTGCCACCGCGGATCTCCTTTGACTATATCCGGAAGATCCTTGAATTCGGTGTCCATAACGAGCGGCTGCACTCCTCTTGCTTCGTGCCATGAAAGCACGCGCTGCGTTTTCAGATCTACGACCGCTTCAAATGTCCGATTACCGGTACGATCCATGATTACCGAAAAAGCCTGTCGACTGAATTGCGCGCCTGATTTGTAGTTCAACACTTCGGTCTTCGCAGGTTCCTTTAGGACAATAGTCGAGAAGAGTGCTGTCTGGGGAAACTGTCCTGAGGCCTTGAGAGCTTTGGCCGCCACCTTGATCTCGTTTGCGCTCAGGGGATCGAGCGGATGCCCGGTCTGGGCCATGACAGACGCGAGAAAAAATAGGATCAAAGCCTGGGCCCCTAAGAGCAGAATGAATCTGCAGTGAGACACGGCTATTAGCGAATCGCTCATACTGTTTATTCCTCAGAAGATCAGAGTCAGAGTAGTGGATCGTTTTTAGGGCCTCTCATTGTAACCTCCGCTGCGTAGGATGCGAATACGTTAGGACAACTGCTCTGCGTGAATCCCACCAACCGCAGTCGGTGATGGTTCATATCCGATCTACAAACAGGGCGATCGCACTGAATCCGACCAACTTCCGAAGCCGTGAAAAAAGCGTTAAGGGGTTTCACCCCGTTAGAGGTGGCATGTTTATAGCTCGAGGAACAAAACCCCTCCGGCGGCGTTCGGAGAAGCGGAACTGTTCTCGCGTGCTGAAGGGTCCAGTTGCATTCCGCTCCTCCGAACGCCGTTGGTTAGGGCGTTTCAACTCTGGCTATAAACATTTCACTCCTACGGAGTGAAGAGTCTAATCTCTAACGTGCGATGGCTTAACCCAGGAGGTAATTAGCTGTCTTCTTGTTCTCACCTCGGCGGGTCGTGTAGCATGCTCGCGCAATCCAACCTTGACATCGCCTTATTAAACTCAATGTGTACTGATAGAAGAGAATTTTTGCGCCTGTCGGCCGGAATTGCCGGCGCTTCGCTACTCACTAACGAGCTGTTTGCGATCAGTACCTCTGCGCAACAGCGCGAAGTACCTGAATCCATCCGCAAACTGAATCGGATGACCGCCGGGGTTGTTCCGATTTCTGACGACGAACGCAAAGCGCGAATCACCAAAGCCCAGCGGCTGATGGGCCAGAACAAGATTGACGCCATTTACCTTGAACCAGGTCCCAGCATGTTCTATTTCACTGGTATGCGCTGGGGGACAAGTGAACGCATGTTTGCTCTGGTGATCCCCGCCCACGGCGAGCTCGCCTGGGTCTGTCCAAAGTTTGAAGAAGAGCGGGCGCGCGAGCTGATCCGCTTTGGCACCGATGTGCGTACGTGGGAAGAGGATGAAAGTCCCTACCGGCGCGTGGTCGAGATATTTCGAGACCGGGGCTTCCGGACCGGCAAAATCGGCATTGAAGAACGAGTGCGCTTCTTTCTTTTCGACGGCATTCGAAAAGAGGGATCTGGATTTGAATATGTCAGCGCCGACCCGGTAACCGTTGGCTGTCGCGTGCACAAGTCCCCAGCCGAAATTGCTTTAATGCAACGGGCGAATGACATTACCCTCGTTGCTTACAAAGCCACCTACGACACCATGCACGAGGGTATGAATCAGGACGAGTTTTCCGGGAACTGTTCGGCGGCGTTTCGAGCCCTGGGCGTGACCGGCGGCGTGTTTTGTAGTTTCGGAAAATACACCGCGTTTCCGCATGGAAGTAGCACCCCGCAAAAACTTAAAGAAGGCGATGTGGTTTTGATGGATGGGGGCTGCGGCGTTGAAGGCTATCAGTCAGACATAACGCGTACCTTCGTTCTCGGCAAGCCCACGCAGCGCCAGCGCGATATTTGGAGCCTCGAGCGCAGATCTCAGGACGCGGGTTTCGCTGCGGCGAAGTTAGGGCAGCCCTGCGAGGTCGTAGATGCCGCGGCTCGCAAGGTACTCACGGATGCAGGATTTGGTCCCGACTACAAGGTCCCCGGATTGCCTCACCGCACCGGTCATGGTATCGGCCTCGACGGGCACGAATGGACCAATTTTGTTCGCGGAAACAAAACACCGATTGAGCCAGGAATGTGTTTTAGTGACGAGCCGACAATTGTAATTTATGGCGAGTTTGGCATCCGCCTCGAAGACTGTCTTTACATAACCGAAAACGGGCCAAAGTTTTTCACCACCCAAAGCAAATCAATCGACGAACCCTTCGGGTAGTCGAATCCAGACCTCATCGTTGCATGTCCTCAAGATTTAACTCAGACGCCGGCCTCACATCCGCCTTCAAGACTCTTGCCATCTGCTTCAATGCATAATCGTTCTCCTCTCGTGTCTGTGAGACGACGCAATCCGAAGGCGGCATTCAAGCCCCTTCCTGGATCTGACGAAACTTTGGAGTGCGGCGGCCCGGCTCCGCTTTGGCCTTTTTCTCGTTGCCACTCAACTGCGAATCAACGTGTTTTGCTTGCGAAGGGATTTCGCTCCCAGGAGGACCATCGGGAACGTAGGCCAAAGCGCTGCCAGGCCAGCGCACTCCAAATTAGGATCACATTTGCCAGGCGTCGCGTACCTGGAGTGCGGCGGCCCGGCGCCGCTTTGGCCTGTTTCTCCTTGCCACTCAACTGCGAACAAGGTATTTGCCTGCGAAGGGATTTCGCCCCCAGGAGGACCGTCGCGAACGTAGGCCAAAGCGCTGCCAGGCCAGCGCACTCCAAATTAGGATCACATTTGCCAGGCGTCGCGTGCCTGGAGTGCGGCGGCCCGGCGCCGCTTTGGCCTGTTTCTCCTTGCCACTCAACTGCGAATCAAGGTGTTTGCCTGCGAAGGGATTTCGCCCCCAGGAGGACCGTCGCGAACGTAGGCCAAAGCGCTGCCAGGCCAGCCAGGCCAGCGCACTCCAAATTAGGATCACATTTGCCAGGCGTCGCGTACCCATGCAACGATTCTGTTAAACGCAATGGTCAGCATACTTAGAGAGCCCTGTCACGAGGGAATTATTCGCTCTGGAAAGGCCGACGCTCCCTGTACCGAAAAGCAGGGGCCTTGGATTCTTGCCGCGACAATCCTTGCTTCGAGCATGGCCTTCATCGATGGCACCGTCGTCAACGTCGCGCTCCCTTCGCTCCAGCGAGAACTCCACGCAACTGTTATCGGAGTGCAGTGGGTTGTTGAATCCTACTCGCTGTTCCTTTCGGCTCTTCTATTGGTTGGTGGCGCGCTTGGCGATTTGTATGGCCGCAAAAAGATCTTTCTGATCGGAGTCACACTTTTCGCTCTGGCCTCCGCGGCGTGCGGTATGGCTCTGAACATCAATCAATTGATCCTGGCTCGCGCTGTGCAGGGAGTCGGCGGCGCGTTACTCGTACCCGGCAGTCTTGCGATCATCAGTGCTTCATTTCCTCCCGATCGTCGGGGTCGCGCCATCGGCACGTGGTCGGGTTTTTCCGCGATCACCACTGCGATCGGACCGGTCCTTGGTGGTTGGTTAGTTGAACATGTTTCCTGGCGAGCAGTTTTCTATTTGAATCTTCCTCTCGCTGTGGCAGTGCTTATTATTTCGTTTTGGCGCGTGCCTGAGAGTCGAGCGGAAGACTCATCGGTCCCGCTCGACTGGCCAGGCGCAGGTTTGGCTACTATTGGGTTGGCAGGCATTGTCTTCGGACTGATCGAATCTTCGCGATCGGGTTTTAATCAAGTCCCTGTGGTTGCTGCGTTGGTCGCCGGAACTATTTCACTCGTGACGTTTGTCTTTGTTGAGTCGCGAGCGAGAAATCCGATGCTCCCGCTTAGTCTGTTTCGATCGCGAGATTTTGCCGGCGCAAACCTTTTGACAATCCTGCTTTATGCGGCTCTTGGCGGAACGCTGTTTTTTCTGACTCTAAATCTGATACAGGTGCAAGGATACTTGGCCACGGCGGCCGGCGCTGCGTTTCTGCCCTTTGTGATCATCATGTTCACGCTTTCGCGCTGGTCCGGCGGGCTCGTAGATCGATACGGACCGCGACGCCCCTTGATCATTGGACCAATCATCGCTGCCGTGGGCTTTGCTCTATTCACGTTGCCGGGAACAAATGTAAACTACTGGACCGATATTCTTCCCGCAGTGATAGTACTTGGGGTGGGGATGGCTATCACTGTGGCCCCATTAACTACAACTGTTATGAGTTCCGTGAAAGCAGAGTTGTCAGGAGTCGCCTCGGGAGTCAACAACGCTGTTGCCCGCACAGCCGGGCTGCTTGCCATTGCGGTATTTGGGGTCGTGATCTTGCACGCGTTCAGTCGCAATTTGGACTCGCGACTGGAGAACCTGGATATACCTGAAACTACTCGTCGGGTGATTTATGACCAGCGGATAAAACTGGCAGGCCTTGAGCTGCCAGCTGATTTGACGGTGGAACAACAAGCGCAGGTTCGACGGGCGGTCGCTGATTCGTTTGTATCAGGCCATCGTTTGATCATGCTTATCGCTGCGTGTCTGGCGGTGTGCGGAGCGGGTTGCAGTTGGCTGTTTATTGGGAAGCAACAGAATAGCCACAGATTAACGCGGAGGACATAGATCAAAACCGATTAATCACATTCGTTGGCTTTTTAACTTCTTATTGTTCTGATCCGCGTTATCCGCGTTAATCTGTGGCCAGGTTTCTTTTTTTCACAACTTCTGCCGTGGGTGGGATTTCGGAGTTTTCACAGTCTCTTCAGCCGGGTGTGCGAGCTTCTAACGTTCCGACGCTGTAAGCAATTCTTTCAGATACTGTTGCCAAATTAGGGGCACCGAATGGGTGCCGTGGCCGCGTGTTTGGTCGCTGATGGGAATCAAGATATAGCGGCCGTGCTTGACCCGCTTGATTTCACGATCAATCAAACCCAGTTCGGGCGGATTGATCAGATCATCGGCGGAATTTATGGCTACGAGTGCCGCCTGGATGCTTTCCAGTTTGGTAGACGGATTGTACTCACGCGAGGCGTCGAATTGATAAAGCATGTCGTTAGCGTCCGTGCGCGCCAGCGACGCTCGCATGCGCTCCTCATAAAACTTATCTGCGGCGTCACGTGTCGGCGCCTGTTTCTGCCATTGCAAAGGCGCACTGCCCATCAACAAGAGAATATTTATCGCCGAGGTGAGTCCCATTTGCGGTTGGGTCTTGTATTCCCCGTTGTTCCATGTCGGATCGCTCTTAATGGCATCCATGATCATCCGGCGCATCATACGATTCCGACCGGCGATCTCTACCGGAAGGCTCGCCAGCGGCATCAGTGCATCCATAAAGTCCGGATCGGTTTCTCCCCATACCCAAGTTTGCATCCCACCCATTGAGGTACCCATCACTAATCGCAAGTGGTTGACAGCGAGTTTGCCTGTTATCAACTGGTATTGCGCCGCCACCATGTCGTCGTAGGTGTAGTGCGGAAAGTGCGCATGAAGGCCGTCGCTTGGTTTGCTTGATTTTCCGTGGCCGATACCGTCGGGCAGAATTATGAAATAGCGTGTTGCGTCTAACAATTGTCCAGGGCCAAATAACACGGGTAATGTAGGCGTGTCCCTCTGTGGGCACCCCTCGTTGCGGTGACGAGCCGTGCCCCCATGGAGGGATACGCCTCGATCATAATTACATATTAACTGGCCACGCTTGACACGATCTTTCCCTCCAGCGCGACCCAGCGTGCCCACGGAGGGACGCCCCTACAGGACTTATCTGGCTTGGTAGTAAACGCCAGCATAGATGTATCATACTTTTGCTTCAACAACTCCAGAACAACTACAAGTCAAAAAAACCATGCGACTATCGGCCCGATTTCTTTGTCGTTCCGCCCTCGTAGTAACAGTATTATTTGTTGGCCTCGCCACTGCTCAGATCCGGGAGCCGCGCGGCATCACACCCGAAGACTATTACTCATTCGAGTTCCTGAGCGATCCACAGATCTCGCCGGATGGAAAACTCGTGGCTTATGTCGTTGCGAAAATTGATCGCGCGCAGAACCGCCGCCTCTCTTCGATCTGGATGGTCTCAAGTGACGGCAGCCGTGCGCCCTGGCAGTTTACAACGAGTCCGCAATCAACCACTTCGCCACGCTGGAGTCCCGATGGGAAGCGGCTGGCGTTCTTGTCATCGCGGCCCACTGGTGAGCCGACACCGCTACCATCGCCATCTCCGGGCGCCGCCTCTCCGCCTTCCGAGCAGTCTCGCAATCAGATCTATCTGCTTTCGATGAATGGTGGCGAAGCAAAACGCCTAACCAACTTGAAAAACGGGGTGAGCACATTTCGCTGGTCGCCCGATGGCACTCGACTGGTTGTCGTCAGTCGGATGGGCCCGAGTGATAGTCGCACTGATAACCGAGACCGCAGCGATGTGCGGCATTACAAAAACAGCTCGTACAAGTTTAATGACACCGGATGGTTCGATGATCGCCGAACGCATCTCTGGGTGGTGGATGCAACGTCAGGCGAGGCAAAACAGATCACGGAAGGTAACGACTGGAATGACAGCGACCCACAATGGTCACCCGACGGCTCCAGGATAGCTTTCGTCTCGAATCGGACCGGAAAGGAATATGACGAAAATCGGAACACTGACGTCTGGTTAGTTTCCGCAGCGGGTGGAACACTGACAAAGATCTCCGATCATGACGAGGCGGATAACAGCCCGCGCTGGTCCCCTGACGGCAAGACAATAGCGTTCACCGGGGAAATACATGACCGGGACCATCCTAAGATTTGGCTGGCATCAGCGTCTGGCGGAACGCCTTCTGTGCCGGCTGCGAATGACCTTGATCTGATTCCGTCGGATCTCGATTGGTCAGAAGATGGAAAGTCGCTCTATTTCCAGGCGGGTATCAAAGGCGAAACCCATCTCTTTCGCGTTGACCTCAACAGGAAATCGATCGAGCAAGTCACTTCAGGCCCGCGATCCATTCACGGAGTGGATTTCAACTGGCCCACTAAATCGATTGTCTATACGGCTAACGACTTCAAGCGCCTTGACAATCTACACATTGCGGATCTCAGCGGACGCAGGGAGCGCCAACTCACCAATCTTAACCAGATGCTCTGGAAGCAACTGCAACTCGCCGACGTGGAACGCTTCACTTACAAGAGCGCCGATGACTGGGACATCGATGGCTTTCTCGTCAAACCGGTGGGCTGGCAGCCGGAAAAGAAGTATCCGTTAATCTTGAGTGTTCACGGGGGCCCGGCGGGAATGTATGGAGTCGACTGGTATCACGAATTTCAGGTCTATGCGGCCAAAGGTTATGCGGTCGTGTTTACGAACCCTCGCGGCTCGACGGGCTATGGTCAAAAGTTTGAACGCGGCATCGTGAATGAATGGGGTGGCAAGGATTATCAGGACGTCATGAACGGACTGGACGCCGCGCTGAGAAAATACAGTTGGCTCGATGCTGATCGGATGGGTGTGACGGGTGGGAGCTACGGTGGTTTTATGACGAATTGGATCGTGGGCCATACGGATCGCTTCAAGGCAGCAGTGACGCTCCGCAGCGTTTCGAACTTTATTTCCGACGAAGGGACCCGCGACGGTTCATACGGTCACACGCCGGATTTCAAGGGCGACTTATTCGATAGATTTGATTTTTATTGGGAACGATCGCCGCTGAAGTATGCAAAGAACGTCAAGACGCCGACGCTAATATTACATTCCGACAACGACTTTCGCGTGCCGCTGGAGCAGGGCGAGCAATGGTTTCGCGCTCTCAAGCACTTTGGTGTGACGACGGAAATCGTGATGTTTCCGCGCGAGAACCATAACCTTACCCGCACCGGCGAGCCAAAACATCTGGTCGAGAGCTTGAACTGGCAGCTTTACTGGTTTGACAGATTCGTGCTGGGGAATAACAATGCGGTTCCTCCGAATCTGAAGTAGTTGTGAAGAGTAGAGGAGAACAGCAATGACGCAATCGAGTGTGACGTTCTTCCGATGGGATGATATGCCCAGAGAAAAAGTGACCGACATGCTGGAGCGGCGTTTAATCACCGGCGACCGCATAATGTTGACCCATGTCTATCTCAAGAAGGGCGCCATCGTTCCGCAGCACAACCATCACAACGAACAGTTGACTTACATTTTGGAAGGCAGCCTGCGATTTTGGATTGGCGACGATGAGTCGGAAATGATTGATGTGCGAGCCGGTGAAGTGTTGCTCATTCCTTCTCTGGTGAAACACAAGGCCGTAGCGTTAGAGGATACTCTCGATGTAGATATCTTCAGCCCGCCCCGGCAGGACTGGTTGGACAAGACGGACGACTACCTGAGAAGGTGATTTCACATTGCCAATTGCCGATTGCCGATTTGACGCGTGCGCAGTTGGTACATTATTACTTCGTCGAGAGTAAAACGCGAGGTGAACAAGACGCAATCGGCAATTGACAATCGGCAATAACTTATGGATCTCGGACTCAAAGGAAGAATCGCTCTGGTGGCGGCATCGAGCACGGGACTCGGGCGCGCTGTTGCTGATGAACTGGCAGCCGAAGGAGCTGGCTTGGTGTTGTGCGCTCGCGGCCCCAAAGCGTTGAACGCCGCGCGCGAGGAGATTACGAAATCCACCGGTGCAACCGTGGTTGCTGTGGTCGCAGATCTCACCAAACCTGAGGATGCCGCGCGAGTCGTTCAAGCAGGACTGGAACAGTTCGGCCGCATTGACATTCTTGTCACCAACAACGGTGGTCCACCAACCGGCCAATTTGAAAGCCTGACTCAAGAGCAATGGGAAGCCGCCACTCGTCTCACTCTTTACAGCGCGCTGGAATTAACCCGGCAGGTACTGCCGGGAATGAAAGAACGCAACTGGGGTCGAATCCTCAACATCACTTCCATCGCGGTAAAGCAGCCGGTAGAAAATCTCATGCTCTCAAACAGTCTCCGCGCAGCAGTGACCGGTTTTGCGCGCACGTTGGCCAGTGAAGTAGCGACGCTTGGAATTACCGTCAACAACATTATGCCGGGTTACACACGCACCGAGCGTCTGGAAGACCTGGCACAAATGTTGGCCGACAAAGAGGGAGTCACTCGCGCTGAGTTTGCTTCGCGATGGGCGACAGAGATTCCGATGCGCCGTTTGGGCGAGCCACGCGAGTTAGCGGCCCTGGCAGCTTTTTTGGTTTCAGAACGTGCGAGTTACATCACGGGACAATCGATCGCAGTGGATGGCGGATGGATAAGGTCATTGCTCTGAATGCCCGGTCGGTCTCAAGTCTGGAACCTGAATACTGTAGGGGCCGGGTTTGCCATCCTGGATTGATTCTGTCCAGCAATAACCCTTCACCGGCGCCGATGCCGATCGGGTAAAACGCAACTCTCCTACAGCACCCACATGCCGCTTGTGTCGCCTCGAGACGGATTCCACGTATCAAGAACTTTTGATCTTGACTTTAGTAGAGAGCCATTGGAAAAAGCCAAACTTCGGATTCATTGCGATATCTGACTGAAAGAGGTGATTCATGATTCTCCGTTGCAACCTTCTGCTTCTGACGCTACTCCTGTCTGTACCTGCGGCCGAAACTGCACTAGCGCAAAGATCGCAAAGGCCCGGAACTATTCCCCAGCGCGTGCGGAAGTATCACTTGGACGAACCCAGAACACGACTGGAAGAATTTCAAGATCGTCTGGAACAGGTGATCTATAAGGGTTTCATTACCATAGGAGCGGTCAACGGACGCAACGGCTCGGCTGAGGTTGCGGCGGTTGAGCTGAGAAGCACAGCGGAACCGACGCGCGCGACGGGGCTGGCCATTCAGTTATCCGCGTTATCCCAACCGAACGGTGAGATCCAATCCTTCATCGACTATGAGGAGATTGATCCTTTGATTAAGGGACTAGATGCAGTAGCGCGTGCCGACGATACTATTACCAAAATGCCTAACTTCTCAGCCAGCTACCGCACTATTGATGATTTTGGGATCATTGTTTTCAGACAAACTCGGAGCGGAATCGCAGTCAAACTTGAGAACAGCGCGATGAATGGTACCGGCGGAATCGATCGAGCCACTATCTACATCACACTTGACGAACTCAACAGGCTGCGCGGCATGATTCTCGAAGCGAAGCAACGACTCGACGAACTGAAGTGATTTCTAATTTGTGAGCTGAACATTAGCCACCGATTAACGCGCATAACACAGCGCCGGCCGCAAACCAGGTTAGTTTCACGCAAAGACGGAAAGGGGGCAAAGACGCAAAGAAGAATACGTGCCAGTCTTTGCGTCTTTGCTTCCTTTGCATCTTTGCGTGAAATTCTTGGTCCGAAAACAAGGTTCTGCATTCTTGTTTCACAGATCAATGCAGTCAGCTGAATCTTGACTACACTCGAAGGATCAAAAACAGGCAGTTCCAGATTTCCGGCGATCCGAACCTCCAGCGTCGGAGGGGCGCACCGGATTGTTTACAAATGGCTGCCTGACAACAAATGGGTATTAGCAATAGTTTTGTTGATACTAATGGAAGCTCCGCTTTTCGTGAATTACGTGGGAGTTATTGGTTGGGATGACTTCAACCTGATCGATTATCCGGCCTTCTCAATCGTTTCACTCTTTCTCTGTTATTTGGTCGCGATTGCTGTCTTCAATAGGACCACGACAACGGTCACTGACACAACATTCTCGGTTATTCGCGGTCCAATTCCGTGCCTGTGGCCGGGCAATCACCAGCGCAGTGTTCAGGACGCGCAACGAGTAAGCTATGCTCGCCAACCAGGGATCGTCGTCTCTGGTAACCTACTTTGCTACGTGTTCATTGTCTTCAAAGACGGTAAACAGGCAAGTCTTTTCAAAATCATCAATGACGAAGAGTTTGCAATGGAGCTAGCCACCAGGGTGCAAGACTGGATCTCGGAACGGCAACGAGGAAAGAGTGTTCCGTTGCCGGCTGGAGGGCACAGCGGAATTAGAGAAAGCGCGACTTTTCCTCCCGATCGTGCCCAACGGCTCAGGATCGTTGCCTGCATTCTGGCAGTTCTTGTTGCGCTCGCAGGCATGATTGGTTCGGCTGAATACTTAGCGGCAAAATACCGGCCGGTGCGTCAAGCGAAACGACACCAGCAACAATTTGCCACGCTGCTAGTCGCCCTGCGATCGCCGGAAAACTACGCCGTCGCAATTCCCAACCGTTGGCACACTTTTGCGCATCCTGGGAAACCCTCTCTTGATGTGGTTTATGAAGGTAAGAAAGGATTGCTGAACCCTCGCATGTCAGAGATCTTCGAGGCGGCAAACGGCCGCATTCGCCTGGAGGTTAAGGGAATGGACACGGAGTATGTTTCGGGAACGCCGTGTGGAACCGCGGACTATGTGGTCTTTCCCATCGATAAGAGCGCACTAAGGAAAGAATCTTCTGGGATGGCATCAGTGGACACCTGGACTTTTAAGACATCCACCTTTCAGCCGCGCCTAGTGCAGAGAGGGGATACCGCAGAGTGGCTCTGTTTTGGTGAGAACTTCACCATACGCTAGGATCGGTTTTGGAATGATGCTGTAGGGCCGTCCCTCCGTAGGCGCCCTGTTGACGCGACTCGGGGGCGCCCACGGAGGGACGTATTTTGCTGAGAAGTTTTTTCTCGAAGAGTATTTCAACCGCCGAAGATGATCATTAACGCCGACTAGACAAATGGCTCAATAGAGCGGAGCCGCGGAATCAATCAGGGACGTGTTCTCCGGTCCTCCCTGGGCGCGACGCGAGTAACGCCCTTTGGCAACACATTGGAAAGAGCCGCAGCGACGTTGTCAGCCAGGCCGGCGTTCAATGGGCGGAGAATTCTTTCTTCCTTCTGCGCCCCTCCACGATCTCCGATTCCGATGTAGGCCAACGCCAGTCCATAGTGAGCCTCGGCGGACCCGGGACCGAGCTTCGTGGCCTGCTTCAATTCTCTAATCGCGTCGCTAAAACTCTCCATGTTGTAGTATGCGAGGCCGAGACCGAAATATAGATCGGCAAGTGACGGAAATCGCTGGGACTGGTTCGAACTACTGTCAACCACTTCAGCTCGCTTAGCGTATAGCGCTTGCTTGTAAGCTTTCAACGCTTCCGAGTTTTTTCCTGTTGCTAAGTATGCCTCAGCCAGCCTGTAGTTAGCTTCCGGATCCACGACCTCCGGCTTGATACCAAGCGCCAGTTTGAATGCGGCGATGGCCTCTTTATGCTGGCCCAAAGCGGAATATGCTAGACCGAGCTTTGCATAGGCGAGGGCGTCTTCAGGATTGAGAAAGACGGCTTGCTTCAGCGCCTCAACTGCCTCGCCGTTCTTGCCGGATTTCAGATAAGACAATCCTCGCTCGTAAAACGAGGTTGCATCCTCAGAAGACTTGCGCGGTGCTGGTGTCGTCACGGGGCTATTCGACGTGCGATTGCTTGTGTTTGGCGTCTCCAAAGGCTTCACTGGCGGAGCTACGGGTTGACCAGGATTATTCTTGACGGTCTCCGACGTGATTGGGTTTGCAGGTGTACGGCTGGTTTCGTTTGGAGATTCGGAAATCGCAACTGGCGTAGGGACAGGTTGAGCGGGATTATTCTTGACCGCCTCCGGCGTCATTGAGTTTGTAGTTGTACGGCTGCTGGTTTCGTTTGGAGATTCGGGAGTTGCCACCGGCGTAGGGAGAGGTTGAGCAGGATTTTTCTTGACCGTCTCTGTCGTCACTGGATTAGTAGCATTTCCCGAGACCGGAATCCCTGCTGCTCGTTCCTGAGTTACAACCGGCGCCTTTGGTTTGGCGGTATCCTCCTTTTTTGGAACGGATCGGTTTGAAGTGGTTCGTGACGGTGAAGGGGCATTCGCTCCTGCCGCTAGCTTGTCGATGGCCTGGCTGTAGAAGTAGGTGATTGTTCGGTACGTGACCTCCATCGGCTCAAAGCCTAACTGTCCGTTCTCGTACACCGCTACGGACGTGATCATCTTCTTCCAGTTTCCCAGTTCGTCAAATTCGTATTGATAGGTCTCTTTGCCGAGAATGGATCCATCATCGCCGCGCACAACCATTTCAATTATGTTGCCCTTGTCGTCGTACCGATACTGCTGTTTTCCGATCAAAGTGCTGTTCTCACCTGGGTACGCAACAGTATCAATTCTCCGTCCCTCAACATCATAAGTGGTTATTCCGCGCACCACTCTTGGCCCTTCAACGGGCTTTCCATCCTTAACCTCGATCTTGGCGATCTCGACGCGGACTCGTCGTACGGACCCATTCAAACCGTCTTGCTCTCGCTCGCTACTCATTGCGCCGATGGAAGCGGGCCTCCGGACATTCGGTTCCTGTGGGTGCACGGACAGCGTGGAACTGAAGAAAGTCACACAAAGCAAGCTGACTAACTTAAAGTTTTTCATAGGCACTTCTTCCTGCCGCTCGCAGGTAACTCTTTTAACTGCCAATACACGCTGAATACTCGGATACTCTTAACACCCTCGCTTTATGAGTTCTCTACGGAAAATGGCCAGGCAAGACGGAAATAACAGGAAGGGGAATCGATTGGCGGGTGCGAATCGGTACGCGTTAGGTGCAAGCGCCGATCTCATAAAAACCCCACATCTGAACGGTTTGTTTAACCGACGGAAAGTAGACTTACCCGGACAACAACGCGGGATAACTCTTCCAACTTGTGTTGTGACTTATATCCTCGCTCAACGGCGGCTGTCAACCGAAGATCCGCTATGGGATAAGATAACTTGAGATGCGACCCTAATGGGTCCGCTTGAGA
>WNGF01008123.1_pt1 | contig 18050 bp, 20 predicted proteins | sample 5400641 | NCBI WGS metagenome assembly WNGF01 (sample SAMN13153371, study PRJNA577476) | soil metagenome | isolation source: 80 cm soil or saprolite under grassland replicate 2 | place: USA:California | collected 2016-06-15
CACCGTCTCGCTGTGCGCCCGCACCGAGGCCGCGTAGGGCTCGCCCGCCGACGGCGACGCAGCACCCGCGGCCCGGATCGTGGTGGTGGTCTCGCCCTGCTTGCGCCAGTGCGGCCGGGCCGGCTTGCCGGCCACCAGCAGCCAGCGGCAGAAGTCCCGCGCCTCGGCGCGAGCCGCCCGGTCCCACGCCACCCCGGCCGCCCACAGGAACCGGAACCAACGCAGCAGGTCCAGCCCGTAGGAGCGCAACGTCGCCGGTGATCGGCCCGCCGCCTGCAGGTCACGCAGGAACGCCGCCACCGCCTCGACCACCCTCCCGGCTGGGTCGAGGAGCCGGTAGGGCTCCCACGGGTCGGCGGTGGCGACCAGCCGGCCGGCCTGCGGCACGATCATGCCCGCCAGGTCGCTCGAGTTCTGTTGTCTGCCGTCGATGTCCATGGCGGGGATGTCTATCACATTCGCCACATGGCTGCTGACCTGCAATTACACGCCAATTAGTTCAGTCAACGGGGCGTGCTCATGCTGGCAAGGGGTGCCGTAGGGGCGGGCGCAGCCACCCAGTTCAACCTTGCGCTGATCGAAGTGCTCCTCGAACCCAAGCCACTCGGGCTGGGTGACCGGCCGGTACTCGTCAGCGGGCCGGGCCTGGCGGCGCCGGTTGAGGAATGCCTGGTAGTGGCGGACGACGTCTTCGTTGAAGACAGCGACGTAGCCCCGAGTTGTTTGCAGGTTCAAGTGTCCAAGGAGGGCGGCGCCGATGTGGATCGGCAGCCCGTTGTTCACCAAATCGGTGGCCAGCAGCCTTCGGAAGTCGTGCGGGGTGAAGTCGGACGCGTGGAAGCCCGGATGCTGCTCGGCCAGCTCACCGCACCGGCGTTTGAGCATGTTCACGACGGTGGTGTCGGAGATGACCTCGTGGCTGGTGCCGATCCGGCGTTGGAACAGGAACGGCATCGGTGAGCTGCTGCGCCGCTCATGCGGGTCGTATCGGGATAGCAGCGGGATCGTCCGGCCGTCCGCGGTGTGACGCCGGATGATGGCTGCGATGACGGCGAACAGTTCGGCGGACATGGGGATGACCCGTTCCCGGTCGCTTTTGGACGGGGCGACCACCAGCAGGGCGATGACCTCACCGCCTGGCCGCTGGTACTGCCGGATGCTGAGATGGGTGAGTTCGAGGGCCTCTTCGATGCGGACGCCCGAGTGCCGCAGGACCTCGACGATCGCCCACTCCCAGAAGGCGGCGTCTTCGGCTCGGGTGACGTTGATGTGCTTGCCGCTGTGCTGGTCGAGCACGCGGACGTTGGCCGTGCCTGCGTGCCTGCCGCGTCGTTGGTCTGCTCGGCTCCACAGCCGCTGGTAGGCATGGCCGTCGATGGTGACGGTTTCGCCGCCGGCGACGCGGGTGGCTTGCTCCAGGAGCTCCCGGAGGTGGCTGTAGCGGTTCTCCATGTGCTCCACGAGGATGCGCAGCAGCGGTTGCCGCTGCCGGGTGCGGTCGTCCATGCGCTCCTTGACGCGCCGTCGGCGGATCCCGTAGCCGCGAACGTCAGCATCGGTGACCGGGCAAGGCGCCACCCAGACCGCCCACTGCTCGGGTTGGGCGGCGGCCCACGCTTGCAGGTCGGCGTAGAAGGCGCGGATGGCTCGCAGGACGGGCTCGACGTCGCGGCGGCCCCGGCCGTCGGCGCGGATCGCCACCCGGTCGCGCCACCGCTGGTAGAGCCCGGCGTCGATGCGCAGGTCTGGCTGGTGGGGGACGAGTTGCTCGATCGTGGCCCAAAAGTGGCTGGCCAGGTGCCGAGCGAGGTTGTCCAACGTCGAGTAGTCCAGCTCGGGTTTGCGCCGTTCCAGGTAGGCGATGAGCAGCTGCCGGACACCGGCATGGCGGAGCTTGTAGCGGTCGACCAGCTCCTGGACCGTCAACCGTCCGGTCAGCAGCGCCGCTTTCAACGTCGCGGGCCCGTTGCAGGGGAAGTGGTCCATCGCGTGGAGCACCTGCCAGGCCAGGTGTCCGGGGAACCGGCTGCCGGCGCCGCGCTGCCCCAGCACCAGCCCCTGACGACGGCACGCCCACGCGTAGTGCAGCAAGGCCGCGGGGGTCAGATCGGCCAGCGCGATGCCCTGGGTGGTCAGGGCCACGGCGACATCGAACAGTGCGGTCTGGTGGTGGACCGGGTGCACCGGCGTGTCCTGGACCCCGGCCCAGAACTTGTCGAGCAGCGGGTCGTTTTGGGCGCTGAGGAAGCGCTGCCCGTAGTAGCGGAACGTGTTGGAGCGGAAGGCCTCCAGCGAGGGCTGGATGATCCGCAGGCAGAACAGGCAGGCCGCGCCCACCCCGAGCTGGCTGTTCCCCTGCGCGTCGACTGCAGCACGGCAACCGGGCGCCCGGGCGCGTTCAGCCCGCTGACCTCCCACCGCTGCTGCCAGGTCTCGCCCGGGAAGCCCTCCAGGTGCCGCAGGAGGTCACGGGCGCCACGGCTTCGGCGCCAGCGGTTGTCCGCTGAGTGCGTCGGCCAGGTCGTGCGGATCGCCGCGGCCACCTCCTCGACGGAGGCGCGGGTGAGATCGCCTTGCGGGCGCGGGGGGACTGCTGGGGGCGGGGCCGGGGCGGCGTTCACGCTGACGAAGCGGCTGCTGCCCTTCCTGCTTTGCCGGGTCGGGGCAGCGGCGTCAGCCACCGAACACCACCTTGATGTCGTCGGGGTCGTAGCCGGCGGCGAAGGTGCGCTGCGGACGAGGCCGGGTGTAGTGCTCCTGGAGCTTGTCGTGCAGGTCCTCAACCCGCGCGGTGAGGTAGCGCCCGGTGGTGTCAAGATGGGCATGCCGCAAGATCGTCTGCGCCTCGGCGAGGGTGAGCCGGTCGTCGCCGGCCATCCTCGTCGCGGCCGTGTGCCTGGCGTCGTGCAGGGTCCAGTTCGTGTCGAGCTTGTCGTTGGCCCGCTGCAGAATGCGCCGCATCGCCCAGTAGCTCAGCGGCCGCTGCTCCCCGCAGCGGGTCCGCCACACCGGCTGACCCGGTGGCGGCAGCCCCTCGGCGCCCAGGTAGCTGCCGAGATAGCGAAAAGCGTTCGGGGACGCCGGCACGGGCTGGCGGATGCGGGTGCCCTTGCTGACCACGTAGATCAGCTGGCCTGGCCAGTCGACGTCCTCCAAGCCGATGCCCAGCAGTTCGCTTGCCCTGGCCCCGGAGGAGACGTAGAACTCCAGCAAGGCCCGGCCGCGGTCGCAGCCCATCGCGGAGAACAGCTCGTCCCACCGGTGGTCCGGGATCGCCCGCGGGGCCTGCGCGGGCACCTTCTGCCGCAGCCGACCCCGACGCAACGCTGGCACCGGCTCCAGCGGGAAGCGGTGCGCAAGCGCTTGTCGACGTTCCCGCGACGCTGGCACCGGGTTGACCACCGGCCCGGCCCCGAAACGGGCGTGGAACGCGTAGAAGCCACTGACCACGGTGAGGTTGTGGTTGATCGTGCTCGGCGCGTAGCCCTCCCGCAGTGACGGTTTGCCGGTCTTCAGATTCACCGACCCCGGCGGCGGAGACGAGCCGCGGCGCTTGCGGAGCCGCTGCGGGTTACGCGCCTCCCGCAGCCAGCCCACCAGTACCGCGACCTCGGCCTCCGTGGCCTGCTCCCACGAGGTCTGCAAGCACCACAGCAGCCGGTGCCACCGCAGCAGATCGAACCCGTAGCTGCGGCACGTCAGCGCACTGACGTCTCCCAGCATCAGGTCCTGCAGGTAGGCACTGACCGGCCCCACCTCGCGGCCGTCGTCGTCGACCACCACGAACGGAAGGGACGGCGTCGCCACCGCGACCACCGAGCCGACCGCGGGCACCGAGCACTGCCCCTCCATCAGAGCACGTCGTAGGTCCTCGACCACACCACGCTCCTTGAGAAGCCAAGCGATCCGCCTGGCCAACGATCAGAAACATGGTGCAGTTAACAGGTCGGAACCAACGCAGCAGGTCCAGCCCGTAGGAGCGCAGCGTGGCCGCCGACCGGCCAGCCGCCTGCAGGTCGCAGAACCAGTCCGAGACTGCTCGCACCGGCGTCCCGGTCGGGTCGAGGAGCTGGTAGGGCTCCCACGCATCCTCGGTGACCACCAGCCGGCCGGCTGGGGCACGACCATGGCGGCCAAGTCCCTGGAATGCCCTTGTTCGTTGTCCATGACGGGATGTCTATCACATCCTCGACATGGGCGCTGAGCTGGGATTACGTCTCAGCTAGTTCAGTCAACAGGTAAGGTCGCCATCACCTGGGGGCCGTGCCCGCTGCGGACCTGGGAGCGGTCCTCGTCGAAGCCCACGTCGCGGACCCAGTGCGCCCGGTTCTCGATCTGCCAGTGGCCGCGGGCCAGCACGCCCAGCCGGGCGGGGTCGGCCCGGGTAGGGTCCAGGCTGGTGATGGCGTAGCAGACCTCGGTGCGCGGGTGGCCACCGGCCAGGTCGGTGGTGTGACGCTGGATGACCAGCACCTGCTTGGCGTGGGGGAACCGCAGCCCGGCCGGCAGCGGGGCGACCTGGATCGTGCGCTGCTCGATGCGCCCGTGGCCGCGGTCAACCGTTTGGTGCACCGGGGGAAAACGCCGCCGGGGGCACGCGGCTGATGGCGGTCTCCAGGGTCGGCTGGTTGCCCTTGACACAGAACAGGTAGTCGGCCTGGCGGTCACAGACCAGGTAGCGGGCGTGCTCGGTCTGCGTGTGGAGCGCGTCGGCAGTGACGACCTTGCCCTCCAAGTCCACCTCGTCCAGCAGCGGCCGGAACCCGGTGATCTCGTTGGTCTTGGCGTCCACCCGGCGTTGGGCCAGGACCGTCCCGGAGCCGTGGGCCAGCGCCGCCAGCAGATGCACCTGCCGGCCGTCGGCGTCCACCGCGCCGCGCAGCGTCTTGCCGTCCACGGCGACCGCGCCGGGCGCAGCCTGCGACGCACCATCGGTGCCATCGTCTGGTGCGGGCGCCCACGACGGCCGCTGGGTGGCCAGCCAGCAGCCCACCACCCGGTCCAACTCGTCGGCGTCGACCTGCTGCAACACCCGGCGCAGTGTGGTCTCACTGGGCGCCACCCACCAGGTGGACCACGGCCGTTGTCACATCCCCAACCGAGCCAGCGTCTGCTGCGGCAACTCCCGCGTGAACTCCGCGATCGCCGCGTAGCTGCGCGCGCCACCAAGCACCGCCGCCGCCGCGATCGCCAACACCCCGGCCAGGGCATGCCGCCGGCCATGCCGTGAGCGGGGATCGCTCAGCGTCTCGAGTCGTTCCAGCAGCCCACCCGGCCCGCTGACCCCCACATCGTCCAGCTCCACATCCACCAGCACACTCCACGCCACCAGGGCCGCCGGCCCGACCCGGCGGCCACACCATCCATTCGGCACACGGGTCTACCAGAACTCTCACCACACCGACAGCCGGCAAGAGCCGTCATCAGCGCAAACACAGCACATCAGCGAACGCGGCGGGACCGTGGCGTCAGCATGGCTCCCAATTTGATCGATGGTCTGGAGGCTCACCTGCACGCCGAGCTGACGGTTGGTGACCCTCCGTCACCGTTGGCAACGGACGGCGCCTGTTGGTGGGCGTGGCAGGACTTGAACCTGCGGCCTCGTCGTTGTAAGCGACACGCTCTATCCACCTGAGCTACACGCCCTTGAGGCTCATATTCCCAGCTCAGACGCTATATTTCTCTCTCCTTGCTGATGAATGTGATCTCGTCTCTCCGGAACTTTTCCGGGACTCTTCCGGGGGGACCAGCACCTCCAACTCTTCCGGCAACTCCGACGAACCCCGGACAGGGACAGTACCGCATGGCCTGGATTGTCAGGCTCCCACCCGCTCCCTGCCATCCTCAAACCCGCTGGCAGGTCCGCTATCGGGACGGTACCACCCAGCGCTCGGCTGGTTATCTACCCCACCAAGGCCGAGGCGCTCAGCGTCAAACGCGCGGTCGAGCGTGGAGATCACGTCGCTTACCCCGACCAGCTCTCACCGGAGCAGGCATCCATGCTGTTTGGGGAATACGTCACCACGATCTGGTGGCCCGCCTGGAAACCGCCCACCCCGCTCCACCCACGGCACCAAGAGCAAGCTCACCGCCCGGATCCTCCCCCGCTTCGGCGACCTCCCCCTCGCCCAGCTCGACGCCCACGCCATCGCCGCCTGGCAGCGCGACATGACCCGCGAGGGCCTGTCCCCCCGCACGATCGCGACCTACCTGTCGCTGCTTGGCACCATCTGCAACGCCGCCGTCGACGACGGCCACTTGGACCACTCCCCCCTCACCGCCTCTGGCCGCCGACGCCGACCCGCCGCTCTCACCACCCCGGCGAGACCATCCCAGCCGCGCATGATCTGGCTCACCCGCCCGCAGGTCGACCAGCTCGCCGACGCCATCGACTCCCGCTACCGCGCCTGATCGTGCTGGCCGCCCACACCGGCGCCCGCTGGAGCGAACTGACCGCCCTGTGCTGGATCGACGTCCGCACGAACTACCCTTTGGACGACGGCGCCATCACCGGACCAGGCCAGCTCCGCATCCCCCCACCCGCCACCACCAGCCCCAGCGCCGAGGACGAACCTGCCAGCCCACCGTCGGCACGACCACGATCCCGACCCAGCAGGCGCACCATCGCCTTGGACCCCGACACGATCGCTGCCTCCGCGCGCACCGCGAACTCGTCGGCGGACGTGCCCGCGACCTGGTCTTCACCAGCCCCGGCGGCACCCGCGGCCCCGGCGGCCAACTCTCATCCGCCAACTTCGCGCGCGTCTGGCAGCGCGCCCTGTCCGCCGCCGGGCTGGACCAGGCCGGGCCCGACCAGGAGCGGCCACACTTCCACGACCTGCGCCACACCCACGCCGTCTGGCTGCTCGCCCAGCAGACCCCCATCGGCGCGATCGCCAGGCGGCTGGGCCACGCCAACCCCGTGGTCACCATGCGCATGTACCAGCACGCCGCGACCCTGGTCGCGGAGGACCAGCTCACCACGCGCTCCCTCGGCCTCACCACCCATCGCCGGCCCCGCTGACCCGCCACCAATGACGGGCGGCAGTGCCGCCCTTCGCAGGACCCAGGCAGCCGGCCGGCCCGAAGGCTGGTGTTGGAGGCCCGACTGGACCACTGGGCCTACCGGAGTTCACAACGCCGGTGACGCGGTAGCGCAGAGATACGACACCACCTTCTCAGCGCCTGGCCCCGCTTTCCCAGGCCCCTGTGCGCTCCGCGAGTCCGCTCCGCCCTGGTGATGGCCTGGTGAACGGCAGCATCACGGCAGCATCGCGGGTGGCATTGCGGGGGCCCTGCCCCTGCGGTGCCCCCGCGGGCCCCTGCCGTGCTCTACTGAGCGCATACCAAGCATGGGAACGCACCCGACCTGGCGGTTCGCATGGGCTCGTTCGGCATGAACTGATCGTGGAAGCCACCATCGCGCTGCCATGATGGAACTGGTTGTTGAGCGAGCACGACCTTCGCCAACCGGCTCATCGTCAGACCCACCCGCATCACGGGAGCCATCAGGGCATCAGTCTACGGGCTCGGTGCCAAGCCACCAGGCCAACCACTCGACCCAACTCGAGTCGACCGTCCGTCCAGCGGCAACACGCCTGCGGCGGCATCGCCGTCGAGGAGGGACACGTAGTGCGGTCGAACCCTGGTCGTGGATGCCGATCGGGCCATGTTCGCGGTGACTATTGACCTCGTCGCCGAGCTCCACCGGCGGCTGCACCGTCTGCCCTCGCGCTGACCTCAAAGCACATCGCCCGCGGGTGGTGCGGTCAGTGGTCGGCCGCTGGGGGGAGGGTGACGACGAAGCGGGCGCCACGCCCAAGCCCCCGGCTCTCGGCCCAGATCCGCCCGCCGTGGGCTTGGACGATCGCGCGCGTGATCGTCAGCCCGATCCCGGACCCACCGCCCTCCGCATGGGCCCGCGCGCGGTCGACGCGGTATAAGCGCTCGAACACCCGCTCCAGCAGCTCCGCAGCGATCCCCTCGCCCGTGTCGCTCACCGCCAGCTGAACCTCGCGGCCGTGGCGGGCGGCAGCGACCTCCACCCGCCCACCGGCAGGGGTATGCCGCAGCGCATTGGCCAGCAGGTTAGCCAGCACCTCGCCGATGCGGTCGGGGTCGGCCAGCACGCGTGGCAGGTGGGGGTCGACCCGCTCGACCAGGGCCACGCCCTTGGCCTGATAGGCCGCCGCGGCGGCGCGGACGGCCGCGGTGACCAGCTTGGCGGGCTCCCAGCGGGCCAGCCGCAGGTCGAGCTGGCGCTCCTCGGCCCGCGACACCGCGTTGAGGTCGTCCACCAGCCGGCGCAGCCGGACCGTCTCAGTCCGCAGCACCTTCCAAGTCTCGTCGTCGGCCGCCATGACGCCGTCGGCGACCCCCTCCACGTAGCCGTCGATGGTGGCCAGCGGGGTGCGCAGCTCATGGGCGAGGTCGGCCAGCAGCCGCTGGCGGCGCCGCTCGGAGGTCTCCAGCGCCTCGGCCATGGCGTTGAACGCGTGCGCGAGCACGGCCAGCTCGTCGCCGGAGCCGGCCTGGGGGACCCGCGCGGTGTAGCGACCCTGGGCGATCCGCTCGGCCGCGCGGGCCAGCGCACGGATCGGCCGCGTGATCCGCCGGGCCAGGAAGGCGCTCACCGCGACCGCGGTGACCAGCGCGACCCCGGTCCCCGCGCCAAGCGCCACCAGCATGGCCACCCCCAACCCCTCGTCGAGGTGGCGGGCGGTCTTGGGCGGGATCGTGTCCAGTGCCATGCGGGCGTGGTACCAGAACACGCCGGGTGCCACGGCCAGCGCGACCACGGTCAGGGTCAGGCTGCCCGCCACGATCACCAGCACCTGGGCCAGCAGCAGCTTGGCGCCCAGGCTTGCACGCAGCCGCCCGGCGATCATGTGCCTGGTCCCATACGGTAGCCGACCCCCCGCACGGTGCGGACATACCGCGGGGCGGTGGGGTCGTCGCCGAGCTTGCGGCGCAGGTTGGCGATATGGACGTCCACGACATGGTCGTCGCCGTACCACTCCGCCCCCCACCCGCGCTCCAGGAGCTGGCGGCGGCTGAGCACCACCCTGGGATGCTCCGACAATGCGTCCAGCAGATCGAACTCCAACCGCGTCAGCTCGACCAGGCGGCCGCCCCGGTGGACCTCGCGGGCGGCCGGGTCGACCTCCAGGTCCCCGAAGCGACGCGGGAGCGGGGCGGCCTGGTCGCCCGCCGCGCCAACCCTGGGGCGGCGCAGCATGGCGCGGATGCGCGCGACCAGCTCGCGGGGGGAGAACGGCTTGGTCAGGTAGTCGTCGGCGCCGACCCCGAGCCCGACCAGCTTGTCGACCTCCTCGGCGCGGGCGGTCAGCATCACCACGTAGGCGTCGCTGAAGGTGCGGATGCGTCGGCAGGCCTCGATGCCGTCCACCCCGGGCAGCATCAGGTCCAACACGATCACCTCGGGCGCAAAGGTCCTGGCCAGCTCGACGGCGCGCTCGCCGTCGCCGGCGGCCTTGACCTGGAAGCCTTCGCGTTCCAGGTAGCTGGTCACCAGGCGGACCAGCGGCGGCTCGTCGTCGACCACCAGCGCGCGGACCCCGGCGGCCGGCTGCTGGCCCACCGTCTCACCCTGAGCGCCCACCGGCCTCACCCAGCCGGGCTGGTGGCTGGCTTGCGGGCGGCCAGCCGCTCCACGATCCCCGCCTTGAACCGCTCCTGGCGTTCGACCTGGAGCCCCTCGGCGCGGACCTGCTCCAAGGGGCGGCGTAGGAAGTGCTCGCCGCCAAGCGGGACGGTGACCAGCTCCAGCAGCCGCTGGACGGCCCGGACCGGCCGGGCCGAGCCGGCGACGTGGTCGGCCAGCAGCAACTGCCCGCCGGGGCGCAGCACCCGGCGCATCTCGGCGACGGCCTGGCGCTCATCGGGGATGCCACACAGTGAGAAGGTGCACACCACCGTGTCGAACGAGGCGTCAGGGAAGGCCAGCGCCTGCGCGTCGCCCTCTTGCAGGTCCACGGCGCGGCCGAGCTTCAGGGCCCGGTCGCGGGCGCGCTCCAGCATGGCGGGGCTGAAGTCGACGCCGACAAGCCGCACACCGTCAGGGTAGAAGCCCAGGTTCAAGCCTGTGCCGATGGCCACCTCCAGCACGTCGCCGGCGGCTTGCGAGCAGACCCACGTGCGGCTGTCGCCGAACAGGTGCCGGTCGAAGAACTGCATCTGCCGGTCGTAGGCGGGCGCGTGCTTGTCCCAGTAGCGGCGCAGCCGCTCGGTCTGGCCGGTCGTGGCCGGCACTGCCGATCACCTCCTCCGTCAACACATGGTGCGGGTCCTCCGGCAGGGGAGGACCCGCACGCGACCTCAGCGCTCGCGGTGCGGCTCGCCGACCCTCCAGCGGGCCGAGCGCAGCGTCTGCAGGCGGCGGTGGTACTCCTCCTCGTCGATCTCGCCGGCCGCGAACCGCTCGGCCAGGATCTGCTCAGGATCGCGGCCCTCCGGGCGCCGCCAGCTCCCGCCGACGCCGCGAAAGATCGCCACGATCCCCCAGACGATCAGGCCCCAGAACGCCACCATCGACAGGCTCATCGCCAGCCAGGCCCACCAGCTCCAGCCGTGCCAGCCCCACATCATCGCGGATTCCTCCTTGCGGTGCTCGTCGTTGTCGTCAACCGCCACGCTACGGCTCCCACGTCAAGCCTCCAGCTGTGCAACGCTCAAGTTTTGCTCAAGCCCCCGCAGGCGCTGCGGCGTGCCCGTCCAAGCAGCAGCGCGGCGTTGAGCCCGGTCGGCCCACCGCCGACCACCACAACATCAACCATGTCGCAGCCCTCCATGTCATTGCGGTTAGCGGGGCGGGGTGATCGTCACCGGGACGCCGTAGGCGGTATAGTCGCGGTCCATGAAGTGGCCTGGGGCATCCATGCGCTCGTGCAGGATGCGGCTGGCGCGGTCCACCCACAGGCGATGGTAGGCGCCGTTGGCCAGATCAAGGAACGCGAGCACCTCGACCCGGGTGCCGTGCCAGGCGGCCGCGCCGAGGTCGACGACGTTGCCCTCCTGGTCGCTCCAGTTGCGCGCCGGGAACCGCAGCACCAGGCCGGGGGCGCGCTCGCGCGTCCACGGGCCGCTGCCGTCACGCGTGTAGCGGTTCTCACCGACCCAGACCGTGTCGGTGGTGCCGTCCGGGCCGCGCAGGTGCCAGCGGGCCAGGTCCGGAGCCTTGAGCTGGTAGTCGGTGCGAAACACCGCGCCCTGCCCGCTGTCCAGAACCTCGTGGATGCGAAACGACCCCGACGCCGCCAGGACCCGGTCGGCAGCATGCAGCCGGGCTGTGGCCGTGCCGCCGCGGGGCAGCGGCAGCCCAAAGCGGGCCGTGCCCTTGTTGGGCAGCACCGCCTCCACGGCGAGCGGGCCGCGGGCCGCCGGCGGGGTGGCAATGTGGGCGCTCATCCTGGGGTTTGCGATCTCCGCGGCCGTGCAGGTGGTGGTGTCGTGTTCCTCATCCCGGCCGCGGTGCTGCTGGTGCGCTTCCTGCGCACCAAGTGTCCCGAGATGCTGCGCACGATGAACGCCCCCTCCACCCCCGGGTGACTGGACGGTCAGACCGTGCCGACGATCTCGGCCATCTGCTCGGCGATCAGGAAGTGGCCGGCACCCGCCACCACGGTGGTGTCGCAGACCGGGAACGAGCTGGGCCGCTCCAGCCACACGCGCGCGGGGACCAGCTTGTCATGCTCGCCGAGCCACAAGCGCACCGGCCCCTGCACCTGTTCGGGCTTGAACCCCCACGGCAGCGGCATCAAGCGTTCGTCGTCCACCACGCCGCGGCTGCCCGCCCCGGCCAGGTCGGCGCCGAACCGGCCGGCCCACCCCGCCCGGCCGAACAGCCGCTGGTCGGCCGGGCTCATGCCGCTCACCAGGAGCCGCTCCGCGCGCCGCGGGTCTCGCCTGGCCAGCGCCACCAGCCCGGCATACACCGCGCGCAGCGCCCAGGGCGCCCGCCGCGCGAGCGGGTAGTACCAGCCCGGCACGCCGAGCTGCCGCAGCGCTCCCGGCGCGTCCAGCGGCGGCAGCGGCGCCACCAGCGCCGTGCCGCTGATTCGCTGGCCGAGCTTGTAGACGCACGCAGCGGCGTGCGGCCCGCCGTTGGAGAACCCCACCACCCCAAAGCGCTCCAGCCCCAGGGCGTCCGCGAGCTGCCGCACATCGTCGGGCCAGTCCAGCAGCCGCCGCCGCGGCTGCGGGGTGGACCGGCCCACGCCAGGCCGGTCGGGCGCGATCAGCCGCACACCCGCTGACCGCAGCTGGGCGTCGGTTGCCCAGATGTTGCGCCGGTAGCCGGGCGTGGCATGGAAGAACAGCACCGGCCGCCCCTGGGGGTCGCCGAACTCCGCGTAGGCCAGCCGGCGGCCGTCCGGCAGGGCAATGCCATCGTCGATGCGGGGCGCGGTCTGCATCATGGCCTCGGCCCTACCGCCTGTGGGCGGCTGGGGCGCCCTGGAGCATCCAGCTCACGGTCGTTGTGAAGGTGGTGGCGCTCACCGCCGCGGGGCCCAGTAGGCGCTGCTGCAGCAGGCCCCGCCACAGGGCCAGCACGGCGGCGGCGACCTCGGCTTGCGTTTCCATAGCGACAAACGAGGGCGTCACGTCCGCATGCGTGCTGGCACCCAGCCGTCATGGACTCGGGATCGACCGGCGGATCACTCACAGGCCGGGAGGCTGGCTGGGTGGCAGGTTACTGGAGTCTCGTCGATGGCGCCGGCGGCTGAGCCCAGCCCGCCCCAGGACGGCCATCACTCCAGCCAGCAGCAGGCACCCCAGAACCCCAAACAGGATGGAGAACGTAACAGTCATCATCCGCACCACCTCCAACCCCAATCACCCATCCGGTCAGGCGCGGTAAGGCCCTCCGGTCCCAGGTACGTGTCTGTCTCCACCCGGACACCTTGGGAAACATGACAGCTTCTTCCATGGCCCCAAGCCCTGTTGATGAATGGCGCTGCGGGTGCTCGACCTCGAGGTCTGCGCGTCTTGCGCGTGCGCCTGGACGCTGCGATCAGCCCGGTGAGGGCAGCGACGGCCTCGGCACCGGTGGCGACCTGTGGGCAGGCGTCACCGCGGCATCGCCAAACCTCGACACGGCCGCCTGCAGCGCCTCCAGCAGGAAGGTCAAGGCCGGCGAGGGCCGAGGGCGCCTGGGCAGCACGGCGATGAGCCTTCCACCCTGAAGGCCCGCCACCGGAACCATGACGACACCGGGGGGTCGAGCGCCCCGACTCAGGAACGCGGTGGCGAAGCCGACCCCCAAGCCACCGGCGACCAGGCGGGGCACCGCCCGGTAATAGTCCTCGGTGACCAGCGCCACCTTCGGGGTGAATCCGGCGGCCGTGCAGGCCAGCCGCATCTCCGCTTGGCAGTGCGTGCTGAGGATCCATGCCTCGTCCGACAGCCGGTCCAGCGTCAGCTCCTTGGCGCCCGCCAGCGGGTGGGCGGCCGGGAGGATCACCAGCAACAAATCGTCCAGCAGCGGCACCACGGCCACGTCGGCCTGCGGCTGCTTGAACAGGATCGGGTGGTCAAAGGTCACGGCCAGGTCGCACTCGGCACGCCGCAGCAGCGACCACGCCTCCCCGGGGCCCGCCTCCACCAGGGAGACCGCGATCTCCGGATGCCGGGCCCGGAGCTCGGCCAGTGCCTGCGGCACCAGGCCGGCGTTGGCGCTTGGGAGGACCGCGATCCGCAGGTGCCCGGCCTGGTCCCTGGCCGCGGCTGCCAACTCGGCCTCGGCGGCGCTGAGCTCGGCCGCGATGGTCTCGGCCCGGGCCGCCAGCGCGCGTCCCGCGTCGGTCAGCCGCACGCCTCGACCGTCCCGGGCGAACAGTCGGACACCGGCCTCCTGCTCGAGGCGGCGGATCTGGTGGCTGACCGCGGGCTGCGTGTAGCCAAGTGACCGGGCGGCCGCGGCGAGGGAGCCGTGCTGCGCCACCGCCCGGAGGACAAGAAGCCTCCGAACATCCAACATGGGTGGCATGCTCGCATGAACGGCCCTGACCGCGCTGGATCGGCCGGGGTGCCGGCGCCGCCGAGGACGTGATCGACGGACATGGCTGCGGTGGTTGTGCGGCGTCGGCTTGGGTCAGTGTCAGCGGGCCTGGGTCGGCGGTGAGGCGCCGAGCCGTGGTCAGCCCACAGGCCCGGGGCAGCGCCACGGCAGGCACGGTCCCGCCGACGGTGCCGCTGGCCCGGCTTGTTCCGAGACAGCAACAGCCAGTCCACCGCCTGGTCGTTCGGCTCGCACCAGCGCCGCGCCCTGCACAGGCGTAGCCGCGTCCGCGACGGCCGCCCAGCTCGGTGCGGTCCAGCTTCCAGCCGACCTCCACCTGTGCGGCCAGGGAAGTCGGGCAGCTGGTTCAGGCCGATCTCGCCAAGCCAGCGGCCGCTGTGCTTGTCGGCCGCGGCTCACGGCCATAGCCTTTGCGCTCCCACTGTATGACGAAGTGCTCGAAGGCCGCCACGGTCCGCTCGCGGGGGAGCGGCTGGCCGTCGCGGCTGATGTTGTCGGTGGCTCGCCACACCTTCGGGGCAGCCATCACGCGCTGGTCGTTGGCCAACCGCCCCACCCCGTGATCGGCGGTTCGGCGTCGAGTCATCGCCACCCGGCGGGCGTGGCCGGCATGTCAAGCAGACTTCTTGAGGGGCCAAAAAAACCGGCACGTGTGGCCATCGGTGACCCGGGTAGGCATCGAAGGACCGACGAGAGAAACACGACCTGCCCGGTGTCACTGGCGTGAGTCACCTACCACACGACCGGGTTCGCGCCAGCTGTTCTCAGATCCGAAAGTGAGCGATGCACGCGGAATGATGACAGGCATGGGGGCTGTGGATGCTGGTCTGGGGCCTGGTTGTGGTGGTGGTGGTGGTGGTGGTGGTCGCGTTGGCGGTGCTCGGCATCGTCGCGCTGTTCGGCACCTGTCCAGCCCGAGCGTGCCGGGCGCTCGGCCCAGGCGGCAGTCCGAGGAGGCGTCCGAGTCGAGACCATCCAGCGGCACACCGCTGGAGCCGCAGGACGCGTCTGCAAGGGGGTGATCGCCCGTGCCGCCTCACGGGTCGTGAACATGGCGATGCCGTCGATCCAGGGGGATCTCGGGCGCACGTTCTCGGGCCTGCAATGGGGGGGTGACGCGACGCCAGTGGGAGATCAGGAGATCGCGCGACGACGCACGGCGGCTTCACGTCGGTCATCGATTCTGGAACGGCTCAACAGCAAGCGAAGGGAGAACACGATGCGTAGCCTGCGCCACCTCAGCCTCGCCGCCGTTGCCGCCGCCATGCTGGCCATCGGTACCCCAGCGAGCGCCGTCGCCGCCGACTCGTTTGGTCAGCACGTCGCGATGTGCGCACACGAGCTCGGGCAGCGTGCCGACGCTCCCGCCGCCACCTGCACGCATGACGGCATGACGATGACCTTCGTCAACTTCGGGTCGATGGTCCAGCACATGCGCGAGATGCACTGACGCCCATATGCCGGTTCCCGGGCATCCCAAGCGGCAGCTCAGCATTCCTGCACGTAACTCAAGAGGTGACCAGGAAGCCGTACGTTATGGACAAGCCGTTGGTGGCCCGCGGGAGGGAAGCAGTCGGACATGAGGGAAGGAAACGCTGCGATGGAACCCGGGCACAGCAGCCGGTAGAGGCCAGGGCTGCATTGGGGTCTCGCCCGAAAGATCAGCGAGGTGGCAGTTCCGTCCGCCCCCTAGAGAACCACGCCACACGCAACCAGCGAGGGTTGCGCGCCCTGTGGGCACAGACCTTCGGTGCCCCGATGTGGCGCTCGGTGGTGTACGGCCTGCTCTCGCTGCCTGCCGGGATCGCGTCGCTGCTGCTGGCGCTGGTCGGCGCCCACCAGGCGGCGGCGCGGCTCCAGGGCGGCCTGGCCAAGCGCTGGCTGCGCCTGTCGCTGGCGCCGCCGCACGGCGGCTACCGGTGGGGCCGCCTCACCACCCACGCGCTGCTCACCTGGATGATTGGGGCGCTGTGCTGGGTGCTGGTGGCGCTCGCGGGACCCAATACGACCCGCAACGTGCTGTTGTACCCGATCACCGACGGCGACGACGTGGCCAGGGCATGGGGTGGGCCCACCCTTGCCGGCGCCTGGGCGGTGCACGCCACCCTGGCGTTGCTGCTGCTTCCCGTGGAGCTGTGGCTGCTGCGGGGACTGACCGGCCTGTAGGGCCGGCTGGCGGCTCGGCGGCTCGGCAGCGACGACGCGCCGTGGGTGCTCCCGGTGGCCGTCCTGGTCGCCGCCCTCGGGGTGGTCATACTGCGGGCGTTCGTCAACCAACTGTGACTGGAACCTCGGCTCCAAACGTGCTCCCGGTTGCAACAAGCCTTCTGGTCGCCTGCTAGCGGAGGTATCCATCGATGCTCTTGTCAGCGCTGCGGCGTCCACCCCGCGCAGCGGCCCCAGCCCGCAACCAGCCCACGCCCGGCCCATCCTCCCCAGACGAGGGCCACCCCACCGCCAGCCGCCCGGAATCGGGCTCGATCCCGGGCGTGCCCACCTACCAGCGGCGCTGGCAGGTGGTCCTGGCGGTGGCCATCGTCGGCGGGCCGCTGGCCTATCTCCTCGGCGGCCTGCTCGCCCCCGCCATCCACGACAGCGGCCAGGCAAGCATCGCCGCCAACGCGGCCGCCAACCCCACCAGCAACGCCCTGCACCTGGCCGCCTTCGTGCTCGCCTCCTATCTGCTGCCCATCGGCGCCATCGGCCTGGCAGGCCTGGCCTACCCCCGCGCGCCGTGGCTGGCCACCATCGGTGGGCTGCTGGCGGTGGTGGGGTGGCTGCCGCACTCGGCGCTGACCGCCTGGACGACCTCACCAGCACCATGGCCCGCCTGCCCAGCAGCGCCGCCTCCGCCGACCTGTTGGACCGCTTCAGCACCGACGCGGTGATGGGCAGCTACCTGATCGTCTACATCGTCGGCCATCTGGTGGCCTACGTGCTGCTGGGGATCGCACTGCGCCGCGCCCGGGTGCTTCCCGGATGGGCGGCCTGGTCGATGATCGCCAGCAGCCCCCTGACGCTCGCCGCGTTCGTGCTGCCGGGCAGCCCCCGCGCCATCGGTGGCATCGCCCTGGCCCTGCTCGTGGTCGGCAGCCTGCCCGCGGCCCGCACCATGGCGACTTGGCACCGCCTACCCAACCCGCAACCCTCGGGTCGAGGGCGCTAGCCCCTGGCGCAGTCGGTCGGCAGAAGCGACTTGGCGGGAGGGGGATGGCGGCTCGTATCGTCGTCCCCAGACGCTGGACGTGGGCCTGGCGGGTCGAGGAGGTGCTCGGCGTGGCCCGGGCGCGCCGGGCGCTGCGGGCGATCGAACGGGGCGAGGTCGCTGAGGAGCACTTCGCCGCCGTGGGCGACGCTTGGGACGTGGAGGAGCGCACCTGGGCCACCCTGGACCGGCTCGGCCTGGACCACCTCGAGCTGGATCGGCGCGTCGGGGAGCTGTCGGGCGGCGAGGCGGTCCTGCTCGGCCTGGCCGCCCAGCTGCTGCGCCGACCGGGGTGCTGCTGGACGAGCCGACCAACAACCTCGACCTGCGCCACGCCCGGCGCCTGGCCGGGCCCTCCATGCCCGATGTGGGCGGCCGCACCGTGCTGGTGCGCAACCGCCGGGTGCTGGTCAGCGGCGCTCTGCCTCTGCGGCTGCGCGACCGCCTGGACCGCAGCTGCCCGCGCCGCTACAGCCCGCCCCCCGAGATCCCAACCCCCGCGCGCCCGTGAGGGCCTCCCTCGCCGTCCTGACCAGGCTGGTCACCGATCGGGCGCGACTGAGCACCCGAACGATTCATCAACAGCGCTTGGCTCTGCCCAAGAAGCCGTCATGTTTGCGATAGGTCGAGGCGGAGAGAACAGCTAGCGGATTGGTACCGCCAACGGTCGAGGCTGCCATGGATGCGCTTTCCGAGATTGAGGCGCTTGTGGCCCATGAGGGCCGCTGGGCGGGGACCGAGGGCGAGCACAGAGCGGCGGAGCACCTTGCCGCGCGCCTGCGTTCGCTCGGACGGGACGCCGAG
>WNGF01007691.1_pt1 | contig 18045 bp, 18 predicted proteins | sample 5400641 | NCBI WGS metagenome assembly WNGF01 (sample SAMN13153371, study PRJNA577476) | soil metagenome | isolation source: 80 cm soil or saprolite under grassland replicate 2 | place: USA:California | collected 2016-06-15
TGGCGCAGCCCCTTCGACAGGGTGCCGCAGGCGTCGCTCGCTCGGTCCGCCAGGTTGACCGCCTGGAGGGCGGCGTCGATGCGACCAGCCGGGTCCGCCACTTCGTACAGGTCAGCGAAGCAGGCCAAGTTCTCCATGACACTCAGTCGCAGGTAAAGGCCCGGCGACTCGGGCATGACCGCGATCCGGCGGCGGATCTCGACGCCATTCTCCGGAGTGAGGGGGAATCCAGCAACGATCGCTGAGCCGGACGTGGGAGCGATGAGCGTGCCGAGCGTCCGCACGGTCGTCGTCTTGCCGGCGCCGTTCGGGCCCAGGAAACCGAACACCTCGCCGCGCCAGACCTCGAATGACACGTCGTCGAAGGCGACCCTGTCGCCGAATCGCTTCGACAGGTGACGGACGGCCAGCGCCGGTTCGTCGGCCTTGCCGCTCGATGGTGTCGCAGGCGCGGCGATCATTGCCGGGTCAGCCGAGACGCGGCCAGGCTATCCGGCCCGCAACCACACGAAGCCCGCCGATCGTTCCCGACCACGGGCTGAAGATGCGGACGGCCGCTACCAGCTGGACGAGACACAGGGCGACGCCGACAGCAACGGCCGCCGGCGCGAACGAAAACGAGCCATGGACGAGACCGTCGAACAGGCTGAACAGGTTGACGCCGAGGAAGATCGCGAACGCGACCCTGGCCCAGCCGTGGCCGCGGCGGATCGCCCAGCCGAGCCCAAGCCAGCCGGCTGCGGCGAGGCAGGCTGCGAGTGCCACAGCCTCGAGTTGACCTGCGACGACTGCGCGCCACTGGTCGTCGCTAACTCCCCCGTCGTGCCCGGTCAGGTCGGCCTGGACGTTGCTGATAGTCGCGAGGACCGTGATCGCGGCGGCCAGCTCCAGGAGCGCGCCGACATAGACGAGTGTGGGCAACCCGGACGCGACGCGAGCGGACGGAGATGCCGCCGGCTGCAATCGCATCCGGAGCGCGTTGACCGCGAGGTCCACGCAGTCCATCGGCCGCGGTCGTCGCTGACCCTCCCGGGCGCCCGCCAGCAGTACGCCGAGGAGTTCGTCCTCGTAGTCGCGGCGGAACGCCATGGGATACAAGCGCAGCCAGCGGCGGTAGTGCCGCTCGAGTTCATCCGAGCTGGTCAATCGACCGATCCCTTCGCCAAGCCGAGCCGCGCCAGCGCCGTCGCCGCATTCGCCTGGAAGCGGACCGCTTCGCCAGCCAGGGCCGTCGCACCCTTCGGTGTCAGCCGGTAGTACCGGCGCAGGCGGCTGTCGACGATCCTTTCGCGATCGACGCGGATCAGCGCGTCGCCGCGCAGCCGGTCCAGGGCGGCGTACAAGGTTCCCGCACGGAGTCGGACCCGTCCGTCCGAGATCCGAGCGACGTCCGCGATGATTCCGTAGCCGTGCTGACTCCTGGACGCGAGGGCGGTCAGGATCAGGAACGTCGCCTCCTGCATGGTGCGATCGGCCATGTCGCGAAGTATATATCGATGAACTGTTGATAGCGGCCGTTTGCCGCATCGCTAGCGCGCGCCTCCGCGTCGCGAGATCATTGCGTCCACCGCGAGGCCGATGACCATCGACACAGCTCCAGCATGCAGCCATTTCCGGATGCGGCTATTCTCAGACCGACAGTCGGTCTGATTATTTTTGGCCGACGGGAACAGGCACGAGTGGCACGCACCGTCAACACCGCGGTCCGCACCGTCCGACGCGGCGCGTTCATCGACGCGGCGATGCGCCTTATCCAGTCCAGCGGCTACGAGAAGATGAGCCTGCAAGACGTCCTCGACACGACCGAGGCGTCGCGTGGCGCCTTCTATCACTACTTCGACTCAAAGAACGCGCTGCTCGAGGCGGTGCTCTGGCGGATGACCGACGTGGTCCTCGCGTCCGTCGCCCCGGTCATCGATGAACCTGCCGTCCCGGCACTCGAGAAGATCGATCGCCTCTTCACCGGGATCGCGCACTGGAAGAATGAGCGGAAGGAGCTCGTTGTCGGGCTGCTCCACGTCTGGTACTCGGATGACAACGCGATCGTGCGCGAGCGCCTCCGCAGCGTCGTCGCGAGCCGCATGGTCCCGGTGCTCGCGCGGATCGTTGGCCAGGGGAAGGACGAGGGCACGTTCTCTGTGACATCCCCCGACGAGACGGCACGCGTGCTCTGGTCGCTCATCCAGGGCGCCCAGGAGACCGCTGGCGAGCTGCTCCTCGCGCGCCAGCGGAACGCGATCCCGTTTGAGGCGGTGGCGCCTGCGCTCGCCGCGTATCCGGCGGCCTTCGAACGGATCCTTGGCGTGCCCCCCGGCTCGGTGCGCCTCGCCGACGACGAGACGCTGCGTCTTTGGTTCGATCGACCCCCGCGTGTGCAAGGAGGAAATAGGTGACAGCGATCATCCAGACCGAGAGGCTGACGAAGTTCTACGGATCTCATCGCGGGATCGTGGACGTCGAGCTTGAGATCCAGAAGGGTGAGGTGTTCGGCTTCCTTGGCCCGAACGGCGCCGGGAAGACGACAACGATCCGGACCGTCCTGGACCTCATCCGGCCCACGAGCGGACGCGCCCTCGTCTTCGGCATCGACTCGCGCGTCGACCCGGTCGCGATCCATCGGCGTGTCGGCTACATCCCCGGCGAATTCACGCTGTACGACCGCCTCACCGGTGGTCAGACGATCACGTACTTCGCGAACCTCCGCGGGGGCGTCGATCGGGCTTACCAGGCGTCGCTCATCGCGCGTCTGGATGTCGATCCCTCGCGGAAGTTCAAGGAGTACTCGAAGGGCAACAAACAGAAGATCGGACTGATCATCGCGCTGCAGCACCGTCCGGACCTACTCATCCTCGACGAGCCCACGTCCGGTCTCGATCCTCTCGTGCAGCAGTCCTTCTACGGACTCGTCCGCGACGCGAAGACCGAGGGGCGCACCGTGTTCCTGTCGAGCCACATCCTCAGCGAGGTCGAGCGCTCCTGCGATCGGGTCGCGATCATCCGCGACGGCCAGATCGTGAGGGTCGACCGCGTGGAAGCGCTGCGCGACATGGCGCACCATCAGGTAGAGCTGCGCTTCGCCGGGTCCGTCCCGACCGCCGACTTCGAGCGACTGCCTGGCGTGAGCGACCTGAAGGCGGAGGACCACCTGCTGCGCTTGCGCGTCTCTGGCCCGATCACGCCGGTCGTGCAGGCCGCGGCGCGCCACGATCTCGTCGACTTTGTGAGCCGGGAGCCCAGCCTTGAGGAGACCTTCCTCGCTCAGTACGGCGAGGAGGCCGCGAAGGGAGCCTAGCCGTGACTGCCATCGCACCACGCGCCACGCTCACGCGGATCCCCCCGCTCAGCCGTATTTACGGTCTGGGCAGCGTCTACGCGAAGACGCTCCGCGACTCGCGACTCGCGATCATCATCGTGTCCGGCATCCTCGCCGCGGTCACGCTCGGCGGCGGCGCCGCATATAAGGAGTACGCCACCGAGGCTGCGCGCTTGGACTTCGCGAAGCTCGTCCAGAGCCTGCCGCCAGTCATGCAGGGTCTGTATGGCAACCCACGGCCGGTGCACCTCGAGACGCTCGGCGGACTCATCTCGTTCAAGAACATGACCAGCGTCGCGATGATGGCGGCCATCTGGTCGATCCTCGCGCTGTCCGCGACGCTCGGCGCCGAGGCGCGGCGCGGCAGCCTCGAGTTGGTTGCGGTGACGCCCCGCGGTCTCCGCCGCATCGCGCTCGAGAAGCTCTTCGCGCACATCACGGCGATGACGATCGTCATGACGGTCGTCGTGCTGTCCGCGTGGCTCGCGTGCCAGATCTTCGCGGTGCTCCCCGGCGACCAGCTGTCGGCCGAAGGGGCGATCGGCTTTGGTCTGTGGGTCGGTCTCATCGGGCTCGCGTCAGGATCGGTGGCTTTCGCGCTCGCGCCGCTGGTCGGTCGCGCGTCCGCGGCAGGCATCGCCGGCGCGGTGCTGATCATCGGTGACTTCCTCAACGGCTATCGCGATGCGATCCCGGCGATCGGCGACTGGGGCAATCTCACCTGGTTCGGCTGGACGTTCCGCCACCAGGCGCTGGCGAGTCAGTACGACTGGCCGTCGCTCGCGCTCGTCGCGGCGGTCGCCGCCGTGTTCTTCGCGATCGGCGTCGAGGCGTTCGCACGCCGCGACATGGGCAACACGGTCGCGCTCCCGTGGCCGGGCATGCCGCAAGCCACGCTCGGTCTCAGCGGTCCGGCGTCGCGTTCGTTCGGCGAGCGTCTGCCGCTTGCGCTCGCGTGGGGGCTGGGCATCGGCCTCGAGGGCATGATCTTCGGCGCGGCGGCGGGCTCGCTCAGTGCGAGCCTCGCGAACGTGTCGCCCGAGTCGTTGAGCCTGCTGAAGACGCTGTTCCCCAAGATCGATCTGCTCAGCCCCGGTGGCTTCCTGCAGCTCGCGTTCGTCGCGATCGGGATGGTCCTTGCGGGCTTTGCCGGATCGACGCTTGTCGCGGGCTGGGCATCCGATGAAACGAGTGGACGGCTCGAGATGCTGCTCTCGACGCCGATGCAGCGGAGGCGCTGGGCGGTCGCGAGCGGGCTCGGGCTCTTCGCGGCGATCGCGGTCATGACCGTCCTGTTCGCGATCGGCATCGGGGTCGGCACGGCGCTCGGTGGCGGCGATCCGGTCCCGACCATGACCGGCTCGGTCGTCCTCGGGCTCTACGCGTCAGCGGTCGCCGGTGTCGGCCTCGCGGTCGGCGGGCTCTTCCGCACGTCGCTCGCGGGCGAGGCCGCGGCCGCGGTCGTCGTCCTCATGTTCCTCATCGACCTCGTTGCGCCGGCGCTGAAGGCGCCGGACTGGGTCACGCAGCTCGCGCTCACATCTCATTTCGGCATGCCGCTTATCGGCGAGTGGGACTCGAGCGGTGTGATCGCGTCGCTCGTGATCGCGGTCGCCGGGCTGCTCCTCGCCGGCTGGGGCATGTCGCGGAGGGACGTGTCGGTCTAGGTTCCTCGAGGATGTCCACCTCGATCCCGGTGAGGATGCGGAACGGCGCCAGGACCTGGTTCAGCGCCGCGACGATGTCGAGCTGCTGCAGGAGGTCGCCCTTCAGCTGGGCGACGAGCTCGTTGCCCTTGCCTACGGTGAGGGCAGTCTCGTCCTCGAGCTTGTCGAGATACACGGTGGAGCCGGAGGTGGCGACCTCGGTGATGATCGCCGCCGTCTTCGGGCCGATGCCCTCAAGCTCCTCGAGTGTGCCAGCGGCCCTCGAGTGTGCCAGCGGCGACGCGAGCCACGAGCTCGTCGGGCGCGAGGGCCTTCACGGTCTCGGCCGCTCGCAGGTAGGCGCGGACGGTAGGGCTTCTCGCGCGCTCGGTCGAGCAGGTAGGCGATACGTTCCAGCGCCGCTGCGGGCTCCATCGGCGACGACGCTGCATTCGCGCTGCGCGGCGCGAACGAGCACGAGACCCCGTTGTTCGCGTCTCGCGTGACGCTATGAGGCTAGAGCGGCAGCCGCCCCCGCTTTCGCCGGGCGCAGGTTCCAGAAGTACAGCGTCAAGACGCCGAGGCCGAAGACTACGGTCACGAGACCAACGATGCCTCCGATGACCGGCAGCGCCTGGGCGGCGACAACGATGGTGGTGCCAAGGGTGAGCTCGAGAATGGACTGCCAGGGACCGGCAAGACCGAGATTGGCGGACCGCAGGATCATACGGCCGATCACGTAGCCGACTACCGCGTCCACGACGAAGGCGCACACGACGATGAACGCGGTGATGCCCAGCGCGATGAGGAGGAGCCCGGCGATCACATCGACGGCCACCAGAGCACCGAGCGTGAGCACACCGAGAATGATCGCGAGCACTACGACCGCGACGATCGCAAGGATTATCGCCGCCACGAAGCCGATGAGTGTGAGGACGCCGTAGCCAAATGCGGCGGCGGGACGAACCCGGAGCAACGAGTCCCAAGCCGACAGCAGCCTCGGCCGCAGCCAGATGATCACGAGTCCCACGAGGAGCACCGCGGCAAGTTGACGAAGCGCGTCTTCGAAGGGGCTTCGCGCGAAGCGTGTTCCGGCATCGGTGCTGCGGTTCTGACTGACGTCTTCCGTGCCACCGACCGATCCGGACCGGCTGTAGGTGCCGGCGGATCCGAGAATGCTCCCGGTCACCGGCCCCCCGATGCTTGCAGCTCCCGTCGCGAAGATCACGTCCTGACCGATCTTCGCGCCAGCGCCGCTCGAGAACTGACCGGATGCGATGACCGCGTCCCTTCCGATAGGCCCATTGAGATAGACCTGCCCGCCCGCCGCCCGGATGGCCCCTTTCGTCTGTCCATTGACCGTGACGGTGCTGCCCGCGGCCATGATCGAGCCATTCACCGTGCCGTTCACGACGATCTGGCTCCCAGTCGCAACCAGGTCACCGTCGATCGTGCCGTCGACGGTGACAGTCGTGGCGAATGCGTAGAGGTCGGTCCGCACAGTTTCGCTCGCCGGGATCACGACCACGTCGCCGCTCCGGATCTTGCCGTTCAAGTAGCTGGACTGGTCGGCGAGCGCGACCCCGGCGAACGCGAAGACCGCAGGCACTACCAAAACAAGCGAAATCGCGATACGGCGCGGCATCGTGATGTCCTCCCTGCGGACGCACCCGTCTTCATCCGCGCTTTGGTTATATGCCAGTCCGTCAAGAGTCACATCGCTGGCCGTCGGGACGGATCGCGCGCGCGATCGTCGATATCTCAAGTGTCCCTGCTCAAGTCTCAGGATCACCTTCTGTATCAACGACGAGCAGCGTTCACGCCGCTTGACGGCCGACCGTTCACCAGTTCCGAACTGAGCTGTGAGAAGGCGGTCAACTTGTTGCAACAGTGGGAGATCGGACACTCTGGATCAGCGCCCGACGCTGCACCTCACGCACCCTTACATGGGCGACGTTCGCCTAGCATGTCCGCCGTGACGCCCCGATCCACAGCCTCCAAGACCGCTAGACCTGTTGCGACCATTGGGATGCACGCGATCATCTACAGCATCGCCGCCGATAAGGACCGCAAATTCTTCAAGGATGTGCTCGGTCTCTCGTCGGTGGACGCAGGAGACGGCTGGCTGATCTTTGGCCTTCCGCCGGCCGAGATCGCCGTCCATCCGGACAAGAAGGGCGGGTACGCCGAACTCTACTTCATGTCCAAAGACATCAAGACCACGCTTGCCGAACTCCGCCATCGGCGCGTGAGGGTCATCCGCGACGTCGCGGATCAAGGGTGGGGACTGCTCGCGTACATTGCGCTCCCGAGCGGAGCCGAACTCGGTATCTACGAACCGCGCCATCCGACTGCCATCAGTAAGAGGCGGAGATAGCATCGACTCGTCAAAGGGTATCGGCAGTAAAGTGCGGTTCTCGCCAGGTAGCTCAGTTGGTAGAGCAATGGCCTGAAGAATCGCGCACACCGCGATTCCCGGAATTGCCCGAAAACTCGCGAGTGATACCGACTTTCAGCCTCGAAGAGCAATGGTCTCAGCGGTCAATAGTCTTGGATGAGTGCGGCGGGCAAGTCGCAACCTCGAGCGACTGCTAGGAGGGCTGTGGGACGGCAGGCGCAGGCATCGGCGCGGGAGGCGTGCCACTCATGAGTGAGCTTCTCGGGATCGTGCGGTTCAAGTTTCACGCGGGGAAGGTCGAGGAGTTCAAGCGGCTCTCGGCACGGGCGATGGAGATCGTGCGAGCGCAGGACACCGGCACGCTGCAGTACGACACCTACTTCAACGATGACGAGTCGGAGGCCATCGTCATCGAGCGGTTCCGAGACTCGCAGGCGTTGATCGAGCACGGGGAGCACGTCGCGGCGCTCATGGAGCCGATCATCGCGACGGCTTCGGTCTCGGGGGAGCTCCTAGGCGAGTTGAGCCCGGAGCTGCGAGCGAAGATGACTGGCGACGTCCCTCAGCTCTTCAGGCTCTACAGGTCGATGTAGGTGACTCGCGCTGCCACGAAAACCCACGGAGCCAGCCCGCCTTCGCGGTAGCGAGATCGCGCACGCCGCGATTCGGGAAATATCAGTTAGTCGCTTCCGTCTCTTGACCAGCTTTCGACGTTTCGGCCAACTGGGCAGCCTCTGACCCGGGCGCGGGTCCGACTGCTTGTCCAAACTGAACCGACAGCTGGTAGATGAAGATGGCTGCTCGCGTACATGTTGGCGTTGCGGTCGGATCTGAAAGTTGACCCGCTTCCGGGACGGTTGAGAGCGAATCTGTGGCGGCCCCTGTGCGTCTCATATACCGTTCACTCTCTTGGCCATCCAGAGCGTCGACAGGCATGCGTTTGACCGAGGCACTCCGGCGGCGCGGTGGCTACTCACCGTCTGGGGACACGCACCTTGGCCCCTCGTTCTCTTGGGTGGGCTTGTGGGAGGCGTCGCGTGGGGCATGAATGCCCGACTCTGGATGCGGTTCATCTCCACGAACCCGGAGTTCACTTGGAGCGGGACGGTCTTCATCGTCATCGGGTTCGGGATCGCCGGGCTGGCTCAGTCCGGAGCCTACCTGGGGCGTCGGGCCAACCTGACAAGGCCAGCGATGACCGTGCTGCGAGTCGTTGCGGTCATCGGCCTGCTCCCGCTCGGCGGCGCGGCGGGGGCCAGCATGTTCCCCACGATCATCCTCGCGACCCTGGCATTGACACATCACACCTGGCCGCGCTGGCTCCGGGGCATCGTCGCCGCTGTCGCGCTGCTCCCGGCGCTCGCGACCGCCCTGTCATTTTTCGAGGACCTGACCGCGATACGCGCGCTCGCGGGCACCGCCTGGTTCTTGGTCATCTACGCGGGGATCGTCTGGGCCGCCCGGTCCTCCCTCGGTCCACAACTCGACGGTTGGCGAGTACCCATGGCGGTCCGCGTGCTGGGCGTTGTTGCGCTGGCGCCGCTGATCCTGCTCGCGACTTTGATCACGATTCAACTTCGGAGTAACGGCTAACCGCAACACCTGGACGCGCGACGCGCTCGAGGCTGGCGTTCCCGAGACGGCGATCGTGCAGATGGGCGGATGGGGCAGCGTGGACATGCTCCGCCGCTATCACGGAGGGCTCAGCGCGGGGGAGCTCGCGCGTCACCCGACGGCCCTTTCGAAGTACGTCCGGAAATAGGAGAATGGTCTAGAGAGAGCAATGGTCTCCGCCGTTTGATACCAGCCCGGAGAGCAAATGGTCTAGGAGACCATTCAGGTGCCCGCATGTGTCACCGGACCGCCGTCGCGACGAGTGCCACGAGTAACAGCGGGCCACAAAACAACGCGTACACGAAGCCGCCACCCATGCTGATGTAACTCGACATTTCGGCCACGACGGCAAGCGCAATGAACGCGATCGCCGTTCCACGGGACTGCATGAACGTCCCGGCGACCGCGACGAGCGGGGCCGCTGTCCACAGAGCAAGGAATGGGAGCGCTCTCGGCAGGTCGACGTGTCCCTCGATCAGGATCGCGACTGTGAACGTCATCGCGGCTGCGCTAGCGAGGACCGCGGCCAACGTCCCGGCCGGGCGCCGACTCCTGCGCAACATGTGCAGACCGTAGACCTGTGCAGGCGATCCTGCCCTCACGTCGAGGAATGTGCTGCCAGCGATAGCTTTTGTTCGCTCGTTCTTCGTTCATCCGCGCGCCGCCTCGAGGCAGCAGAGGACCGCTGTTGTCATCAGCGCAGAGGCAATACGAGATCGTCCATCCGGATCACCAGTAGTTTGCCGTCGCGCCCGACCTCGCACTTTTGTCGCGGAGGACAGTATTCAGGGATAGAGATCCAGGCGTCCGCGTGGAGCGCGTCGGCGTCGAGCAGTGGCTCCCTTAAGAGGTAGGAGCACTCCACGTCCGGCTGGCAGAAGGAACCTCCGCTCGCCCCTGCCGGCCCGGGACTCACGTACCCCCGAGTCACGTAACCGTTATTCCCGTGCCCTACTCCCGAGCCGGAAAGCATGAGGCTTGCGCCGGCCCTGTCTGTGAAGCCCTCGAGATGTACGCGATATTCGAAGCGCGTCGCGCTGGGCGCGACCACGATCCGCGTAATGGTGAGCTCGACACCGGGGCGCGTGAACGTCTGCGTTCGTTCGACGACGCGGGCAGCGGCCATCGGCAGGGTGAAGTTGAACACCCAGGGTCCTCGGAAGGCCTGCACGGTTCCGCTCCCGCTTCGTGCACGAACCACCTCGGGAATAGTCAGCGTGAACGCGACGTCGCGCCCGGCGGTCACACCACGTGGCTCGAAGTTATGGAGCTGCGCGCCAAGCGGCGAATCATTGGTGGTGCTGAAGCCAAGACTCGGGTACGTGTTGCCATGGTCATCGGTCAGGATTGGCGTGCTGAACTGTGGGCCGTCGTTGGCCGCCGCCGTTGGCGGAAGCTCGACGCTGTATCCGATTGCGACGCGGTTGGCATCGGCGTATCCCTTCTGAACGTGCACGGTGACGCCGTCGATGGTCTGACTCAGATTCAGGTCGCGCGCGAGACCGGCCTGGGTCACGTGCTGCAGACCGCGGTCCTCCGACCAGAGCAACTGCAGCAGCGGAAGCACCACGTAGGTCGCGCCGACGAGCGCGAAGATCGCGAGCGACGTGACGAGCGCGGTCCGCGGCCAGTGCCACTGCGGCCAGTGCCACTTCGGGCCGACCGCGCGCGGAGCGACCAACGGCGGAGCCGCTTGAAGTCGCGACGGGACCGCGGGATTGAAGAAGGCGTGGAGGTCGGCGACCAGCTGCTGGCCGTCTACGTCCATGCCCTCGATCAGGTCGGCATACAGAGGAACAATGTGCTTAGCCATTGGACCGCTCCTTCAAGCGCTGGATCGTGCGCGTGAGCCTCTTCTTGACCGCCGCATCGCTCCCGCCGACGACCGCGGCGATCTCGCGGGAGCTCAAGCCGGCCGCGAACCGCAGGGACAGGAGCTCGCGCTCGTCGGAGGACAGCCGAGCGAGGAGCGCGCCAACGCGGGCTCGTGTCTCGCGATCGAGGACCCACGCCTCAACGACATCAGGCGCGGCCGCCCCAGTCAGGGAGTCCCACGGCACGGTGGCCCGGTGACGCCTCGCGTGATCGATCGCGGCGTTACGCGCGATGCGGAAGAGCCACGCAGCGAACGGGACGCCGCGCTCTCGATACCGTGGCAGGGCCTCAGCCATCTTGAGGAAAACCTGCTGCGTTAGATCCGCGGCCTCATCAGGGCTGCTGCAGCGAACGCGGAGAAACCGATAGACGCGAGCGGCGTAGCGCTGGTAGAGGGCAGCCATCGCGGCCGCATCGACAGCCGCTCGGCGCACGAGCTCAACCTCATCGGTTTCGGCTCCCGCACCGCTGGCGGGCAGCGTCACGCTTGACTGCATTGCCTGGCTCGGATCGCGCGCATGGGGCTCACGACCTCCGTCGAGAAGTAGGAACGCGCTCGATCGAGAATGGGGACAGCGCGGGCCTTGAATCTACTGGCCGTTTCATCGGGAAGCACGCAACGTTGTCGACCAGCGCTGTCGCAGCAGGCGAGGGAGCGTCACCTTGTACTCCTGAGAAGGGAGTCGAGCCGAATGCCGAGCTGGCCACTGGGGTACTACCAGTACGTCGTCCGCCGCTGGCCGAAGTGCCCATGATGCGGTCACCCATCAAAGGAATCGACAACCACGTCGGCGCGACGCCGGATAGGCGCAGCAGGTATGGCGCCGAGGCTCGGCGCGTGAACCGTCCGGCGCGAAGCACGGCATCGCGAATTGCTATATTACGTGACGCGTAGTATCGTGGCGCGTACTGTGATGGACGCGGGCAGAGACTCGCCGCCTCGTCGCGCGATGAAGCGCCACCTCTTGCTGCGGCTCTATCCGCGGGCATGGCGCGAGCGCTACGGCGAGGAGCTCTCGGCGCAGCTGGAGGCCCAGCGTCCGCTGCGCATCGGCGTTGTCGCCGATCTCGTGCGTGGGGCGCTCGATGCGCATCTGCACCCGCTACGTCGCGATAGCAGCACGCTGAGGAGCTCGCACATGAGTGACCGAGGGGCCATCGCAGCACGCGCCACGGTGGTCTGGAGTCCCGTGGCCGCAGTTGCGATTGCCGCCGTGATGGTGCTGATCGACTTCTGGAGCGGGCACATGACGTGGTTCTACTCGTCGAGCTCCGGCGGTCCCGTCGTCGGAGGCATAACGGTGCCGTGGTCCCACCCCGAGTCGCTCATGGGTGATCAGTTCAGCTCGCCTTGGGTCCGTTTCTTCCCCTACGAGGAGCTCTACGATCTCGCATTGCACCTCGCCGTGCTTGCAGTTGCTCTTGCGGGCGCGCTGATCTTCGCGGCTCTGGCGCGCAAGGCACTTCGGGAGTCGAAGCCGAGCGTCTCGTAGCTCGGAGGCTCCCCGCCTCTCAGGGCAGTTCGGCGCACTTCGCGCTCCGTTCACGGAAGATGAACGCTGAGCTGCGACGATTCGGTCGGGCGCAGGCTTCACACTCATTTGGAAACCGCCTCCGCGAACCACGCCGTGAGCTGGCCGTCCGCCTGCCCTAAGACAATGATTCCTCGGGACATGACAAAGATGCGATCCACCCAACTGGTCTGACCTACCGCAGGTTCGTACCCGGGCATGTGGAGAACGTCGCCACTGAACTTCATCTGGATCCAGTCACGGCCATCTTGCGAGTACCAGGCGCCGAGCTTCACGGTTCCAAAGTCCGTCCGAGAGAAGATGACTGCCTGTCGCCCGTTCGTTCCGGCCCGGCCCCACTGAGCAGGCGGACCGAGAATGCGCCAGTCCCGTGCGTCGGCCGAGATCCAGATCAACGGGCTGCGCGCGTTTTGGCCTGGCGTCGTTGTGTCGGAGCCGACGGCGAAGTAGCCGTCCTCGACGCGGAACACTTCAATCAATTGCGCGCCCACGGCGTCAACGCCTTCTACTTGCACCGCACTCCAGGTACGACCATCGCTGGACCACCATGCGGCGGGCCGACCAAGTCCGGGTAGGCCGACACCGCCGGAACCAACGTCGGGTGCGCCGTCACGGCCCAGAGCCAGAAAGCCATCGTCCACCGCTGCGATGCCGCGGACGACGCCGGCAGGAGATGCCGGCGTGTGAGTCCATCGACCACCATCCTCAGAACGCCAGGTAGCCGCGCGCCCGCTCGCATCGGTTCCGAGCGCGAGCACCACTCCGTCGCGTATGGCAACTTGCGAAACGATCGCGCCGGCCAGCGCAAGATCTGGTTCGGCTTGCCAGCCGCGTCCATCGAGGGAAACCCACGCAACGACCGATGCCGGCGGAGCGGGGCGATTCGCCAGCGCGATCAGGCGGGTCGAGGTCGCCACCATGTACGCCGGGATTTCAGAGAAGGTCGACTCCGGGGTTGTTCGTTGCCACCGGACTCCATCCGCCGAGGCGAAAGCTGCGCCGACCCGTTGGCTAGCGCCCGATGCGCTGCCGATGGCAACGTAACCCTCGCGCCACGCCACGGCCGCGGAGAACACGCCCTGATCGGAGACGACGCTCGGTCCAGACCACCGCAGTTCTGTCCACGCGCCCGCGCGGCTTGGCGGGACCGACGGCGAGGTGGCCTGCGTCGTCGCTGGCGCGGTTAGCTGCGGTGATGCCGACGCGGCGACGGGTGTGCGTCCAATCGTGGAGCCGAGAACAAGCAAAACGCCCACGAAGGCAAGTGCAGTCAGCACGCCAATTGCGACACGGCGCAACCGAGCGCGCCGTTGCTGCTTCCGCACTAGGTCGCGCGCCTCGTGCTGGAGGTCTTCGGTCGACATGTGTTCACGACGCTGTTCTAACGGTGAATCGGCCTCGTCAGGCACGTGCTTTCGCACTGCGCCAACGTATCTGGTTCGCGTCGGGGTCCAGACGGGCAGCGGCGTGGCGGCCGCCGCACGACCGCCCGGATGGCGCGGTCGACATCGGGAAGGGCGCGTCGGTTCCAGATCACGAATGGATCCAGTGCCCTCTTCCTTGCACGGCGGTTTCGAATTGCCATATTACGTGACGCGTAGTATCGTGGCGCGTACTGTGACGGACGTGATGCGACTCTCCACCGAGGCGCTGCTGATCCTGGTCAGCCTCGCTGACGGGCCGAAGCATGGCTACGCGATCCAGCAGGACATTCAGGTGGTATCGGGTCGGAGGCTGGGCCCAGGAACGCTGTACGGCGCGATCGCCCGGCTCGAAGGCGCAGGTCTGATCGAGGCGATGATGGAGCGCGGGGCGCGGAGGCCGTATCGACTGACCCCTGCGGGCACTAAGCACTTGCGAGCTGAGCTCGAGTCGCTCAAGGGATTGACGCGGGCGGGGACGCGCCGCCTGGCAGCGCGATGAAGCGACACCTCTTGCTGCGCCTCTATCCGCGGGCGTGGCGCGAGCGCTATGGCGAAGAGCTCTCAGCGCAGCTGGAGGCCCAGCGCCCACTGCGCATTGGCGACGTCGCCGATCTCGTGCGCGCGGCGTTCGATGCACATCTGCACCCACTACGTCGCGATGGCAGCACGATGAGGGTCGCGAACATGAGCCGACGGACGATCGCAGCACGCGCCACGGTGGCCTGGAGTCCCGTGGCCGCGGTCGGGGCCGCCGCCGTGCTGGTCCTCATCGACTTCTGGGAAGGCCACATGGTGTGGTATCGGCTCGTCGGCTTCCCATCGGGGGAGGGGATGGTCACGCTGTTCTGGTTCCGGTCCGAGGGCTCTTCCAATGTCCGTTTCTTTCCCTTCGACGAGCTGTACGACCTCGCACTGCACTTCGCCATGCTTGCCGTTGCTCTCGCTGGCGCGCTCCTCTTCGCGGCTGTGGCGCGCAAGGCACGTCGATAATCGGAGCCGCGCGTCTCGTAGCTCACCTAAGCCGAGATCCTCGAAGGGCGCTTGGCCGCCGATCGCGTGCCGCGGGCCGCGGCCCGCGAGCTGGGTTCGCAGCAGAAGGACCGGCAGTTCAAGGTCCAAGGAATCGTCTCGGTCACGGGTGGTCTGCTCGATGTGCCACGAGCCGCATTTCCTTCGGTCCGGGCAGAGGCACATGGTTTAGCTGAAGCAATGGTCTCAGCGGACTGCGGACTCGAATTAGAGCAATGGTTTAGGCCCGATCGCGCATGATCGCGTAAACCATGGTGTCGCGGGCGTCACCTAGTGGTTTAAACCATTGCGCCTTAGACCATTCGGTTTGCTCGCGAGTTTCCGCGTAAAATGAGGCTCTCGCCGAGGTAGCTCAGTTGGTAGAGCAATGGTCTGAAGAATCGCGAGGACCGAGATCGGCGAGATTGCTCGGGAATTTGCGACTGATACCGATTTTTAGGCTCGAAGAGCAATGGTTTAAGTGATGAATAGTCTTGAAGTGCGGCGGGCAGGCCGTACTCATTCGATCGGCGGTTTCTGGCAATTACAACCCACATCACGATGACGTTTCGGAATCCCGCGCGCCACAGCGGATTCTCACTGCCTGCCTCGTGCGCGCTGGATCGAGGGCCTTATGCGGAGCGCGATACATCAGCCATCATTTGTGTCGGATGAGCGGGAGACTGTCGATCGGCCGTAAGTGGGCAGTCGCGCGAGCCCCTCGACGTCGCTGGCTAAGGATCCTTTGCGCCCTCAGCTTTCTGACGGCGGCGTGTTCGAGTGCGGGCGTCCCGGCGGCCGTCGCGAGCTCGACGGCGACGTCAGCATCCAGCGCTCGGACCTCAGCGTCGGTTCCTCAAACAGCCACGCCTATCGCCACGTTAAGCAAGACAGCGAAGGTGACGATGGGCGACAACTACTACGCGCCCGAGGAGATCACCGTCGCCGTCGGCGCGACCGTCACCTGGGAGATCGTCGCGGGCGACGCGAAGCACGACGTGGTCGCGATGGACGGGTCCTTCCGCTCGAACAGCCCGATGAATCGCGGAGAACTCTTCACCTTCACGTTCACGAAGCCCGGCGAGTACGCCTACATCTGCAGCTTCCACACCGTCGAACACATGCAGGGCAAGGTCGTCGTGAAGTAGCGCCCTACCTCAGGGCGAACGCGATGAACCCGACAATCCCCGCGCTGGCGACAAGCAGCGGCTCGGGGAGCTTGGCAGACCAGATCGCTACCAGCGCGACGGCGAAGATCGCCACCGTCGTGAGATCGACGAGCACCTGCGTGGCGATCACGGCGGCCGCTCCGACGATCGCGCCCGCGGCGGCCGCGGTGGCGCCTCTCGTGAAGCCGACGACTGCCGGATGCTTGCGGAAGCGGATGATCCACGGCGCGAACAGCACCACCATGAGGAACGGCGGCAGGAACACGCCCACGCCCGCGACGGTCGCCCCGGCGAGGCCCGCGACGAGGTAGCCGACGAACACCGCGGTGATCACTACCGGACCAGGCGTGATCATTCCGATAGCGACTGCGTCGAGGAACTCCCGCTCATTGAGCCAGCCGAAGTCGCGCACCACGCCCTGCTGAAGGAACGGCACGATCGCAAGGCCCGAGCCGAAGGTGAAGGCCCCGGCCTTGAAGAAGAAGATCCCGAGCTGTAGGAGCACATTCGGATCGCCGAGTGGCGCGGCCGACAGCAGCGACCCGAGCCAGAGCGGCACCAGCGCGGGCGCCGACGGCGCGCGTCCGCGGAGCCACGCCGGGGCGAAGAGCACGACACCGACGAGCCCCGCGAGCAGGAACAGCACGGCGACCTCGCTCCGAACGAGGAACGTGACGGTCGCGACCACGGCGAAGATCGCCCATAACCGTCGGTCGTCTTTGATGCTCACGCGGAGCAGCTTCCACGCACCGCGCAGGATGAGCGCGATCACTGCCGGCCCGATGCCATAGAACAGCGCCTGGATCGCGGTCGTGCCGCGGAACTCGACGTAGAGCGCCGCGACGACGCTGACGATCACGAACGGCGGCAGGATGAATGGCAGCGCCGCCGCGACCGCGCCCCAAAACCCGCGGCGCACGTAACCGAGCCACATCGCCAGCTGCGCCGCCAGCGGACCGGGCAGCGTCTGAGAGACGGCGAGACCCTGCAGATATTCCTCCTGCGTGAACCAGTGACGGCGCTCGACGAGATCGCGCTGCATGTATCCCGCGAGGGCGATCGGTCCGCCAAATCCGAGAGCGCCAAGACGAAAGAAGTAGCGCGCGAGCTGCGCGAGCGAGAGACGGGCCGGTTCGGCGCTCACGCCGCCTCCTCGTAGATGGCCACGCCACTGCTCCTCGGCTGGAAGACGAAGAGCCGGCGCGTCGCCGGGTCCCAGCCGATCGTATGCGCGCCATCTTCCGTCTCGATCGTCTCGAGCGCCGCTCGGCGCCTTGCGTCGAAGCCCGAGACGGTGCCGGGACTGCCGACCGCGACGTAGAGCCGGCCCAGGCCGCGGTCGTACATGATCACGTCGGGAGTTCCCGGTAGTTGCATGGTCGTCGCGATCGCATGGCTGTCGCGATCGACTACCACCAGTGTGCCGGCGTCCGTGGCGCACCACAGCGACGCACCACGCTCGTCGTCGACGATCGCGAGCCCATGCGGTCCGGCGGCGGGTATCGGAATCGGCTCCCGCAACGCGAGCGCGCGAGCGTCGATGACCGCGATGTTCGCGGGATCGGCGATGTTCACATAGACGGCGTGGGTCGCGTCGTCGAAGACGGCCCAGCGCGGACGGCCCGGCAGCGCGATCGTCGCACTCAGTTTTTGCTGGTCGATCGAAACGACCGATGCCGTGCAATTCATGCCGGCCGGCTCGCCCAGATCGAAGCTGAACAGATTGCGGCGTTCGGCGTCGTACGCGAGCGCGTTCGGCCGCGGGCCGACGCCGACCCGTCCGAGCAAGTGCTCGTCCGACGCCCGGAAGATGCTCACGCGCGCGGCCGCATGCTCGGAGGTGAAGAGGAGGTCGTGCGCGCTGTCGATGAGCACGCCGGCGACGCCGGGTAGATCGGCGATCGCGCGAAGGTAACGCCCGCTCTTGCAGTCGAGGACATCGACGCGGTCCGCTCCGGTGTGCCCGACGTACAGACGGCTGCCCGCTGGGTCGAGGTATGTATCGGCGTGGTCGAAGCCGGGCTTCGCACCGGGCGGCACGGCGGTGACACCGACGCGCCGGAGGG
>WNGF01008335.1_pt1 | contig 18021 bp, 21 predicted proteins | sample 5400641 | NCBI WGS metagenome assembly WNGF01 (sample SAMN13153371, study PRJNA577476) | soil metagenome | isolation source: 80 cm soil or saprolite under grassland replicate 2 | place: USA:California | collected 2016-06-15
GACCACCCGGACGCTCAGCATCAGGAGCCGACACGGCGTAGAGCCAAGGCCGGAGCGTAGACTCTTTCGCGGGGACCGCGCGCCTCTTTCAGCGAGTGCGATTGGCAGATCTGCGAAACGCAACCCTGGGGACCAAGAGGCCTCAACAATCCAGCTCCGATTCGACGGCGGGACGGCGACCTTGATCCGATCGTCCGAGGGGACGAGGGCGGTTTCTCCAGTTTCACGAGAAAAGACGTTTCCGAGTTGGCGAACCTCATCAGAATCCACGATCTCCTCCTCGTGAGGGTCTGGTTGAGGACGGGTCCCTCTGAGGTATTTGAGTTCGATGGAAGCAAGTCAACGAGCTTGGGTAGTCGTTAAAAGCGTCAACTGCGTTAGCGGCCCTGGCCCCCGACGGACGGCGTGATGGAGCCTGTGCAAAGTGCAAAGGTAGAGCTTTGGCGGTTTGTTCTCCTACGGCGGACTCAGTTGTCCGGGTGTCAAGTGAAGGACTCTCGGCCGGCAGGACTTCGAGCACGGCGACCGAATCGGCACAGATGATCTTGCAAAGGCATCGCCCGAAGATCCCCTTACCGCTTCCGGCGTTGGATCGGACAGCCGCTTGGGCACCGAATAGAGCGGTGACTGACCATCCCCTCTCCGCAGGCTCGCAGAGCAGGACGGTCCAGGGCGTTCTTTCTTTGGCTTCGCGGAGGGTGGGTCGGTCGTAGGGACGGTAGGCTTCGTCGCCCGGCTCAAGAGATTGGAATCGCCCCCCGCCGTCACGGCTCGCCTGAACGTAGCGCGTTTCTCGCGGAAGAAGCCTCGCCGTAAAACGGAATACGGTTTCGACCTTCGAAGAGGAGCTAACCCTGGCGGCCGGGGCCGTAGCTCAGGTGGATAGAGCAAGAGTTTCCTAAACTCTAGGTCGGCGGTTCGAGTCCGCCCGGCCCCACCATCACTTCCAGCGTTTTCAGTCGGATACGATTTTTCAGATGCGGCCCCAAGTGGCCCCTATCGGCCCCAATCCTCCCAAATCCTCCCACGAATCCTCCCACGAGGAGCGCGTGGGGATCCCTCCAAAAAGTTCGCGCTGCGGGAAGTACGCCTGTTCGCCCCCGTCTTTCGTCATCGGCTCGTCTTTCCGCCCTTCTCTTTTCGGACCCGAGTAATGTCGCGGTGACCGACGTAAAGGGCAACAAGACCAATTGCCAATCCGGCGAAGACACCGACCCCGCCGGCCAAGAATGGCCCGAGGATCGGGGGGCCGAGCGTCAACACAATTTCAACGAGCAAGCGCCACGGATGCTCTTTCGAATACTCCTGAACGTTGGTCCACGTAAGGCTTCCAAGTTCCCCGCGGGCTTCGACACCTGTGGCTTTGACGGTTACATTCTTTCCCATCTGTCCGACTTCCCCGCGGGCTTCGACACCTGTGATTTTTTCGGTTACGTCCATCTGTACTCCTTCGCGCATGGCGGATCGGAATTGATCCAATTCTGATCCTGGCACGGGCGTCAAGTCAGGCCGTTACACGGTCCAGGCCGCTCTTCACTTCGCTTCGCGGAGGATGAGTCGGTCGTAGGGGCGGTAGGCTTTGGCGGTTTGAAGCTCCACGACCTCATGGCCGACGATTTGGCGATGCACAGGGCTAGGCATTCTGAGGAGCCTCCGGGGGCGTGTTGGCCGATTCTACCGGGGCCGTCTCTCTTTCTTCGGCGACCGCTCCGGCGTAGAATTCTCTCAACCCGATCCAATCAAGGGAGGCAACATGCGGGCGGCCTGCCGGGTCATCCTCAGTCTCTGGCTCTTGCTCTGCGCCGGGGCGGCGGTGGCACAGAAGAGTCATTCGTCGTCTCACTCGTCGCACTCGTCTCACATCTCCGGTTCGGGCTCCGTGTACGTCCACGGCTACACCCGGAAGGACGGCTCCTTCGTTTCGCCGCACTACCGGAGCGCGCCGGGAACCGCCTCACCATCAGCAGGCGGCGGCTACCGTTCCATCGACGTCTCGGGAGCGGGCCGTTCGGACCTTTCAGAGTGGGCCGCAACTCATCGCGTCAACTCCGCGCCTCCCACGACCAAGGAGCGCCCGTCCGCCTCGACCTCCGCCGGGTCGGGGCACTCGATCGCTTGGAGCCATCCGAGCACGGTTCCGAAGACGGTCACCTACCCTCCAGGGTCGAAGGGCATCGCCTCCGGGAATGCGAGCCACGGCGGGGCGCACTACGGAACCGGCACCACGCACCCGAAGACCAAGCCGAGCCATACGACGACGGCGGGCGGCACGACGGGTCATCACGCGAAGACCTACTGCTCAACCTGCCCCCGAGATTCCCATCAAGAGATTGCCCGGAGCGAAACGGCCAAGCGCCTGTTCATGAGGCAGAAAGGCTATTCGCACGGTCGGCCCGGCTACGTCGTGGATCACATCAAGCCGCTGGCCTGCGGCGGGCGCGACGAGCCGTCGAACATGCAGTGGCAAACGGTCGAACAGGCAAGGCTCAAGGACAAGATCGAGCGGAAGGGTTGCAGTTGAGAACGACGGCGCCTCGCTTGGCCTTTGTGAAGCTCGGCACGCTCGTGGGGCTCGTCGTCATTCTGCTGGTCGGGGGACTTTCGCTCGAGCTGCGCGACGAGGGGCGCCGCGTTGGTGCCTGCGCCGGTAGCGCAACGACACTTTCAAAAGTGAGCGACGTCGTGCGCCAGTCCCTGTACCCTGACACCGATCACTTTCTCGGCAGTGTGCCGCGCCTCCACGAGGCAGCGCTCCTTGAATCGCTGAAGGCGGCCTACCTGGCGGCCCAGCGCGCTGCCACGCGCTGCCACGCCAGCTTCCTCAGAACTTCTGCGGCAGAGGCGCGGGAAATGTTTCTCGCCGCGATGCAGGAGAGAAACCTTGCCCAGGGCCCGCGCGGGAACTGGATCTCTTACATGTCAGAGACGGCGAAGGCAAAGACTCAGTTCGAGACTGCTAAGGCGAGATACGAACTGGACAGGCCCACGACGATGGTACAAGGCGACGGCGCCGCGGATGTAGGAGCGGGCGTTGAGGTTGCCTTGGCTCCGTTTAGACGGGCTGTTGAGGAAACAGCCGCCGTCCTGAAAAAGGCGAGTGACGAAAGGGCGCGCGTCGAGGCAGAGAAGCGGGACTCCGAGGGCCGCCGCGCGACCTATGCGCGGGAAGTAGAGAGACTTGAGAGAGAGGAGCCGGCTCCGCCTTCCCGCTTGGCGGACGCACGCGACTTTGAATGGAAGTGGGTGCCAGACGCGACCGGCCGTTCTGTGCTCACGTTTCGCAACCGGACGCGCTGGCCCATATACGAGATCTACTACGGGCCAGTCGGCCGCCCGTCTATCGGTTTCGTGAAGCGTCTTCTGGCTGGAGAAGAAACGGAGGCCCGCGTCGGCTCGACGGCAGGCGGGAGGGTCGTCGAGTTCAAGGGCACTTTCAATCCTGCAAGATGAGAGGCATCGGGATTCTCGGTAGTGGGTCAGTTTTCAAAATGACCCACTACCCAACCTCGGGAATCACCTTTCGGATTGTGTCGCCGTTCGCGCGTACGAACGACTCGAAGTGACCTGGAGGCGGAAGATTGAATCCGGCCGGGAATTCTCGGACCCCGGCGAAAGCTCTTTGGTCGATGCCGTTGCGAAGCGACACTCGATCGAAACGGTTGCGACTCCGCTCGGACCGAGCTACAGAGTCAACCTGCTCCTGGGGCGCGTCTGGGCAGACGCCGGCCGCGAGGTCGAGCACGCGAAACTCTACCTGCGGGCGATCGGAGAGCGTGGGGCCTTAAGAGCCCTCGCAGCGGTTCTTCTGTAATCTGGAGGGGCGGCACCACCGAAAGCGAGGACAGAATGGACCCTCTCAACGATCCGCCCGTCGTAAAGCCTCCGCGTCCCCGGCCTCCACGCCCGGCCGCCCCGCGCCGGCGTCCTCCGCCTCCCCTCATCTCGAAAGGATTCCTAAAGGGGTTCGGTATCCTGATCGGCCTGGGAATCGCGGGAGTCGGGTTCTTCGTGCCGTGGATGACCGGAGTAATCTTCATCGGCCTTGGTGTGATCGTCATCGTCCTCGTCGCGATCGCCTCGCGGTAGAGAGAGCGCAGCCCGGAGCCGCATCTCTGAGCGCCTCGATCGCGGCCCTCACCGCTCGGTCACAATCCGCAAGCGCGCGAGGTCCGAGCCGGGGAGCGAAGCGGGGAACGCAACCGAGAGGCCCGTCCCCGGAGCGGGATCAGCTTCCGGCCCGGATCGGCCCGTTTCGGCTGGAGTGTTCGCACAATTTTTCGCACAATCTGGGCCGAGCTAGAATCGCGTAGCAGTGAACCTTTCGCGCTTCAAAGCACTTGTTCCGTGGCTCGCAGAGAAAAAGTACGTTTGGCTCTCTCTCGGCACGAATGCGATCGCTTTAATCGTCGCATTGCACCCGGGAGCAACCGAGCCCTTGATTAGGCTCACCGGATTGACCCTTCAGGTCCTCGGTATCGCAACTGTCATCTGGGGCATTTCCGAGACTCGTGAGCTATTCGGTCACCACTCGCTCACCACCAGGGCGAAGTCCTGGCTCGGGCGATTTCCCCTCCGGAGTCGTAGTGTTGTAATTGGAGCTGCCGGCGTTTCCATCTCAACAGCCGTGGGGAGGGCTCGGGGGTTCCAAACGTTTGGGCCTGGCCAGAACCCAAATACAGACACACGGCTCGATGCCCTCGAAAAGAACATAGCCGCAATACACGAACGGATCACGGCGACGCAAAAGGAGCTGGACGAGGAGATTCAGAAGTCCGCTGACGCACTTATGGGCGAGGCGCAGGCCCGCCAAACGGAGGATTCCGAAATTCGCAAGAAGCTTGAAGCCACAGGCACAGGTGGTGTGCATATCTCAGCTATTGGCGCGTCTTGGCTGTTCGTCGGCGTCGTTCTCAGTACTGCCGCCGCGGAACTTGCCGCGCTGCTCAAATGACGCCCGACGCTTTCCACCGAGCGGGCAGCCCACGGCTCTGGCCTTGGCTCAGGGTGCGGCGGGCGTCGGGAGATTGGCGGCGGAACCGCCGGAGGCTGGTTCCGATGGGTTTTGTTTCCGCAGGGCTCTGATGGACAGGATCACTTCGTCGATTTGCCGGGGTGTGAGTGTGTGTCCCCAGGGCGGCATCAGTGGAGACAGGCCCACTCCGGTGCCGCCGCGGCGGATCGAGTCGGCAAATTCGGCATCGCTCTTCTTCTTCTGAAGGGCGGGGTCGGAGAGGTCTCGGGGCCGGGGATCGAGATTGAATGCGTTGAAGCCGTCTCCAGCGCCGGTCTCGCCGTGACAGGTTTGGCAGTAATGGCGGTAGATGTCCTTCCCAAGACGCAGTTCGTAGGAATCCACGGGCGCCTTCGCGGTGACGGGTTTCGAAGCGGATGGTCTCTCCGAGCAGGCCGTGACTCCGAGAGTCAAGACAAGCCCGACGCGGCTCAATCGGCTGAGCCTTCTCATCGCGCGACTTCTGCCGGCGCCGGCGCCGAGCGCAGCGTCCCGAGATATGCGGTCAACCGCAGGGCGTCGGTGTCCGTCAGGCCGTAGTTGGGACAGCGCACGTCCGCTTTCCACCGCTGAGGTCCCTTCAGCCACGTGTACACCCATCCGCTTTTGAGCCGCTTGCCCGTGTCGGTCAACGGCGGTCCGTAGTAGCCACCCGAAGATCCCAGGATATGGCAGGCGCGGCAGCCGAGCGTCACGTACAGGCGCTGTCCCTCCGTCGCGTCAGAATCCGAGGCCGGATGTCCGGCGAAGGGATCCGTCGGGATCTCGGGATCGACGTAGAAGCTCTCGATGGCGTCGGCCAGGCGCGTGGCGTCCTCACGCGGCATGCGGAAGACGGGCATGCGCTCTTCTAAGATCGGGCGCAGCGAGTAAGACAGAACCAGATAGTCGGCGAGCCAGTCGCGGCGCACCTTGCTGCCTTCAAAAGTGAGGGGCGCGGTCCCGAACTGATGGCAGGAAAGGCACCGGTAACGGTTGATGAGATCGCCCACCTCGCCGCCGGGAAGGAGGGCCGACGGGCCGGGGAGCGTGAATCGGTAAGCCTCCGGGACGGGCTGCGCGCCGAGCGAGAGCAGCGCGGTGACGATCGCCCGAGTGTCCTCGGCGCTGAATCCGGGGGTCGGCATCTTCAGCCCCTGGGCGAAGGAGCGCGGAGCCTGGATCTTGGCCGCGAGCCAGGCCGGAAGCGTGCGCGGCAGGTCGGCTCGCCGGCCGAAATCGAGCGAGAACGCCTTCTTGTCTCCGATCCCGTCCAAGTCCGGCCCGAACTTTTCTCCCTTCGGGGCGCCGGGTCCGGCGTGACAGGACAAGCAGCCGTAGCTGCGGAAAAGCTTCTCCCCGTTCTCTGCCATTGTCTGGTTGACGCGAATCGGCTCCAGAGAGTCCTTGGGAGCGTCAAAGTCCCGGAATTCGTCCTCCAGGTAGGCGACCACATCGCGTGACTCCTGATCGTCGAAGTGGTATCGGGGCATGCGCGTGCGCGGGTTGAACGTCTGGGGATCGCGCAGGAACGCCAGCAACCAGCCGCGGCTATCCCGGGAGGCCACCTTCGATAGCTCCGGCGCTGATCCGTTGCCCTTGCCCTCCACAGTGTGGCAGGAGATGCAGCGCGATTCCGAGAAGAGCTTCTTGCCGTTGGCTGGGCTGCCGGCCGGCTCCTGGGCCGCGGCCTGGATCTTCCGCGCGAGATCGTCCGGCACGCTCTGACCGAAGAGGTAGTTTGTCAGCTCGTCGATCTCGCGGTCGGCCAGCTGGAAGTTCGGCATGGTCGCGTTGGGGTCGACAGCTCTCGGCTCCTTCAGCCAGCGCCGCAGAAGGGCGCCGCCGGTCTTGGCCGCGAGCGAAGACAGGGGAGGCGCTTCGGAGCGGAACTTCTCCTGCCCGCGTACCTGGTGGCAGGCATAGCAGCCCGAGCGCGCGATGAGCGCCCGGCCGCGGGAGAGGATAGGCGCCTCGGCAACCATCTCGGCAGCGTGGCAGCGCCCGCACCCCGCCTCGAGATAGGCCGCCGGAAGCATCGGTGGCCCCGCGTCCAGAGCGGTCCCGTGAGCCTCGTCTCTGGAAGTCGCCAGCCCTTGCCCACCGTGGCACGAAGTGCAGCCGAAGCGGTCGAGGCTCCCGGGGGTGTGCGCCGTCGCGGGGTGCAGCCGGAACGGTTCGGAAGCGTTGACCATGAGAGCGTCCGACACGCCCAGGTGGCAGGTCGTGCAGCGGTCGACACGGTTCTCGAAGCTTCGAAGCCAGATCTGCTGGATGGCCACCAGCCGTTGCTGGTAATCGCCCGCCGCCTTCAGGCTCTTCGCACGAGCGGCGCCGAGCTTTTGGTACTGGCGTTGCAGCGAACGATAGGGACGCAGCGCGTTCTTGGCCGGCGAGATCGCCAACACGATCAGAAACAGAACGCTCGAGACGGCAAACAGCCGGCGCAGGGCCAAACCGATCTCCTATCTGGAGGCCTGGAGTTCCGCGTCCATGAAGGCGTGCTTGCCCCCGCACACTGTGTAACAGAGGATCGTGTAGCTTCCGGGGTCCTGCGGCTCGAGCCGGATCTCGGTCCAACGGCCCGGAGTGACGTCCTGCGGAGGGACCCGAAGCTGCGGAATCGAGAAGGAGTGGTGGACATCGACGGAGGTCAGCCGCAGCAGAACGGGCACGCCCGCCTTGACGCGGATCGCGCGCTTGCGAGGATGCCGCAACCAGGAATCCCAAGCCAGCAGGGGCTCTTGAGTCCAGACCCCCGCTTGCGCGCTCGCGTAGAGCTCGATGACCTGGGCTCCTGCCGCCGCGTGGGCCACGCGGTTGCGCTGGTAGCTAAAGACCGCGACCGGCAGGACGGCGAGCGTGGCCAGCGTCAAGAGCACTGCGGCACGTTCCATCGTTCTTTCGCGCCTGTTCATGACTTGCCTCCCGTCACTCATCCAACGTAGAGCCAGAGAAAAAAGACGATGCACGCGGTCAGGACTGTGGCCACCGGAGAGAAAGCCTTCAGAGCCGAGGAGCGGTCGCCGAAGAGCCGTTGAGCATGCGCCCGCCCGGTCTTCAGAGCGTAGTAGAGCCCGATCAGGAGCAGCGGGACCTGAAGGTAAGGACCCCACTGCGGAACCAAGGGAGTCCAGGGGATCTTCGCCGTCCCGAAGAGATTCCATCCCCAGCCGAAGGGATCCGAGAGGACCATCAGGATGTAGGAACCGTTGACGAGAAGCAGCGGCAAACTGAAGGTCACCCAGGCGAGAAGGCCGAGCGGCACGAGCGGATAGGCAAACGCAAGGAAGACCTCCTTAAAGGTCGGCGCTGGGAGTGAGTCCTTCCCGGCGGAGCGGCGCGCCAGAGCGCGCCCGAGCTGGACAGCGAGGATATAGATGCCCGGGATCAGCAGCAGCGACGAGCTCCAGAGCACCCCCGCGTACGTCGCGAAGCCTCGCCAGTTTCCCTTCTCTGCGATGTTAGCCCAGTCCTTGAACGACCCCCACGGCCCCTGGTAGAGGACCGAGTAGGCGGCGGCGAGCGCCAGCATGATGAAGGCCTTCCACGCCTCGTCGTACCCTTTGAGGGTCGTGTCGGAACAGAACGGACGCAGCTTGACCGTCATGTTGTCGTGCGTACACGTCTTGACGCACTCCATGCAGAGGCCGCAGTAGTTGTTCCTCTCGAGCTTGCTCGGATAGAGAAGCCAGGGGCATCCCCACCCCTTCTCGCTGCCCGCCAGGCAAGCCTTCTCCTTGCAGGTCGCGCAGACGGCCGTATCGCGAGGCCGGACCTCCAGCGTCGAGGCCATCGAGAAGAGGCTCAAGAAGCCGCTCACCGGGCAGACATAGCTGCAGAAGGTCCGCTGCCGGTAAACCAGGTGCAGCCCGGTGGCAATTAGAAAGAGCGAGCCCAAGACGACCACGGTGACGATCGGCCGGGTCAAGAACAGCGCGCTGAATGTGCAGAGCGCCAGAAAACCGATGTTCTGAATCCAGATGTTGGTCAGCGCCTTGGGCCACCGCAGGTTCTTTCCGAAGTATCGGTTTCTTCCGATCGCCATGCCCGGCTCGCCCTTCTTCTTCTCGCGCGGGTCGAAGCTACGCGCGCGGATCAGGGCGCGCCTCTGGATCCACTCGCCGAAAAAGGGGAAAGGACATGCCGTGCACCAGAGACGCGACGCGAAGGGAACGAGCAGGCTGATCAGCAGGAACCACCAGAGGATCCAGACGAACACGATGATGATGTTGCGGTTCCCGACGGGCGTTCCGAAGATTCCCGCCAGCAGGAAGAAGGAGAACAGCAGCAGGTTGGGGAAGACGACGGCGAACTGGAACCACCGCTGCCGCAGCAGCCGCTCGAGAGGCGGAAACAGCCGCAAGGCATCGACTCGGAATCCCTTCGCGACCGCCGGAGCGCTCTTGCAGGCCGCCGAAGGGGTCGGTTCCGGGTTAGGTCTCGACAGCGTTTCGCTCATTTCGCCCCCCCTTCTCGCGGATCTAAGGGTGGAAACTGGTCCCTGCCGCCGAAGCAGAACCGCTTCAGGTAACAACCGCACCGCATGCATTCGCCGCGACAGCCGGGGCAATCCACTTCCCAGCCCCCCGAAGGGATGCGCCGGCAGGGGACGTGGATCTGGCAGATCGGGCACCAGAGGTAGTCCTGGTTGCGCATGAGCTGCGCTTTCTGAAAGTCCTCGACGCCCGGCTTTGTCATGACGTGCCCTCCTCTTTGCGAGGCGCCGGCAGGAGGACGAGACCAAGGGCCAGCGCCAGCGCCATCCCGACGCCGACCGGAAAGGGATAGTTCGGATCGACGATCAACTCCCCCTGCATGAAAGGGTGCATGAAGCCGCACGTCTGGGAGCAGCGGTATCGGAATTTCCCCGCCCGCGACAGGGGAATCACGATCTCCCGCACGCGCTCCGCTTCCTTGACGTCCTTCAAAGCGAGGCTCTCTACCGCCGTGGCGTGGAGCATCTCCTCGCTGTGGACGGCCTCCGGAGAGGTCCGTGAAGGGCGCCAGACGTCGAAGTCCGGCCGCTGCGACTGGATCCACGCGTCGATGTCGTAGCCCTCGAGGTAAAAGCCGTGGACGACGTCCAAGGATTGAAGACGAAGGTGGAGCGTGTCGCCTCGCCGTGCCCGGATCACTGGCGGGTCGTAGGCGTACCGGTGAGCCTTGATCGTGACGAGGCGCTCCCGAGGAGGCAGGCTGCGGTGCGCCCACAATGTGCCGAGCCCTGCGCCCAGAGCCATCAGCAGGAGAAGCGCGAGACCGGGGTGGGCGAGCCGCTTTTTCCAGGAGTCGGAACCGGGCAGGCGAAGTTTTCTCATCACAGTCCCCCTCCGTTCAGAACGAAGCCCCGGGAGACCAAGGCCAGACGAAGCTCCAGCCGGGACCGCGGAAGAACGTGCCGATGACGGTTAGGATCGTCGCGATCACTACGAACCAGGTCATAATCCATTCCGGCAGCGTCACCTGCGCCAGCCATTGGCGCTGCCGCCCGCCCTGCTGACCGTCACGAGCGGCGAAGACCGCAGCCGTGAGCAGAAGCGTGGGAATGACGATCGGCCAGCACGCGAACACGGAAAAGAGTCCCGCCAGAACGGCGGTCACCACCCCGACCGCGATGGCCGTCCGGCGTGGATGGGCTGCCCACAGAGGGCCGGCAGTCAGGTTGACGCGGGCATAGGGGATGACGGCGAGTGCGATTACGACGAGTGTGGGCATCAGAACGCCAGCGACCACCGGGGGAAAGTAGTGGAGCAGCTCCTGCAACCCCAGGAAGTACCAGGGAGCCTTGGCCGGGTTGGGAGTTTCCAGAGGGTTGGCGATCCCCTGCAGCGGAGCGTCGAAGAGAATCGCCGCCAGGGCGAGGGCGATGACGACGATCTGAAACAGGATCAGCTCCCGCACGATCAGGTGCGGGAAGGACATCAGGTATCGCTCCTCCCATCCTCGGACGGCAGGCCGCAGATCGGGGCGAACCAAGGCCACACGCCGCGGCATGGCGAGCGGATCGTTGGACTCGATGACTTCGATCGGCGGAAGGGCGCTCACGAGATTTCCTCCCACGGCTCGCGCTCCCACGGCTCACGTAGCCTGCGCTCTTCGTGCTCCTCCTCCGGTCCCTGGACTCCACCGTCCTTGCGCACCCGCCAGATGTGAACCGAGAGAAAAAGGATCAAGGCGACCGGCAGCACGACGCAGTGGAGCACGTAGAAGCGCAACAGCGCGTTCTCCGAGACCACGTTGCCTCCTAGCAGCAGGAACCGTAGCTTCTCGCCCACCAGCGGCGCCTCCCGGGCCATGTTGGTTCCCACCGAGACGCCCCAGAACGCCAGCTGGTCCCAGGGGAGCAGATAGCCCGTGTAGGAGAGCAGCAGCGTCAGGATCAGAAGGATCATTCCCACCACCCAGTTGAACTGCCGAGGCGGCCGGTAGGCGCGGTGGTAGAAGACGCGGAGCATGTGGACGAAGGCGGCGAAGACCATCAGATGAGCGGCCCAGCGATGGAGGTTGCGCAGGAAGAGCCCGTTGTCGACGACGTAATCGAGCTCCTTCATATCCCGGTAGGCCTGCGGCACCGAGGGGTGGTAATAGAACATCAGCAGGATCCCGGTCGCGATCAGGATGAGCGTGCTCGCCATCGTGATCCCGCCCAGCCAGAAGGTATGGGAGAAGCGCAGCGTCTTCTCGCGTACCTTGACCGGGTGAACGTGCAGGAAGAGGTTCTCGAAGATGACGAGCGAGCGGTTGCGGTTCGTGTCGGCGACACCGTGCCGCACGATCGAGCGGTAGACGGCCGAATCTCGAAGGCGGGCGGCGATCGACTCGATCGAGAGATCTCTCATGCCTTGAACACCCGGCCGTGGGGAATGACCACGCTCGTGTCGACCAATAAGCTTCCCGCGGCATCCGTCTGGACCTCGAGCCAAGGAAGCGGCCGCGGGGCCGGTCCGTGAATGACGTTTCCCTCCAGGTCGAACCGGCTGCCGTGGCAAGGACAGGCGATGCACTTTTCGTCGGAGAGGAACCGTGTGATGCACCCCAGATGCGTGCACACGGCCGAAAGGGCGTAGACGCCTCCGGAGCCTCCGAGAACGTATGCCTTCTGTTCCTTGTTGAACCGCACAGTCCCCTCGGCGTATTCGGCGGGACTGCCCGCGGCAAACCGCGTCGGCGGCTCGAAGAGGACCTTGGGGTTCAAGAAATCGAGCGTGACGACCCCGGACCCGGCCGCCGCAACGGCGCACGCGGCCACTCCGACGCGATTGAAGAAATCGCGCCGGTTCTGCTCGGCTCCCTTCGCGGGCTCCTCGGGATCTTCAGGCAACGGATTTCTCCTTTGTAAAGAAGCTCTGCATAGTGATCGTGCCGACCGGGCAGCGCAGGGCGCAGAGGCCGCATCGGATGCAGACCTCCTCGTCCTTGATGAAGACCGAGCCCACGCGCTTGCCGTTCTCGAGAACCGGGGCGAGCTCCAACACTTCGGGTGGCGGCTGGCGCACCAAGGCCACGGGCAGGATCTCGATGCAGTCCTCGGGGCAGATGTCCTGGCAGCCTCCGCACAGGATGCATTCGGTTCCGGCCTGCGGGTCCTGCTCGAAGATCGTGTTCGTCCAGCAGTGCAGGCAGCGCTTCCCTTCCAAGCGCGCTTCCTGTTCGCCGAAACATTCCTCGACCTCGGCAATCCCGATGCGCCGGGAGATCGGGCGGGTAGGGGGCTTCCGCCGCGGAATGCCCTCGTAGTCGAGCTCTCGCTCGTAGCGCGAGTGGAGATCGATCTCGACGGCGACCTCTTCCTCGGGGCGCAGCTCCCCGCGGAAATGCTCGTCGATCGACCGTGCCCCCCTCTTCCCATCGGCGATGGCGTTGATCGCGATGCGAGGCCCGAACGCCGCGTCGCCGCCCGCCCACACGCCCGGAGCGGTCGTCGCCAGCGTGTCGGGATCGATCACGACGCGGCCTCCCCGCGTCTCGATTCCGTCTTCGGGCCGCAGGAACGAGAAGTCTCCCGTCTGGCCGATCGCGACGATGACCGTGTCGGTTGAGAAGATCCTTTCCGAGCCCTCGATGAACTGCGGGGAGAAGCGCCCCATCTCGTCGAAAACGCGCGAGACCGCGAGAAACTCGATCCCGGTCACGGTGCCTTTCTCTCCCACGAGGCGCTTGGGGCCTACGCGGTGGAGGAAGCGGATGCCTTCCCGGGCGGCTTCCTCCATTTCCTCGCGCGTGGCGGGCATCTCGCTCTCCGATTCGAGTGAGCAGACGGTCACCTCACGGGCGCCGAACCGGATGGCGCTGCGCGCCACGTCGAGCGCCTGCACGATCGAGAGATTGCGCTGGAGATTCGCCTGCTCGCCGCCCCGCGCCGCCGTGCGCGCGACATCGAGGGCGACGTTGCCTCCCCCGATGACAACGACGTGCTGTCCCATCTCGACCTTGTAGCCGAGATTGATATTGAGCAAGTAGTCGATGCCCCGCAGCACCCCGTCGAGCTCCACACCCGGGATCGTCAGGTCGCGGCTGCGCATCGCGCCGACACCCAGAAAGAACGCCATGAATCCTTGTTTCTTCAGGTCCGCCAGCGTGAAGTCGCGCCCGAGCCGGGCATTGGTCCGGAGCTCGACCCCCAGGGAGAGGATGGCGTTGACTTCGAGCTGGATCAGGGCTCGCGGGAGGCGGTACTCCGGGACTCCGAGGCGGAGCATTCCGCCGGCGACCGGCGCCGCTTCGAAGATCGTAACGGGATAGCCCATGAGGGCGAGGTCGTGCGCGCAGCCGAGGCCGGCAGGGCCCGACCCGATGACCGCGACGCGCTCGGAATAGCGGCCGCGCCGCTCTCCATAGATCTCGGTAAGAACGGAGAAGTCCATCATGCTTTCCACGCCGAACCTCTCCGTCACGAACCGCTTCAACGCCCGGATGGCGATGGGAGCGTCGAGTTCTCCCCGGCGGCAGACGTTTTCGCACGGCGCCGCGCAGATCCGCCCGCAGATCGACGCGAGCGGATTGGGGCGCCGGGCCACGGCGTAGGCTTCGCGGTACTTCCCTTGGGCGATAAGCGCGACGTACTTGCCGGCCTCCGTGTGGACAGGGCACGCCTGCTTGCAGGGGAAGTTGCGCTCGAGCCACTCGAGGTTGAACTCGGCCAAGGTCGCCTACTTCGCGATCTCGAACTCGGCGGCGGTGGCACCGGATACGGTCACTGATTTCTGCGTGGCCTTCAGCTTCGGATGCCAGACCTTGACCGTGTACGCTCCATCCGGGACGTCGGGGATGTGGTAGCTGCCGTCGGCCTTCGTCACGGCGAAGTACGGTGTCGGCACGGCCACCACGAAGGCCTCCATCTCTGGGTGGACTTTGCACAGAAGCGTCGCGGCGCACTCTTTCTTGAACTCGTAGCTCTTGGTCTGACCCTTGGGCCAGGTCCCCAGGTTGAACTTGTCGGCGCAGGCGTCGGGGGTGAACACGTTGTGCAACACGGCGTCGGAGTTCAAGAAATCGACCGTCGTTCCCACCAGCACGGGCAGCACGTGGGGATGGAAGACGAGATTCGCCTGATCCATCTTGGCGTGCTCCTTGGGCGCCGGGAACGTCTTGCCCGGGGCGGCGGCGACATAGACGACGGCGTCGGAACTGTCCCGAACGCCCTTGCAGGAGATCTTCCCATGGAGATCTCCCGCCAAGAGCGGGACGGTCAACAGAGTGAAGAGAACGATGCAGAGGATTCTTGTCATGTCCTTGGACTCCTTCACAGGTTAGAGGGCGAACCGCAGCACGGTCGCCAGTGTGTAGTTCTGCGATTGCCGCAGGTCGCGGTGGTACTCGAGCATGGCCTTGATGTTGGCTCGGATGAGCACGCTGAAATTCGCGTTGAGCGTTCGGATTGAAGGGACCGTCGGGTCCGCGACTCGGAGGTTCTCGTAGCGCACGGAGACCTGGAACGGCGGCCGGATGACGTAGTCCGCCTGGGCAAACCAGGCGTCGTAGCTGCGCCTGGTCTCGTTGATCTGCTCGAGCGTCTCGTTGTCGAGCAGCGCGAGCTTGTCGGTCCCGTGCAGGGCGACTCCGAACACGTTCAAGTCCCCGAAGTACCAGGAAGCGAAGACGCCGTAACGGTTGTAGCGCCGGTCCTGCATCTTGAACGGGTTGCCTTCGTCGTCGGTAACGTCGAAATTGACGTCCTTGCCGTTGCCCGTATATCCGAGGACGCCGATCCGCAGCGACTTCTCGCGCCAGTTCTCCGGAGGAAGTTGAACGCCCGTCGTGTCGCCGTCCAAGCCCATGCCCCCGATCTTGTAGTCCACCCGGGCGTAGAAGTCCTTCTTGCTGTTACTCCCGAAGGTCCCGTTGGGACCTCCCGGCCCTATCGGACTGGCCACGCCGATCGTGTAGAAGAGGCGGTGGGCGGCGACGCCGTACATCTCGATGGCGCGGGCGCCCTGGGGAAGGCTGACGCCTGCGTCCTCCTCGGCGAGACCGGTGCCGCCATGGAAGCCGATCGGGTTGTATGTGAAAAGGGTGTCCACGCCGTTGTCGGTCATCAGCCACATTTCCTGGAAGCCGTCGTAGAGGTTGGGCGCGAGCTTGCCGATGCGGAAGTTCACGAGGTGCTCGGGGCCGAACGGTGAGATCACGTCGATGCGGGCGTGCTCGATCTCCGTGTCGCTACCTCCGTCGGGGCGCTCCTCCCAGGTGAACTCCCCGAAGAAACTGAAGTTCTTGCCGAGGGTCCCGGCGGCGAAGAGGTTGGCTTCCTGCGGAAACTGGAAGTCGTTGTGGACGACCTGATGCCCGGTGTCGTCCACGCTTGAGGAGTAGATGTTGGCCATCTTGGTATTCAGCGCGAACGGAACGTTTCCGGGCAGCTCGCTCGGCCAGACCATTTCGGGCCACATGCGTTCGTAGGCTTCGGCGCCAAGCGAGACCGGCTTCTGCTTGACCTGCTCCTCGGTCTCCTTGGGCATCCGGTAGCCATTCAAGCGGAAGGCCTCACCGAAGGGGTTCAACTTTGGAAAGATCGTGTGGCACGTCTGGCAGGATGTCTGGTACTTGCGGGAGAAGACGGGAACGGCACCGGCCGGCTTCGCATCCCAGAGAATCAGTCCGGTCACCAGGCAGAGTAGGACCCGCTGGAGTCGGCGAATCGATGTGCTCACGGAGGACCCTCCTTTCATACTTTGGGGGGCATCCTCTGGCCATTCGCGGGCAAGCGCGATCCCGCAGGCGCACCAATTCCGCTGGTGAACTTGATCGCCGGCCGACGGGACGAAGGACTACAGAAGCCGCTTCTGAAACGCGAAGGCGACGGCCTCCGCCTTGGAGTGGACCTCGAGCTTCTCGAGGACGTTCTGGATGTGGTTGCGGGCCGTCAGGGTGGAGATATGGAGGCGGGAGGCTATCTCCGGCGTGGTGTGTCCGGCGGCGAGCATTCCGATGACCTCGACTTCCCGACTCGTGAGCTTGCGCGCCCGCGCGTCGGGCGATTCCCGGACGACCATCAACGGGGAGCGAGGAGCAGGGAGGGTGTCCTCCACCGGCCGCTCGGGCGCCTCGGGCCTCTGCGAGGGCCTCAGGACGTGAACAAGCAGAAAATGATCCGGGGGTCGGACGGCCAGGTTCAGGATGCTCACGTCCACCGTGACCGTGCGCTCGTCCTTGGAGCGAAACCGCAGATCGAAGTGCCTCACCGTCTCGTTGCGTACGGCGATCTGCGTCACCGGGCAGCTCTCCGAACAGTACCGGTTGCCATAAACATCGCAGCCTTGCAGCGCCCCGGCGCACGAGAGACCGACGACTTCCTCGGCGGAATAGCCGAGCATCCGCTCCGCGCTGAGATTCCAGAAAACGATGCGATTTTGGCGATCCGTGACGAAAACGGGATCCGGCGAATTGGCCAGCGCGGCGAGTAACGGAACCACCTCGTCCGGCACGCGAGCTGGGAGGCTCACGAAATCGGCTCGGTGAGTCGAGGTAACGGCGACCGGATCAGCCGCCCCGGGGCGTCGGAAGATAGTGGCGTAAACGTGGATGCTAGCACAGGGTCTGTTCGAGTCTTCCCGGAGAAGCACGCAGAACGAGAGCGCGTGAGAGGAAAGGGGAGGTCCAAGGCCAGAATCCAGTCGAATCCTCTCCCCGGCCTTGGACTCTGGACCTTGGACCCCTGAACCGACGGCGTCGCTTTAGGGGCCGGTGACGTTGACGACGGAATTGGGGGCGGTGCCGGTTCCGATGATCGCGCCGGGCGCGGTGCAGTCGACGGTGATCGGGTTGGTCGGGCCATGATCGTCGGTCGTATTGGTCAGCGTGCAGAAGATCAGTCCTTGGCCCTTCTTATCCACGACAGAGATCGAGTACTGACCTTCGCCGTTTTCGACGATGGCTCCCTCACCCGCGTCCTCGACCGATCGTGTGACGCCGAGCGCATAGAAGTACATCGCTCCATGGCATTCGCCGACATACCTGTTGCCCGAGTCGGACTCGCACCAGATCCAGAAACCGAATGGCGTGAGGGTGGGGTCGCCGCCGTTGAGGCTGAATGTTCCAGAACCGGTGCCGGAAAAAACGACCTGTTCCGAGTTGTTGGCGGCGGCGGCGACTGACGCGATTGCGAGGATGGAGACCGCGAGCGACGCGCGAAGCACTTTCAAGGACCGTGACATGTGACCTCCTTTTGATAAGGACTCGTCGGAGTCCCGGGTTCGGAAATCCGGCGCAGCAAGAGAGGTTCCAACGAGCCGAGAATCCGGGCGGTCCTTAGCTCTTCTTTAGAAACTGGAATAGAGGCTGATCCTTGGCTTCGCGTAGAGCTAGCCCCCGAACTGGTGGGCATCACGCGAAGGGACGAGAGCAGATCCTTCGCTGCGCTCAGGATGACAGTGGGGAGGCGAGGGGATGACTGGAGTTGCCCCGGTTTCGTGGATACTTTTTGACTTGGGAGAAAGGAGTTCACGATGCCGAGGAGTCACGCGCCATACCCGGAGGAGTTTCGACGGCGGATGGTCGAGTTGGTGCGCTCGGGGCGGACGCCGGAGGAG
>WNGF01004594.1_pt1 | contig 18016 bp, 20 predicted proteins | sample 5400641 | NCBI WGS metagenome assembly WNGF01 (sample SAMN13153371, study PRJNA577476) | soil metagenome | isolation source: 80 cm soil or saprolite under grassland replicate 2 | place: USA:California | collected 2016-06-15
TTCTTCAACCCCGCGCCGGTCATGAAGCTCGTCGAGGTCATCCGAGGCTCGGAGACGAGCGACGCGACGGTCGCGCTCGTCAAGGACCTGTGCGGCAGGCTCGGCAAGGAAGCGGTCGAGGTGAGGGAGTCCCCGGGATTCGTCGTGAATCGCCTCCTCGTGCCGATGATGAACGAGGCGTTCAACCTCCTCCAGGAAGGCGTCGCGAGCGCGGCGGACATCGACAAGGCGATGAAGCTCGGCACGAACATGCCGATGGGTCCGTTGGAGCTCGCCGATTACACCGGCCTCGACATCGGGTTGGACGTGATGGAGGTCCTCTTCCGGGAGACGGGCGATCCGAAGTTCCGGCCTTCGCCGCTCCTCCGGAAGTACGTCCGCGCGGGACGCCTCGGACGTAAGACGGGCCGCGGCGTCTACGACTATCCGAAGGCGTGACGCATCGGCGGTCGGGACCTCCGACGGATTCATTCCTTCGACGCACATTCCGCCGCCGGTGGAACGATGCCCGGCTTCGTCAAGACGGAAATGGAGGACCGACTCGCGGTCGTCACGATCAACCGGCCCGAGGCGCTGAACGCGCTGAACGCGACGGTCTTGCGGGGGCTCTCGATGACGTTCGAGCACCTCTCGATGGCCGCGGACGTGGGCGCGATCATCCTGACCGGTGCGGGGGACAAGGCGTTCGTCGCCGGCGCGGACATCAAGGAGATGGCCGGGCTGTCCGCCTTGGAGATGCGCGCCTTCTCGGAGGTGGGCCGGCGTCTCGGCGATACGATGGCCGGGTGCAGCAAGCCGATCATCGCGGCGATCAATGGATATGCGCTCGGTGGCGGCTGCGAGCTCGCCCTCGCCTGCGACATCCGCATTGCCTCGGATCGCGCGAGGCTCGGTCAGCCCGAAGTCAACATCGGCATCATCCCCGGGTTCGGTGGCAGCCAGCGACTGCCGCGGATCGTCGGACCGGGATGGGCGGCGGAACTCGTCTACACGGGCGAGATGGTGGACGCCGCGACGGCGGAGCGAATCGGCCTCGTGAACCGTGTGGTGCCCCCGGACCGCCTCCTCGAAGAGGCGAAGGCTTTGGCGCGCAAGATCCTCGAGAAGAGTCCCGCGGCGATCGCCCTCGCGAAAGCATGCCTGCGGTCGGCGATGGAGATGCCCCTCTCGGCCGGCTTGGACTTCGAGACCGCCGCGTTCGGCGTCGTCGGCTCGACGCGCGACAAGGCGGAGGGCATGCGGGCGTTCATCGAGAAGCGAAAGCCCACGTGGACCGGCGCGTGACTAGTACGATTCGAACTCCTCTTGCAAGTCGATGACGACCTGCTCGAGGACTTCCTCAAACGACGAGCTGCGGTACTCGCGCATCCCGCCGAGCTCGCTCTGGATCCGGGCGATGAAGTTGTTCGAACTCTTCAGGAACTCGACGTTCACGAGGGATTCTTCCATCACCACCCGCTCCTGGAGACCGATGGGCGCGCGTTTCCAATCCGGCGTATCCGAGGTCCCTATTTAATAGTTGCCCGCTATTCTCGCGGCGCCGATTGCGACAACATCCCGCGGGCGGCAGTCGCCCCGTTTTCGCGAGCGTGTCAAGAAGCTTTATCTAGCACACTCCCCTTGGAGCGCCCTCCCGAACGGGAACGCGGAGCCAAACGTTGGGCAACATCCGGCCGACGTACATCAAGCGAGTCGCGATTGAGCTGGCGAAGCTCTATCCGAACGAGTTCACGGCCGACTTCGACCACAACAAGGCGAAGGTCTCTGAACTCACGGACGTGCGGAGCGTCCTGATGCGCAACCGGATCGCCGGGTACATCACCCGCTACCGGCAACGGATCGCCGCCTAGGCCCGACGCCCTCGCGCCCCGGCTCGGGCGATCGGATGCAGTCCCCCATGACGTACGCCGTCGAGACGCGCGACCTGACCCGGATCTTCGCCGGGAAGAAGAAACGCCGGTTCCGCCGCAAGGCAGGCTCCAACGGAAGCGATGACTCGCTCGGCCCCGTCACCGCTCTCGATGGCGTGTCGCTGGGCATCAACGAAGGGGAGCTGTTCGGCATGCTCGGGCCGAACGGTGCCGGCAAGACGACGCTCATCAAGATCCTCGCGACCCTGCTACTTCCGACGGCGGGACAGGCGTTCGTCGCGGGTCACGACGTGGCGAAGGATCCGTTCCCGATCCGTCAGCGGATTAACATGGTCTCCGGCGGCGAGACGTCCGGGTACGGCTTGCTGACCGCGCGCGAGAACATCTGGATGTTCTCCCAGTTCTACGGCGTCCCGAGCAAGGTCTCCAAAGAGCGGATCGACGAGCTCATGCACGTCTTCGGCCTGTGGGACAAGCGAGACGCGAAGGTGCGCATGCTGTCGACCGGCCAGAGGCAGAAGATGAACATGATCCGCGGCTTCGTGACGGACCCCGATATCCTCTTCCTCGACGAGCCGACGCTCGGCCTCGACGTGAACGCGGCTCGCGTGATCCGGGAGTACGTCATGAACTGGGTCCGAAAGAGGGCCGGCAAGACGGTCCTGCTGACGTCCCACTACATGGCGGAGGCGGACCAGATGTGCGATCGGATCGCGATCATCGACAAGGGGCGCATCCTGGCGTGCGACACCCCCGCCAACCTGAAGCGGATGATCCGCACGGATACGACCTTCCAGCTCGAGGTGGACACGATCCGGGACACAACGTCTTTCATCGGCCTCCCCGGCGTCAAGAACTTCTCCCACAAAGATGACATCTCGAAGAACCGTTCTCACCTCACGTTCATCCTCGAGGACGAAGGTCCGGTCGCGGAGATCTTGAGCTCGATCACGTCGCAGGGTGCGAAGGTCCACTCGCTGCAGAAGTCCGAGCCGACCCTGGAGGACGTCTTCATCAGCATGGTCGGGAGGGGCCTCGATTGAGCGTCGCGACCGAGCGAAGGACGGACCTCCGGTACCGGGTCGGGCTCAACCTCCGAGCCGTCGTGGGCCGTTCCTATCCACGGATCGTCGGCGCGAACCGCGAACCGTCGTGGATTTTCTTCGAGGCCCTCCTCCCGCTCCTCGGGATCGCCGCGTACGTCTTCATCTACCAGTTCTTCGGGAGCCAAGCGAGTGCGGCAATCCTCGGAAATCCTCCGATGTGCGGGGACCATGTCTGCGCGGATTTGACGGAGCAGAATCAATACCTGGCCGCCGTCAGCGCCAACACGAACGCGCTCGTGGCGTCCGTCGTCCTCGGCGGCACGATGGTCGCGTTCTGGTTGAACGTCCTCTGGTCTATGGCGAGCCAACTCTACTGGGAGAAGGAGATCGGGAATCTCCAGCTCTACATGATGGCGCCGATGAACCGCATGGCTCTGCTCGGGGGCATGGCCGTCGGCGGGATGGTTATGACGTCGATGCGGGCCGTCTCGACCCTGATCGCCGGCGTGTTCGTCTTCGGCGTCATCTTCCAGGTCGCGAATCCCCTGATGCTCCTCGCCGTCTTCTTCGCCACGTTGATCGCCCTGTACGGGCTCGGCATGATGTTCGCCTCCCTCTACCTGTTGTGGGGCCGGGAGGCCTGGAATCTGTCGGCCCTGATGGAGGAGCCGATCTTCTTCTCGAGCGGCTTCTACTTCCCCCTTGGCGGGTTATTCCGGATTCCCGGCTGGGGTCCCGCCGTCGCGATCGCGGGATCGTTCATCCCCGCCTCGATCGGACTCGATGCGCTGCGGCAGCTCACCTTAGGCTCCACGGCATTCGGCGGGACGCTCTGGATCTTCGACGTCACGACCGAGTTGGAGATCCTGGTCGTTATGGCCGTCTTGTTCCTCATCCTCGCAAGGTACGCCCTCGCGTACCTAGAGACGCTCGCGAAGCGCGAGGGGAAGCTGACCTCACGGCATCAGTGAACACGTACTGGCGGACCTTCAAGACGGCCGCGTGGCTCGGATGGGAGATGGACTCGAACTGGACGGAGCCGTGGCTCTTCGTCCTCTACTCCGTCATCAAGCCGGTCGCCGGCGCGTTCATCCTCGTCCTCATGTACGTCGTGTTCGTCGCGATCGGCCGTCCTCAAGGCGACCCCGACGCATTTTCGTACATGTATATCGGGAACTCGTTCTTCATCTTCGTCGCCTCCGTGCTCTTCGGAACCTTCGCGGTCATCCAATCGGATCGAGAATGGTATCAGACGATCCGGTACGTGTACATCTCGCCGATCTCATACTACGTGTACATCCTGGGCCGTGCGGTGTCCAAGATTGCAGTCTCGGTCTTCGCGGTAGCGATCACCCTCGTATTCGGCGTCTATTTCCTCGGCGTTCGAATGCACCTGGCGCTCACGGACGTTCCGATGTTCCTCGCGAGCACGGCTCTGGGCCTCGCGGTCCTCCTGGCGATCGGCATCTGCCTCGGCGGGATCTCGTTCTTGACGGCAAAACACACCCATGGTCTCGCGGAAGGCATCCCCGGGCTTTTCTACGTCTTCTGCGGGGTCCTGTTCCCGCTCTCCGTCCTACCGGATTGGGGCCAAGCAATTGGCCGCGCGATTCCCCTTACCTACTGGTTCGACATCACCCGGCGCCTCCTCACGTCCACTTCGACGTCGACTTCGACGGTCAACACGACTCTCCAAGGGTTCGACGTGCCGACCATTCTGTTGTTTCTCGTGGTGTCGTCCGTCGGTTTCTTCGGCCTCAGCGTCTTCATTTATAAGGTCGGGGAATACTTTGCCCGGAAAGCCGGCAAGATCGACATGACGACGTCCTACTGACGCCGCGCGCGGGCGGCCCGCCGCGCCGTCTGCTCCCGTCGATAGGGATATCGTTGGACGGCCCCGCACGCCGTGCACGTGACGACGACGCGCCCTCGGCCGACCCGGACCCGCGCGCTGACGGACGGCAGGAGGAACGCGAGGCACTTCTTGCAGAATGACCGCTTGAAGGCCGCGGGCACCCGCGCGTTGTACCGCATGCCGATGCGCCGCGCGAGCTCGACGTAGCGCCGCGCGCGGTCCGCGTGACGCTGGAGCGCTTCCTCTTCCGCCAGGCGGAAAAGCGACGTCATCCGCTCGAGCGCGATCCGCCGCTCCATGCCTCGGTGGCGGCGCTTAACCATCGGATCGCGGAGCCCTTCGTGGCGCATTAAGTCCTCGCACCCGACTAACCTTTAACTACGGCGTCCGAATAACTGCGGGGAGCCTCGTGCGCGAGCGCGTGAAGCAGATTTTTCGCCATCTCGATGACGGCGTCGATCTCATCGTCCTCCTCAACTCGACGGACCCGCACATCGACATGTCGTTCTTCTATGCGACCGGCCTCACGGACGGCCTCTTCGAGGGGTGCGGCGCCTGGCTCACCCCGGACGGCGCGTGTGAGATCACGACGTCGGCGTTGGAGGAGGAGGCCGCGAAGAAGAGCGGATTGCCAATCGAGGTCTTCCGCTCGCGGGACGACTCCACGAAACTCATGCGGGAAAGGCTCAAGGGCCACCGCAAGATCGGCATCAACGCCGCCGAACTGACCCACGCGACCTTCGAGCGGCTCCAGAAAATCGCTCCGAAGTCCGCCAAGTTCGTCGACATATCCGACGCGGTCATGGAGGCGCGGCTCGTGAAAGACGCCCGGGAAGTCGAGATGATCCAGCGCGCCTGCAGCATCGCCTCCCGTTCGTTCGAGGAGATCCTCCCGTTCATCCCGGGAGGCGTGACGGAGGCGGAGGTCGCCGCAGAGCTCGTCTATCGGATGCAGAGGAACGGCGCCTCGGGTCCGTCGTTCCGCACGATTGTCGGCTCGGGACCGAACGGCGCGGAGCCGCACTACACGGCCGGCCCGCGAAAGATCCAGGGAGGCGACATGATCGTGATCGACTTCGGCGCGATGTACCGCATGTACTGCTCCGACATCACCCGCACCGTCGTCGTCGGCAAGGCGTCCGAGGAGCAGAGGCTCATGCACGACACGGTCGCCCGGGCGCAGGCGGCCGCGTTCTCCCGGATGAAGCCGGGCGCGCGGGGGAAGTCCGTCGACGCCGCGGCCCGCACCTTGATCGACGGGACGAAGTACAAGGGGCGGTTCATCCACGGCCTCGGTCACTCGGTCGGGCTGGCGGTCCACGACGGCGCCGGGCTACACCCGGCGAGCGAGGTCATCCTCAAACCGAACATGATCTTCACGGACGAGCCGGGCGTCTACGTGCCGGGATTCGGCGGCGTTCGAATCGAGGACGATGTCCTCGTGACCCGGCAAGGCCCCAAGTACCTGAGTACCACGGCCCGCGAGCTGCTCGAGCTGTGAGGCGCGCTCACGCCGCATCGTCGCGCATCTCGCGCGCGAGGAGGCTCATGCGCACGACGTGCACGAAGCGGCCGTCTTTGTAGACGTCCTCGCGGTGCATCCCTTCCTTCTGGAACCCGAGCTTTTCGTACGTGTGGATTGCGCGGGCATTGTACTCCAGCACCTCGAGAGAAATCTTGTTCATCCCGAGCGCGCCGAACCCGTATCGGAGGGCGACCCGCATCGCCTCCTTGCCGAGCCCTTTCGACCAGAACTCCGACTCGCCGATGACGATCCCGATCTCCGCCTTACGGTGCGTCCGGTCGATCCGGTGGAGCCCGAGGTTCCCGATGTGCCGACCTCCGACCTCGATCGCGAAGATCTGGTCGTCCCCCCGCCGCTGATAATCGTGGAACCATCGTTCCTCCTCCGCGAGGGTGACGGGAGTGCCCCGACCGAGGAAGTGGATGACCTCCGGATCCGAGAACCACTTCACGCACCGTCGAAGATCCCCGGCCTCCAGGGGCCGCAACAGCACGCGGTCCCCGCGGAGGACTCGTCGGGCTTCGAGCACGGACTACGCACCCCTCGGGCCGGTAAAGAACTTTTTCCGTCAGCGGCCCTCGATGGAAACCGTCGCGGTGGCGAGGCCGCCGTCGTCGTCGTGGAGGGTCAAGGTGACGACGAACGGGCCCTCGGTCGCGTAGCCGTGCACGTGGACCGCGTCCATGTCGAACGGCGCCCTCCCTCCCTGACTCCGCGCCGGATCCGGTCCGACGCCGTCGTTGTAGAACGTCTGGAACGCGGATGTCCCGTCCCCGAAGTCCCACGTGGCGAGGAGATCGTCGCTGCCCGCGTCGTGCAGCCCCGCACGGAACGTGAGCCCGGTCCGCAGGAACGATGCGACGAGGTCGTCCGCGCTCCATGTCCAGGTGGCCGGGTGCTGCGTGTTGAAGTTGTGCGAAATGCGTCGTTCCTCGCCGTTCGGTAGGACCAGGACGACCCACGCGGGATTGTCGCCGGAAGGCCGCCCGTTCACCGGATCATCGTGAGGCGTGTAAATGAGCGTGGTGGAAGGGTGCTCCGTCAGGGAGAACGTCACCATTTTCGTGGTGGCGGCCTGTGTCCGCGGCCCGCCGGGACTCCGCACCAGGTCCATGTGGGCTACGACGCCTGAATCGGAGGAGAGCGTGAAGTTGAGGTCGTGCCACTTCTCCCCCGCCATCTCGATTCGGAAGCTGGCCTGCGCGACCGCGTCGATCCGCCGGATCTCCGGGTCCACGTTCGTGATCGTCACCGGGGCCGAGGCAGCTGCCACATGGCTGCCGTCCGAGACCTCTACGACCGCGACACCGGAAAAGTCGTCCGTGTAGCCCGCGTCGACGGCCGGGCTGGACAACCAGGCCGTGTCGAACGCGCCGTCTCCGGTGAAGTCCCATCGGAACTGGAGTGGATCGCCCTCCGGATCGCTCGAGCCGCTCGCGTCCAGGTGGACCGTCCCGCCCTCGCGTCCGGAATACGGGCCGCCCGCGTTCGCGATTGGCGCACCGGTCTGCGGGACCTCGACTACGGGCGGCGCCGATGCAGCGTCCGCGGACCCGTCGGAATCGATGTCCGAGCGGGCGCGCGGCAGCTCGATGATGCCCGCGTCGAGGGCGGGCGAGACGAGCGTATACGACTGGGTCACGGTCTCATAGGGCGTCGGATCCATCGGGTCGTTCGAATCGCTCTCGAGGGCGGCGCGCAGGTCGACGAACCACCGCAGCGTGTGCGAGTGGTCGCCATTCTCGACGATCTCGTCCGGCGGGGTGGAGTAACTCCCCGCCTCCACGCTCCATCCCGCAGGCACAACGTCCTCGATCGCTCCGTGCGTCACGTTCACGTCATTCGTGATGCCATCCTCGAAAGTGAACACGGCGATGTTCGTCGCATCAATCGTCACGTCGATCGTCTCCCCCGCACTCCCGTCGAGTTGGGTCCACAGAGGTTCCTTGCCCACGACGACGGTCGCGTTGGTCCGCAAGTGCGTCCACACGTCCGTCTGCGTGTTGTTCTCCGGGCCGTCGTAATGTTCTTTCCCGACGACCGGCCGGAGCGCGAAGGGCAGCGTCTCGCCCCCGACGCGGAACGGGATCCCGGCCTGGACGAACTGGAACTCCTCCGAACACCACCACGCGGGTTCCGAGAGGAAGCCCTGGATGACATGCTCCCCGTACGAGTACAGGACGGACCCACCCGCCGGGATCGTCTGGACGGTCAGGACCGCGTCCTGCGTCGTGTGGAGGCGATCCGGCGGAGGCTCGAGCGGATGCGGGCTCATGAGGAGGGCCTCCTCCGACACCTCTACAGGTACCTTTGCGGAGCTGTGGACTTCAATCCCCACGGGCAGCGTCACCGTCTCGCCGTTCCGGTCGTACGTCTCGTTCACGACCGTCACCGTGACGAGGCCACGCCCCGCTGCCTCCCAAAAGCTCATGGATTCGGGTGAATCGGGTCGAACCGGCGAGCGAAACATCGGCGCGACGCCGGCGACGACGACAGCCCCCACGAGGAGAAGCACCGCTGCGCTCATGGAGGAAAAGTCTCGCATCCGACCCCCTAACGTCGACAATCGAAAGATATGCGGAGGGGTTCGCTTAAGTGTGCCGACTCAATTCTCATCCGTTCCGCTCGGTGATTATCAGTCGTGAGAGCGAGACAATTCTGAGCTCGCCCAAGGATGGGACACGACCTCGACGATGCCTTGAAGTCGGCCCCAACGTTCCGTTGGACGTGCTGGTCTACGATCCCCGCTTCCTCGATCACGTCGTGTCGCCGAACCACGTAGAGCGGCCGGACCGGCTGCGGGCGATCGTCGAGCGCCTGAAGCAGGAGCGCCTCTACGCCGGCGTCGAGGCCGCGACGCCCGCGACCCGCGCGGAGGTCGAGCGGGTCCACCGGTCGACGTACGTCGACTACGTTCGGGATCTGGGCGGGGGGTTCCTCGATCCGGAGACCGCCGTCCATCCGGAGACGTTCGAGATCGCCTCCTTGGCGGTCGGGGCGGTCTTGGGGGCGGCGCGGGCGGCGGTCCGCGACGGTCGGCCCACGGTCGCGCTCGTGCGCCCACCCGGTCACCATGCGGGACCCGACTACGGCGGTGGGTTTTGCTACCTGAACAACGTGGCGATCGCGGCAGCGGAGTGCGCGGCCCAGGGGCGTCGGGTCGCCATCCTCGATTACGACGCCCACCACGGGAACGGGACGAGGGACATCTTCGCGGCGAGCCCCTCGGTGCTCTACGTGTCCACGCACGAGTACGGAATCTATCCGGGCACCGGCCCCGCCGGAGATGTCGGCGAGAGCGACGGACGCGGTTTCACGGTGAACGTCCCTCTGTCCGCGGGCTGCGGGGATGCGTCCTTCCTCGCGGCGGACGAGGCGATCATCGAGCCGATACTCGAGGAATTCCGACCCGCCGTCGTACTGGTGAGCCTGGGCGTCGACGCGCACTACCGGGACCCACTGACCTCGCTCACCCTCTCGTCGCCCGGGTACGTGGAGCTCGTATCCCGCGCCGCGAACGCCGCGTCCCGCCTCTGCGGGAACCGAATCGTGATCGCCCTCGAAGGGGGCTACCACCTCGACGCGCTCGCCGAGGTCCTTGCGGGGGTCGTGGGCCGCCTCCACGGTCGTAAGGTCGACCTCGCCCTCACGGAGGTCTTCGACGACAAGGTCCGCGGCCGGGCCGCGATCGAGGCGACGAAGCGGGCCCACGGTGCGTACTGGAACTTACGTTGACGACAGGTGATGCCGCTTGCGCTCGGTGACCTTGCGCTCCTTCTCCTTTACGATCCGCTTGTACAGCGTGTCGAGGAGGTCGGCGAGGGCGACGTGGAGATCCCAGTCGAAATGGTGGGCGTAGTAGATCCGGTGGGACGTGGTGAAGCGGGCCCGCAGCGAATACTTCCAGCGGTCGCCCTCGGGTTTGTACTTCTGGATGTGGATCGCGAGGGTCCGCGGCTGCACGAGTTGGGCGATCCGGCGCATCTCCTTCTGGACGACCGCGTAGATCTCGTCGTACGTGTCCTTCGGCTCGTCTTCGAGGCCGCCGATCTCGACGAACAGTTGCTCGCGTTCCCGCAGGCTCGCGAGGAATTGCATCAGGTCCTGCGTCGTGATGATTCCGATCGGCTCATCCGCCTCCGTCACGATGATCGAGGAGACGTGATGTTTCGCCATGAGCTCCGCGGCGCGGTGGACGTCCGCATCGGGACCGATCGTCAGCGGCGGATACCGCATGACTCCCTTCACCTCGAGCATGACCTTCTCCTCGCGCCCGGCCCGCTCGCCGTACTGCTCGCGCTGCTTCGGCCGGGCGAACAGGTCTACGACGTCCTTCATCCCGACGACGCCTTTCAGATGACGGTTCTTGTCGACGACGGGCCCGGAGCGCTCGCCGAGGGACCGCATGATCTGGACCGCGTGCTCAACCGTGTCGTCCTCTGCGACGCACTGCGGGTTCGGGGTCATGAAGTCCCTGGCCACGACCCCCTCGAGGGCCCGCGTCTCCACGAGGGCCCGCACCAGATCCGATCGGGAGAGGATGCCGACGAGGGCCTTCCCCTTCACCACGGGGATCGCCCGGAACCCGGCGGAGATCATCTTCTCCGCGGCCTCGGGCACGGTCGCCTCCGGGGCGGCCTGGGGCCCGACTTGCAAGACCGTCGAGGCCTTCGTCGACGGCGGCGAATTTCGGCGGCGCATCAGCTCGCGCATCGTGACGATGCCGACGAGCCTCTTCCGGTCCAAGACGGGGATCTCGTGGATGTCCTTCGTCTTCATCTTGCCGAGGAGGTCCCCGATCGTGTCGTCCGGCGCCGCGGTCACAAGGTCCGTGGACATGTAGTCCGAGACGCGGAGGTCTTGGACCTTGATCCGCTTCATTCAAGGACCCGCCGTGGGGGTGCAGCGATAGCGGAGGCGCGTATAATAACGTTCTTTAGAGGTCCGCACCGAGATGGCGCCCCATCGGTCGACGCGGTCGCCGCGGCCTCCGACTACCACCACCGGCCATCGCCCAGCTTGCGGATGACCCGTTCCTGATCTCCGCTGTCGGCGATCTCGGCCAGGGACCGACCGATCGCGTGATGCAGAGGCTCATGGGTGAAGACATGAACGAACACCTTGCGCCACGAGATCTTCGACGGGAGGTTGTCCATCTGCCAGAGATGGACGGCGGTCGTGCTCCGATATTGCCGCGAGTCGAGGTCGGTCGAACCGAAGGTGACGGCGAGCCGGAGGAACTTCTCTCGTTTGGCTCGCGCAACCACCTCGAGCTCCCGGCGAGGCACATCGGATTTTCGGAAATAGAAGACCCAGTTGATCCCGCCGTCGGCGAGCGGGTACAGTTCGTTCGGATCGAAGACGTGGCTCACCGGATCCCTCGATCGCGGAGCGAGCGGTTTCGTAAAGTTCTTTCCGTCGGTCTCGATGTGCCGATTCCGTGAAGGGCCGGGCCCGCGTGATCTTCCGCGGCCGCGTGCAGGGCGTCTACTTCCGCGCGCACTGCGCGGAGAAGGCGGAGTCGCTCGGCCTCGACGGATACGTGCAGAACCTCCCCGACGGGAGCGTCGAGGCGGTCTTCGAGGGCGACCGGTCCGTCATCGAGGCGTGCATCGAGTGGAACCGGGGGTCGCAGCCGTACGCTCAGGTGACGGACATCGAGATCTCGTGGACATCGCCGCGAGGCGACCCGAAAGGGTTCCACGTGCGACATGCGTGACACGGGAACCTCCGCGCTCGAGGGCGTCACTCGCGAAATTCGATGCGGTACGTCCGCTCCGGGAGGTCCTTGTGGATCCGCCACGCCTCGTCTTCCTTGAGGACGCCGCTCTCGAGCCAGGCCCGCGTCTTCCGCGGGACGGTGGCCGGGCCGAGCACCGCACCCGGCCGTCGGGGGTCGTCGATGTAGTCCGTCTCGAGCAGGAATCGCGGACCGCCTCGAAGGGCCGTCTTGACGAGATCCTCCTTCGCGAGGATCGAGGGCACGACGCCGTGCGTGTCTTCCGGTCGCGTGAGCGGCGTCGAGTGATGTTTCACGATCCGGTCGGCCGCGAGGCCGGCCCTCGACGCGATCTCGGCGAATTCCGCGAAGGTCTGCGGCGTCGGATCCTCCGTGTGCAGGACGACGGCGCATCCGAGCTCCTTCGCGGATTGCATCGCATATTCGAGGACGTCGTTGCACGCCGAAATGGCGTCGGCGGTGACCGGGAAGTGCGGTCGTCCGATCTCCCCGAACGCGATCGCGCGGCCCTCGGCGATATGGCGCGCGGCTTCGTCGATCCCCTCTCGCATCGCCTCCATGGCCGGTTGCGGTCCGATCGCCTCTCGGAGGGCGAGGAACTCGACCGGGTATGGACCGAGGGCGACGAACACCTGAAGCGATGTCGTCGAGCGCACCGCATCCGCCATCGCGAGTGTCTTGTCGTACGCCATCCCGAAATCATCGCCGCGCCGGATCGGGACGTCGTCGTACGGCGTATGGGTCAGCAGCATCGCAGTGCCGCCGGCCTGCTCGAACGCCTTCGCGGCCGTGACGCCTTGGAACTCGGCCCGAAGATGGATGTGGTTATCGAAAATCGGTGTCCGCGCCGTCGTCCACACCGCGCGGCGAGACGTAGCCCGCCGCCGGGATAAGCCTTCTCGCCCGCGTGATTCTGACCGCATCAGGGTGGCTGGATCGACTCGGCCCGCGTGCGGAGCGCCTGGTTCATCTCCTCGAAGCCGCGCTTCGCGTCGCGGTCGAGGCTCCGCGCGAGGAGCGGTACCAGGATGCCCCGGAACCGCTCGCGTTGGACGAAGTGCACGCGCTTCGCCCCGAGTTCCTCGATCTCGAAGATGTGCTCTCCGTCAAAGAGCCCGGGCACGCCGAGATGCCCGAGCCATCGGAGTTCACGGTCCTGCTCCACCTTCATCACAGTCGGCCGGAACGACATCCCCCGGGTCCCCGAGGACTGCATGAGAACCTCGAGCTTCGTTCCGACCTTCGGTTCGCCGGAGATCCGGCGGATGAACGGATTCCATTGCGGGAACGCTGGGAAGTCCGTGAGCGAATTCCAGACGCGGCCCGAGGAGGCCTCGATGTCGATCTCCGTCCGGATTTCCTTCATCGGACCTCCGCCGGCGGACGACAAGAGCTCACCGGAGCAGTCCGGCAGCCTTGAGCTCCTGCGTGATCTTCTCGACGGCCTGCTCGACGTCCTGCGGTTTTCGCGCGCCCGTGCAGACGAGCTTGCCGCTGCCGAACAGGAGGACGACGACCTTCGGATCGTCGATGCGGTACACGAGGCCGGGGAACTGCTCCGGCTCGTACTCCACCTTCTCGAGGCCGAGGGAGATCGCGATCGCGTTCAGGTTGATCTCCGTCCCGAGGTCCGATGAGGCGACGATGTTCTGGACCTCGATCTCCGGGTTCTTCTTGATCGGGATGCCGGCGGCCTCGATCTGCTTCGCGACCATGTCGATCGCGGTCTTGACGTGCTCGAGGCTCTTCGCGCCCGTGCAGACGACCTTGCCGCTTCGGAACAGGAGAGTCGCCGTCTTGGGCTCCTTCAGGCGGTAGATGAGTCCGGGGAACTGCTCCGGCTCGTACTCGGCGCCGCCGAGGGCGAGGGCGATTGCCTGAAGGTCGAGTTGCTCCCCGAGGGAGGTCGACGCGACCACGTTCTCGATCTTGATTTTCGCCAAGGTCATACCTCCAAGCAACCGAGCGGTCCGGACGGATCCGCGGGGTTGGCCCTCCGGGGATTTAAATACCTCTTTATAAGGTTTGGTTGCAGTTGGCATCCGGTGAGTGTCTTGGGAAGGGTATGCTGGTTTAGTTCGAGACTCCGCCTCATGGCCGTACGACCGGCCCGTACGTTTCGGCGTTTACGACGGGGACCGCTTTCGGTTTCACTTTCGGGCACCTCCCTCCTGAGACTTGAACAGGGGTTATCTTGTGTAGTACCCGACAGTGAAGGTCTATCGAGCCCTCGTCTTTAGGGTCCTCTGGCGGAGTCCGCCGTTGGATTGGTTGCTCTCTGAGTTTCGTCTCCTCGTGAATGAATCAATCCGAATCGCCCTCAAGGCGGACATTCGATCCCGCGCCCGTCTGGTCCAAGCCGCGTACCAATCACTGAGTCATGGCCATGTGGTCTACAAGCAATACATCCCGTCGGCGTTCGATGTTGCCCTGGCTGTGCTGAAAGCCCATCGCCGGCGGTTGAAACGGGGGAAGCGATCCTCGGCCCCCTACATCCACAAGCTCATGCTCAAGGCAGAGAACCAATCATTTCGCCTCGACCGGAGAACGGGATGGCTGCGCATCCCGATCCGGGGGACGGAAGGCGTCCAGCTCCGCCTGCCTCTTTCCGAATGGCATCTTTCGTTCCTGAACGATCCGGCATGGGGTCTCGGCTCCCTTACGGTGGTCCCGGGCAAGATTATCCTCGTCGTCCGAAAGGATGCTCCGAAAGCCTGCGAGCCGGAGGCGGCAATCGCCCTCGACACGAACGAAGATTCGTTGGACGGAGTCGTGGCTTGCGTTAAAGGAATGGTCCCAACGCGCGTGCCGTTCGGTGGCGTCCGGCAAATCCAGCAAACCCACTTCCGGCGAAGGAGGAGGCTCGCGGCGAAGAAGGCGGGGGACCGTCGGGTCATGCGACGCCTGTTGAGCCGAGAAGGACGCCGGGAGAGGAATCGCGTCCGTCAGAGGCTGCATTTCGTCTCGAAGAGACTCGTGCAGTTCGCCGAGGCCCGTAAGGCGGCGATCGTCCTCGAGGACCTCACACTCCACGGCGCGGGCGGACGTTCCCGACGCATGAACCGCCGCTTGTCCTCGTGGCCTCGCTCTGAAATCCACCGCCAGATCGAGTACAAGGCCGCCCTCGCCGGTGTGCCGGTCATCAAGGTCAACCCCGCGTGGACGAGTAAGACCTGCCCAGTGTGTGGCGCTCGGCGCCGAGATAGGGTGGGCAAGGAGTTCGTGTGCCTCGCGTGCGACTGGGAAATGGATCGCCAGATCAACGCAGGCATGAACATCCTGAAGACCGCCTTGGCCTCGAACGAGGCCTTGGCAAGGGCTGTACGGTTCCAGCCCGGTGCCCTCCGCCATGATGTCGTGAGTCCCCTCTACGACCTGTCGGCACTGCCGACGGGCGCACGGGACGAGCCAAGCGGAGTGGAGCCGACCCTTCCGTCAACTCCGATTCGGGAGAGGCGGGGTTCGGCAGAACCTAAACGACTATCTAACTCACGGAAACGGCCGAACTCTCTCGAGCCTGAATTACGGCGTACAATGCCGCGTTCAGGGGAACGGGAATCCGATGACGTACGCCGGCCCTCACGATCGATCCGGTGATGGCATCGATCTCCGTCCGATGGTGTCGGTCCAGATCCTGGAGCATGCTCCCGCGGTTCGCGGCGGTCCGGCGTGCGACGAGGACGGTCCGGTGGTACAGTTCGTCCGGATCGACCGCCGCCCTCTCTGCCTTCGCGACGGACGCGGCCTCGCGGCACACGGCCTCGAGGCTCGCGAGGAGACCCTTGTCACGGACGAGCCGTCCGTTCGGGACGCCTGCGAGGGCGGCCAGTGGATTGATTGACGCGTTCACGACGAGCTTCGACCAGAGCTCCGTCTTGACGTCGTCGGTGATCCGCACGACGACGCCGGCGTCCGCGAGGAGGTCGCGCAGGCGAACGAGGTCCGCCTCACGGATGCCGACCCAGGCACCGAGGACCGTTTCGCCGACGCCCGCGTGGCGAATCTCGCCCGGCCCGAGAGACGTCGCGCCGTGCGTCGTCGTCCCCGCGACGACTCGTTTCGCGACCTTCGCGATCGCCTCGGCGTTCCCGAGGCCGTTCTGGACCGTGACGAACAACGCCTCGTCCGCGAAAGGACGAAGCGCGATCATCGCCTTGTCGGTGTCGTACGACTTCGTCGTGACGAAAATCAGCTCCGGCTCCACTCCGGGTGGAACGCGCGTGGCCGTGCGGGGCCTCGCGATCATCGCCGTCTTCCCGGTGATCCGGAGGCCGCGCGCGCGGATCGCCGCCATGTGTTCGGCTCTTCCGATGAGCATCACATCATGACGTCGCGACAGGAGACCGCCGAAGAAACTTCCCATGGCGCCCGCTCCGAAGACGACGATTCGCACGGCTCTCGGATGCATTCGCGCAGAAAAAACGGTTTCGATTCGCCTCTCGCATCCCTTCTTTTTTATAAAATTCGCAAAATAGCCGATTTATTCCGCCTTCGCTACTTTTAAAACCCCATAGACGATATAGATGACAGGGAGGAAAAGAGTGGCCAAGAAGAAGAAGGGCAAGAAAAAGAAGAGATAGGCCGCTTGCCCCCACAACCTCGCGGTGACCCGCGATGGTAGCGCCTCACCGCTTCGCACCCTTTTCCCGTTTTTCATTCCCTTTCATTTCTTTGGATGCCCGATCGGCCAGCGCGAGCGGTTCCGGATACCGGGATCGCGTGGTCCTCCTCACGAGGCCCAGCGCCGTCACGAGGGAGATCCGATGACCCACGGAAATGAAGATGGGCCTGGCCGCTCCCGGAGGGACCCACGCATAGCCGCGCGTGTCGCCGCCGAGTGCAATCGGAATCGCGGCCTTGTCCCCCACGGACGGTTCCATCGCCCGTCCGGCGAGCGGATGCTTCGCCACTCCGATTGTCGGGATGTCGAGGCGCACGCCGACGTCGCACGCGACACCGAACAGCGCGGGATGTAGCCGTCCGTGACCGTCCACCATCAGGACATCCGGCATCCTTGAAAAGCGACGGACCGCCGCCTCGATTCCCGGAAACTCGCGCCGCGCAAGGTACGTGGGAATGTACGGGAACGAAACGGCGCTCGTGGCCGTTGCGACTTCGACCACGGCGAGGGTGATCGCGTCGACGCAGACCGCCGCCGCATACATGCGATCCGCGTCGTACGACACGTCGACGCCCGCGATTCGCTCCGCGCCACCGCCCGCGTCTTCCTCGGTCACCAGGGACGCGAGGTACCGTTGTTCCCGCCGGAGCCGGTCGAGGAGCGGCACGGCCGTCCGGATCATCACGAATCGATTCGCCGGCACGCGGCCCGACCGAACCGGGACACGTTCACTCGCGAGCCGTTCGGTCGCATCCGGCAGCACGGGTCGTCCGTCGGCCCGGACGACTCGGTGGGCGGCCGGGATCGCCGGGTGCTCGGTCAACCAGGAGGCGACGGCTCGCGCCGCGCGGACGTCACCGAGGGCGCGTGCGATCGCTCCGCACGTCGCAACATGACCGCGAGGAATTTGGCGCAGGCATCGATCCAGGGCGTCCGGGAACTCGTCCACGTCGGCGTATCGATGCGCGCCCGCAAAACCTTTCTACACAACGTTCCATCGACGCCGCTGCCTTGTCCCTCCTGCTCCGCGGCGGACTCATCGTCACCCAGGACGCCCGGCGGCGGATCGTGACGGGCGACGTCCTCGTGGAACGCGATCGGATCGCGGCGGTGGGCGCCGTCGCCGCAACCGCGGACGAGGTGATCGATTGCTCGGGTTGCGCGGTCCTGCCCGGCTTCGTCAACCTCCATCAACACGTTGCGAACACGCTCCTCCGTGGCATCGCGGACGACGTCCCGCTCGAGGAGATGATCTCCCGGGCCTCGGCGATCGATGCGAAACTCACGCGGCGAGACGTGCAGGTCGGCGCGCTCCTGGGATGCGTCGAGATGATCCGCTCCGGGACGACGAGCTTCCA
>WNGF01005535.1_pt1 | contig 18015 bp, 10 predicted proteins | sample 5400641 | NCBI WGS metagenome assembly WNGF01 (sample SAMN13153371, study PRJNA577476) | soil metagenome | isolation source: 80 cm soil or saprolite under grassland replicate 2 | place: USA:California | collected 2016-06-15
TTGGCGTATTTCAGGAAAGTGTAGTGGGCGTAAAGCGACGCCAGAATCAATCCATAGGGTCCATCACGGAAACCTTGTTGAACGACGAAAATCTTGAAAAACATCGCCACGGGACTGGCCACAAGTTTGCCGAGTGTGGCGCGCCGGTTCGCGTCCGCATAACGCCGGGCCATCAAGGTGGAGTAGCGCTGCAATTTCGCCGTCGCGATTTCCACGGTGTCCCAGGGATACTGCAGGACGTGTTCACGCAGGCGACCGAGTCGTCCGTTCAGGGTGTAACTCTCGTGCACCAGTTCGTCGCGGTAGCGCATTTTCGTGCGGTCGAACAATTGCGGCTGGCGAAAATCCGGATACCAACCGCTGTGCCGCATCCAATGGCCGAGGAAATGACTCTTGCGCGGGACGTGATAGGCGTCAAACCGCGGCGCCGTCAGTTCGCGGCGAATCTCCGCGATCAATTCCGGCGTGCAACGTTCGTCGGCGTCGAGGCTGAAGATCCAGTCATGTTTCGCGGCGTCGAGCGCCAGGTTGCGGAGTTTCCCGAACCCGCAAAATTTTTCGCTGATGACGCGGGCATTATATTCGCGAGCGATCTCGACCGTGCCGTCCGTGCTGAAGGAATCCACGACGATGATTTCGTCGGCCCACGTTACGCTCTCGAGTACCGCCCGGATCTGGCGCGCTTCGTTCAGCGTGAGGGTGTAGGCGGTCACTGCTTGCGCTGGTGCCATGGTTTTGTCGCTGTAGATTGACACGTCCGGCTCAGGTAAGTCAAAGTTTCAACGGCATGAACAGCAGGTCGGAAACCCAACCTTTGGACCAGGTGCGCGCGATTCGCGGTGAAAAGTTCTTGCGCGGACTGCATCGAATTCTGCCGCTGGGACGCAAATACCATCCGCTGCTCTCCGCGATGAATGGTCGGCGCGGTTTGCTGGCGATTCCCTTTGATAAAAGCCGTCTGGTGCAACCGGCGGCTTGGGCAAAACAAATCACGAACCAATTGCTCAGCGGCATGGATGTTGTTCCTGAGTTCCACCTCCTGGCGGCAGTGGTAAGACAATTGGCGTCGGGCTGCTTGATTGATGTCGGCGCCAACATTGGCCTCTACACTCTGCTGCTGCGCTCCGTTTCGGCCCTGCCCATCATCGCCTATGAGCCGCAGCCGTTCCTTTTCAAACTGCTTCAACGCAACATCGCCTTCAATCATCTTGCGAACGTCGAGGCGCGCAACCTCGCGTGCGGCTCCCGGCGCGGTGAAGTTCCGTTCGCCATCGGCATCAATGGTTCAGTAGCCGCAGGCCTTGACGCCGGCGGCACGATCGCCAGCGACAACGACCTGGAATCGGAAGCCCGGGCAACGCAACGCGGCGAGGCCGTGATCAACGTGCCGCTCACCACGCTCGATGACGATCTGGCCGACGTGTCTTCCATCGCGTTGCTTAAAATCGACTGCGAGGGTTTTGAGTTCGAAATCCTGCAAGGGGCTCGCCGCTTGATCGAGCGCCATGCGCCCCTGCTCTTTTTGGAAGCGCACCCGACGCTGCTGGGCCGCTTTGGGCATTCGGTCGAGGACGTGCGGGAATTTCTCCGGCCGCATTACGAACTGGAGTTCTGGCGCTTCGACCAGGTCCGTCGCCGGTCGAAGCTCGGGAGAAGCCTGGCCAAATTCCGCCGGCCAACGGGCCGACGCTACGCGGACGGCGACGAGATGCTAGCCGCGGCCAATGGCGAACCGCGCCCGGCGCAGATTTATTTCCTGGGCCGGCCCAAAAGAAGGAAAGGCGTCACTTGATCAGACGATAATTCCGGTGCACGCCGACGGTCAGACCGGTGCAACGTTTGACCAGGAGAGCGATGTCTTCCCAGAAATATTCCCGCCGAAATCGAATCAGCGGATTGCGCGAGGTGTAAATCCAGTCCGCCGCAGCGACGATGTCCCGCATCACCGCCGGGTGCGTGTCGGTGAATGGTTTGACCTTCTGGTCGTCATCGTAAAACCGTGGCGGGCGACTCCGGACTTCTTCTTCCACACCGGCATCGTCATGGTAAAGGCTGGAAAGGTTCCGCAGTTTGCTCTCGGCCAAATCCGGCTTCAGCGCGTGACCGTAGTGAAAGTAACGGCCGCCGGATGTTTTGACGCGCAGTTTCTGCCCGTCAACGGCGCGGAAGCCTTGAGCATCGCCGCACGAATGGATGTCCGGGTCGCGCCGCACCACGCGCACCTCCTGGTAATACCAGCCGAACGAACAGACATACGTCCAGTAACTGCCGTAGAAATGGGTGTAGTCCACCAGCAGGCCCCGCACGATTGGATCGTTCAGCTCCCGTTCCATCGCCGCGCGTATCGCGGGCACGCTGTCCTCGTGCAGCACTTCGTCGGCCTGGATGTAAACGCACCAGTCGCCGGCGCATTCCTTCAGCGCGAGATTGGTGTGATGCGAAAGCGCCAGCCCCGCGGTGCGCTGGCCCTCGTTCCAGGCCGTTTCGATGATCCGGATTCTGGGATCGCCGATGGCCTTGACCATCTCCAGCGTGTTGTCGGCGGAGCGCGGAACGTTGACGATGATTTCGTCGCAGAGCGGCAGCAAGGATCGGATGGACGGGACGAACGGATAGCCCAACAGGACGCCGTTGCGGATGAAGGTGAACCCGCTGATTTTCACGCGCGGCATTTAATCAGAACGGCAGGGAAATGCACAGTGACGTCTGATGTCGGGGAGATTAAAGTTGGAAATCCGCGTCAACCGGCTAAAAATCATTCCGGAAGCGCCTGTGAACAACGTTCAAACCGACGCCTTCAATGCTGCGGCCGCTGTCGAGCATTCCTCCGGCACCGGCCCGCGTTTTTCCTTTATAATTGTTTCCTACAACACCCTGTCGTTGACGCGCAATGCGATCGCATCGATCTGCCGATATGCCGGCGGGGCAGTCCACGAAATCATCGTGGTGGATAACGGCTCGACGGACAACTCGGTTGCCGTTTTGCGGGGCGAGTTTCCCCACCTTCGCCTGATCGAACTGGGCTGCAACCGCGGGTTCGCGGCGGCCAACAATGCGGGGGCCCGGGTCGCCCGGGGAGAGTGGCTGATATTGCTGAATTCGGACGCCGAATTGCTCGCCGCCTCACTCCCGGAGGTGGACCGTCTTTTGACGCAGCATCCGCAGATCGATGTTCTGGGGGCGCAACTGCTGAACGCCGATGGCAGTTTGCAAGGCTCGGTCTTCAACGAGCGGCGCACCTTCCGATTCGAAGAGCGCCATCAGCAGCGTGAGCTCGTCCAGGTGCTCGGAATCGTGGGAGCGTTCATGGTCATTCGCCACGCCCTTTGGCAGCGCCTGGGCGGCATGGATGAAGAATACTTTTTTTATTTCGAAGAGGCTGATTTTTGCCGCCGGGCGACCGATGCCGGAGCCGTGGTGCGCTGGAGCCCCCGGGTGCGCGTGACCCATCATCGGGGAGGCAGCGTGGGCCGCTCCAACTCCAGGGCACAAATCGAATACTGGCGTGGCAAGCACCTCTATTGGCGCAAGTCCCGGCCGCCTGTCGCGTATCGGCTGTTGTGCGCGCGGGCGCTGCTGGGTGTGCTGTTCAATTTCGCCGGCAATTCACTGCTGTGCCTGCTGGCGCTGGGCCGGTCGCGGAAGATTCTGAACCGATTCCGCTCGTATGCGCTTATCCTGGCCTGGCATTGCCGCGGCTGCCCGGCCGGATGGGGATTGCGGCCGGACGAATAGGGGTTCGGCATCCCAGGCCGGGTCGGCACGAAATTCCGCTGGTTTCCTTCATCTGCCGGCCGCACCATCCGATCTGGACGCGGAAGCCGCCACCGGGCTGAAGATTCCAGACCGCAACAGCTTGAATACACTGCAACGCTATGGGCAGCCGAATCCGATTCGCGCAATTGCTGGCCCGAACCCCTTTGCATCCGTTCCTGCGCAAGCTTCACGGCAAGCTGGCCTGGTACATGGACATCGCGGGCAACTGGCACAACGGGGACGCGGAGGTTAACGGCGAAAGGTTCCTCCTGAGACAGGCCGCGCCGCATATCGCCCTGGCACTGGACGTCGGTGCGAACGTCGGGGAATGGACGCAGTATTTGATCGACCGGAACCCGAATTGCACGGTCCACGCTTTTGAAGCATCCCCGGGCACCTTCCCGCATTTGCGACAACGATTCGGCGGCCGACCGAATGTCATCCCGCATCATCTGGGTCTGGCCGCGGTGCAGGGTACGCTCGAGTTCAATGATCACGGCGGGAAATCCTGCCTCTCGTCGTTTGTCCGGCAGGCGGAGATTGATCCCACGCCGGGAATGCGCCGGGTGACGGTGCCGGTGACGACGGTGGATGCGTTTGCGGGCGACCATCAGCTCGCGCACATTGATTTTGTCAAATTGGACACCGAGGGCTACGAAATGCCGATTCTCCGCGGAATGGAAGCGAGTCTCGCCGCGCGGAGAATCTCGGTGATTCAATTCGAATACGGCACCTTCTGGATCGATGCGGGAGAAACCCTGGCCAACGCAGCCGAATTCATCCGCCGCCACGGCTACCTTCTTTTCCGATTGCGCCCGAACTCGCTCGAACCGGTGCAATACGATCAGAGACGGCACGAGTGTTTCAAATACTCGAATTTCGTGGCCGTGGTTTCGCCGGATCTGCTGAGTCGCTGGCGCGTCCCGCTTTTTCAAGGCTGACCCGATCATGTCCGGCGCCATTCTCTTCCTCTGCCACAACCACGTCGATTATCTTCAGGATGGTCTTTTCCATGGTCTGGCGTCGTTGCTGGGAAAGTCGCGGGTCATCGATTGGCCGCGCCAGGAACGGTTCCACGTCCAAACCGCGGGTCCTCAGCCGAGGCTCGGCTTCAGTCCGCAGCCGGAACCTTCACGGCCGCGCTCGCGCTGGAGACTGCGGCGCGAGCTTCGCGAGGGGCGATTCGGCCTGGTCGTGGTCGCCGCGAGCCGCCGGGGCGCCTTCCGCGCCTGGCACGCGGTCATGGACGCCGCCAAGGCCGTGCCGGTCGTCCTCGTGGACGGCGGTGACATGGTGGAACTGGCCGGACAGCTCGCCTGGGAAAGCAGGCTCGCCTTGCGGAAGGCCGTATTGGCAAAACGGGATTTCGATCTGGTTTTCAAAAGAGAACACCGCGGCACGCTGACGAACCATCCCGATGTGGTGCCGATCTCATTCTGCCTGCCGGAGGACTATTTCGTCACACCCACGGAACCAATTTCCAAAACCCGCCAGGTCGCTTTCCGGGGCAACGAAACGTCGGCGTCACGGTCGCAAGCCATCCGGATGCTGCGGGGCGTTCGCGACTTTGCAGCCGCCGGAGGATGCGATCCGGTTCCCGGCGTGCGGGGACAGGAATACTTGCGCGAACTCGCCGCCACCAAGGTTTGCCTGAGCTTTTGGGGCGCGGGGGACGACACGCTGCGTTATTGGGAGATCGCGTGCGTGGGTTCGTTGTTGCTGGCGCAAAGGCCGCGCATGCCCGTTCCGGACAATTTCATCGACCGCAAGGAAGCCGTCTTCGTGCAGGACGATTTGACGGACCTGGTGGAATTGCTGAACTACTATTGCGATCACGACGCCGAGCGCGAGGCCATTGCCGCCGCCGGACGGGCCAAATTCCTGAGGTGTCACACCACGTCGGCGCGGGCGCGCTACTTCCTGAACAGGCTCGCCGGGCGGAAACTGTTTCCGGCGGTCGATTAGAACCGGTTCTCACCGCGCGGAAAATCCTCGCGTCACACCGTCGCGGGCCACATACTCTGCCGCAGCATCGATGGCCGAATTTCTCCGCAAGCTGCTGCAATTCGCCAAACCGTATCGGGTGCGCCTGGCACTCGGTATTTTCTTCGGCGTCCTGTATGCGCTGACCAACGCGCTGCTGGTGCTGGTGGTCAGGATCGTTCCCGACCTGGTGTTCGCCGGGCCGGGACACGGTGCCCCGGCCAGCCCGTGGGAAAAGGCGCCGCAGTTCTTGCGCGACGCGCTGCAGACGTGGTTGCCGCAAATCGAGTCCCCCGCGTCAAAGGTCGGCCTGGTGTTGGCCATCAGCCTGATCCCATTAGTCATGCTTCTCCGGGGGGTTTGCGGGTACTTGAACTCTTATCTCATGAACTGGGCGGCGGTTCGCGCAGTGGCGGACATCCGGTCGAAATTGTTCACCCACCTGCAGCACGTTTCGCTGCACTTTTTCAGCCAGGCCCGAAGCGGTGAACTGATTTCCCGCATCACCAACGACATTCTCGCGCTGCATCATACCTTCGCCACGTCGTTTTCGGTGATGATTCGCGCGCCGGTGACGGTTCTGGTGCTGGTGACCGTACTGCTGGCGCAACAACCCCGGCTGACGGTCATCTCACTGCTCGTGTTTCCGGTGTGCATGGTGCCGATCATGGTTTACGGACGGAAGGCCAGGAAATCCACGCTGGCCGCCCAGGCGCATCTGGCGGAGCTGACCGACCTGATGCAGGAATCGTTCACCGGCATTCGCATCATCAAAGCCTACAACCTGGAGAACGCGGTGAGCGACAGATTCCGGGAGACCACTCGCAAGTTCGTCAGCCAACTCATGCGCATTGTCCGCGCGCAGGAAACCTCCGGACCGCTGATCGAGCTGATTGCGGCCATCGGAGTTGCGCTCGTCCTGCTCTATGTCGCCTTCACCGGCGCGGGCGCGGTGAGCGCGGGCGATTTCCTGTCCTTCGTTACCAGCATTTTCCTGCTCTACCAGCCGATCAAGGAGATCAGCCGGCTGCACAATCAACTGGAGCAGGCGCGTGCCGCAAGCCAGCGGGTATTCGAACTGCTCCACACGCAAAGCTCGCTCGTGGAACCCGCGAACCCTTTGCCGTTGCACGCCGCGGATGCCCCGATTCAGTTCGATGACATTGATTTTTCCTACGGCGACAAGCTCGTGTTGCAAGGGATCCGACTCACGGTCCGGCCCGGGCAGATGGTGGCCCTCGTCGGCGCCAGCGGCTCCGGCAAGACCACCGTGACCAATCTGCTGCTCCGCTTTTACGACCCCCAGAAAGGCGCCGTGCGCATCGGCGGCACGGACATTCGCCAGGTGGCCACGCGCGAGCTGCGCAGCCAGATCGCGGTCGTCACCCAGGAAACCATTTTGTTCAACGACACGATCCGCAATAACATCGCGCTGGGCCGTCCCGGCGCAACCGCCGGCGAAATCGAGGAAGCCGCCAAACACGCCTTCGCCCACGAGTTCATCCTGGAAAAGTCGGGCGGCTACGAGACGATCGTCGGCGAAAAGGGGATGAATCTTTCCGGCGGCCAACGCCAGCGCATTGCCATCGCCCGCGCGGTTTTGAAGAACGCACCCATTCTCCTGCTCGATGAAGCCACCAGCTCGCTCGACACCGAATCGGAACGGGCCGTCCAGGCCGCGCTCGAGGAGTTGATGACCGGCCGCACCACGATTTGCATCGCGCACCGGCTCTCGACGGTGCAAAAGGCCGACCTGATCGTGGTCCTCGACCAGGGAAGCATCGTCGAAACCGGCAAACACGCTGAATTGATCAAACACGGCGGCCTGTACCAAAAACTTTATGAACTCCAATTCCAGAGCTGACTCAACCGCCTCCCGGCCGTTGACAACCACGAATGAACACGAATCGGCACGATTTGATTGAGGATTACTCCCTCACCGCAGAACGCATCGCCGGTCGCCGGATGACGGGAAATCTTTCCCGGGCCGTTCCGTTGACTGAAGACCTGTCGCGATCCGTGTGCATTCGTGTGCATTCGTGGTTCGTGGTTGCAGTGAGCAGGTAAGGCTCAGTCGCGCCGCGAACAACAGACGCAAATGGGACGCCCGCTCAAAATCCTGGCGATCCAGTTCAAATACTTCGGCGACACCGTCCTCATGGTCCCCGCGCTGCGGGTCATCCGGGAACACTGGCCGGACTGCGCGCTGCATGCGCTCGTGCCGGACGAAGTCGCGCCGATCCTGAACCATCTACCCTGGCTGAACCGCGTCTGGGCATTGCCGCGCCGGCGTGGCCGCGCCCGCTTCCTGAAAACCTGGCCGGTCATTCGCGCGCTCCGCGACGAACGATTCGATCGCTCGGTCGATTTCGGCGGCAACGACCGCGGTGCCCTCCTCAGTTTGCTCTGCGGCGCCCGACAACGGCTGGGGCCGGTCCATGCGGGCGGTTTCGTCGGACGCCGTTTCTGCTACACGCAACGCGTGCCGCCGGCGCCGCTGGAGCAGCACGAGACGCTGCGGTTGCTGCATATTTTGTCGGCCTGGCGGATTGCACCGCCGCACTCGACGCAAATCGAAATTCACACCGATCCGGCCCTGGACGCTTCCGCCGAAAAGATCCTGCCGGAGCCAACGATCATTTGCCATCTGGCCGCCGGCCAGCCGAAGAAGGAATGGCCGCTCGAACGCTGGGCCGCCCTTTGTCAAATGGCCGCGGCGGCGGGGCTTCGACTGGCGTTCACGACCGGCAAAAGCGCGCGGGAACAATCGCTGATGGACGGGTTGAAAAAACTGGCGCCCAATGCGCCGATGCTGCCGCCCGTGCCTGATCTGGCCACCTTTCTCGCGGTGCTCAAGCGCGGGGAGGTGTTTGTTTCCGGCGACACCGGCCCGCTGCATTTTGCCGCCGGCCTGGGCGTGCCTACCATCTCGTTGTTCGGCCCCACGTCCGCGGCTCAATGGGCGCCGGTCGGCGCGCAGCACCAGGTTCTCCTTGGCAGTCCGTGTTGCTGCGACGGCAGCCTGGACGTTTGTCAAAGCGCCGGCCATTGCCTTGCCGCCATTTCGCCCGAGCACGTGTTCGAGCGCCTGCGGAACTTGACGCCGGGCGCGCCTATCGTAATTCGTAATTCGTAATTCGTGCCCGCCAGACCTGCTCCCTCTCCCTGCGAGGCACGAGCGGGGAGAGGGCTGGGGAGGGGCTGGGGAGGGGCCGTTCCATCGAATTGTCGCCCTCTTTTGAAATCCCCTCTCCCTGGCCCTCTCCCCACTCCTCCGTCGTGGGGAGAGGGAATCGCCGCTGGCTTGGCGGTCGTATCAAGATGCGCCCGAGCCGAAGCGCGTGAACAACCCTTTCTTGCGTCTGTGTCGCGCGGCGAGATAATCTTGCCTCATGTCGCATGCGGATTTTGTCCACCTCCATCTGCACACCGAGTATTCGCTGCTCGACGGCGCCTGCCGTCTCGACCGGTTGATGGACAAGGCGCACGAACTGAAGTTTCCCGCCCTCACGATCACGGACCACGGTGTGCTCTACGGCGCGATCGATTTTTATCAGGCTGCTTGCAACAAAGGCATCAAACCGATCATCGGTTGCGAGGTGTATGTCGCGCCCGGCAGTCGCTTCGACAAAAAGACGACCAGCGGCGGCAAGGACGTTTACCATCATCTCGTCCTGTTGGCGAAGGACGAGACGGGCTACCAGAATTTGATCCGACTCGCCACCGCGGCGCATCTGGAGGGCTATTACTACAAGCCGCGCATCGACAAAGAAATTCTGGCGCAGAACAACCAAGGCCTCATCGCGCTCTCCGGCTGTCTGGCCAGCGAAATTCCCGAACTGATCCAAAAGGACCGGTTGGACAAGGCGCGCGCCACGGTGGATTGGTTCAAGCAGACGTTCGGCGCGGAAAATTTTTATCTCGAACTCCAGAACCACACGATCCCCGAACAGACCAAGGTCAATCGCCACCTGATTCAATGGGCGAAGGATTTCGGGTTGAACCTCGTCGCCACTAACGACGTGCATTACGTGGAAAAGGGCCATTCCCACGCCCACGACGCGCTCATCTGCATCGGCACCCAAAGCCTGCTCAGCGACACCCGGCGAATGCGCTACGTGCCGGAACAGTTTTACCTGCGCTCGGCTGAAGATATGAAGGCGCTGTTCAGCGAGGTCCCGGACGCGGTGAAAAACACGCTCGAAGTCGCCGAGAAATGCAACCTCGAAATCGAGTTCGGCAAACTCCATTACCCGGTCTTCCATCCGCCGGAACATTTCACCCGCGAAGGGTACCTGCGGCAGTTGCTCGCCGAGGGACTGCGCCGGCGCTACGGGATCCACGCCCGGGCGGAGGGGAAGGAATTTGTGATTGAACGCGTCGATGATCCAGAACGGTTGCCGGCATATCAACCCGCCGTGCCCCCTCACCCCGGCCCTCTCCCTCAGGGAGAGGGGGAAACGTCGTCAGCCTCAAAAAAATCCTGCGGCTCTGCTCAGTCAGAAAACCGAAGTGCCACTCTCCCTCTCCCCAAGGGAGAGGGCCGGGGTGAGTGGAAGGCGACTGAACAATGGCACACGCAGCCAGAAATCGCGAAGGCCGTCCAAGTCGTCCTTGACCGCCTGCAACAGGAGTTGGCCGTCATCGAGAAAACCGGTTTCATCAGCTACTTTCTCATCGTCGCTGACTTTGTTCAATTCGGCCGCAGCAAAGGGATCGCGTGCGTTGCCAGAGGTTCGGCAGCCGGTTCCATCGTCACTTACCTGTTGGAAATCGCCAACGTGGACCCCATCCGTTACGGCCTGTTGTTCGAGCGTTTCCTCAATCCCGAACGCGTCAACCCGCCGGACATTGACATCGACTTTGCCGACGACCGCCGCGCGGACGTCATCGGCTATGTCCGTCAGAAATACGGGGGCGATTCGGTCGCGCAAATTATCACCTTCGGCACGATGGGCGCGAAATCCGTCGTGCGCGACGTGGGCCGCGTGATGGGTCTGAGCTACGGCGAGTGCGACGGGCTCGCCAAGATGGTTCCGAATGACCTCAAGATGACGCTGGAAAAGGCGCTCAAGGTTTCGCCCGAGCTCAAGCAAGCTTACCAGTCCCAGGACGCCACACGGGACCTCATCGACACCGCGTTTGTCCTCGAAGACATCACGCGCAACGCCTCCGTGCACGCCGCCGGCGTGGTCATCGGCGACCAGCCGCTGGTGAACCTGCTCCCGCTCAAAGCCGACGACGACGGCACCATCGTCACCCAGTACGCGATGGGTCCGGTCGGCGACCTGGGCCTGCTGAAGATGGATTTCCTTGGGCTGAAGACGCTCACCGTCATCCGCAACACCTGCGAGATGGTGAAGCAAACCAAAGGCATCGAAGTTCCCATAGACCATTTGCCGCTGGACGACGCGCGGACTTACGACCTGCTCAACAAGGCGAACACGTTGGGCATTTTCCAATTGGAATCGAGCGGAATGCGCGATCTTTGCCGGAAGTTCCAGATCGGTTCCCTGGAGCACATCACGGCGCTCGTCGCGCTCTATCGGCCCGGGCCGATGGACCTCATCCCTGAGTTCATCAAACGCCGGCACGGCGAGGTCAAAATCGAATACGAACATCCGCTGCTCGAACCGATCGCGCGCGAGACCTACGGAATTCTGATTTATCAGGAACAGGTGATGCAGGCCGCGCAGGTGCTGGCCGGCTACACGCTCGGCGGCGCCGATCTGTTGCGCCGCGCGATGGGCAAGAAAAAGCCCGAAGAGATGGCGAAGCAGCGCGCCATCTTCGTCAAGGGTTGCAAGGAGAAGAACCACATTGCGGAGGCGAAGGCGAACCAGATTTTTGACTTGCTCGAAAAGTTTGCCGGCTACGGCTTCAACAAGTCGCACGCCGCGGCTTATGCCATCGTCGCCTATCAGACCGCCTACCTGAAGGCCAACTATCCGGTCGAGTTTTACTGCGCCATGATGACCAACGACATGGCCGACACCGCCAAGCTCAGCCAGTACATCGACGAAGCCCGCGGGCAGGGCATCGAGGTGCTGGCGCCGGACGTGAACGAGAGCGGCGTGTTTTTCACGCCCGCGGAAAGCGTAGTGGCACGGGCGTCCCGCCCGTGCGAACAGGACAAGGAACACACGGGCGAGACGCCCGTGCTACTACCGCGCAGGGCCATCCGCTTCGGTCTGGCTGGTATCAAAGGCGTCGGCGAAATCGCGGTGCAAAGCATTCTCCAGGCGCGGGACGGAACCGGAAAATTCACAAAGCTCTCCGACCTGTGCGAGCGCGTTGATATCCGCACGGTGAATCGCAAGGTGTTGGAAGCGCTCATCAAGTCCGGCGCGTGTGATGGCTTCGGCGAGACCCGGGCAACGCTTTTTGCGCAAATTGACCGGACCCTCGCGCGCGCGGCCAGCATCGTCGCCGACCGACAGCGCGGACAAGGTTCGCTCTTTGGCATGCTCCAGGAAAACGAATCGCCCATGCCGGAATCGATGCAAAGACTGCCCGAATGGCCGCAACACGAGTTGCTCGCCTACGAAAAGGAGCTGCTCGGTTTTTACGTGACCGGCCATCCGCTGACGCCTTACGCGCCGCTCCTCGAAAAGTTTTGCCTGCACAAAACGTCGGGGTTGGCGCAATTGCCAAACCGCACCATGACGCGCATCGGTGGTTTGATCGCGGCGGTGCAAAACGGCGTATCCAAAAAAACCAACAAGCCCTACTCGATGGTGACCCTGGAAGACCTCGAAGGCTCGGTGCAGGTGCTCTGCCTGAACGAGAACTTCGACCGCTTTCGCGACCTGCTCGTGCCGAACAACGCGATTCTGGTCGTCGGCGAAGTCACCACCGGTGACGACAACCCCAAAATTTTTCCGCAGGAAATCATGCCCCTGGAAGACGCGCCGAAAAAATACACCAAACAGGTGCACCTGCGTCTGCACACGGCGCACCTGACGCCGGAGCAACTCGATCTGATCCAGGAAATCGTTGCCGGATTCCCGGGCAAATGTCCGCTGTTCCTCTGTTTCAAACGGCCGACCGGCGAAATTATTTTTATTGAAACCCACGAACGCTACTCGGTCAGCCCCTCGGTGGAATTGCAAAAGGCGGTGGACGGAATGTTCGGCGAGGAGACGTATTACGCGAAGGTGGACACGGCGCCGCCCGAGCGCGCGCCGCGACGGTGGGAACGGAAACCGGAACTGGCCGGTGCGGCCCAGTGAGACGGAGTTTCTGAGAGCGAATCTTCGCCGATCTTCGCGATTTTATTCCGGTGGGGCGACACTCGCACTTCCTGGAAGCTGCGCCTTGCCCTCAACCCCTCGAGAAACTCACATGCCCGCCGCCTTGGGTTCCTCCCAAACTTTGTCGCACGTGCGACAAAGTTTGGGAGGACTATGACGAGCTGAAGGCGCTGGCCAGAAACAAATGTCGTTGGTCGGCTCCCGCTTTGGTCGCCGGACCTTCCACAGCTCAAGTAGCCGGCTTCGTCTCTGCCGTTTGTTGCCCCGCCACCGGCACGATGTGCACGGCTTTATAGCCGCCAATGGCCTTGAAATAGAGCAGAATGAAGAGGTAAATCACGGCCATTGTCGCCGGGATAAACGAATCGGCCACCAACGTACGGCGGTCACCCTTCATATTCGAATCGGCCACGAGTTTTTGTTTCGCATCGCGGCTTTCGCGCAGAGTTGCGTTTACAGCTCCGAGTTTGCTGCCGTCCAGGCCGAAAGACCCTTTAAAAAACAAGAACTTACTCGGTTTCTCGGCCTTGTATTCCGCGAATACCGCAGGATCAGCCTTGTTAAGTTCCTCTCCGACGAAGCGGTCCTTGGCATAGCCGAGACCCTTTGAGCCGATAAGACCGGCAGACATCATCCCGATACCACCCATGATGCTGATGGCGACTGCGCCTGTGCGCGGGAAGCGATCGCTTGTGACTGCGAGCATGGTTGGCCAGAAAAAGGTTTTGCCGACCGCGTAAACCACCAGGGCACCCATCGCGCCGCCAAAGGTCGCAATGCCACTCACCAGATTCAGGCCGATGCAGGCAAGGGTCGCACAGCTTAACAAGATGCCGACCGGCGAGAGGCCGATTCTTTTTTCGATGAAGTCCGCGCAGAAACGCAGAGAAAACATTACCGCCGAAGTGAAGACGAAGAGAACCTTGCCCTGAGTGGGCGTGAGGATATTGCCGGTGATGTTCTGAATCCAGCCGTCTGTCCCAAGCTCGACGGCGCCGACAAGCGCATGCACGACGAACAACACAAAGAGCAGCCAGGCGCCAATCGAACCGCGAGTCAGGCCGCCCACAGCCAGCCACAGCACGAGGCCAACGCCCCACGAGAGGTAGCCCCAAGTTGGACCAGTGAAAAAGTCATTCTTGAGCAAGAGCGCGAGCATTCCGCCCAGAGCCTCTTTGACGAACAAGGCGACCAACAAGCAAACGACCGCGCCGCCAAGCAATCCGACGTCCTTCATCATCTCACCCAGGCTAAGGCCTTTTACCGACGCTTCAGACTTCGGCATGTGCTGTCCCAAGAACATGAGCCCGTAGATCGCCGTGGGGATCAGGAAGAGGGCCAACTGCGCTTTCCACGACCAACTACCGCCGAGCAGCGCTCCAGCAAAGCCTCCGAGAACCAAGCCGGCCGGCCAACTCGCATGCAGGATGTTCAAGTAATGGGTTCGGTTGTGCGGAAACAACGTCGCGACGAGCGGGTTGGCTACGGCTTCGAGCGTGCCATTGGCCACAGCGAAGATGAAAGTCCCCAAATAGAGCACCAGGTAAGCGGTGTCCTGGGCCATCCCCTTGGTGGCACTGAACGTCACGAAAGCAGATAACACGTGGAGCGCAAATGCTGCGATGACCAGTTTTCCATAGCCGATCTTGTCGCACAGCAAGCCGCCAATAATGATGCCGAAGCAGAATCCGGTGAAACCGGCGCCGTTGATGTCGCCAAGTTGAGCGGCAGTAAACCCGAAATCCGTACCCCAATTGGCCAGGATGCCACCACGGATGCCGAAGCCGATGCCCGCAGCCAAAATGGCCGCGAAGCCGGCCCACAGCAGACGTCCTGCGTTGGGTGCGATGCCGTCCTGTCTGATATTCATAATCTTCTTTTGTTGGTTGATTTTGGGTTGTTCCTAAATCACGTTGTGCGGACGCTTCCAAACCACGGCTCCACCGGCAACCCAACTCCACCGTCGCCGCGCTATGATTGACCTGAAGTCTAGCATCGGGTCAAACTCACTGGGTAAACTCCGGCAGTTTCACAATCGCCCCGCCCTTCAACGCGGATTGATGGGCGCACAGGCCCACACACGTCCAATTGGCCGATTGTTTCGCGTTCGGAAACGGTTCCCGATCCTCCACCAGCGCCGTGACGAACTCGTGGACCAGGTGCGGATGACTCCCGCCGTGGCCCGCCCCCTGCGTGAAGCTCAAATGCGTCTGCTTCGCCAGGTCATATACCCCCTTGGTCGTGAACCGCTGGATCGGCTTGGGCAACCGCTTCGCGTAATCCGGCACTTTGATTTTCTTCGGAATCTTCGGCTCCGGCAGCTTCGCCGTGTGCAACACGTGCGGCTCGTGCTCGATCAGCGTCCACTCGAAGGATCTCTTTGACCCATAAACGTCGATGCTCTCCCGATACTGCCGCGCCGTGTCGAACAGCGACCGGATGATGCGCGCACTGACGTCCGAATTCTTGAACTTGATGTGCGCCGTCTCGATGGCAAAGGGCGAGCCGTAGCATTTGATCAACTCCTTGCGAATGGTGCCCGAGCCGAAGCAGGAAACATATTCGGCGTTGGCTTTGGTCAGTCCGAGCATCGGTCCGACGCAATGCGTCGCATACCACATCGGCGGCAAGCCGGGCCAGTAATTCGGCCACCCATCCATGTCCTGTTGATGGCTGGCCTGGAGAAACTGGATCTTGCCCAACTCGCCTTTTTCGTAAAGCTCCTTGATGTAAAGAAACTCGCGGGCATAAACCACCGTTTCCATCATCATGTATTTCTTCTTCGTCTGCCGCACCAGGTCCACGATCTTCTCGCAGTCCTCAATGCTGGTGGCCATCGGCACGGTGCAGGCAACGTGTTTGTCCGCTTCGAGCGCCGCGATGGATTGCCAGGCGTGATCGGGAATCGGCGAGTTGATATGAACCGCGTCGATGTCCGGGTCTTTGAGCAGTTCAGAGAAATCGTCGAAACGTTTCTCCACGCCGAAGGCGTCGCCGATCGCGTCCAGTTTTTTGCGGGTGCGCTGGCAGATGGCATACATGTTGGCGTGGGGATGCCGCTGGTCTCCGCGCCAAAGCCCAGCCCGACTATGGCAACGTTGATCTTTCGCTCACTCATGCGTCACTGATTCAAAGTTACTACGACGGACTGCAAAAAAGTTCCCCGCGCAGGAGGAAAGTATCGGCAATGCGCAGAATGTCACAATTCTCGCGCCAAACTGTCAACGGCAAAGTTCCCGGAAACCCTGATTCAGGACGCCTTTGGCCAGCACTACCGGAGCGCGGAATTTATTCCGCTTGGAGCGCCGGCTTCCGGCCGGCCCGTCCCCGTGTGCGGGACTCCCGCGTTCGGCGCGATTGGTTCCATCCGCTGGGACGCGATGTCCGGGAGTGGCACGGGCGTCCCGCCCGTGTGGTGGTTGACTGGCTCGCACGGGCGAGACGCCCGTGCCACTACCCCAGTCGGAGACCGGCGCTCCGTCCCGTCTGAACGCGCCCCTGGCGATGTCGAGTGCGCCTGATTTACCCGCCTACTTCTCCCTCTTCGGCCCGTGGGCGAGCAGGAACGCCATCAGGTCGTCGAAATCCGGCGGCGAAATGATTTCGCCGAAGTTTTCCGGCATCAACGAAGTGGTGGAGGCGCGCCGTTCGACGATGTCTTTCTTCGGAATCGAAATTTCCTTGCCCGCGCTGTTGGCCAGCACGATCGCCTCGCCTTCTTCACGCCGAAACAAGCCGGATTCAACGTCGCCGTCGCGCACGGTAACGACGGTGCTGTGAAAGGCGGGATCCACGTTGCGGTTCGGATCGAGAACGTCTTCGAGCAAGCGCTCCAGTCCCCGGCCGCCGACGCCGTCCAGTTGCGGGCCGACGACGTTGCCGACGCTGTCAATCTGATGGCAGGGCCGGCAATTCAAGGTGAAAACTTTTTCACCCCGCGCAGCGGACGCCTTTTTCAGGTCGAACTTCCCGCGACGTTCGTCGATCAATTTCTGAATGTCGCTCCCCGGCGGGACGGCCCCTTTCGTCAATTGCGCGAGTCGTTCGTCCACATTCGCCGGTTTGGACGCCAGCAATTTGTCCTTCACCGAGCGTTCGAGCAGCACGGCTGCGGGGGCGCGGCCATCAGCCGCCAGTTTCAACAAATGCTCCGCGCCGGTCGCATTGCTCGCCAGGGATTCCGCGAGCTTCACCTGCAGGCGGCGCGTCAAGGTGTGAAAAGCTTCGGTCAGAAGGGCCTCCGGGTCTGCCGACTTTCTTTCCGCCGTCGCGACCGCAATCTGTCCCCGCAGTGCGGGGGGAACCGAGGGGTCCCCGAGCAGCGGCGCGAGCGCGGCGAGTCGTTCCTCGGGATTCAAGGCGACGAGCGTTTGCGCAATGGCGCCGGCGGCCGCCGGCTCCGTGGCCGGATTGATCAGAATGGCCGCGAGTGGCTTCTCCATTTTCACGAGCGAGAGCGCGCGGGCAAGCTCGGCCGCAGCCTGCTGTCGTTGGCCGATCAGGTTCGGTCCCGTCCTCGGCACGGCAACGACCGGCGGCTCGAACCGGCCAACCGCCAGCCAGGCGTAAGTATCGCCATTGTCGCCATCGACGACTTCGAGGTAGCCCTGCCGGCCCGCATGCTCGCTGAGATTCCAGGTGACCGGCTGCGCGGTGTCGTTGCGCGGCGGAAAAGTTTCCGCAATCACCTCGAGTTGGAGCGCGGTGTTCACGCCGCTTCCGGTTTCGTCGCTGTTCGCCGACGCATTATTCGAAGCGGCCTGAAGGCCGCGCTCCGGCAGCAGGCGCAGGCGAACGACGTTTTTCTTCTGCGGCGGTTTGCCGGGGTAGCCGTCGTGACCGGCGAGGAAAAAACCAAGCTTCGCGGGAATGGTGAACGGCTTCGAACGCAGAACGCCGGTCAGCGATTCGCCGCCGGGCGGCAGGCTGCACAGGAACCACGACGTGTTGTCGCCGTCGGCCGAGACGCGCTTCTGGACGAACCAGGGATCGGTCGTGTTGGCCATGCCTTCGACCGGCCTGT
>WNGF01004595.1_pt1 | contig 18011 bp, 10 predicted proteins | sample 5400641 | NCBI WGS metagenome assembly WNGF01 (sample SAMN13153371, study PRJNA577476) | soil metagenome | isolation source: 80 cm soil or saprolite under grassland replicate 2 | place: USA:California | collected 2016-06-15
AGGTGGCCGTCCACGACGCGGTCAATGGCATCACGGGCGAGTACGCGACTTATCTATCGACTGGCCCTGTGCCTGAAAACGCCTCGCCTGAAGCGGCGGCGATTGCAGCGGCGCACCATGCACTGCAGAACCTCTTTGGGAGTCAGGCCGCGTCGCTTGACGCTCTCTATGAGGCATCGCTCGCTGCGCACGCGCTGTCGGAAGATGACCCGGGTATCGAGTACGGCCGATCCGCCGCCGCCGCAATCCTGGCTTCGCGTGCCAACGATCATTCAGCACAAGCCCAGTTCCACTACACCGTCCCAGGGGCAGGCACACCGGGCGTCTGGGTGCGACTCAATAACGGGCAGGCCCTGCTGCCCGGCTGGGGCAACGTGACTCCATTTGTACTGCGGAGCGGGTCGCAATTCCGGCCCGATGCTCCGCCGGCGCTCGACAGCGAGCAATACGCGATGGACACCGTTACTCGCGACGCCGCCGCACCCTGAATATCCTTCAGGACATTCGACGAACAGTACCGCCATAACCACGATCCTCCAGTTGGTATTCGACGACAATCCAGGAGTGCCGATCTTTGTGACGTTGACGGGCATTACACGCCAGTGGTCCAGCTTCAGCCAAGCAGCCGGCGAAGTTATCGATGCGCGAGTCTATTCGGGAATTCACTTCCGCACGGCCGACGAGGTAGGCGCACGACTTGGCCGGCAGGTCGCACGCTTCGTCTCGACGTTGGAGTTGGAGTTCTTCGACGGCCAGGCGCCGGCGAGCATCGTCTTTGTCATCGACACCTCAACGTCGAGGAGGCATGCGAAGTGGAAGAATCTGACGGTCCGGCTTCAAGAAATTCCTCGCCGACACCCGCGACGCTTCTCGGATGCAGCGGAGGAGTTAGTCAACGCCCGTATCTACGAGGGCATCCACTTCCGCTTTGCAGACGAAGCGGCGCGGGAGCAGGGAAGACAAGTGGCAGACTGGGCCTCCAAAAATTTCCTGCGGCCTCTCGACAAACACGACGTGGATGCGAAGGACGACGATGATCGCGATGGTCACTGATGATCTGTCCGGTAAGTTGCGGCCGCGGGGGGAGTGAGCCTGCCCAACATTGTCTGTCCGTGCGCTAACGCACATTGTGGCGGCTAAATAAGCGTTGCCTACGTGGCAAGGAGGACAGGCCAAAGCGGCGCCGGACCGCCGCACTCCAAAGAGCTACGTGTAGCGAAAGGGGTTACTGCTTGCGCCCCTGACTTTCAGAAATCTTCAACCGCAAAACAACACGCGCGGTCGTCGCTGGGCCAACTGTCGAGATGACTAGCTTCTTACCACGCTCCTGGCGCTCTCCTTTATCAACCGCACCAGGCGGCCCCGCTGCCGTTACTACGTTGGCTTCAATAGACGTCCGCACTTGTGCAGGTTCCACAATCTCGACCGAAAGCTTCACACCAGGCGCCAGGACCGCAAAACGATTCGCAGCCTCCTTTTGCAATTGATTATCAGCATGCAACAGCGAGGAGAAGACAGACGGCTTATCCGTTTGAATGTCATCTGTTATGGAGAATCCTTGCGCGGAAGTGTATTCGAATATGCGCACAAACTTCTTCACTCGAACCCTCAGGTCGTATGCTGACGAAGCGTCTCCGCGCAACATGACTCGATCGCTCTTCGATTGAACCTCAGTGATGCGAATCCGGTTCAGCCGTTCGTAGGGCACGTCGTCAAAAGCGTCATGGCCGTTACCTTCTTTCGCCTGGCCCTTGCCATCTATCAACAACGTATTGTGATGCTCGGTGAGTGGAATGCCCGCGTAGCCGGTATCGCCTGTCAGGTATTGGCGATGAGCGAAAATGATGAAGCTGTTCGCGTCAGGGTGAGCATGACCCGAAGAGAGATGCCAATCATGAAACTGCTGTAGCAGAGCTGCGGCGTGGTGTCCTTCGGGTGGACCGCATTTGAACGCGAACGCAGTGGCGTCCTTGGTCCAATTGCTGCGCCAGTAAAATACTTCGTGGTCGGGAAAGTAATGCCAGCTTTGTTGAGCTGCAATGGGAACCACCTTCACTTCCGGGTCGTACCAGACCAGGGACCAGAAATCTTCTGCGTTTACCTGGCCCATCGCCCTCAACCAGTCAGCGACACCTTCCGCATCGCCGTTCTGAAAACGCTGCGCCATCCGGTAAAGCAGATTGTAGTTGGTATGAAATCGACCGCCAGGATGAGTCCGCTTGTACTCCTCGCCGTGGCCCGCGCGTGTCAATGGCCCTTCGAAGATATCCCCGAAATCGAAAACGTACTGGCCCGCCGGCAACATCGAGTGCGCGACGTAGTTGTGCATCAACCGGAAACCAGGGTGATCGTAAAGGTCTTCGCCGGTCGAGTGAGCCTGCGCGTCCAGATAATGGATCAGCCAGGGGGTGGAAAAAATCCAATACTCGAATCCCTCGTAGTAATACCCATCCTGCGAATAGGTCGCGAGCACGCGGTCGTAAATAGCGCGGGCCAGCTTCGCCCAGCTCGCTGCCTCGGGTGTCTCGTCATAGAGCGCATAGGCAGTGACACCCAGGCCGGCAATGGGAATAAACACATGGTTCTGGCTGTAAGAAAACGTGCGTCCTGGTTTGGGTTGGTAGTAGTCAGCGAGCAGGCGTGCTTGCTTGATCAGTTTGTCGCGATAGCGCTGGCGCTCAGCCGGGTTGAGGTCGTGATAGAGAAGGTCATAGCCCCAGCCCAGGCCGTAAAGCAAATGACCCGCGGCGAGATCGACGTTCGGCTTGTTGTTCGAATAGCCCCAGACATCGTAGCTGACAGCAGCATCCATATACTTCTTTGCCGCCTCGAGATACCTTTTCTGGCCTTCGATCTTGTAGACAAAGGCCGCCTCAGCAATCGCGATACCGACGTCATTCTGCGCGCGTCTGGTTTGCGCGGGCGCGGGCGGAGGATCTCCTTCCAATGCCCGCACGTTCTGCAAGACAGGTTGCCAAAGCGCCTGATGTGTAGACCGAGCTCGAAGGCGAAGGGTTGCAAGCTCTTCTTCTGTTACATAGACGCGCGGGTGTTTCCCGACCAGCTCCGGCCGCAGGCGAGCATTGACGCTCTGCATCAAGCTGGTCAGTGGATGCGTGCCTTTGGTCTCGGCTCTCTTCGCGTTGTCGTTGGGGCCAAGTTTCTCGCGAGAGTCCTGAGAGTGAACCATTTGCCATGACGATGAGCCCAGGAAGACGAGGACCAGAACGAATACGAAACAGCGAGGCGAAGCTTTTGCGCCAAGCCTACACAGCAGAAATAAGGGAACTTCGTCTGATCGCATTAGTTTAACTCTCGTTGATGCCACCGGCTTGGAGATTGTGTGAGAACTCCGAAATACCACCAACGGAAGTTGGTGGATGGTTCAGATCCGACCTACAGAGACGGCCTTATGAATTTACGAATCCCACCAACGGAAGTTGGTGGATGTTTCAGATCCAACCTGTTCGTCCGCATAAGAAGGACCATGGAACTGAACTCGCCTTTGACAGCAATTGTCCGCTTGTACGGAGGCTGAACCATCCACCAACTGCCGTTGGTGGGATTTCTGAGTTTCACATGGTCTCTTGTCCGGTGGAGACTCACGTTGGTAGCTAACAAAGGATTCAGACCAGAACTCTCTGGAAGCCAGCGGCTTGTCCGGTGGAGGTTCACGTTGATTGGCTGAGTACTCATAACATCATCATTCCGCCATTGATCTCAATCGTCTCTCCCGCAAGAAAGCTCGCTGCATCGGACGCAAGAAAAACTATAACTCTGGCGACTTCCGCGGGAGTTCCGATGCGTCCCAGGGGAATCATGTTGACGTAAGCCTTCATCATTTCCGGTGTAGAGAACTGCTCGTGAAAGGGGGTACTGATAACTCCAGGAGAGACGCTGTTGACGCGCACTCCGTAAATTGCCATCTCCTTGGCCAATCCTTTTGTAAATGCAATGAGACCGCCCTTCGCTGTTGAGTAGTGAATGGATCCCAGGGCGCCGCCGTTCCGACCGGCAATGGATGACACATTAATTATCGCGCCGCTTTTACGGTTCATCATTGGTCCGGCGACAGCTCTGCTACAGAGAAAGGCACTCTTGAGATTGAGATTGATAACTTCATCCCAATTGTCTTCGCTCATTTCGAGAATACGCTGTCGTTTAATCAACGAGCCCGCGTTGTTCACCAGGATGTCGATTGGCCCAAACTCATCAACCGTCCGCTTCACCAGGGCACCGACGTCTTCGCTTTTAGTAACGTCAGCCTGCACCGTAATCGCCTTGCCGCCACTTCCGTTGACGAGGTTTCGAGCTGCTTCCGCTCCGGCTTCGTTACGGAGAAAGTTTATACAGACCGTAGCGCCGCAAGCGCCAAGCGCTTCCGCCGTTGCCTGTCCTATACCGCTTGAGGCACCTGTTACGAGAGCAACCTTCCCGCTCAAATCCATGTGTTTCTCCATTTCTGGTCTCCTTCTAAAAAAATCCTATTTCTCTGTCCTGTTTTCAGTGTTTCTCCAGCCTACTCTGTGCGTTAAACAGCGCTGTGGTAACTGACTCTTCGTTCCGTGTTCACTTTCGTTAGCTATACGTTTAATAGGCCCACACAGCGCGAACAGAATCAATGTGCCGAGTGGGCCGAACAAACCGGCAGCTACCAGAATCGGCACATATGAGAAATGTTGTACGATCCAGCCAGTTGTTAGTGTGAACAGCATTGCGCCCAGCCCGGCGCCCGTTCCCCCTAAGCCCGCGACGGAACCGACTGACTTGTCTCGAAAGAAATCGCTTGGCAGCGTCTGCACATTATTTATCCAAACTTGAAAACCAAACAGGACCAGACCGATGAGTGCCAACGCGGTCAGTGGGCTTTGCGCGAACGCTGCGAAAGCACCAGCGGGCATCAGCAGCGCCGCGAAGGCAATCACACTCTTGCGCGCGAGGTTCACGGACCAACCGTGCCCTATCAAGAACCCTGACAGCCAACCACCAAACAGACTTCCTGCGTCCGCAGCAACATAAGGTACCCAGGCGAACAAAGCGATCTGTCTTAAGTCGAAGCCCCGAACATCCGACAGGTAAAGTGGCAACCAGGTGATGTACAACCACCAGATCGGATCGGTAAAAAACCGTCCCACCACGATTCCCCAAACCTGACGATAGCGAAGCAAGTCGCGCCATCTTGGGGCGGATGGGATAGTAATGATCTCGGGAGAAGGGGCGTGGGAAACTCCGCTCACGGGATTTTCGTGTGTTTGCTCGTGAATTAGTTGGTACTCCTCGTTGGTGAGCCACGGATGTTGCTTCGGACTTTGGTAGAACAGCAACCATAGGCCGAGCCACAGGAACCCTAGCGCGCCGGTGACGATAAAGGTAATCTGCCAACCGAAACTCAACTGCAACCAAACGATCAGAGGTGGCGCAAGGACCGACCCAATGGCTGCTCCACTGTTGAAGATTGCCATCCCAAGTGCTCGTTGGCTCGCGGGAAACCATTCCGCCACAGTCTTTGCAGCGCCCGGCCAGTTTCCTGCTTCTCCAAGCCCAAGCACAAAACGACACGCGCTCAATCCAGCGACGCCGCGGACAAACGAGTGAGCCATCGCTGCAATTGACCAGACGGTGATGGAAACCGTGAAGCCTCGGCGCGTACCAATGCGATCGTAAAGTTTGCCTGACAGTCCCTGACTGATCGTGTAGGCCAAGAGGAACCAGGTCGCGATGCCGCCATACTGAAACCGATCGAGACTCAGGTCTTTTGTTATTACGGGAGCAAGCACGGATATGGTGAGACGATCGACATAGTTGATTAGCGTAGCCAGAAAAATCAATCCCACAATCCACCAGCGCAGACCTCGCAACTTGAAGCTGCCCGCGCTCGCGATGGATTTAGTTGTTTGTACTTCCAGTGACATGTCTCTAATTTGGAGTGCGGCGGTCCGGCGCCGCTTTGGCCTGACGTTGCAAAGAAGCTAGACCACAGCCGTATTTCAATGACTCACGGAGAGGCCAAAGCGCTGCCGGGCCTAGCCGGGCCAGCGCACTCCAAAGTGGCGACTCTTTGAAGCTGCCCGCGCTCGCGATGGATTTAGTTGTTTGTACTTCCAGTGACATGTCTCTAATTTGGAGTGCGGCGGCCCGGCGCCGCTTTGGCCTGACGTTGCAAAGAAGACTAGACCAAGGCCGTATTTCAATGACTCACGGAGAGGCCAAAGAGCTGCCGGGCCAGCGCACTCCAAAGTGGCGACTCTTTGAAGCTGCCCGCGCTCGCGATGGATTTAGTTGTTTGTACTTCCAGCGACATGTCTCTAATTTGGAGTGCGGCGGTCCGGCGCCGCTTTGGCCTGACGTTGCAAAGAAGCTAGACCACAGCCGTATTTCAATGACTCACGGAGGGGCCAAAGCGCTGCCGGGCCAGCGCACTCCAAAGCGGAGGGTCAGAATAGGAACTTGACTCCCAGCTGGATCACACGCGGCTCGTCAGTCTCTGTCAGCGCGCCAAAATTTGAGGCGCTGAAGTTGGTTATGAGCGTGCGATAGTTTGGATGATTGAAAAGGTTGAAAACTTCGCCGCGAAGCTGCAGCCTCGCGCGTTCCGTGAACCGAATGCTCTTCATCAGCGACAGATTGAAGGTCTGCTGACCAGGCATTTGAAACAAGTTGCGAGGAGTCGAGCCGATCAAGCCGACGCGACCGGTAAAGGCATCGCGATTGATCCAACCGCCGCTTACGTAATTTCCATTGGCGTCGAAAACAGGCGTGGATGTCTGCCCGCCCGGAACTGCTCGCCAGTCACCAATGAGATCGAGGTTGGCGCCATATCCGTTACTGGGTGACGTCGAAGCGCGGCTGCCACCGCTGAGGTTCACAAACGCGCCGCTCTGCAAGGTAGTAATGCCGGAGACCTGCCAACCGCCCAGGACATTACCCTTGAAACCATGCTGCCGGTTGAAGAACGGCAATTCATAGACATAGCTAATCGCCAGCACGTGGCGCCGATCGAAGTTGGCATTGCTCTTGTCGAGACTTGCGTCAAACGGCACGCGTAGATCCGACGTTTCCACGTCGAAGTTTGCCAGCGCGTGACTCCACGTGTACGCGAGACTCATCGTGAACCCGTTGGACACACGCTTCTGCACGCTCAATTGCATTGAGTTGTAGCTGGATGAGCCCGTGTTCTCCTGCATTCTGATGGTGCTGTAACCGAGGTACGGGCGCACGGTGTCAGTCGTTGCATTAATAAACTGACCGGATGCATTCCGAGCCAGCGCCACGTCCGGCAAAACATAATTGATGTCGCGGCGGTGTGTGAGATGGCGCGCCTGATTACCAACGTAACTAAGATCTAGAACGAAGTTTCCGGGCAGCTGGCGCTGCACTCCAATGCTGTAAGCGTAAACCGCGCCTGGCGGCATATCGAAATCAAAAACAGTCAGGGCCTGGACCAACGGACGTCCGGTCCCGGTGACTCCAAGGCTATCGAGCGGGTTGTTGAATCCAGCGAGACCCGACAGGTTAGGGCTAGTGGTGAATTGCCTGCCGTTCGTAATGGTCGCAACGGTGGCAAATGGCGCGTTCACGCCGGCATCGCGCAAAGGATTCAGCAGGGTGCGATCGAAATAGATGCCGCCGCCGCCACGAATGACCGTCAGGCCCGTGCCGAAGGGGTCCCAGGAGAAACCAACGCGTGGTGCGAACCGCATGCCGCCACTATCGCCGAGGCCGCTCGGTCGATCCGTTCTTAACCGTTCGAGATTTGCGTCGTTGATTATGGCGTTATGCGGCAACACAAGGCCGTTGTAGGGATCGAAAAATCCCTGCGACCGCGTCTTCTGGCCGGTGGGATCGGCAGTCAGATTGATCACGCCTCCTGAAATATTGCTTCCGATCGGGGCCTTGTTCGGATCGAAGCGGCTCGAGTCAAATCCCACAATGTTCCCGAGGTCTGTGTTGGGCCAGGGGAGATATTGCATACGGAGGCCCAGTGTGAGACTAAGCTTGTTGTTCACTCGCCACTGATCGTTCGCATAGAGTTCGAACTGGTTGTATGTAGTCGGCGCGTTGGTTGTGTTAGAAGTTTCGGTATAACGCGTGTACGCGCCAAGTAGCATATTCGCCAAAGCATTGCCACTGTCCTGCGGCCTGAAGGAAGTGCCTGCCGTTGAGCCAGTACTGAAGGTAATTAGGCCGCCGTCCCGTACCCTGGTGTTTTCTGCTTTGTAGCTGTTGATGAATAAGCCGCCAAACCGGAAGGTGTGGTTATCCTTCACCCACGTAAAGTTGTCACGCAACTCCCAGCTTCGGGCATCGATCACATAAGGGAGTCCGTTGCCGCTAAGCGTGGAGTATCCCTGCACGGAAAACTCGGGAATTTTATTCAGCCGGTTCTCCGGGAATATCTCGGTGAAATTGATGCCATAGGTTGAGCGTGCTATCTGGGCGTTGTCCTGGTAGTTAATTGATTGATCGTTTCGTTGCCAGGCGACAATCGCCTCGTTGACTGTCGTTGGCGACAGGACATGCGTATAGCTAGTCATGAATGTCTTGCCGTTGCGAATATGGTTGTCGGGTGCGATTGGCAGATTCTGGTTGTCAAAACTCGAACCCAGCGGATTGTCTGAATCGAATTTATCGTGCAGCCACCGCCCGAAAATCGTGACATTGTTATTGATTTGATAATCCATTCGCAGCACTTCCTGACGCACGTCGCGAGCGGTAATCGGCGCAGTGATCAAAACATCAGGGCCGGCATTGGCGTGCGGAAAGAGTTTCATTAAGGCAACACCATTCGGTGAGCGCTTAACAGCAGGAATGATGTTGCCAGGGAAAGCAACGCCCGTCGTGGAACCTGACTTGTCACAGAGAATGAATTTGCCGGCTGGAATCGTAAAGCCGGCGGGAGCACAGGAAGTGTTCCCGGCAGGCAAGCCAGCGGGTAAGAAAGCGCTGAAGTCGCCGTTGCGCATGGCCTCTGTGGGAACCAACTCGTTAATCGTTCGCCCCGTTCGCGGTCGTTTGAATTCCATCCCACCGAAAAAGAAGAGCTTGTTCTTGTATGCCGGTCCACCCAGGAACGCGCCGAAGTTGTTGAAGCGGAGATAAGACTTTTCAGGCGCACGCGAAGTGACCTGTTTGCTCTCCCACGGAAAGGCGTTCAGCGCATCGTGGCGAATGAATTCGAATACCGAACCGTGAAACTGGGAAGTGCCCCGTTTAGTTACGACGTTGATGGAGGGCCCAGCTTGCGAGCCGAACTCCGCGCTGTAGGGACTGGAGACGAGTTTGAACTCCTGGATTGCATCGACGCTGATATTGTTGACCTGTGTACCGACGGAACCATGATCGACATTGCTGATGCCATCCAAAGTAGGCGCCGTGCGACGACGCAAACCATTGATAGCAGTGTCGTCGATACGCACGCTCGTGCCTTGCTGTGAGTCGTTGACGAGCGAACTCGTCCCGGGCGCAAGGTTTACCAGTTGGGCCCAGTTGCGACCATTCAGCGCAAGCTCCGTCACTTGCGTACCAGAAATCAGCGTCTCGACATTGGCATTCTCTCTATTTATTGTCTGGTATTCGGTGTCGCTCACGTTGACCTGCTGCGTGATCTCCTTAACGGTCAGCTGAATTGTCATGGACATCGTGTTGCCGACATCGACCTTGACCTTCTCGCGAACAAATTGGGCAAACCCTTCGGCCGCGACGGTGACGCGGTATTCACCCACGGGAAGATTCGTCACGATGAAGCGTCCGTCGGCACCGCTTGTCGCGGTTCTTTTAATTCCCAATTGCGCACTCTCAACCGTCACGTTGGCACTCGGAACGACAGATTCGTTTACGTCTGTGACCAAACCCGAGATCGTCGAGTTGATCTGCTGCGCGTTTGTCGAAGACGAAAGGAGCAGACTCATGACTGGAACCAGAAGCAGGCAGACACTAAAACGTTTCGCTGCCCTTCGTCGGAACGCGCGATTCCCCGACATCAAGACTCCAAGACTCCAGACTCCAAGACTCCAGACTCCAAGATTCCCTACTCCGCTCAGTTTTGCTTGATGTACCATGACAGTATCTCCTTCGTAATTGGGTGGAAAGGCCTTCGTGTTAGCGATAACACACAATAAGGAAGCGTCGTCTCACAAATCCCAAATACCGAGGGGCGACGAGCTGCCTCGCCGTTCGGGACGATTCTGATCTAGGACTGCTGGGAAATGGGGGTCGTTGATTCGCGAACGACCAACTGGCAACTGAAAATGCGCTCCTCGCGCTGCGGATTTTGATCCGCTGCAATGCGCCGGAGTAGAAACTCAGCGGCAACGCGACCTTGCTCGCGAGTGGGCTGACGAACAGTTGTCAGTGGCGGCGACGTGTGGGCGGCCAGGGGAATGTCGTCGTAGCCAACAACTGCAATGTCGTGGGGCACACTCAAGCCGGCTTGCTTGATCGCATTGAGCGCACCAACAGCAGTGAAGTCGTTGCGTGCAAAGACAGCAGTTGGTCGCTCCTTCAACGCGAGCAGCCTGGTCATGCCCTCGTAACCAATCTCTTCAGTGGAATAGCCAGGCATCTGATCGCTGTTGCCGTTGCTGCTCCTACCGACGATCAGCTCTTCTGCTACCGGAAGTCCGTGTTCCTCGAGTGCCTCGAGATAACCCTGAAATCTCCGCAGAGCCACGTTCTTTGTTAGGGAAACCCCAATAAAACCAATGCGCTGACGCCCTGTTTCAATCAGATGTTTGGTGGCTTCATAGCCGCCCTTAAGGTTGTCAGTCATGACCAGGTCTGCCTCGGGATGACGAAAGTCACGGCCAATAAGAGAAACGGGAACGCCGGAATCAATCAACCTTTCCAGGCGCTCATTGCCAAGGCGCGAGGCACGAGTTGCAACGATGATACCGTCTACACGATGGTCGGCAAGGGAATCGACGGCTTGGGCGTCTTCCTTCGCGCTATGATCGCTGATGCAGATGAAAAGCGTGTAACCGCGTTCTTCCAGAACCTCGCGCACCCCGCGGGCGAGCTCTGCCGCAAAAGGATTTGCAATGTCTCCTAACACCAGCCCGATGGTTTCAGTGCATTGCCGCTTCAGCCCGCGGGCCAGGCCATTACGCCGGTAGTTCATCTCACCAGCGACGCGAAGCACTCGTTCCCTTGTGGCAGTGTGCACATAGCCATTGCGGTTCAAGACACGCGAAACGGTCATCGAAGTTACTCCCGCAGTCGCAGCAATATCTGCCAAGGTAACCGGTTTGTTCGAAACGCGTTTCATAGCGGGGAACCTCAGGGATGTTAGCGATAACATGTGCCTTATACCATTGCTTTGCGCTGTATGCAACAGTTTTCTTTTGTGGTGCCATTTAATTAGAAGACAAATTATATCACCGCTATAGCAGCCGCTGGACCGCTGCTTCGAGAGGAGTCCATACTGAGGACAGCTCAGCCGTCATCATCGTCGTCGTTGGGAATGGGCGTAATTGTGCCGAATAAGCCGTGCCTCTCGTCATCAATGCCGGCGGTGAAGAACAGAGTAGTGGCGAGTCCCGCGCCGGCGCCATTCCCAAAGCGCAGCGCCCACAGGCCGTCGATATTTATCGGCTGGCCGTGAGTGCCGCGCAGCAGTCCATGAAAGTTGCCGTGGTCCAGATCGTATGTGGCAATCTCGCCGCTGCCGAACTGGCCTACCAGCAGCCTGCCGCTGTCCTTGCCAAAGCCAGCAGGCGCCAAAGCAAGTCCCCAGGGTGCATTCAGCCAGCGCCCCGATTTCAGGTGCAGCTCTAAGTCCCCATTGGTCTTGTATACATCGACAAAACCAAGGCCGGGGCCGGCGACTTCATCTTCCTTGTCCTCATCCTGCTTTGCGTAGGCGACGAAAATCTTTCCGCCGATGTTTTCCACATTGAAAGGAGCAAAGTCGCTCGGGATTTGCGAGTCCGTGAAAGCTCCGGACGGCAGCGTAACCGGCACATAATCCTTATCAAAAACGTCAACGCTGCCGTTAAAAAAATTGGCGACATAGAGAAAGTTCGCGCCGTTGCTCTGCCCAATGGTCGCACCTTTGTAAACTGCTTTGGTCGGACTGGTGAATTTGAGAACGGCGTTCGTCCCGCCGGACCAGCCGGAGATGGTTCCGTCTTCAGTCACAAAGATGAAACGCGCCGCTCCGAAATCCGAACTTCCGTTGAAGACTATTCCGGTCGGAGTCGACGGCGGAACGCCGCCGAGAGGTGGTGGCACCGTGACGACTAGGGAAAGCTTCTGGCCCGCGCCGTTGTATAGCGTTGAAACGCCAGTCCCATTGTCCGCTACCCACCAGGGACTTGTCGCACTGGCCGTGAGACCCCACGGGTTGACGAGATTCGTATCCTTCACCGGCGCGAGCCCGGGTATGTCGGAGACAAGATTGGTTTGTTGGTAATGCTGCGCGAAGACGCTCGCGAAACAACCGACAGTTAAAACGACGGTGACCGCGAATGTGGTGAGAGTGAACGTTCCCGGCGAAGCAACGGATTTGCCCAGGGCGATTGTCCGTTGATGTAATGCGCGGAACAAGACTGCGTGTGTCGACATACATGCTCCCCTTTCGAATGGATGGACAGGTTAAGAACACGTGGGGAGACCACAAAAAGGGGGTATGGGAAATTAACTTAAGCGGGGGAAGATAAGAGGACCAACATCGGGACAATGTTTCTATCGCAAGACTTTTGAGGAGTCAAGCGTCCTGAATGTTAGGGTGAGTTCTCTTTCATTTTTTCACCTCCAGTGGAAATAATAATGGAGTTGTCACTTTATTACTTATGCTTTTCCACTGGCGTGGCATTTTGGGAATTTGAGAAGATACCGCTGCGGCACAATGTCCTAATTTGAAGAATTGCGGATTGCGGGATTTCGGATTTCGGATATTAGAAAGGAGAAATGCTAACTGCGGTTCGGGAGTGTGTCTACGAAAAATTGGAAGGCTCTTCACACACGGCTGAGGAGGCGAGCACAAACTCGCCTCCCGCTCGTGACCTAATTACTAATAAGGAATCAAGTCGCTGCGCTAATTTTCGTCGTCGTCACCTCGGCCATGGACGCTGACCTGTCCGCGGATTTCGCCGGCGGAGAACAGCGTCGTATGAATATTTGCGTATCCTAACTTGACGCGGAGAATCTTTAGAAAGCCAGCGAAGTCGCCCGCCGTGACATTCTGCGACGGCACGGCCAAGATGTCGGCCGCGGTCCAGGTGCCGCTGACCGAGCCGCCATGCTCGGGTCCGTCCGGGCACGCTGGTCTACCTCCCCCACCGCAGAAGAACACGACCACTGACCCAACGTTTTGAGGCTGCCCAAAGTGGATGTGCGCCGCCTGCGCTGGGCCGGTCAACCCGGCCCACGTTATCGTCCACGAGATGCTGGTACCGTCCTCGCTCAGCGTGCCGTTAAATTTACCGTTGGCGGTGACCAACTTCGGCGGCACTTCACCGAAACCCGTCAAGCGCGCGCGGAATGTCTCATCGTCATGATTCGCGCGCACTGTGAAGGCAATAGGCGCGGCCAACATCCCTACAAACATCGCGACCAGGATAAACTTGTACCTCAGTTTCATGTTCATGTTTCTTACCTCATTTAGTCGGTTATGGAGATGAGAACGAAAACGCTGTTTTCACCTCGTTACTCTAAAGGTCGCTTTCACGACACCAAATAGACTCGGTTTGCCACACTTGGAACACCCGCCTTGTCGAGAACGAAAAGTAAGTAAATCCCAGGGACCGCCTGCGCGGGCAATTTCGGCGCCCTTATCCGAATTTCTCCTTTGTGAGCGGCCCCCTTCTGGTGAAACGAGAGCTTCACATAGCGATCACCAGTTGTCAGGCTGTGGGTATTGTGATCGCTCCTAAGCATCACCACCGAAGCAATCTGATCGGGACTACCTGCCACAGTAATGTCGAAATGCCCCCCATAAGAGATCTCTTCAGGCGCATTCGCAATGATCGGTCTGGTCGCTGGACTGCTGTCCTGCTTGAATAGATAAGGCGGGAAGAACAGTTGTCCGACCGGAACGCCTTGATCGGAATCGCCGCGGGGCAGTAGTCCGGCATATGAGGTCATCAGCGGAAACGACGGATCGTCGGGTCGGACGAGGGCTTCGCGATTTTCCCCCGCAAAGAACACCGAGCCGTCGGGAAGCAGCGTCGCCGTCCCATGGAGGCCTCGCGAAACTGTCGTTCGGGCCAGCCTGGTGACCGAGCCGGTTACTGGATCGAACATCTGGAAGTGAAGACCTTCTTTTTCCTCGTAGGTGCACGGTCGTCCGTCCACGGTGCAATTCGGCGAACGGTTCACTCCCTGACCGATGAGCACCTTTCCGTCGGGTAACAGCACGGCCTTAGTTGTGGCGAGCGGCTGTAGGATGCTGCCCACGATCGTCCACCGCGGGTTCGGGTCGGTAAAATCAATCTCCTCGACCGTTCCAGTCTGATCGCCGCTGGCGTCCTGCCCAGAGATCATGAACCACTTGTGGGACACTGTGTGTCCGTCGCCGTCAATCTCAATTTGGCTCGCCGTCGGGCAGCAGTAGGGTCTGACCTCAGAGGCGGTGTCCACCAGAGTCCAGTGGTTCTTCGCAGGGATGTTCCGGTTAGGATCCTTAAGCGCTCCTAGTACGTCCAGGCAGAAGGTTGTCCCCTTGGTAAAGGTAGGCGTTCCTCCCCCGATGCCGAACTTGGCTCCCCCTGGGATCGCCTCAGAGCCGTAATCCTTCTCACCGTCAAACGTACAGACCTTCCAGTCATCTCTTCTTGGCCCCGTTTGGACAACCTCAAGCTGCGGATAGAGCGGGAAGGCCATCCGGGCGTTCTCAAGCGCGATGTTTCGATCCGTCTTCGGGTCATATACCTCCGGCACAACCTGATTCACGCGGCTCGCTGTAAACGCGGTATCTGATTGCGAAATGTTCTGACGCCCTTTAGTAACCCGATTGGGATCGGGCGGTACCGAGTTGTCCTGGTCGAAGCCCCCTGCGACGAGCACCATGCCATTCGGCAGCGCGATTGCCGACGGATACCAGCGGCCATATTTCTGGTCGGATGGTTCCGAAGGTTGGGTGCTTTGCTGATTTCTCGGGTCGCAGTTGGGATAGAACTGGGCGTTCGGGTTTTGCGCGAATAATTGCAGGCCAAACGGGTCCGCAGCCCAATTCGCTCTGGTGCACGGTTGGCGCCGCGGTACCCAGTTTTCCGTCTCGGGGTCGAAGATGTTGACTTTATACAACCCGTTATCGCTCTGCATGTCGTGGCCGCCGAAGACGTAGACGCGTCCATCGGCCAACGTTACGCGCGCGTTGCAGTACGTGTTGTAGAACATGCCCTTCAAATAACCGTTTTCTGCGAACGCTGACCGGTTCATAGCGAAGTCGGCTTCGTCCAGCAGGGCGGTGTGGAACTTGCCGGTATTCTTGAACGCGTCGGGATTCGCGATGTCGAACAAAAGTTGCCTTTCCATTGTGCGATTCGCAACGATGCGCGTCGGCACGCTCTGGCTCAGACCCTGCCGCATCAGATAGCCGCCGTAGGTTAGTCTCTGGAACGAGTCGTCCGCTGAGCGATTAGTCCCAAGACCCAGAAACGGGTCAAAGCCGTGAAGGACGTCACGCAGCGAACTATTGAACTGATTTCCGGCAGTGGTGAACGCACCCCGTTGTATAGCGAGGTCAATCAACGCCGGATCAGCAACGTCGTTTGGTGTGTACTCCGGAAACCTGGCGTGGAACAGTATCTTGGGCGTAGGCGAATTCCTCTTCCACACCAGTCCCATATGAACCGCTTCAGTACTCTGCATCGGAATCAGCGGCGATACCTCCCCACACGTTGAATGAGGGCAGTTGGCGTTGGGATCGGGGAACGCGAACTGGGCAGTTACGTGATCACCCGTGCTAGAAAGGGTGAGAGCCAAGAGGCAGGCAAGCAGAGCAGCTGCTGCGAGGTAACGGCGTTTACCATAAGACATACTACTCGCCAAAACTATCCAGCTGTCTATTGTCCGACGTGCGATTGAGTGAAGTAAGTTGCTGTTCATGATGCTGCCCTCCTTAGTTCGAGTCTTCTGTTCCGTCGGGGTTCATTTCTAGATTTGCGGTGATTTGAAGTTCACAGTGGATCCGTTCAATGCGAGGACGCCCGGGTAGTACTCTCGGGCTCCATAACGCAACCAACCTATCCGCGGGTTGCTAGGTAACGTCGTGCGGTTACAAAAGTGTATGCAACCGTCCGCCCAGTACAGCGTGCCGTCTCAACACTCACTCTCTATAAGGGAATTGCCACTCTATTACTTATGCTTTTGCAGGGGCGTGGCATTTTCTGAATTTGAGGAGATTCCCGTGAGAGCAACCCGAAAGGCCCGGCTAGTCTGTTTGCGGAATCAAATCCTCGAGTGCAGACACGAAGCCAAACCGAAGCACCTCATTCTCTTTGGAATATGCGATTACGAAGTGAGAGGAAATTGAGGTTTCAGAACTGCAGTTTCAAGACGAGTTGAATGGTGCGTGGCCCACCCACTTGATAAATCGGGTTCAAACCTGCGCTCCCGGCGCTTGCCAGACTTCTCCCGAGCATGGAAGTCGAGCGACCGAAAAGGCTACTACCAAGGTCTCCCACCGGATCGCCGAAATTTGGATGGTTAAAGACATTGAAGACATCAGCCCTCATTTGCAAATTGATCTGATCTGTCAGAGCAAATCGGCGGTTGAGCGCAAGATCTATCTGCGAGACAGGGAACCCTCGCAACGCGTTGCGTCCGAGTGTGCCCTGCCGAGAAGCCTGTGGAGTAACAAAGGCGGCGCCATTAATTCTCCGGCCACCGGGCGCCGACTGATCTTCGAGATAGAGAGGATTTCCGGGAATCAAATCAGGCCGTAGGTTGAAGGGACCGAAGCCCAGATCACGCCTGACAGAAACATCTACCGGTGTCGCTGTTCGAGCTGTCGCGATGGCATTGATAGTCCAGTTGCGAAGGATGGCGCTAATCAACGTTCGTTTGGCCGGGGCAGGAATGCCATAAGTAACAGCAGCGTTGAAGGAGTGGCGCACATCAAAATCCGACGAGGCCCGATCCCTTAGGGGATCAATCTTCGCGGCAGGCGCGTTCGGCGATGAATCGTTAGAAGCGATGTCAATCGAATGCGACCACGTGTATGAAGCAAGCGCTTGCAGGTCGCGGGAAAGCCGGCGCTGAAATTGAATCTGCAATGCATGGTAGTCCGATGTAGCTTCGTTGGTTGTCACTAAGACCTGGAAGAAATTAGGATTCGGGTTAAAGAGGCTTTCCAGTCGCAGCAACCGACGCCCCACTGCGGCTACATACGCTGCAGATACGCTTTGCTGAGAGCCGAGCGATTGTTCAAGAGCGATGTTCCACTGCATAGTGAGTGGAAGTTTGAGGTTTGGGTCGGTGGCACGTATGCGACTGACTGGGGGATTGAGAGTGAATGGTAAAGGCAATAGAGAAGAAGGCTTGATGGGATATTCGGCGTTTGAGAAGACCCTCCTTCTCAGATATGGGAAAGAGACGGTGGTGTTGGCAAGTGGGCCCATTCCAAGATCGTAAAAAAGTCCAAAGCCTCCACGCAGAATGGTCTCCCTGCCCTGTTGCCCAGACAGTTGATAAGCTGCACCGAAGCGTGGAGCAAAGTTATAAAGAGTCGTTTGATAGTGCGGCGTTCCAGGCGGCGCTAAGGCTAGTGTGTCGGGTGTATCTAAGCCTTGCACTGTAAACGGGACTCGACCATCTTTTCCTGACGGCGGAGGGTTGTATTCCCAGCGCAGTCCGTAACTGAGGTTCAATCGACGCGTGGCTCTCCAGGTATCCTGCCCATAGACTGAAAAGTTGGTCAGCAAAACGCCAACTTCATCCTGCGAAAGAATAGTGACCGACGAAGCAATGCCACTGTCTATCGCATCTGCGACACTATTAAAAGCAGCGATCTCCTTAAATTCTCGTTGACCGTAAATCGGAGTAAGCCTGCGATAGTCAAAGCCGAATTT
>WNGF01004599.1_pt1 | contig 18002 bp, 12 predicted proteins | sample 5400641 | NCBI WGS metagenome assembly WNGF01 (sample SAMN13153371, study PRJNA577476) | soil metagenome | isolation source: 80 cm soil or saprolite under grassland replicate 2 | place: USA:California | collected 2016-06-15
TCGATCTCGGTCCGCGGTGCGCGCGGCAGCGGCACCGGCTCCGAGTTGGCACGCGGCGGTTCATCCGGACGAAACAGAGCGGCGCCGGCGCGGGAGTGGTCCAGACCGGGTACATAGGTGACAGCGCCGTCCGAATCGGCGTCCACCCCGAGGGCGACGTCGAGCGCGGACGCTGCGGCCGGGGCGCGCACTGCGGTGACGACATCCCGGTGCGGCGCGGCCTCGTCGGGCCGGAGCGCGGCCGAGACCATCTTCGCCTCGCGCTTCGAGAGCTGGAAGAACCGCGGCAGGACGTCGCTCCGGTTCTCGGGGGTTCCCGGTCACGGGGACGTCCCGGCCGCCGCACTCCTCGTTGCCGAATCCCGTTCGCCTCCGGGCTCCTCCCCCTCGCGCTTGCGCGCTCTTCCGACGGCCGTCGCTCCGCGAAGATGTGATGAATCAGAAGGGTCCGGGTCGTGAGGTGGTCGGCGTCGCTACCTTCCCGCGAGCGCCGCGAGCACGTGCGCGTGCACGAGGCCGTTCGACGCGACGCAGCTGCCGGAGGCGTGGGTCGGCTTCCCGTCGAGGTCGGTGAACGTCCCGCCCGCCTCCTCGACGAGGATCTGCAAGGGCGCGAGGTCCCAGATCTGCACGCCCGCCTCGACCCAGGCCTCTGCCTTCCCCTGCACGACGAGGGCGCACCCGGCGAGGTCGCCGTAGCAGCGCGCGGCCTGGGCCGAGAGGGCGAGCCCGGCGAGCCGCTCGAGCATCGGGGGGCGGAAGAGCACGTGCGGCTCGCCAAAGGAGAGCGTGGCGTCGTCCCACGCGGCGACGCCCGAGACGCGGAGCCGGACCGGCGCTCCGTCCCCCGCGCGCATCCACGCGCCGAGCCCCTTCGCCGCCCAGTAGGTCTCGCCGAGCGCGGGCAGCGCCATCGCCCCGGCGTCGATCCGGCCCTCGTGCTCGAGCGCGACGAGCGCGCCCCAGAACCCGCGCCCGCGCGTGAACCCCTTCGTGCCGTCGAGGGGGTCCACGATCCAGCGGGTGCCCGCGAGCCCCGCGTGCGCGCCGGTCTCCTCGCCGAGGAACCCGTGATCGGGGAACGCCTCCCGCACCACCGCCAGGATCGCCGCCTCCGAGTCGCGATCCGCCTGGGTCACCGGGGTGCGGTCGGGCTTCACCTCGACGCGCACCCCGCGCCGGAAGTGGGCGAGGCTCGCCGCGGAGGCGGCCTCCACGGCGCGGCGGGCGGTGTCCATCGCCTTCGCGAGATCGAGCTGGGGCATGGCGAGGAGGATAAGCGGGCGCGGGACGGGCGGCGCCGGAAAAGAAGACGAACCGGCGGCCGCGTCGCCGCGACCGCCGCGAGGCCGCGCGCCCGGCTTTCTTCGGGCTCGGACTCGGGGCTCACGCCAACCGGGGCCCTGCCGCCTACAGCCGGAGCTCCACCCCCGCCACCACCAGCGTGTTCACGTAGCTCCACTCAATGTCGTAGAGCTTCGTCGAGGGGTAATAGCCCGGCACGTAGTCCGCGTAGTTCGTGCTGCGCCTCACCCACTCCCCCTTGAGCTTCGCGGCGAGCCTCTTCGTGAACGCGTAGGAGGCGGTCGCCCCCACCGCCCCGCGGCGATCGTACAGGCGCGTCCCGTTCTCGAGCCGGCCCGGGACCGTCGGGTCCGGGGGGAGCCCCGCCGCCTTGGAGCTCGGGCCGTACTCGAGCAGCCACGCCTCCCCCTCGACGCGGGCGGAGAAGCGCTCCGTAAACGCGTACTCGACGGTGAGCCGCGGATGGTGCCCGGAGTACGAGTAGTACCCCTGGTAAAGGTCGTCCTGGATCTGGTAGCCGTACTGGAGCGAGACGTCGAGGCGGTCCGCGAGACGCTTCACGGTCACCTCGACGGACGGCTCCATCCGGTCGAGCCGTTGATAGGGCGTCGTGTAGAAGTTCGTCAATCCCGTGACGGCGTTGCGCGCCAGGTAGACCTCGTCCTGCCTGTGCACGTACTCGAACCGCGCCGCCACCGCGTACCCGTCCCCGAACGCCCGCCACGAGCTCTCCAGCCGGTGCTGCCCGTTGTCGCGAGGGGTGAGGTGCATGGGCCGGTCCAGGCGGAAGTTCGGATCGCGCACGTATCCGGTGTGGACGTACTGGTACTTCAGGCGAAGGTGATTCCGTGCGAACGGGGTCACCCCCAGGCTCGCCCCCGCGTGCCAGGCGAGGTAACTGTAACGGTTGGTCGGCGTGAGCTCGAACCCGCCGCTTGGCGAGGGATTGTTCGCCTGAGGCTGGTAGAGGTCCGGCCAGTCCGGCCGCCACGCGCCGGAGAGTCCCAGGCTGGCGCCGAGGCGCAGCGCCTTCGCGACACGGTCTTCGATCCCGACGGAGGCGCTGCCGTATGTCTCGGAGAGGCTCGCGCCGAACGTCTGGAAGTGATGGAAGCGGAGCGGGACGTCGAGCTTCCATGCGCCGGTCTTCATGGTAGGCGCGGCCGTGCCCTCGACCAGGGCCGCGCCGCCCGACGCGGTCCGGACGCCCCTCCCGTCGAAGCCGCCGGCGTACGCGCCGAGCTTCACGTGACCGAGCGTCCACGCCTGGGTGCCATCGGCGCCCTCGGCCGGTGATGCCTCGGAGCCGGCGGCCGGGGCGGCGAGCAGAGAGGCGAGCAGTGCGGTGAAGATCATCGGTCACCAGGTGCAGGCGCAGGAAGGGAGGGTCGTCTGGATGTACGTCTGTGTCGTCGCCACGTACGGGCTCCCGGCGTAGAGCGCGTTCGTGGCGGCGAGCGTCTTCAGGGCCGTGTACGCGTCGCAGGCGGAGGCGGGGGGCGAGTCGCCGGCGCGGCCGACGGTGCAGTAGGCGCCGGCCGGATCCGTCGTGGTCACGACGGGGAGGTGCACGTAGCACTTCGCGACGTAGTAGAGGGCGTTGTCGGCGTAGACGTCCGGCGGCGGCACCGCCTTCAGATCCAGTAGCGCGAGGCCGAGTTGCCCGGCGTCCGGCGCATTCGGCGCGACGACGAGCTCGAACGCGAGCGCGTAATGGCAGCGGCCGCGCCAGTAGTGGGACCCAGGAACGAAGCGGCCGCTCGCCGCGATCACCTGGTCGAACCAGCCGATGGCCGCGTTCAGGTTCGCGATGCGCTGCGCGTTCGAGACGGTGCTGTCGTACGGCCGCTCGTAGAACGTCTTCCCCAGGTAGTAGCGGGCGTTCACGGCGTACGAGCTCGTTCCGTAGTTCGTGAGCACCTTCCCGAGCTCGATCTCGGCGTCGTGGAAATCGGCGCTCGCGGCCACGTAGTCGGGCGAGCCGGGAGCGGGCCGAACGGCGTTCACGAGCTTGAACGCCTCCTCGTACCAGCACCGTCCGATGTAGTACTGCGCGTTGGCGGCGTAGGTGCCGCTTGCATTGGCGGCGAGCGCCGTCTGGAACTGCGCGCGCGCGTTCGCGTAGGTGTCGAGCGGGGTCGCGCCCTGGGCGAGGTGGAACCGCGCGCGGCCGTCGAAGTAGGCGGCCTGGTCGAGCATCCAGGAGCCGGGATAGGCCGCCTCCATCGCATCGAGCCGAGCCACGGCGTCCTGGAAGCTCGTGGAAGAGGTGCTCGCGGTGCCGGCGAGGGCCGCGAGCTCGTTCGCGCCGATCCCGATCTCGTAGCTGCACCGGCCCCCGTAGTACGCGGCGGCGTCGCAGCGGATCGAGGTGGGGCTCGGGCCGCAGAGAACCGTGTCGTTCCGGAGCTGGTCGAAGAGCCCGCGCGCCGTGGTGAACTCGGTCTGCGCCGCTTGGAAGTCGCTCTGCGCCGCCGTGGCGTTGCCCGACTTGCGGTCGGCGATCCCGGCGCTCTGGGCGGTCACGCCGGCGTCGAAGTGCGCGAGCGCCTGGGCGTAGAGCGCGTCGCCCGGCCGGTTCGGGTCGATGGGCACGAAGGCGTTGCCTGGGGGTCCGCCGCCGCTTCCCTTCGTCCCGCACGAGAGGCTCGATCCGAGCGCCACGGCGAGGATGGCGAAGGCGCTGAGACGTGTCGTCGTTGCGATCATGCTTCCTCCACTTCTTCAGGGATTCCCGGCCCGCGCGGCGACGGCGCCGCAGCGCGCGCCCAGCGCCTGCACGCGCGGATCCGACGGGGCCTCGCCCCGGAGCTTCCGCGCCGCTTCCTCGCACCCGGGGCGGTTCCCCTCGAGCGCCGCGATCTCCGCGAGGGCGGCGCGCGCGCCCACGTCGCCGGGCTCGAGATCGAGGAGCTCCTCGAACCGCTTCCGCGCCTCGCCCAGCCTGCGCTCGCGCAGCTCCAGGGCGGCGAGCTCGCGCAGCGAATCGGCGTGGCCCGGATCGACGGCGAGCGCGTTGCGGAGCGCCTCGCGGGCCTCGGCGCCGCGGCCCTTCGCCTCGAGGGCGAGCGCGAGGTCGTACCAGGCCGAGACGTGGCGGGGCGCCTCGGCGAGCAGGGCGCGGTACGTCGAGACGGCCTCGTCGAGGCGGCCCGCCTTCGCGTAGGCCAGCCCGAGCGCGAGCTCCGCCGCGTCGTACCCCGGCTTCGCCTCGAGCGCCTTCTTCAGCTCCCGGATCGCGTCGTCCAGGAGTCCGTCGGCGGAGTGCAGCTGGCCGAGCGCGAGCCAGGCGGGGGCATGACCCGGATCGATCTCCAGCGCCTTGCGGTAGGCGGCCTCGGCGGCGGCGGGGCGCCCCTCGGACTCGTGGAGCTTCCCGAGGCTGGTCCAGGCGACGTCGTAGTCGGGCCGGAGGGCGACCGCCTTCTCCAGCGCGGCCCTCGCCTTCACCGGATCCCCGGCGGCCTTCTCGAGCGCGCCGAGGGTCACGTACGCCTCCGGGTAATCGCCTCCGGCGACCGCAATGGCATCGAGGTATCCCTTCCGCGCCTCCGCGCGCCGCCCCTCCTTGTCGGCGACGAGGGCCGCAAGGAACCGGTGCTCGGGCACGCCCGAAGCGTCGGCGAGGAGGCGGTCTGCCTCGTGCCGTGCGCGCTGGAAGTCGCGCGACTGCAGCGCCAGGTGGACGAGGCGCCGCCGTGCGTAGTGGTAGCGGGGGTCGAGGCGGAGGGCCTGATCGTAGGCCTCGAGCGCGAGCGCCGCATCGCCCGCGCGCTCCCGCGCATGGCCGAGGGTGCCGTACACGCCGGGAACGTCCGGCGCGAGCTCGGCGGTGCGCTGGATGATCTGCAGCGCGCGCGCGACGTCGTCCTTCTTCTCGGTGCCGAGCCAGGCACGCGCGACGGAGAGGCGCACCTCCGCCCGCGCCGGCGCGAACTGGATCGCGCGCTCGAACGCCCGTTCCGCGTCCGGCCGCCGGCCCGCCTCGAGGTACGCGGCGCCGAGCGCCACGAGCGCCCGCGCCCGCTCCTCGTTCGAGCCCGCGCCCGTTGCCGCCTCGAGGAGCGAGATCGCCTCCTCGTTCGCGCCCTTCCTCCGGAGGAGGTTGCCGAGGGCGATGCGGGCGGCGCGGTACGTGGGGCGGAGCGCGAGAGCGCGACGCAGGTCCTTCTCCGCGCCGGCGCGGTCGCCGAGCTTCTCCCGGGCCCTGCCGAGCCGGAGCGCGGTGCGCGCGGTCGGCCGGAGCTCGTCCGCGCGCTGGAGGTGGGGGAGGCCTTTCTTCGCCTCGCCCGAGATCATCAACCAGTAACCGAGCTCGCCTTGGAGCGCGGCGGACCGCGCGTTCTTCGCGAGCGCCTCCCCGTAGAGCTGGACCGCCTCCTTGAACTGGGCGCGGCGCGCCGCGAGCCGGGCGCGCTCGTGGAGGTCGGAGAGGACCGCACCGTCGACAACCGCCTCGTCGCTTCCGGCGACGGCGTCCTCGTCCTCGTCCCCCGCCGAGCTCTCGTCGTGGATGGCGATGCGGATCGTCTCGTTGCCGCGGCGCCCCGCCCACTGCTGGAGGACGAGCGCGCCGGCAAGGAGCGCCGCGAGGCCCACGAGCAGCGGCCACAGCCGATCCACGATGAGCCGGCTCACGCGAACCCCGCGCGCGCGAGGGCGTCGCTGAGGCCGACGCCGTTCACGTTCTGGATCTCGAGCCCGGGGCGGGCGTTGAGCTCGAGCACGAGCGGCCCTCGCTTCCGGTCCACCACCACGTCGACGCCGAGGTAGCCGAGGGAGACCGCCGCGGCCGCGCGGCGAGCCACGTCCAGCACCTCCGGCCAGCTCGGCAGCTCGAGCCCGAGGAGCGCCGAGCCGGACTCGGGGTGACGCGCCACCGCCGCCCCCCGGTGCACCGCCCGGAAGGTCCTCCCGGTGGCGAGGTCGACCGCGATCCCGAGCCCTCCCTGGTGGAGGTTCGCGCGCCCACCCGACTCGGCGGTGGGGACGCGGATCATCGAGAGCACCGGGACGCCCCTCAGCGTGATCACCCGCACGTCGCAGAGCCCGTCCGCCCAGAGCTCGGCGAACAGCGGATGCGGATCGACGCGCCGCTCGATGAACGCCCGGTCCTCGAGCTGGTTCGAGTGCGCGCCGAACACGATGTCGGCGAGGTGGCGCTGGAGGCTGAGCGGGGTGAGTGGGGCCCCGCCGGCGCGCGACCACGACCCGTCCTCGCGCCAGGCGCCCACGACGAGGATGCCTCCGCCGCCCGAGCCGTTCGCCGGCTTCACGACGAAGCGCGACCGGCCGAGGAGGCCCTCCACCACCGCCGGCACCGCGTAGAGCGCGTCGCAGACCGCCAGCGTCTCGGGAACGGGGACGCTCGCGGCCGCGAAGCGCTCCTTCGCGAGGAGCTTGTCGTCGGCGAGCGGGTAGTCGCGGCGGGCGTTGTTCGGGTAGACGAGCGTCAGGTTCCTGCGGTTGATCCCCACCATCCGGCGGCGGCGGTCGAGCATCCCGCGCAGGTGGGCGCGCGCGTCGGAGAGGAGCATCACGGCATCCCCCCCGCGAACAGGAGCCCGCGGAACCGCCGGTACTCCGAGAGCCGGACGCCCACCCAGCGCCCGAGATAGATGTTCGCGCCGACGACGAGGAAGAGCACCTCCGGGAAGCCGATGAGCAAGACTTGAAGGGCGAGCGAGTTCATCACCACGTACGAGGCGAGCATCACGATGAGGGTGCCCGCGAGCTCCTTCCCCGCCGCCTTGCCGCCGTGCTCGGTGAGCGAGAGGTAGAAGCGCTCGGCGCAGATGGCGAGGACCGCGATCGGGAAGAACGTGACGCGCGTGAGGGAGAGCGCGCCGAACCGCTCGGCGACCATCGCGATGACGAGGAGCGTGAAGACCACCACGGCGAGGAGGATCGCGAGCGTGGGCGAGTGCAGGAGCTCGAGGCGCCCGAGCCCCCAGCGCGTGAGGGCGACCGCGCCGACGACCACCCCGATGGCGAAGACGGCCCACCCGGCTCCCGTGCCGCCCGCCGCGGCGGCGAGGAGCGCGGGGAGGAACGTGCCGAAGGTGGGCATGCCGATCACGTTCCGGAAGACCACCACCACGAGCGCGCCCACGGGCAGCATGAGGATGGTGCGGAGGAGCGTGAACGGAAGGTGCAGGCGGTCGAAGAGCGCCCAGACGTTGAAGAGCGTGAAGGATGCCTTCGCCTTGAGCGAGGGGACGAGCGCGGCACGGCTCTCGAAGCGGTAGTCGAAGTTGATCTCGGCGCTGTGCTTGAAGAGCGTCTCGTCGCCGTAATAGAGGGTGAGATAGTGCTGCGGCAGCTCGGCGAAGTGGTGGTTCGTCGGGCAGAACGGCACCCAGTGGCCGGCCACGTAGGCCTCGACCCACTGGTGTGACGTCTTCTTCGGCCCGCCCGTCAGGATGAGGCCGCCTACGAGCCGCGCCGGGATCCCTGTCGCCCGCGCGAGCGCCACGAACAGCCGGCTCTTCCCGTTGCAGCTCGCCTCCCCGAGCCGCAGCGCCGACAGCGCGTCGGTCGTCCCGCGAAACGCACGCGGGGTGAGCCCGGAGGTGAGGTCGTAGATGCGCCGGATCCGCTGGAGAAGGGTGCCGGCGTCCGCGCCGATCCGCCGGAGCGTCGCCTGGATCTCGGGCGCGTCCACCTGGATCTCCTTCTCGGGACGGAGATAGACGGCGGTGGACGCGGCGTAGGACGAAAGCACGGCCAGGTCGGACGGGATCTCGTACTCCATCCGGTGCGACAGGACCTTGAACGTGTGGCGGATCTGGGCGCGGTCCGGCACCTCCGCCCCGGCCCACGTCGCCACGCGGTTCGCGCCCTGGATCTGCTGCGTGAGGTGGAGGCCCGACGAGGAGTCCCGCTCCTCGGAGATGGTCTGGTGCGCGTCGTTCGCGGGCAGGAAGGACCTGATCCGCACGTCCCCGCCGTGACCGTCGAACTGCAGCGCGTAGGTCACCTCGTACTGGGTGACGGGAAGCACGTCGGCGAGCGAGTAGCCCAGCGCGCGAACCTTGTACGCCATGAGCCCGAGCGGCAGCGCGACGAGCGCGGCGATCGTCAGCGAGACCTTTCGGGAGTGGGAGAGGCTCGGGGGCATCGTCGTGGCCTGGCATCCCGGGTGCGGGCAGGATGGATAAGCGGGAGCCGTCGATCAGAGACCCGGCGACCCGCCCAGCGGCCACACCCGGCGCTCCGGATCGGGCCGGTCGTCCGGGGTGTGGGGATTTCCAGGGCTGGCTCGTAGTATCCTCGCGGCCCGTGACGCTGCCGAGGCACTCGAGCGACCCCGCCGCCGCAGGGGATCCCGAGGACGCGCGGCTCGTCGCGGCCGCGCTCGCCGGAGACCGCGCCGCATTTCGGGCCCTCCACGGCCGCCACCGTCCCGCCGTCGATCGCGTGGCGCGCGCGTTCGCGACGCTCGACCGGGACGACGCCGAGGACGTGGTCCAGGATGCCTTCGTGCGCGCGTTCGCAAACCTCGCGAAGCTCTCCCAGCCGGGCCGCTTCGGCCCGTGGTTGCTCACGATCGCCCGGAACCGCGCCCTGTCCCGGATCGCGCGGCGGCGCGCCAGTGAACGGCTCTCCGACGACCTCTCGCGCGAGGCGGAGACGCTGGCGCCGGCGGGGGTGACCGTTCCCGAGGGCGGGGCCGATGCGGCGGTGGAGATCGTCCGCCGGATCGTGGCATCGCTCCCTGATGGGCCGGAGAAGGAGACGGTCCAGCTCTTCTACGTCGAGGGGAAGCTGTCCGCGCGAGAGATCGCCGAGCGGCTCGGCGTCGGGAAGAGCGCCATCACGATGCGCCTCGAGCGGTTTCGGGCGAAGGTCAAGAGAACGCTCCTCGCCGAAGTGGCCAGGCTGCGGGGCCGGGGGTCATGAAAGCGTGACGCACCTCACGGACGCCACTTATCGGAGGCTGCTCGAGGGCTCCTTGCCCCCCGACGAGGGGGCCCGGCTCGCACGGCACCTCGACGAGGACTGCGCCGAGTGCGAGGCGTTCCTCGCCTCGCGCGAGGCGGTGGACTGGCTCGATGGCCAGGTGGATCGGGCCCTCGCCGCCCTCGCGCCGGCCGGCGCGAGCGGCGGCAACGATCTCGAGCTGGCGCGCATCGAGCGGCGCCTCCGCGAGATGGAGCACCCACCGCGGCGGTCCCCGAGGTTCGTGCCCGTGGCGCTCGCGGCGGCGGCGGCGATCCTCGTCGCCGGAGTTGCCGGGCTCCTCGTACCTCGTTCGGACCCTCGCCGGCCGACCTGGACGGGCGAAAAGGGCGCAGGCGCGCACTCCGTCCCGGTGCGGCTCCGGTTCCTCGTGCTGACGGCGGGCGTAGGTGGGGTGGAGATCGCGAAAGGCGTCTCGGGGCAGACCGTGAGCGCTTCCTCGAGCCTCGAGTTCGAGATCGAGACGGGCCGCGCCGCCGACGTGGCGATCGGGCGCGTCCCGCAGCACGGGAAGCCGGACTTCTTCTGGCACGAGCGCGTCGGGGCTGGACGCGCCCAGGCGACGGTACGCGGACACCCGGCGGCGTATCCGCTCCTCGACGCCCTCGGGGCGCAGCGGTTCGTGGCGGTCGCGAGCGAGGACCCGCTCGACGACGCTCGTCTCGCCAGGGTCGCGAGCGCGCTCGCGACCCCCGCGGGGATGGCACCCAACGTTCCAGGACTCGACGGCGTTTCTTTCGACGCGGTGGAGGTGGAGGTTCGCTGACCTGGCGCGGTGAAGCGCCGCGCGCCGGTTTGTGATGAGATGACGCGATGAGGTCGCGGTCACAGACCGTGGGCGCCGGCGCCCTCGTGGCCGTCGCGCTCATCGCCTGCGCGACGCCCGTCCAGACCGAGAAGGGTCGACTGGTCCCCGTCGACGTCCCCGGCGAGACCCTCGCGCGTGCGCACGCGCCGAGGCGGCTCGCGCTCGTCATCGGGATCGACCGCTTCGACGACCCGCAGTGGCGGCCGCTGCGGTTCCCGGAGGCGGATGCCGCCTCCGTGGCGGAGGTGCTGCGCGATCCGGAGCGCGGTGCCTTCGACGACGTGGAGGTCCTCGCGGAAGGCCCGAGCCGCGGGGAGATCCGCGAGGGGCTCCGGCGGCTCGCCGACCGCTCGCGCGACGAGAGCGACACCGTCGTCGTCTACGTGTCCTCGCACGGCACGCTCGCCCGCGACGGCGTGGGCCGGCTCCGGCGCTACCTCGTCGCGCGCGACACCCGCGCCGCGGACGTGCCGGGCACCGGCGTCTCGATGGACGACCTCAAGGCCGACTTCGACCGGATCCGCTCCCGCCGCAAGGTCCTCGTCCTCGCCGCCTGCCACTCCGGGGCCGGCAAGTCCCTCCTCCCCGACGACATCCAGGCCGAGCTCGCCGGGGTCAAGGCGGGCTTCTTCGTGCGCCCGATCGAGGACGTCTCCCGCGCGAGCGTCGTGCTGTCCGCGAGCGACTGGGGCGAGACCGCGCGCGAGGACGAGAAGCTCGGCAACGACATCTACACGCACTTCCTCGTCGAGGCGCTGCGGGTCGGCGCCGATCGGAACGGCGACGGCGCGGTGACCGCCTCGGAAGCCCACGACTACGCGCGGCGGATGACCTACGAGTACACCGGCGGTCGGCAGCGGCCGACCGCCGAGTCGACCGAAGTCGGCGTGGATCCCATCGTCCTCGTGGGGAAGATCGCGCGGCGAGGCAAGCCCGAGCTGTACAGCTACGCCCCACGGCTCGACGGGTTCACCGTCCGCGTCGACGGCAAGCCGCTCGCGAATCTCCCCGGCGGCGTCGCGCTCGATACGGGACGGCACCGGGTCCAGGTGGCGAAGGGCGGCGGGCCCGAGGTCGTGAACGAGGTGCTGGCGCTCCGCGACGGCGAGCGCTTGGACCTGGATCACCTCCGCGCGCGTGCCGAGGGGCGCTGGGAGATCGCGCCACGGTTGGCGTTCCTGTCGTTCCTCGACGCGCGCAGCCGCCGTGACGTGCTCGGCGCGATCCCGGCGTTCGGGGCGGCGCTCACCTGCCGGGAGTGGCCGCGCCCGCGGATGGGGCTGCGCCTCGACGTGTCGACGTCGTCGGGCAGCTCCCGCCTGGAGCAAGGGCCGCACGCGGCCTGGTTCCGCTACTCGGTGAGCGCGGCCGGGGTGGCGCTCCCGTGGCGCTTCGAGCCGGACGCGCTCCGCGGGGCATCGCTGCTCGCCGGCCCGCGCCTCTCGGCGGTCTGGATCGACCGCCGCTTCGACCTCGCGCTCGCGCCGCCGCAGAGTTACTTCACCTTCATGCCGGGTCTTCTGCTCGGCGCGAGCGTCCCGATCGGGCGCGGCCTCAGCGCCGGGGCGGAGCTGCACCTGGACTGGACAGTGCTTCGCGTGGACGGCGAGAACCGATCGAGCGGCTTCGGCGAGCTGCTCCTCGGCGCGGGGTACCGCTTCTGATGCGATGTGACCGCACGACGCATCCAGGGGTCCTGGATCTAGGAGAACCGACGATGCGGAGGCTCGCGCTCGCACTGGTCCCGTGGGTGGCGCTCGCGGCCGCGTGCGGCGGGCTGGAGTCGCCGGATCTCGGGACGGGCACGGTGCGAGGACGGATCGTCGGGCATCTCGACGGCGCCTACGTATATCCGGTCAGCCGGCCGGACCTGAACGCGTCGGTGGCGACGGACGACACCTTCACCGTGCAGCACGTCCCGGTCGAGACGCACGAGATCGTGCTCGTCGATGGCCCGAACGCCGGAATCCGGCGGGCCGTTCGCGCTCACGTCGAGATCGAGGGCGCAGCGGAGACCACGATCGAGGACCGTTACGGCGATGGAGCGGCCGTCGACGACACGCAGAAGATGCCGCTCGCCAGCACGGTCGTGGCGTTCGCGCGATGCGAAGGAGGCGCGAACCCATCCTCGAAGCGGTTCACGATCATCGGAACGGACCAGGTGAGCGTTTCCGCCGGCGCGACCGGGGCGGCGGTCATGACGCCGCTTCCGCCTGGAGCTGCGGCGATCCGGGGGGAGGTCGTTGGGTTCCTCGATGCCGAGGTCGCAATCACCGTCGTTTCCGGCGCGTCGAGCTATGTCGCGGTTCCGCTGTCGATCGATCACGGCGAAAGCGCGCCGGGCTGCGCTGGATCGGGCGGCTGCCCCAACGGGCTCCTCTGCGCAGAGAACGGCGCCTGCTATGAATGCCGTGACGACTCGGACTGCGTGGCACACGGCACCGGCAGCGCGTGCGATCCCGCGCTGCACACCTGCTCGTCGGTTCCGAGCAGCGGCACCGGCGCCACCTGCGACTCGTGCTCAGTGGACGGCGACTGCGCGAACGTCGCGGGCGGGTACCAGTGTGTCTTGTCCGACGGCGCAAGCTACTGCACGCGGACGGGCTGCGCCTCCGAGCTCGATTGTCCAGCGGGATTCACGTGCGACAGCGGCGTGTGCAAGCCGCCCGGAGACTGCTCGGCGTACGCGTCCGCGTTCGGCGGGCCGTGCTGGAGCGATGACACGTGCACCTCGATCCTGAATTCCTCGGCGACGTGCGTAGGCGTGAACGAGGACGGCTCGCCTCCGCAGCCGGGCTACTGCACTGCGCCATGCGACCCGGCGAAGGGCGACGACTGCACGGTCGTGAACGGGTTCGTGTGCGCTTCAGCCGGCACGGCGGTGGGTTACGTCTGCCAGCCGCAATGACCGTCCCGCTTCGCGCTCCTCCATGCCGGGGCACACAGACAGGAAACGGCGGCCGCGTCGCCGCGGCCGCCGTCCCGTGAAGCGCGAGGCGCGAGGCTACTTCTTCGGGCGCATGTCGCCCGTCTTGAGGAAGCGCTCGTGGAACGAGAACGCCTCGCTGAAGAGGTGCGGCGACTGCCGGCCCGCGCTCGGGTTGGCGTAGGCGCGCTTGAAGTAGTCCCAGAGGATGGGGCGGTACTCCGGCGCGGCGGCCTTCTCGATGATCTCCTTCGCCTTCTCCTTCGGGCTGCGGCCGCGGAGGTCGGCGAAGCCGAACTCGGTCACGATGCCGTGCACGTCGTGCTCGGTGTGGTCGATGTGCGACGCGAACGGCACGATGGCCGAGATCTTCCCGTCCTTGGCGGTCGCCGGGGACATGAAGATCGTGTAGGCCGCGTTGCGCGCGAAGTCGGCGGAGCCGCCGATGCCGTTCTCGATGCCCTTGCCGGCGATGTGCGTCGAGTTCACGTGGCCGTAGATGTCGGCCTCGACGAACCCGTTCATCGCGATGCAGCCGAGGCGGCGGATGACCTCGCAGTGGTTCGAGATCTCCTGCGGGCGCAGGATGATCTGCTTGCGGTAGCGCTCGATGTTCTTGCCGAAGCGCACCTGGCCCTCGGGGGAGACCGAGAACGCGGTGGCCGACGCGATCTTGAGCTTGCCGGAGTCGAGGAGGTCCAGCATGCCGTCCTGGATCACCTCGGTGTAGCTCGTCATGTTCTCGAAGTGGCCGCCGTTCAGGCCGACGAGCACGGCGTTCGCGATGTTGCCGACGCCCGACTGCAGCGGGGTGAGGCTGTTCGGGAGCCGCCCGGCCTTCACCTCGCCGTCGAAGAAGTCGAGGATGTGCTGCGCGATCTTCTTGTGCACGTCCTCCGGCGCCTTGAAGGGCGCGTTGCGGTCGGGGTTGTTCGTGAGGACGATGCCGACCACCTTGGAGACGTCGATCTTCTGGTACGGCGAGCCGACGCGGCCGTCCGCGGTGACGAGGGGGATCGCCGTGCGGTGCCCGTGGCGCGCGTCCATCGAGAAGTTGTCGTGCATCCCCTCGAGCCGCTCGTCCTGCCACTCGTTCACCTCGAGAATGATCTTCTCGGCGTGCTCGAGGTAGACGTTGTTCGCGCCGATCGAGGACGAGTAGACGAGCGACCCGTCCTCGAGGATCTTCGTCACCTCGACGACGGCGAAGCTGATCTTGCCGTAGTAGCCGTACCGGACGAGCGTCCCGACGTGGGACAGGTGCATGTCCTGGTACTCGATCGCGCCGGCGTTGATCTTCTCGCGCGTGACCGCGTCGCCCTGGTACGGGAAGCGGAACCGCTGCGCCTCCGTCATGGACATCGCGGTGTCCTGCTCCGGACCCGTCGACGCGCCGGTGAGGACGTCGAGGCGGTAAGGCTTGCCGCGGAGCCGCTCCTCGACGGCGCGCTTCGCGAGCGCGACGGGGACGGCCTTCGGGTAGCCAGCGCCGGTGAAGCCGCTCATTCCGACGACGGCGCCGTTGGGGATCAGAGCAGCGGCGGCCTCGGCGGACATCACCTTCGACTTCAGGCCCTTGTGGAGAATCCGGTCGGACATTGCGATGAGCCTCCTAGCTAATCGTCCTGTTGCACGGGTGAAGCTGTTGGGACTGCGGTGTCTGGAAGCGCGGGCAGCTGCGCGCGTGGACGCGGACATTAGCGCGTGTGAGGGTGCGCGTGGAAGTGTGCTCCACTGCGAAACTGCCGGCGAAGCGGAGCGATTCCGTCCACGAACGCCGCCGACCCCCTCAGACTGCGAGTAGCGGAGCGATCCCGTCCACAATGGCGCGCAGCGCGTCGCGATCTCGCAGCGCGAGCTTGCCGCCGTCCTCGGCGACGTGCCCCTGCGTCACGAGCCACTCGATCGCGTTCTCCAGCGTGGCCTTCGACACCGACTCGCGCAGCATCACGCCGCCGGCGAGGAACGCCGCGCGCCCGCGCTCCATCGTCTCGCGCAGGAGCTCGCGGCGGTCCGGCTGGGCGCCCGCCCGGTCGTCCGCCAGGAGCTCGAGCGCCGCGGCGGCCGCCAGCCGGTACGCCTCGAGGTACGGCCGCATGAGCTCGGCGATGAACGCGAGCGTCGGCGCGTCGCCGCCGGGGCGCAGCCCGTCACCGTCGCGCGCGAGCGCCCTCACGCGGACGAGGAACGCGACGTTCTGATCGAAGATGTCGTCGAACGTCGCGCCGACCCGGTAGATGAACTCGAGCTTGAGCAGGCGGGAGAGCCAGAGCGCCCGCTCGCGGACCTCGTCGAGCGGTGCGTCGGGGCCGGCCGCGCGGGCCGCGGCGGCGACGAGGGCGGGTGCGACGTAGCGGTGGATCACGGCGTTCCGGTGGTAATCGAGGACCGGCCGCTTCTCGTCGGGCACCTGGTAGATGGTATCGCCGGCGGCCACCGCGACGCGCACGAGGCCGCCCGCCTCGAGCCGCCGGACCGCGTCGGCGATCGGGCCGCGCGCGAGCGGGTCCGACGGCGCGCCGGCGAGGCCGCGCGCGAAGCGGGCGCCGCCCTCCGCCGCCATGTAGCGGAGGAGCTCCACCCGGCGCGCCACCTCGGGCGCGGCGAGTCCGCGGCGGACGTGGGAGAGGAGGGCGGCCGCGACGAGGCCGACCGGCGTGATCGTGACGACGCGGCTGATGCCGTAAGCGATCCGGTTCGCGACCGCTTGCACGAGCCGGCGCTTCGCCTCGGCGGGCGCGTCGCGGGGGCCGGGCTCGGGCGCCGCCCCGCGCGCTTCCTCGCCCCCCCAGGCGTCGTCGACGGTGAGACCTGCGGCGCCGCCGAGCCGCTGCTCCGCGACCTGCCGGAGGGAGATCGGCTCGTCGAACTGCACGTAAAGCCGCTCGTACCGGCGCGAGAGGACGCGCACCGCGCCGAGCAGGCCGCGCAGGCTCTCCTTCTCCTTCTCGCCCCCGGCGAGCTCGCGCGCGTACGACGACGCCTCGATGAGCTTCTCGTAGTCGATCGCGATCGGGACGAAGACGACGTCGTCGGCGGCCCCGTCGAGCCAGGCGTCCACCTCCATCGACACCAGCCCGGTCTTCGGGAAGAGCAGCTTCCCGGTCCGGCTCCGCCCCCCCTCGACATAGAACTCCTGCGGGAACCGGTCGCGGAGGAGGTGCTTCACGTACGCGCGCAGCACGGCGGTGTAGACGCGATCGCCCTTCACCTTGCGTCGGATGAAGAACGCGCCGCCGCGCCGGGCGATCCCGTCGAATGGCCAGAACGCGAGGTTGATGCCCGCGGCGACGTGCGGCGGCGTCATCCCGTGGTCGTAGAGCACGAGCGGCAGGACGAGGAAGTCGACGTAGCTCTTGTGGCTCGGGCACAGGACGATCGGTGCGCCCGCAGCCGCCCGCTTCACCCGCGCGAGCCCCTCCTCGTCGACCTCGACGCTCGTGTAGAGCCGCCGGAACACCCAGGCGAGGAGGGGGCGGACGAGCTGCACGAAGCGCGGGTCGTACCGGCTCGCGATCTCGCGCAGGTCCTTCTCGCCCTCGGCGGCGACCGACGCGACGTCTCGACCGCGCTCCTTCGCGACCGCCTCGACGGTCGCGCGCAGCCCGCGGTCGCGCAGCACCTTCTCGCGAACCCGCGAGGGCGCCTTGAGCGGCGGGCCGACCGCGGTCCGGAACTCGCGCGCGAGGTGCTGGTAGAGCACGCCGCGCACCTTGCGGGCGACGACCGCGTCCGGCTCCTGCGTCCGCTCCGCGAGCGCCGCCCTGAGGTCGAGCGGCCGGCCCACGCCGAAGAAGGCGCGGCGGTAGTTGCGCAGGAACGCGACGGCGTTCCCGAACGCGCTCGGCGCCTCGGGCGACCCGAAGAGCACGTCCCAGAGCGACGGCTTCAGCTTCTGGGCACGGCGGCTCCAGACGAGGAGGACCGGGACGAGCAGGATCGGCTGGAAGAGGTCGCGCTGCGCCCGCACGAGCGTCGAGAACGGGTCGGGCTCGGTCGCGCGACCGAGGAACACGACCGCGGCGTCGCCCGCAGCCACGGCGTCGTCGAACGCGCGACGGGAGCGGCGGACACCGGCGACCCGCGCGAAGGAGCCGCGGAGCCCTTGGGCGGCGCGCAGCGGCGGGAGCCCGGTCTGGCGCAGGAACCAGCGCAGGTACAGGCAGGCGAGGACCGACGGGGAGCGCATCACGAAGACGAGGCTCCCGCGCGCGCCCAGCGCGCGCAGCTCGTCCGGCGCGTCGTGCGGGACCTTCACCGGCTCGAACCAGCGCGCGAGCAGGCCGCGCGCGGGCTGCGCCCGCGGTGGGGGCGGGGCGGCGGGCGCGTGCGGCTCGGTCACGAGGCGAGTGTAACCGGGCGCGGCGTCATCAGACCCGCTTCTTGACGTGCCCCTCGCGGTCGAGGAAGAACGGCTCGACGAGGAGCGCCTCGACGCTCGGGCGATGCCCCTTCACGTCGGCGCCGAGCGCCGCGAGAGCGTCCAGCACCTCGCCCCGCACCCGCGCGTTGTCCCGGTCGCGCAGGAGGAGCTGGATGAGCCCATCGCGCGCCGCCTCGCCCGGTGCGAGCGCGGCGAGCGCGCGGGTGGCGCTGATCCGGACGTCGTCGGAGAAGTCCTCGAGGAGCGGCAGGAGCGCCGTCTCCACCTCGGCGCCGCCAGCGCCGGCGTGGTGCTCCTTCAGCCACTTGAGCAGGACGAGCTTCTTCTCCGGATCGCGCGTGTACGTCCGCCCGAGGCGGGCGAGCTCGGCGAGCACCACCTCGCGCACCTTGGCGGCTGGCGCCACGTCGGCGAGGACGCGCAGCCCCCAGGCGATGCCGTCGTCCTCCGCGGTCACGAACTTCTCGACCGGCGCGATCGCCGCCTCGCGGGCGTCGACGAGGATCCCGCGGGTGGTCTCCTTCTCCTCGTCGTCGGTGATGCCGGGGTCGACGCGGATCGTGAACCGCAGGCACAGCGTCTCGAGCGCCTCCGGGGTCCCGAGGTCGCCGAGCTGC
>WNGF01004603.1_pt1 | contig 17993 bp, 21 predicted proteins | sample 5400641 | NCBI WGS metagenome assembly WNGF01 (sample SAMN13153371, study PRJNA577476) | soil metagenome | isolation source: 80 cm soil or saprolite under grassland replicate 2 | place: USA:California | collected 2016-06-15
TGACGGAGGACCGGCCGGAGCGTGAGCCGGTAGATCCCGGTCGCCACCAGATAGAGCGCCATGCCCGAAAGAGGGATGCCGACGACGATCACGATGGGGCTGACCGCGGGGCCAAGTCCGAGCGGACCAGACAGGAGCATGTAGAGCCAGAAGCCGATGTAGGCGCCGAGCATCACGAACTCGCCATGCGCGAAGTTCACGACACCGATGACGCCCAGCGAGATCGCGAGACCCAGAGCGGTGAGGGCGTAGAGGCCGGAGCGCAGGATCCCGAACAGCAGGGTCTGCGGCAGCGCCTCCACGCCCTACCTCGCTATTTCAGCTTCGCGGTCGCGAGTGACTCGGGGAACACGATCTCCTGTTTTCCGGACTGCCATTGGAACGAAACGAGGCTCGTGAATCCCTGATGCTTGATGGTGTTGCTGGGCGTGAACTTCAGTGTTGGCCCGATCGGGGACTCGTAACTCGTGGCCTCCATCGCGCTGATCCAGCCGGCCTTGTTGCCGATCCCGGACTTCGCAAGCGCGTTGGCCACGGTGACGATGTTGGTGTACGCGAGCGCCGACCAGTAGCTGACGGGCGCCTTGTTGTACTTCGCTTGGAAATCGGCGACGAACTTCTTCGACGCAGGTGCCGGGATGTCGGTCGTCCACAGGGTGAGACCCGCGACACCTTCGGCGACCGGCGACTTGCCGAAGTCCGCTGGAAAGGACGGCGGTGACGCGTACGTCAGCTTGGGCTTGTAATTGACCTCACGCATCTGCGTGAGGAACGGGATCACGTCGCCGGCGAAGGGCACGAGGATCAGACCCTCGGCGCCCGAAGCCTTGACACGGTTCAGCAGCGCGGTGAAATCGGTGGAGCCCGTCTTGTAGGCCTCACCTATCGTGATCTCGCCGCCCTGCGCCGGGATGGCCGTCTTGTTGAAGTTGTACGCGCCCGTACCGAACGCGCCGTCCTCGTACACGATGGCCCACTTCTTGATCGTCGGAATGGACTTCCAGAATGCGAGAGCGCTTGTCGCGTTCTGGTACTCCCATGGGTGGTAGTGGAAGAAATAATCCTGGCCGGCCATGGCCGTCTCGAATGCCGTCGCGGCGGCGCCGGTCCACGCCATCGGGACCTGTGCCCTCTTCGCCGGCTCGACGAGGGCGAGGCTGATCGTGCTGGCGAGCCCGCCCATCATCACCTCGACCTTGTCGCTGTTGACGAGCTTCTCCCACGAGCCAACGGCGGTGGCCGGGTCGTTCTTGTCATCTTCGTAGATGACCTGGACCTGCGCGCCGGCGATGCCGCCTGCGGCGTTGATCTGCGCGACGGCCAGCTCGTAGCCGTCCTTCATGTCCTGACCCGTCGCGCCCGACGGCCCGGTGAGCGGAAGCAGCGCGCCAAGCTTGATCGGCGCCTTCGCCGCGGCGCTTTGTGTCGACGTGGCGCTCGGCGTTGCGGGTGTGGTGCCACCGCAGGCCGCGGCCAATAGGCCGAGTCCCACGAGGGCGGTCACGATGCGGTGCATGCGCATTCCCCTGAACCTCTTTCTCTCTTGTTCGCTTGCATCTCTCATGAACTGATCTTTTCTCGTATCCGAACCTCCTCGCGCAGTTGTCGTTTCAGCACCTTGCCCGCTGCATTGCGCGGGAGGCTGCCCGTGAAGACCACGTACCTCGGCGTCTTGTACTTCGCGAGTCGCGCGCGGCAGTGCGCGATCAGCTCGTCGGCGCTCGCCGTCGCGCCCGGCCGCAGCGCGACGACCGCGCACACCGATTCGCCCCAGCGCTCGTCGGGAACGCCGATCATCGCGGCCTCCGCGACCGCGGCGTGCGCGAAGAGGACGTCCTCGACCTCCGCCGAGTACACGTTCTCCCCGCCGGTGATGACCATATCCTTCTTGCGATCCACCAGGGTCACGAAGCCCTCCTCGTCGACGAGCCCCAGGTCGCCGCTGCGGAACCATCCGTCGGGCGTGAAGGCCTCCGCGGTGGCGGTCGCCGCGTTCCAGTAGCCCGCGAAGACGTTAGGCCCACGGAACTGCACCTCGCCGATCTCGCGCGCGTCACACGCGGTCCCGTCGTCGCGGACGACGCGGAGCTCGACGAATGCCATCGGCTTGCCGACCGTGCCGGACTTCCGTCGCCAATCCGGGACCGGCATGAGCGTTCCGCCTGGAGAGGTCTCGGTCAGGCCGTATCCCTGTAGTAACAGGAAGCCGCGCAACGCGATCTCGTCGATGACCGACGTCGGGCAGGGCGCACCGCCGCTTGCCAGGTACCGGAGATCTGGCAGCTTCGCCGCCGTGAACTCCGGCGTCCTCAGCATCTCGAGCCAGATCGCCGGAACTCCCAGGCATACCGCCACTCGCTCGCGGCGCAGGATGTCGAGGAGCTCGTCGCGATCGAACTTGCGCTGCACGATGACGCGGCCGCCAACGGTGAGCGTTGGGACGGTGAAGAGCCCGATACCACCGGAGTGGAACATCGGCAGGATCGTCGCCGTCGTGTCGCGCTCGGTCAGCGAGACCGCGATCGACATGTTCGCCACGTTCCAATACGTGTTCGCGTGGGTGAGCACGGCGCCCTTCGGATGGCCCGTGGTCCCGGCGGTGTAGAGGATCAGGTGCGGGTCTGAGAAGGTGGCGCGTCCCGCATCCGCGGACAGGGGAGCCGCTGCATCGCGGCGCCGCGGGTACTCCTCCGCGAGGTCGATCCGCGTGCGCAGCGGAAGATCCTTCGCGAGCTGATCGGAGAGCGGCGCATGCTCCTGACCGACGAAGAGCAGCTCCACGCCGGCGTCCCGGATCTGGTAGTCCAGCTCCGGTGCCGCGAGCCTGAAGTTCAGCGGCACGAGGATCGCGCCGACCTCGGCGGTCGCGTAGAAGAGCTCCATGAACTCAACACAGTTCGACGTGAGCGTCGCGACGCGGTCGTAACGGCCAACGCCGAGTTCCCGGAGGAGTCCGGCCGCCCGACGTGCGTGCTCCGCGAGCTGCGCGTACGTGAGGCGCCGGCTGCCGTCGACGATCGCCTCGACGTCTGGTGTGAGCTCGGCGCGATGGAAGAGCCATGCCGACGCGCCGTGCTCCGGCGTCGCGAGTGCCGTGCGCAGCCCAAAGTCCCCCTGAGCCCCCCGGTGGCGAGTCATGCGCGGCCCCAGCGGATCGCGGTCGCGACCCACGAGTAACCGGTGCCCGCGGCGAGGAGCACGACGAGATCGCCGTCGCTCAGCAGCCCGCGCTCACGCGCGCGGTGCAGCCCGACGAGGGGATCGATCGCGGACATGTGCCCGTGATCGGAGAGGTACATCGCGCGGTCCTCGGGCACGCCGAGCCGCTCGCGCACTTCGGTGAAGATCGAGCGCTTGGTGTGGATCGGACACAGCAGCCGGATGTCGGCGATCCGGTGACCGCTCCGCTCGACCGCCTCGGTGGCGACCGCCACGAAGCGATCGGCCGAGATGGGATCGAGCTTCGCTTTCATGTCCGCCGGGTCGCGCACGTCGAGCGAGTGGCGGCGGTCGCGCAGCGTCTTGTCGCTGGTCGGCTGGAACGAGCCGCCGGCCGGCACCATCACATCATCCGCGAACCGGCCGTCGGTCACGCCGACGGTCTCCAGGACGTGGTTCTCTGGATGATCGCGCCGAAGGAGCGCGGCGGCGCCTCCGGCCCCGAAACTGAACATGAAGCGGGACCGTTCGTTCGCGTAGTCGATGAGGTCGTGCTCGCGCGATCCGCCGGCAATCAGCACTTGATTGATGCGGTCGCTGCCCAGGATGAGTCCCTTGGCGACCTGCAGCGCGATCGGCGTACCGGCACTGACGCCTTGCACGTCGAACGCCAGCGATCCGGCCGCAGCAGGACTGAGGAGCTGCTGCACCTTCGGCGCTGCGCTCCATACCGGGAAGTCGCGGTACGGGCTGCCCATGTAAAGGAGTGCGTCGATGCAGCGGCCTCCGTGCTTCGCGAGGATCGGACCGGCGGCCTTCGCGGCGAGATCAGACGCGTGCTCGTCATCCGCGGCGATGTGCTTGCCGTCGAGCCCGAACTTTTCACGGATGACGCCTGCGGGGATGCCCGCGAGCATCCCGATCTCGTCGGCAGACTGGAACCGGGCAGGTGAGTACGCGTTCACGTCCACGATGCCGACGACACTCATCGTCGCTTCGCGCCGATTCGCAAAGGACTGCTTTTCGCAGGGGCTCCGCCCCTGCCACCCCGGGCACGCATTCCACTTTCGAGGAACGCGCGAAGGGTCCGGCGTGCCGCGATAGGAGGCGCCTTGCCTTCCCAGAGTACGTAGCGCGAACCCAAGACCTCGGCCATCCCCATGAGCGCGTAAGCGAGTGCCTCGGGTTCGAGATCGGTGCGGACCTGTCCAGCCGCCTGCGCGCGACGCAGCCCACGGACGTATCCCTGGGCGAGCATGCGGTAGTGCCAGCGGTACAGCTCCTCGTCCACTGTCTCGGCCTGGCGGATGACGCGATACAGGTTGCGGTGCTTGCGTACGAATTCGAAGAACGTCTCGAACCCGGTGACTTCCTGCTCGACGCGGTCCTCGACGTCGGCGATCCGTTCGCGGATCGCGGCGCGAAGCCTCGTGTTCAGTGCCCGCACCAGATCCGCGAAGATCGCTCTCTTGTCGGGGAAGTACAGATAGAAGGTGCCGAGAGCAACGTCGGCGCGTTGCGTGATCTCCACGATGCCGGCGTTGTGGTACCCAAGCTCGCCGAACACCTGCTCGGCGGCATCGATGAGTCGCTGGCGGGTGCGTTGGCCGCGTGCCGTCGCCGGGAGAGCGATGATGGCCGCCTGGCGGGGCCGGTCACCGCGCGCGCGTTTGGCTGTCGTGGTGGAACCTGAAACCTGTTTCATGTGTCAGGAAAGGGACGATACGCTAGCGGTGGCTGGGCCGTCCAGCGGGAATGCGGAGCGGGCCGGCCTCACGGCCGGCCCGGATCCGGAGGGAGGGAGCTAGCTGCGAACTTCGAGCGTGTCCGTTGCGAGCTTGGCGCCCGCCGTGGCCAGCTTGGTCGCCTCCGTCTGGCCAGCCTTGACGTTCTCGACCAGCTTGTCGGCGAGCTTCGCATTGGCGACGACCGTGGCGTCGGCCAGGCTGCGGCCGGCTGCGATGAGGCTGTTCTGGATGTCGAACGCTGTACGGAGGCCGGCGATGGTCGCCGCGCCAATGGCGGCGGTGTACTCGTGCCCCGCGGCCGCTCCCTTTTCGATCATCTCGCGGGCGGCCTCGCCCGGATCGGTGCCGGTGGTGTCCTTCTTGGTGGTCTCGGTCATTGTCGTAATCTCCTGTCTGCGGTCGCTTGCATTTCGCCGCTATCTGCATTATGCATATAGGTGCAATGATGTCAACAGTTGAACCAGGCAGGAAACGGACGCGCGCGACAAAGACGACACCGACACGTCCCCGCGCCAAGCGGACCGAGGGCGCCAAAGCAAAGAGCACCGAGGGCGCGACGGGCTGGAGTCCTCGGGACCTGCTCGTGCCGTACGTGTTGCTGGCGATCTCGGCACAGAAGGCCCACGGCTACTTCATCGAGCAGTACCTGCGCAGCATGGGCCTCGCCCAGGTCGAGATGACGCGTATCTATCGGACGCTGCGTCAGCTCGAGCAGCAAGGTCTGGTCACATCGGCCTGGGAGGCAGGGCCGGACGGCCCGGCGCGTCGTGTGTACACATTGACGGATGCGGGCAAGACGTGGCTGCGCGGCGGTGCGGCGATGCTCGAGGGGTATCGCACGGCCATCGACGCGTTCTTCGGCCGGTACCAACCGGGAACAGCGACGAAGCCCGGAACAGCGACCAAGAAGGAGCGTGGCGAATGAGCGAGCGGCAAGGACCTGATCCGCAGGATCTCTTGACCATGTGGCGCCAGCTCTACGACGCGAACGAGAAGGTCTGGGGCCAGGCATCGAATGAGTTCATGGACAGTCCCGCGTTCGCCCAGTGGCAGGGGCGGATGCTGGAGACGTTCCTTGGATTCCAGAAAGCGCTGAAGGACAGCGCGACCGCTCAGCTCCAGGCCGCGAACATGCCGACGCGCGACGACATCGCGCGCCTCGGGGAGCTGATCCTTGGCCTCGAGGAGAAGATCGATCAGCTCGCGGACCGTATGCCGGTACAGGCTCGCCGGCCGGCGCCGCCGCCCCCGCCGCCGCGCGGCATCAAGCGCGCGCCACGCCGCGCGCCCGCGAAGTCCACACGCGCGTCGCGGGCGCGCTGATGCTGGATCTCGCGCACGTCATCGCGACGGCGCGCGACGCTCCGGTCGGGCTCACTGCGAAGACGGTCGTGTGGCGCAAGAACAAGGCCCAGCTCTTCCGCTACACGCGCGCGACGTCAGCCACGCGGCGAACGCCGGTCTTCCTTTGCCTTCCCTTGATCAATCGCGCGTACATCCTCGACCTCCGCCCCGGCGCCAGCTTCGTCGAATACCTGTTGTCGCAGGGGCACGACGTCTTCATGCTCGACTGGGGCGTCTGGGGACCTGAGGATCGGAACATCGACATCACTGCGCTCGTCACGCGCTACCTTCCGCGCGCGCTGCGCGAGGCGGAACGTGACGCGGGCGCTCCACTCACGCTGCTCGGGTACTGCATCGGCGGAGTACTCGCGGCCTGCTATCTCTCCTTGCACCCCGACGCGCCGGTGAAGAACTTCGCGCTCCTCACGACGCCGATCGACTTCAGCCACGCGGGCAAGTTCGGCACGTGGACCGCGAAGGGAGCGTTTCCGATCGAAAAGCTGCGCGACACCTTCGACACGATCCCGGGCGAGCTCGTCGGGCTCGGAGCGAATCTGTTGAACCCCGCCTCGTCGTACCTCGGCACGTACCTGCAGCTCTACGAGCGGATGCGCGAGCCGGGCTTCGACGCGCGCGCTTGGCAAGCGATGTACCGCTGGATCAATGAGGGAACGCCGTTCCCCGCCGCGGCGTACTACCAGTGGATCACCGAGTTCTATCAGGACAACAAGCTCGTCCGCGATCGTCTTGAGATGGATGGGCGTCCAGTGCGACTGTCCGCCATCCGCGTGCCGGTGCTCAACGTCGCCGCGATGACCGACAGCATCGCTCCTCGCCCGACGACGTCGGCGATCCTTGGAAGGGTGAGCAGCCACGATCGCGAGGAGCTTGTCGTCCAGGGCGGACATGTCGGGATCGTCGTCGGACGCACCGCGAAACAGGATCTTTGGCCGAAAGTCGGGGACTGGATGCGCCGTCACGACGGCTGACCGCTCGTTACGCCGTCTCAGGCTATCGTTCGGACCGTGACCGGCCTCCTCCTCGTCAGCTCGGCTCTTGTCGCATTCCTTCTTTCCGCTGCGATCACACCGCTCGTGGGCCGGCTCGCGGAGCGCTTCGACATGCTCGACATGCCGGGCGGCCGTCGCATGCATCCGCGACCGATCCCGCGACCTGGCGGCTTCGCGATCGCGCTGGCGTTCGGTCTCACGATCCTCGCTTTCTGGGTGATCGACCGTGTCGCCGGGCATCCGTTCCTCATCCCGGAGGAGGTCCGCTCGTCGCGTTTCACGCTCACGGCTTTCGCGGCGCTCCTCGGCATGACGCTGGGACTGATCGACGATGTGTTCGAGCTCCGCGCGCGCTGGCAGTTCCTCGGGCTGATGGTCGTCGCGGCGGTCATCGTCGCGGCCGGTCTGCGCATCGGATTCGTGAACGATCCATTCGGTGACGGGCTCATCGAGCTTGCGGGCATCGTCGCGATCGCGTTCACGGTCTTCTGGATCGTCGGGATGAACGTCGCGCTCAACTTCATCGACGGGCTTGATGGGCTCGCGGCCGGCGTGGCGGCGATCGCCGCCCTGACGCTGGGTGCCCTCGCGCTGCTGCCTCAGGTCAACGAGCCGTTCGTCGCGTGGATGGCATTTGCTCTTGCGGGCGCGACCGGCGGCTTCCTGCTGTTCAACTTCCATCCGGCTCGTCTATTCCTCGGCACGACCGGCGTGACGTTCGTCGGGACGATGCTCGCGGTGCTATCGATCTTTGGTACGGCGAAGGTGGCCGCAGCTCTGCTCGTGCTCGGCGTTCCGATCATCGACACCTTCTACGTCATCGTGCGGCGGATGGCGCAGGGCCAACCGCCCTTCGCGCCGGATCGCGGCCACTTCCATCACCGCCTGCTCGATGTCGGTCTTTCGCATGCGCAAGCTGTGCTTCTGATCTACGGCGTCACGATCGTGCTCGGAGTCTTGGCATTCGTGACGAGCGGTCGGACACAGGTGATCTCGTTTGTCGGGCTCGTCGTGCTCTTCGGAGTGACAGTCGTCGCGCTCGCGCAACGAACCCCGAAAGCGAAAGAGCTGGATCCGTCCCTATACGCCGAGGAAGCCGACCGCTTCTAACGTCCGCTCGTTCGTGCATGCGTCCTCCGCGCTGCCCGACCTAGGGGGGCGCGGCACTCCTCTCGCTCGCGGCTGGCTACGCCGGCCCGCCACTCACGGAACGCGTTCCGCTCGGGCCGGCTGGGCGCAGATGCTCGCTCGAGGAGCGCCGCACCCGCCGTCTGTCGGGCCTCCGGCCGACGCACGCATAAGCGTGCAGACTTTTGCCTAGCGTGAAGAAGCGAGTTCTCATCGGCACGTGCTCGTGGACCGATCCAACTCTTCTCGAGTCTGGCTGGTACCCGGACAACGTCGCCAAGAAGGCTGACGAGCGCCTTCGTTTCTACGCCGACCGTTTCTCCTTAGTCGAGAACGACGCGTCGTACTACGCGCTGCCGGATCAGAAGCAGGCGCAGCTCTGGCTCGAGCGCACGCCCGAAGACTTCACGATGAACTTCAAAGCGTTCGCGACGATCACGACGCATCCGACCGATCCGAAGCGGCTCCCAAAGGACCTGCGCGAGTCGATGCCCGAGGAGACCCGCGCGAAGAAGCGGGTCTATCCCAAGGATCTGCCGAAGGAGATCATCGACGAGATCCATGCGCGGTTCTGGGTCGCGCTCGAGCCGCTGCGCAAGGCGGGAAAGCTCGGCGCGATCCTGCTGCAGTACCCCGACTGGTTCACGATCACCGGGAAGAACAAGAGTGAGATCCTTCGCGCGCGCGAGCTCCTGCCGGACGACCGGCTCGCCGTGGAGTTCCGCAACCGTCTGTGGATGGAGGAGCGCAACCGTGACGAGACGCTCGCCTTTCTGCGCGACAACGGGCTCAGTTATGTTGCGGTCGACGAGCCCCAGGGCTTTCCATCGAGCATCCCGCCAGTGGATGCGGTCACCGCGCCTCTCGCCCTCGTCCGCTTCCACGGTCGCAACGCCGAGAATTGGAAGAAACCGGGTCTCACCGCCGCCGAGCGCTTCGACTACTCCTATAAGAAGAGCGAGCTCGAGGAGTGGTTACCGAAGATCAAGCGGATGGAGGAGGCGTCCGAGGAGATCCATCTGCTCATGAACAACTGCTACGGCGACAAGGCCGTGAACAACGCCCGCGACCTATCCGAGATGCTGGCCCGCCGCTAGAACGATCTGAGCCAGAAGTTCAGACTTCGCGCCATGACGATGACAGCGGTACCGTAGCCGACGGTGCCAAACCGGCCGCTTTCGGACTTCCACCCGCGCGATCGGCTCGCGATCGTGCCCCACACAACGCGCCGCTTCGCCTGCCGCTCCGCGCTCGCGCTGTCGCCTGACGGGCGGACGCTCGCGGTCGTGTCCGACCAGGGTGCCGGCACCTACGAGGCGTGGACGCTCCCCGCGACCGGGGGCAGCGCGCAGCGCGCGGTAACCGTCCCCGAGCACGCCGTCCGCAGCCTGTGCTGGAGCGCGAGCGGGGAGCTGCTCGCCGCGGCCGATCGTGGCGGCACGGAGCTCCATCAGCTCTATGTCCGCCATCCCGATGGCCCGGTCGCGCCGGTGTCGGTCGATCCCGCCGGGAAGGTGCAGCGCCTGCTCTCGTGGAACGCCGCCTCGCCCGATGGACGGCGCGTCGCGTTCTCGAGCAACGCGCGCACCGCGACCGACATGGACATCGTGATCGCTGACCTCGATACGGGTTCGGAACGACAGCTCGTCACTGGCGCGGCGTGGCATGTCGCCGGCGGGTGGTCGCCCGACGGCACTCGCCTCCTCGTCATGCGGGTCCTCGACAACACGACGCAGGAGCTGCTCCTCGTCGATCCGGTCACGGGCAAGGCTTGGGACATCACACCGCACGAGGAGAACGTCCAGCACATCCCTGTGGGTTGGCGTGCTGACGGTTCGATCGTCGAGATCACCGACAAGGGGAGTGACCACCTTTGGCTCGCAGCGCGCGATACAGCCACTGATGCGTTGGACCCGATCGATGAGCCGGATTGGGACGTCGAGCTTGCAGCTTCGTCCGCCAACGGTCATGTCCAGATCTGGTCCGTGAACGAAGACGGTTACTCCCGACTGCGCTGGCGCAAGGATCGCGGTCCTGTGAGCGAACGAGAGCTCCACGGAGTCTGCGAAGACCTGATCCTGAGCGCGGACGGAACGCGCGCAGCGTTTTCGCGGATCTCGGCGACCGAGCCGTGGCAGGTGTGGACGCTCGATATCGCGAAGGACGACGCACGCGTCGCGCTGACGACGACCTTCGGCGTGCCGGGCGACGAGCTCGTCGAGCCGGAGCTCATTCGCATCCCGGCGGCAGACGGAGACATCCCGTGCTTCGTGTATAGACCGCGTGGAGCGCGTGGACCTGTGCCCGCGGTGCTGTATCCGCACGGTGGTCCCGAAGGCCAGTCGCGGCCGGCATTCTCTGCGCACCTGACCCACCTCGCGGCGCTCGTGCACAACGGGATGGCGCTAGTCGTACCGAACATCCACGGCTCGACGGGCTACGGACGCGCGTGGCAGGTCGCGATCCACAAGGACTGGGGCGGGGTCGACCTCCGTGATCTTCGCGCGGTCTCCGACTGGATGACGAAGCAGACGGACTTCGATCAGAAACGGCTCGCGGTCTACGGCGGCTCGTACGGGGGCTTCGCAACGCTCACCTGCGTCACGCGCATCCCCGATCTGTGGCGCTGCGCAGTCGACGTCTTCGGCGTCGCGAATCTCATCACCATGCTCGAGAACGCGCAGCCGAACTGGCGCCGTTTCCTCGCACGCTGGATCGGTGGCGCCGAGCGGGACCGCGAAAAGCTCGTGGAGCGCTCACCGATCACGCACATCGAGAACGTCCGCTGCCCGATGCTCATCCTCCAGGGCGGGAACGACCCGCGCGTCCCGCAGGAGGAGTCGGATCAGGTCGTCGAGCGCCTGCGCGCGCTCGGCCGTCGCGTCGAATACGTCGTGTATCCCGGCGAGGGCCACGGTTTCACGAAACGCGCGAACGCTGAGGACGCCTACGGCCGGATCGTCAAGTTCCTCACGCGGGAGCTTCTCGAGACCTGATGAGGCGATCGGCGCGACTCTTCTTCGTCGTGTCCGCACTGGCTGCTGTAAGCGTCACCGCAGTCGCCGTCGCCTTCATGCTGGGGCCGACGCCACTGCCTGGCCAGTTGGATGAGATCGGTCTCGTTCGTGTCGAGACGCTCGGGCCGAACAAGATCGTGCGTCTGACCGTGAAGGAGCTCTCCGGACTCGATCGCATCGCGAATGCCGAGCGCGAGCGCGGGCACATGAGTCTCTGGGGCCCGCGGTCACGCCCTGCAGGCATGCCAATCTTCGTCGTGCGCCGCGGAGACGACACCGTTCAGGCCTTCCTTGGCGTCGACCCGAGGACGGGGTGCGAGCTGGAAGACAGGACGTACGGCAGCGGTGCGGCAGACGCGAACGCGTTCATGGATACGTGTCACGGGACGGCCTACGACCTTGGCGGCCGGCCAACGAGCGGTCCCGGCATGTGGTTCCTCGACAAGCTCGTGCTTCACGTCCGCTCAGGGATCGTTTATGCCGAACGCCACAACGTCATCGCCGGCGGAGTGGCTGTGCGCTACTGAGCGCGGAGCGTGCTTCCGAGTAGCACGCCGTTCGCCCAGTACACGCCCGTCGTGCCGGCCGGAAGGATGTCGTACGTCGCGCCGCCCCCGTAGGTGACGCGCTCGACGCTCGCGATGCGCGTGCCATCGAGCGTGTCTCCGGCAGCGAGGTCGCCGATGTGGCGTCCCTCCGCGGTCGGGTGGCCCGGCGACACGTAGACGAGGCGTCCGTCGTTGAGCGCGACGCGGACAATGACGTGCGTCGCGGGCACCGGGGCGTTGCCGACGGCGATCAGCGCTGCGGAGACCCGTGCTCCATCCGCGTCGCTCGTCCAAACGATGTCGCCGATTTGCAGGTCTTGCACGGCGATCTCACCACTCGGCGTCGCGATCCGCGTGCCGAGGGCGAGACAGATCGGACACGGGGGTGGTCCGGCCTGCTGGCGGGTGAGGACGCTCACGCTTCCGTCCGCCAGGACGCGGCCCTCCACGCGCTCGCCACCGCCGACGTTCTTCATCGCCAGGTACGTGAAGCCCCAGACGTTGTTCGTAGTCGGCTGGAGCTGCAACACGTTTAGCGTCTTCCACTCGCGATAGATCGCGAGCTGCTGGTCGGCCGTGTATGGCGGCGCCGACGGCAGCCCCAGATGCGCGACGATCGCGTTGAAGGTGTCGGCGTCCTTCTGTATCTCCGGGAGCTTCTCCTGCGCGCGCTGCCCCTCGTCGCCACGGCCCAGCGGGAAGAAGTCGGGGTCGCAGAACCATGGTCGGCCCAGCTGGTCCATCACGCGGTACTTGAGCTGTGGCACGGTGAGCGCCTGCGGCGAAGGCGACGGGGTGGGCCAAGCGAGGCCGCCGCCGCATGCGGCGGCCATCAGCGCCAGAGCGATCACCAGCCTCATGCGGTTACGACGCCAGTTTCCCGACTCGTGTTCCGGCTAGCGGCGTGACATTTCGGTCAACGAGGTAGCGACAGGAGGTCGTCGAGTGCGACGAGCATCCGGTAACGAAGCATCACGTCTCGCGCGCCCACGAGAGCGACAGCGTTGCCGATGGCGCGCGCGCTGATCGGCAAAGACGTCTGAGGACCGTCCGAGCCTTGCCCGATCGCGCCGGGATCTCCGCGTAGTCGCGCGGCGCGGTCCGGATAGAGCGAGACAAGCACGAACGCGCCTGCCTCCTCGGCCACTCGGTACATGACCGCGTCGACGCTCACGCCCACGGCGTGAGGATCCGAGAGCGTACCCGGCGCGTCCGAGCGCATGTTCGATCTGCGAGCGCGTGAACGTCCGATCCGCGTCACGCAGCGGCATCGCGTAGGCGGCGATCATCTCCTGCCGGTCAGCGGCGTCGGCACTCACGACGGTCGCCTCTCTCGGTCGCTGATCCGAGGTGATCGAGAACGCGACGACGCTCTGGTCGCTGAGCTGGGTCACGATGATGCGGCCTTCATATGTGCCGCCGCCCGTCGGTGAGTTCCATGAAAGAGGCGCGTAGCGCACCTCGGCAGAGGGCCGGATGTTGAGCAGGACGAGCTTCTTCAGCTCCGGCTTCAATGAGTTCGACTGCACGTAGTGAGCGTTCACGACGTGATCGATCGTGTCCTTGCCGTAGAGATCGATACGCATACTCGCGTCGCGGCTGGCGTTATGGAGAAGGAATACCCCAGGCGCCGTCGCCTTCGCTCCACTCGCCCGGCACCGCGAGAAGCAACTCGTGGGTCGAGACGAGGGTCCAGTTGGCCGGCAGCGGACGCGAGAAGCCGAGATTCAGTGGCGGCTCGTCGCGAATGACCGCGGTAGGCAGAGGCAAGGGTGCTGGCGACGGCTCCGAGCAAGCGATCGAGCTGAATGCCACGGCCAGTAGGATGAGCGCGGCCTGTCGTCGGTCCATTACATAAGCCCTTACTGCCCCGGGATGCCAACGGTTCCTCGTTCAGGACTTTGCTGGCCGACGCCGGCGCACGTAGCGGGTCGCGTACACCTGCTCGCCCAGCGACAGGATCTTGTTGTCGACCCACGGCGTGGTGAGCATCACGCGCTGCGCCTCGTCCCAGGACAGCACACCCGGCGGCAGATGGTCCTTCTTCCACACCACGACCCAGATCGCACCGTCGGGATGCGCGACGCGCACGAGCTCGCGCGCCAGCTTCGGTGGGTCGACGGCTTCGAGGGAAAAGCAAAGCACTAGACCGTAGCGTCCATCGCGCGCGCGGAGCGGCAGCTTCAGCGGAGCGATATCGAGCTGCCCGCTGAGATGCTCGAGCGGCCGGTCGTACTTCGTCACCTCACCGATACGTAGCGCCGGGAAACCCGCCTTCGCGCCGAGTTTGGGCACGACTTCTTCGACCGCGCGGAGGCCGCGGGGCGGCGCCACGGGGCGAGTCTACGAAGACCGAACGAGCGGTACGCGTTGTGCATGGTGGGGTGGCCATGCTTCTTCAGCGGTTTCCGCGCCCGGTCCTCGTCGTCGACGACGACGCGGCGACGCGCGCCGCCGAGCGCGCCGTGCTCACCGAGCACGGCTTCCGCGTCGTCGAGGCACGCGATGGGGAAGAGGCCATGCGCGTGATCCAGCGCGATCCACCAGCGCTCGTCGTCCTCGACATCCAGATGCCCGGCGTCGACGGACCGTCTTTCGCGCGCGAGCTACGGATGGCGCTTCGACGCGTTCCGCTGGTGATCCTCACCGGCGCAAGCGACCCCAAGCACGAGGCGGACCGCTGCAACGCCGAGGCATTCCTCGGCAAGCCATTCGACGGGCCCGAGTTCCTGAGGGTGGTCAGCCGCTTCGCCAGTTAGTCCGCCGCGTTAGCCTTCAGTCATGCCTGCGCGTCTGCTCGTCAAAGAAACAAACCAGACCAGCGAGCGGCCCCCCGAGGAGCTCTCTGAGCTCCGCGACCGCCCGTGCTGGCTCGACATCAGCGATCCAAAGAGCCACGACTTCGAGCTCGCTGCGAAGGAGCTCAATCTGCATCCGCTTGCGGTCGAGGATGCGCAGCAGCGGCACGAGCGGCCGAAGATCGACCAGTACGATGACCACTACTTCATCGTCTTTTACGCGCTCGAGGAACCGTCGCCCGGCGTGGTGCGTGAGGTCGAGATCTCGATCTTCATGTTGCAGAACGCGATCGTCACCGTGCACGAGGGTGACTTCACCGCGCGCGCCGCCGTCGAGAAGCGCTTTCGGGAGGGGAAGCTGCAGACCACCGGTCTGCTCCTCCATGCGCTCCTCGACACCATCGTCGACCAGTACTTCAAGATCGTCGACGCGCTCGGCGACCGCGTCGAGCTCCTCGAGTCGATGGTCGTCGGCGGCGAGGCGCCTGACTACGACACCTCCATCCGCGAGCTCTTCGTGCTGAAGCGCGACCTGGTGCGGATCCGCCACCTCATCGCGCCCGAGCGTGACGTCCTCACCGTCCTCGTGCGCGGCGACATCCGCGAGCTGCGCGAGACCGGCCGCCGGGTGTACTTCCAGGACGTGTATGACCACATCTCGCGCGTGACCGACGAGATCGACACCTTCCGTGAGCTCACGTCGAACGTCATCGACGCGCATCTGGCGTCGGTGTCCAACCGGCTCAACGAGGTCGTGAAGGTGCTCACGAGCATGGCGACGGTGTTGCTGGTGCTCACCGTGGTGACGGGTTTCTTTGGCCAGAACTGGAAATTCATCCCGTACGACAGCGAACCGCTGTTCTTCGCATCGCTGATCTTCATGGTCGCCGTGGCCGCCGGCACCGCCTATTACTTCCGACGCAAGGGGTGGCTCTAGCCGCTAACCTGTCTCTGCATTGCCCCAGCGTGACTCCGGCAGCTACGGCGGCGATCTCCTTTCCATGGGCTTCCAGGTCGCGGTGGTCGTGGGAGGGCCGCTGCTCATCGCCGCGTACGTGGGGCAGAAGCTCGACGAACAGTTCGGGACCGCCCCAACGCTGGGGCTCGTGGCGATCCTGGTGGGTCTGGCGGTCGCGGGCCTGGGGATGTTCCTGATCATCCGGCGATACATCGCGCGCAATCCGACGCCGCCAACAAGCGACGCGGCACGCAAGGCGGGCAGGCGCTGGGAGCGCGAGATCCAAGAGCGAGAGCAGAAGAAAGAGTCGGGCGAGGAGAGCGAGTGAGGCAGGTCATCGGCATCGTGCTGCTTCTGAATGCCGTCGCCGTGATCGGCGCGGCGCTGACCGGAAACCTGCCGAACTGGCCGCCCGCGCAGGCGGACATCCACGTTGCCGAACAGGCCGGGACGCCGCTAATCCACCTCGGTGGCGAAGAGGCGCCGTCCGCGAGTGGCGTGATCTCGATCTGGAACGACATCTCGATCTCGAACTCGATCTTCACCGCGTGGCTCGTCATGGCCGTCCTCCTCGTGCTCGGCGTCCTCGCATCACGCGGGGTGAGCGAGGTACCCGGACGTTTCCAGGGATTCATCGAGCTCATCGTGCAGGCGCTCGTGGATTTCATGAAGGACGCCGGAGGTCCAGCAGTGGTGCGGTTCCTCCCGCTGTTCGGCTCGCTCTTCCTCTTCGCGCTGCTGAGCAACTGGCTTTCGGTCATCCCGCTCGTCGGCCAGATCGAGCTGCTCCACTCGCCGACCGCCGACTACCACACCAACCTCGGCCTCGCCCTGACAGGCTTCGTCTGGTACCAGTGGGCCGGCATCCAGCAGAACGGGCTCGGTTACTTCACGCGCTGGGTCAACATCCCAGCGTTCAAGGAGGGACCGCTCGTCGGCGTCGTCATGCTCGTCTTCGTCGGCCCGATCGAGTTCTTCAGCGAGCTGTTCCGCATCCTCACGCTGACGCTCCGACTCTGGGGCAACATCTGGGGCGGCGAGATCGTTCTCTCAGTCCTCTCCGCGCTCCTGTTCGTTCCTAGCTTCGTGCTTCCGTTCATCGGCCTCGAGCTGTTCATCGGATTCATCCAGGCGTTCGTGTTCGCGTTCCTCGTGCTGCTCTACATCATCCTTGCGCTCGAGTCTCACGGTGGTGAGGAGCACGAGGCAGCCCATCCCGAAGCGTCACACGCTCCGCAACTCGAAGCAGCCCACGCGGCCTAATTCGCGAGGAGGAAAACCATGAGCTTGGCTTGGCTTGGCGCCGGCATCGCGATCGGTTTCGGGGCCCTGGGGGCCGGACTCGGCATCGGCATCGCGGGTTCGAAGGTCGCGGAAGCAACGGGACGCAACCCCGACGCCGCGAACGCGATCCGCACCAACGGAATCATCATCGTCGTCTTCGCGGAGTCGCTGGGCATCTTCTCGTTCGTCATCGCGTTCCTTCTGCAGGGCAAGGCGCTCTAGGCAATGCTTTTCGCTCCATTCATCGCGGAAGAGTCGCCGACCGCGCTCGTCGTGCACCCGTTCTGGGTGCTCGTCTCGATCGTCAACTTCCTCGTGCTCCTCTATCTGCTTCGCCGCTTCATGTGGGGCCCGATCCTGGCGACGCTCGATCGGCGCGCGGCGAAGATCCGCGAGGGGCTTGAGCTCACCGAGTCCGCGCGACGTGAGCGCGAGCAGCTGAAGCAGGAGGTCGAGAAGATCCTCGGAGAGGCGCGTCGCGAGGCGGCCGCGATCGCCGAGCGCACGACGAAAGCCGCGGAGGCCGCCGCCACCGACATCCGGACGCAGGCGAAAGCGGAAGCCGATCGCATCCGCGAAAAGGGCCGCACCGACGCCGAGCACCTTCACGACCAGGCGCTCGCGCAACTGCGAGGTGAGGTCGCGTCGATGGTCGTCCTCGCGGCGAGCCGCATCCTCGGTCGCGAGATCAGTCCCGAGCAGCACCGCGCGCTCATCGAGCGGTCTCTGGAGGAAGCGGGCACGGAGTTGAAGCAGAACTGATGGCACTCAGCGGATCGTCGGCGCGCCGTTACGCCGAGGCGCTCTACCAGATCGGCACCAGCGAAAAGACCGTGGATGAGCTCGGCGCGTCGCTGCGGCGTCTTCAGGAAGCGCTCAGCGGCGAGATCCTGCGCGCGCTACGCAATCCCGGCATTCCGCTGCGCGCGAGGCGCGCGGCTCTGGACGCCGCCACCGCCGCCGAGCCGAAGGCGATCCGGTCGCTCCTGGATCTGCTGC
>WNGF01013990.1_pt1 | contig 17981 bp, 10 predicted proteins | sample 5400641 | NCBI WGS metagenome assembly WNGF01 (sample SAMN13153371, study PRJNA577476) | soil metagenome | isolation source: 80 cm soil or saprolite under grassland replicate 2 | place: USA:California | collected 2016-06-15
AGCAACTCTCCGAATGAGAGCAGATAATCGCTGCCGCGCGGCGTAAGCTCACGCACGGCGGCGAGCCCCCGCAGAAAATTGTTCAATTCCGAAAAGAAAGCCTCAAGTCGGGGCGCAAGGCTTGCGCTCCGTTTTCGCCCGAGAAGGTGGGTTGCCGTTTGAAAATGACGTTCCCGCAGGGCCAGCAGCAGCTCAAGACTCGCTTCGCAGTTTCCCGACGCAGCCTTGTGGCCCATGGCAACAAGCTGATCGGTAACTTTGGCCATGGCGCTGACGACGACCACGGGAGAGTGCTTCTTACGGCTCCCGACAATCTTGGCGACGCGCTCGATGGCCTCGGCACTCTCAACCGAAGTGCCGCCAAATTTCATCACGATCATGCGTAGCTCACCAGGCGCAACGCTGCATCCATAATGGCTTGTCTTGTCACAAGTTCAAGATTAAAAGAGGCACACAAACGAAAACCCACCACCAGTCGTTTTATCTGGCCGTGGGTCTTGAGCAAATTCTATAAGTGCGGCTCAACGGCGCCCACGCCAGACTGTAATTCGTGTCCCCATGCTGCGTATAGGGGAGAACGACAGAGTCTGGAACATGGACGGCATCCTCAAACTATAGCGTAGCCATTCTAGACGGCATCATTCGACTTTTCGATGGAAGCTATCGAAAACCTAAATGACGCAGGTCTATGGATAACCGTCCTGATCTTTCGTTCCGTGGGTGCACAAAAGTAAGATTCGCGCTGGGATTAATGTCCACCGCCCTGTCCTTTCGAAAGTGGAAGCACAAGGACGGTGCGACCGCTGAAATTTCCATCCGGCTAATCGAAATTCTGAATTGTACTTTTGACCCCAAACCGCTGTACCAAAGATATATACAGGTCGTGGTGCGCGCGATCGCAGAATCCGTCGTTGGTCGTTCGTCCTTGGTCGTTGGCGAAGCCGGCTAGATCGTCGGCCGACCACGAATCACCAACGACCGACGACGCTTTTTCCCTAGGAGAAACCTCTGCCTTACTGGAAGACAAACAACGGTTTGCCGCCGCCGCAGGGTCTTTACGATCCTGCGCAGGAACACGACGCGTGTGGCATTGGGTTTGTCGCCAGCATTCGCGGGGAGAAGAGTCACCAGATCATCGAGCAGGGAATTCAGGTCCTGATCAACCTGACGCACCGCGGCGCCTGCGGGTGTGATCCGGAGACCGGCGATGGTGCCGGACTGCTGATCCAGATTCCACACAAATTTTTCGCGCGTGAGTGCGAAACCCTCGGCTTCACGCTGCCAGCGCCTGGCGAGTATGCGGTAGGCATGACTTTCTTGCCGGTCGAAAAGCATCCGCGCCTGAATTGTGAAGGTGTCCTGGAGCGCGTCATCCGCGAGGAAGGACTGAGTACTCTCGGCTGGCGCGATACACCAGTCAACGGTGACGCGATTGGACGAGTGGCGCGCGCGTCGCAGCCCTACATTCAGCAGATTTTTGTCGCGCGTCCCCCGGAGATAGATGAAGATGCGTTTGAGCGCAAACTTTACGTAGTCCGCAAGCGTGCGGAGTTGGAAATCGCCGATTCGGACATCGAAGACAAAGAGTTCTTCTACATTCCGTCGCTGTCGGCGCGGACCATCGTTTACAAAGGCCTGCTGCTGGCTCCGCAAATTGCCAATTTTTACGGAGAACTCTCCGATCCAGATGCGGCTAGCGCACTTTGTCTGGTACACCAGCGTTTTTCGACCAACACTTTCCCGAGTTGGAAGCTGGCGCATCCTTACCGCTATGTGGCGCACAACGGCGAAATCAACACGCTGAAAGGCAACGTCGCCTGGATGCACGCTCGGCAATCCATTCTTGCGACGGAGCATTTCGGAGATGACATCAAGAAGCTGTTCCCGATCATCGAAGCGGGCGGCAGCGACTCTGCGAATTTCGACAACGCGGTCGAGCTTCTATTCCAGGCGGGACGAAGCCTTCCGCACGTGATGGCCATGCTGATCCCCGAAGCTTGGGCCGGCAATCCGCACGTGAAGCCGGAGAAGCGGGCGTTTTACGAATATCACGCCTCATTGATGGAGCCGTGGGATGGCCCGGCAGCGATTGCGTTCACTGATGGCCGCGTGATCGGCGCAACATTGGATCGCAATGGTCTCCGCCCCGGACGTTACGTTGTAACCGATGATGACCTCGTGGTGATGGCTTCGGAAGCGGGCGTGCTTTCAGTCGCGCCTGAGAAGGTTAAGAGAAAAGGGCGGCTCCAGCCCGGGAAGATGTTCCTCGTGGACACGGTCGAAGGCCGCATTATCTCTGACAAAGAGGTCAAAAAGAAGTTGGCGGCTCGGCAGCCTTATGGTGAATGGCTGAAGGAAAACCAGATCACGCTCGACCAGTTGCCTGAGCCGGTGCGAGTGCACGCCTCCGACCACGCCACCATCCTTTCGCGGCAACGCGCCTTCGGTTACACCGATGAGGATTTGAAGATGATTATGGAGCCGATGGCCGCCAAGGGTGAAGAACCCGTCGGTTCGATGGGAACCGATACCCCTCTGGCGTGCTTGAGCGACAAGCCGCAGCCGCTCTTTAACTATTTCAAGCAGCTCTTCGCGCAGGTGACGAATCCGCCCATTGATCCTATCCGCGAAGAGATGGTGATGTCGCTCATCAGCTACATCGGAACCGAGCGAAACATTCTGGAAGAGACGCCGGAAAATTGTCACACGTTGAAGCTGCCACATCCGATCCTGACCAATCGCGATCTGGAAAAGCTGCGGCGAGTCTCGCGCGGAGATTTGCTGGCCATTACGTTGCCAGCTCTGTTCAGCGCCAAGGATGGGGAAGTCGGTTTGCGGCTGGCGCTCGATGAGCTTTCACGGCGGGCGTCGCTAGCGGTGAAGTCTGGCTACAGCCTGCTGATTCTTTCGGACCGCGGCGTGGACAAGAATTATGCGCCCATTCCTAGCCTGCTGGCTCTGGCAGCAGTACATAATCTGCTCGTCCGAGAAGAGACCCGCACCCAGGTTGCGCTGATTATCGAGTCAGGCGAGCCGCGTGAAGTCATGCACTTTGCTCTGCTGATCGGATATGGTGCGAGTGCGATCAATCCTTATCTCGCGATTGAAACTCTGGAAGATATCGCGGGCAGAGGGTATTTGCCCGGAGGCATGACTCCCGATGTAGCCGTCAAGCACTTCACCAAGGCGATCAACAAGGGTTTGCTGAAGACGTTCTCAAAAATGGGGATTTCAACCCTGCAAAGTTATCGGGGCGCGCAAGTCTTCGAGGCGATTGGCCTGAATAAGGATCTGGTGGACGCGTATTTTTCCGGCACAACATCTCGAATTGGCGGCGTGGGCTTGAGTGTGCTCGCGCGCGAGGCGCAATTGAAACACGAGTTCGCCTTCCGAGCGGTGACCGACGCGGACACTGAACTGGCAGTCGGCGGGAGCTACCACTTTCGGGTAAATGGTGAATATCACTTGCTGAACCCGGAGACCATCAGCAAGCTGCAGCACAGCGTCCGCGAGCAGAATTTCAAGTCGTTCGAAGAATACGCGGCCCTGATTGATACGCAGAGCCGCAACCTGGCAACCCTGCGCAGCCTCATGAAATTCAAGAAGGCACGCAAGCCGGTGCCGGTCGAGCAAGTCGAGCCAGCAAAAGAGATCGTCAAGCGCTTCACCACGGGTGCAATGTCATTCGGCTCCATCAGCAAGGAAGCGCACGAGACCTTGGCGATTGCAATGAACCGGATCGGAGGAAGGTCGAACACCGGCGAAGGTGGCGAGGACGAAGAGCGCTATAAGAAAGACGCCAATGGTGACTGGCGTCGCAGCGCAATCAAGCAAGTAGCATCCGCGCGGTTTGGCGTGACTACAAATTACCTGGTCAACGCCGACGAATTGCAGATCAAGATGGCGCAAGGCGCGAAGCCGGGTGAAGGCGGACAGCTTCCCGGGCACAAAGTTGACGACGTGATCGCGCGCCTGCGGCATTCAATCGCAGGCGTGGGACTGATTTCGCCGCCACCGCATCACGACATTTATTCGATCGAAGACCTGGCGCAACTGATTTACGACTTGAAAAACGCGAATCCAAAGGCGCGGATTTCGGTAAAGCTTGTGTCTGAGATCGGCGTCGGCACCGTTGCTGCAGGAGTTGCCAAGGCTCACGCCGATGTGGTCCTCATCTCCGGTGACAGCGGTGGCACGGGCGCATCGCCACTCAGTTCGATCAAGCACGCCGGAATCCCGTGGGAACTGGGCCTTGCTGAAACCCAGCAGGTCCTCCTGATGAACGACCTGCGCAGCCGCATCCGCGTGCAGACTGACGGCAAGCTGCAAACCGGGCGCGATGTGGTGATCGCCGCGCTACTTGGCGCCGAAGAATTCGGTTTTGCCACCGCGCCTCTTGTCGCGATGGGCTGCATCATGCTGCGCAAGTGTCATCTCAATACCTGTTCAGTCGGCATCGCGACCCAGGACCCCGAGCTGCGCAAGAAATTCACCGGCCAGCCTGAGCACGTAATCAATTTCTTCTTCTTCGTTGCCGAGCAAGTGCGGCAATACATGGCGGAGCTAGGCTTCCGCAAAGTGGACGAGATGGTCGGGCGAGTGGACATGCTCGACGTACAACCCGCCATCGAGCACTGGAAGGCGCGCGGCGTTGATCTTTCGGCGATTCTCTACAATCCCCCGTTGCCCGGACGCGTGGCCCGCCACTGCGTGCAGGCGCAGGATCATGGCTTAGAGAAAGCGCTCGATCACGAGCTGATTGCTGGAGCAAAAGATGCTCTGGAAAATCGCACTCCCGTTGAAATGGCTTTCCCGATACGCAATGTGCATCGCACCGTCGGCGCAATGCTGAGTGGCGAAATCGCGCGGAGCTATGGATCGGACGGGCTACCAGATGACACCATTCGCATCAACTTCGCAGGATCTGCAGGGCAGAGCTTTGGCGCGTTCCTGGCCAAGGGCGTCACGATGACACTGGAAGGGGACGCCAACGATTACGTCGGCAAAGGTCTCTCGGGCGGCAGGGTCATTGTTTATCCACCGAAAAATTCACGCTTCGCCGCGGAAGAAAATATTCTGATCGGTAACGTGGTGCTCTACGGTGCGACCAGTGGCGAGGCATTCTTCAGTGGTGTTGCCGGCGAACGGTTCGCGGTCCGGAATTCCGGCGCGACCGCCGTTGTTGAAGGTGTGGGCGATCACGGCTGCGAATACATGACCAATGGCCTCGTCGTCGTGCTTGGCTCCTGTGGCAGAAACTTCGCAGCAGGCATGAGTGGCGGCATCGCTTATGTGTTCGACGACAAAATGGATTTCACGGAGAAGCGCTGCAACCTCGCTTCGGTCGATCTTGAGCCTGTCATCGAACCACGCGACGTGGAGGTGATCCATAGCCTTGTACAGCGCCACTACGAGCTGACCGGCAGCAAGCGCGCGAAACATATTCTCGACGGTTGGGTGGACATGCTGCCGCGCTTCATCAAGATCTTCCCCCATGAATTCAAGCGCGTGCTGGGCGTGACGCGAACCAGACAACAATACATTCCCGGCCAACCGGTTCCTGTGACCGAACTGGCGGAGGCCCTGCATGGGTAAGCCATCGGGCTTCATGGAGCAGCCGCGCGAAAGCGCCACCCGCCGGCCGGTTGCCGAGCGAGTGAACGACTGGTTCGAAATTTACCAGGACTTTCGTGAAGAGAAGTTGCGGGCCCAAGGGGCGCGCTGCATGGATTGTGGCGTGCCCTTCTGCCACACCGGGTGCCCGGTGAACAATCTCATTCCGGACTGGAATGACCTCGTCTATAACGGCCGCTGGAAGGAGGCGGTGCGCCAACTTCACTCGACCAACAACTTTCCTGAATTCACGGGGCGGATTTGTCCCGCGCCCTGCGAAGCCGCATGCGTGCTCGGGATTAATGAGCCCGCAGTAACGATCAAGCAAATTGAAAAGAGCATAGTCGAGCGCGGGTTTGCCGAAGGATTGATCCGTCCGGAGCCGCCAAAATTCCGCTCCGGCAAGAAAGTTGCAATTGTGGGATCAGGCCCGGCAGGCTTGGCCGCGGCGCAGCAACTGAATCGCGCCGGGCACTGGGCCACGGTTTACGAAAAAGCGGACCGCATCGGCGGCTTGCTCCGCTACGGCATTCCCGAATTCAAGATGGAGAAACACATCGTGGATCGACGCCTGGAGCAGATGGAGGCCGAAGGCGTGAAGTTTGTGACCAACGCGCACGTCGGCCACTCGGTGCCGGTCGAAGATTTGCAGCGCGAGTTCGACGCAATTCTTCTCGCCGGAGGAGCCGAGGCGCCTCGCGATTTGAATGTTCCGGGAAGGGAATTGAAAGGGATCGATTTCGCGATGGAGTATCTCCCGCAATCGAACAAGCGTTGCCATGGCGATGTGCTCGATCCCTTGGCCGACATTCTCGCCACCGGGAAACGCGTCATCATTATTGGGGGCGGAGATACGGGCGCGGATTGCCTGGGAACCGTCCATCGTCAAAAAGCAATTTCGGTTCACCAGTTTGAAATTATGCCGATGCCTCCAGCAGATCGGTCCCCTTCTACCCCGTGGCCACTTTGGCCCATGCAGTTGCGGATCGAAGGCGCCCATGAAGAAGGGGGAATCCGCGAGTGGAGCATCGCCACCAGCAAATTTACTGGCGATGCAAATGGAAATGTGAAGCAGTTGCACGGAATTCGGGTCGGCCCGCCGCCGAAATTCGAGGCGATCTCGGGCACGGAATTCGTGATCGACGCCGATCTTGTTTTACTGGCGATGGGCTTCACCGGACCTGTGCGCAACGGCATGATCGAAAAACTGGGAGTGAAACTCGACCAGCGCGCCAATGTTGCCACCGGCGCAGATTACATGTCGTCAGTGCCCGGCGTTTTTGCCGCCGGAGACATGCGCCGTGGGCAGTCGCTTGTGGTCTGGGCAATCTCGGAGGGGCGCAAAGCCGCTGCAGGAATTGATCAGTATCTCGCTCGCCCGCAGGCAGCACCACCCGTGAAGTCCCGATCCAACTCCCGGCGCGATCTAATTTCGGTGTAAGCTCATACCCAAGCTTCCTCTCATGGCCAAACCTGTATTGATGAGCACCAAGCCGGCCCGGGCTGCCGAAAGGGCGGTCAATCTCTCTGAGATCCATCAGGCGATGAGCCGCGTTCGCGACTCCATTTATCTATCGCCATGCGCCCGCTCTGAGGACTTTTCGCAGCTCACCGGGAACTCGGTTTATCTCAAGCTCGACAACCTGCAACGTACCGGCGCTTTCAAGGAGCGCGGCGCACTGAATAAGCTTCTGACTCTAACTCCCGAGGAGCGCTCTCGAGGAGTGATTGCAGCTTCCGCAGGGAATCACGCGCAAGGGTTGGCCTATCACGCCGGCCGTCACGGAATCCGCGCGCAGATTTGCATGCCGCTTACCACTCCGCTCATCAAAGTTTCGGCCACCAAGGGATATGGCGCGGACGTGGTGCTGCACGGTGCGAATTATGACGAAGCCTGCGAAGAAGCGGTCCGGAGAAGTGAGCAGTTTGGGATGACATTTGTGCATCCCTTCGATGACGAGGTCGTCATTGCGGGTCAGGGCACCATGGGATTGGAAATTCTGCAGCAGGTCCCCGATATAGAGGCCATAGTTGCTCCCATTGGCGGAGGCGGCTTGATTGCCGGAGTAGCCTGCGCAGTAAAAGAAACGAATCCGCACGTGCGTGTGATTGGCGTTCAGCCCGCGCGTTTGCCGTCCATGAAAGTTGCCATTGCCGAAGGGCATCCCGTGACTTTGAGCCCGGCTCCGACCATTGCAGACGGAATCGCGGTCCGGCGCGCTGGGGAAAAGACGCTACCGCTGGTCCAGAAATACGTGGACGACATCGTGACCGTAGACGAAGAGGAAATCGCCAATGCGATTCTCCTTCTACTGGAACGCGAAAAGACGCTTGCGGAAGGCGCGGGAGCGGCGGCGATTGCGGCACTCATCAACCACAAAACACCTTTGAGCGGAAAGAAAGTCGCAGTCCTGGTCTGCGGCGGCAACATTGACGTCAGCCTGCTCTCGCGCATCATGGAACGCGGGTTGGTGAAGGATGGCCGCTTGGTACGACTTCGCGTTCACCTGCCGGACTACCCCGGAGCCCTGCACCGCCTGACCGGAATATTACGGCGTAAACCTTGGCGACACCGCCATTGACATCACCATGGAAACTCGCGGCCCGGATCACATTGCCGAGCTGCTCTCGGCTCTCAGTGCCAGCGGGTACGTTCACGAGCGGATTCTGTAATCGCCGGTTTGCGTCTCAAGATTTTCCTTGTGCACCTGTGTGTCCTCTATAGTTCATGCTTTTGATTCTTGTGCGCGCTGGACATCCGAACCCCCATTCGTAACTAAAAAGATCGGTCGCACTGCGCTATATTGATTTGAACCCCGTGAAGTATCCCGCGAACCGAATCCTTATTGCTGTGATTACCGCCGCCTTGCTCTCCGGCTGCGGACGCAGGCACAACCGAGTGCTGGAGACGGACTACGTTGCCGCTCCGCAAGTCACGCTTCGCGACCAGTTGTCGCAGGTTTACAACAAAACTGGCATCGCGAAAAACGGTGACCGCGTGGATGTTCTCGATCGCGAGAAGCGTTTTGCCAAAGTTCGGACCGCGAGTGGCGCCGAAGGCTGGGTGGAGCAACGCTATTTGGTCACCCAGCAGGTCTTCGATCAATTTCAAAAGCTGAGGCAGCAGGAAAAAGACGCGCCCGTCGAAGGCACTGCCGCCACTCGCAATGAAACCAATCTGCATGTTGAGCCAGGCCGCGAGACCGAACATCTTTATCAATTAAGTCAGGGAGCGAAGGTGGCAGTCCTGAAGCGGGCAACCGTAGAGAAGGGGCTGCCGGCTGGGTCCATGAAGACTTCAAAGGGCGTCAAAGAAATCAAGCCGGCAATGGAAGACTGGTGGCTGGTCCGCGATTCGCAAGGGCACGTCGGCTGGGTGCTCGGCCGCATGATTGATCTCGATGTTCCGTTTGAGGTTGCCCAATACGCGGAGGGCCAGCGCATCACCGCCTATTTCGAATTGAACCAGGTCACCGATGGCGATAAGCAGGTCCCGCAATACCTTCTTCTCATGGGCGAACATAAAGACGGCTTGCCCTTCGACTACACGCAGGCACGCGTCTTTACCTGGAACGCAAAGCGCCATCGCTATGAGACTGCATACCGCGAGCGCAACTTAAATGGAGTTTTGCCGGTAACGGTTTCCCGCGAAAATTTCGGCAAGGAAGGTGATTTGCCTATCTTTGTGTTGCGAGTGAAAGATGCGAACGGAAACATCGTCGAGCGGAAGTACAAGATGAATACTCCGATGGTGAGGAGAGTGGGCTGACAAACCCCGTCGTCGGTCTTTAATCGTCGGGCTTTGGGTCGTTGGGCTTTGGTCGTTGGCAAGAACTGCCGCTCTTCCCGAGGTGCTAATTGCCCGAAGAAAGATCCATCATTGTTTGTTCATATCCGCGTTCATCCGCGAAATCCTCCGGCCCGAAGTTTTTTGCCGATGACCGACGACCAACGACCAACGACTAGCTGTAAAACTCCGCGATCCCCGTCACTACCAGCTTCTGTTCTTCTTCCGTGAGTTCCGGAAACATCAAGTGCAGCGGCGTCGGATAATACACCTCCGATCCGATGCCCCGTGCGGCGAGAGATTTCCGCAGCCCATCGCGGCGTCCATCTTTAATACGAATCACATACTGATGGAAAACGTGGAACGCGTGCTGCGACGTGCGAAGCCTCTGAATAGGACCATCTGAATTCTTCGAGATGAGCCCCGCTCCGGCCAGCAATCGGTCATAAATTTCCGCACGCTCCCGGCGTTGCTGGTTCCATTGATGTATGTGCTTCAGTTTCACTCGCAGCACCGCCGCCTGAATTGCGTCCATGCGCGCGTTCCAGCCGAACTCGGTATGAGAATAGCGTTCCGGACTGCCATGATTCCGCAGCCGCCGCATATGTTCCGCCATGGCGGGATCGTTGGTTGTCACGATTCCGGCATCACCGTAGGCGCTCAGGTTCTTGGTCGGATAGAAACTAAACGCGGCGGAGACTCCCATCGACCCCGCGGCCCGATCGCGCCACTTTGCGCCAATGGCCTGAGCTGCATCTTCGATTATGACGAGATCATGCTCCTCCGCGATCTGGCCCAGTAAGTCCATCTCCGCGCACTGACCGTAAAGGTGGACAGGAAGGATGGCTTTGATGCGTCCGGGGCCGCTGTTCTTTCCATCTCTCTCATTTTTTTTGTCATTTCGAGCGGAGCGGGATCGTGAGCTTCGCGACCTTTCCCGCATAGTCGAGAAACCTGCTTTTCGTTCGAGCTGCGCACGGACTGCAGCCGGATCTAGATTCAGCGTCTCCGAATCCACATCCACAAACACCGGTTCAGCCCCGCAACGCACAATCGAGCTCGCGGACGCGAAGAAGCTAAACGGAGTAGTGATCACCCGATCGCCAAGTCCAACCCCAGCTGCGGCGAGCGCCAGCCACAACGCGTCAGTTCCTGAGGCGCAGCCGACAGCGTCCTTCGCGCCGACTAGCCCGGCAATCTCACTCTCGAACGCCTCAACTTCCGGACCGAGTATGAACCGCTGCGAAGCGCAAACCCGCTCGATGGCGGCAAGAACCTCCTCGCGAATGGAGGCATATTGCCGCGAGAGATCGGGCATCGGGACGGGCGTTGGGACGGATTCGGTCTTCTTCCCCACGCCATCCGCGGCAAACATACTTCTTGGCATCACGACAAATTTAGCAGGGTTGCGTCGCAATCCAAACCACGCCATGCCGATCGTTTTGCCGCCACAATCGCCTATGCAATTCCATATCTGCTAGGCAGGCGCCTACATTTTTTGGAAGTATTTCCTCTCGGCAGTATGTAACTAATTGTAAATAGATCAATTATTGTGATTCCCCTTTGGAATCAGAGTTGCACTTCTGCTCTGCAAGCTTGGCAACTTTCAGTTCGATAGTTTCAGGTCAGCTATTAACAAGGTTCGACTTCCAGGAGAGATTCAATGGATTACCCATTTCGTAAGTCGCTGGTCTATGCCTTCACGCATTCCGGCTCCCGCAAGACGATTGCCTCAACCTTAATTACACTGGTTCTCGTCTTCTCTGCTTCCTTCGCTTTCGCCCAAGGCATCGTAACCGGGTCCATTTCCGGCACGGTTCAGGATCCACAAGGAGCCGTGGTCTCGGGAGCCAAAGTTACGGCGAAGCAGTTGGACACCAATCGTGAATACACCGGCGAGACGAACGCAACCGGCGGTTTCTCGCTTCGCGTTCTGCCCCCCGGGCAATACAGCGTGAAGATTGAAGCAAAAACCTTCCGCGCCCTCGAATCGCACGGGATTACGGTCGCTGTGGGGAATGACACGACGCTCGGTACAGTGAAGTTAGAATTGGGGTCCTCGGCGGAAACAGTTTCAGTGGAAGGCACTGCACCGATTATTGAGACCACAACCGATCAGATTTCCAACACATTTGACTCGAAGCAAGCACAGAGCTTACCCATCGGGAACAATTTTGACACCTTGGCGCTATTTTTGCCGGGCGTTGCGCCTGTAGGCGACGCAAGCTTCAGCAACACGAATGGCGAATCTTTTTCAGCAAATGGCATGCGCGGTCGCGCCAACAATTTCCAGATTGATGGCCAGAACAACAACGACAACTCTATCGCTGGGCCCTCTATCTTTTTCGGAAACCAGGATGCCATCCAGGAGCTGCAAGTCATCACGAATTACAGCGCTGAGTACGGGCGCAATATGGGCTCGGTCGTGAACTACATCACCAAGTCGGGGACGAACCAGTTCCACGGCACCGGCTACGAGTTCTGGCAGGGAAATACGTTTAGCTCTATGACCAATGACGAGAAGTCGCCGGTGTTCGGTTTCTGTGCCCAGGGCCAGGTCTCTACGGTTGTGAATCCTTGCACACATCCGGTGGTTCCTCAGTTTGTGGATAACCGCTTCGGTGGTACCGTCGGCGGCCCGATCATCAAAGACAAACTGTGGTTCTTTGGGTCAACTAATTTCGAGCGCCAACGCGCGGGAGGTTCTCCCAGCACGTCGGGTGGTTTGGTGCCTACTCCCAATGGAGTTCAGCAGTTGATAACAGCGTTCCCGAACAGCCCAGCGGGGCCGCTGGAGGCTGCTATTGGGCCGGCTGCGATTACTACGCAGGGCAATCCGACATTCAGCGGTATCCAGAACGTTCCTATTACAGATCAGATTGATCCTAATACGGGACTCGCATTTGACTGCGTGGCCGCTCCGGCATCTCCAGGTTGCACGCCTATTGAGTTTGGCAGCATAACCCGTTTTGTACCCTCTCCTCTCAATGACTACGAGGCTACGGGTCGCATTGATGTGAAGGTGACGTCAAAGGACAACTTCTTCGGTCGCTACGTATTTCAACAGACAAGTAACGACGGAGTAAACTTCGGCAACGGCATAGATGTGGGTGATTGGCAGAGCGTTCCCGGCCGTGATCAGCAAATCGGCTTGGACTGGGTGCATACTTTCACTAACACTCTGATTAATCAGGCTCGCTTCAGCTATTCGCGCGCTCGGTTCTTTTTTGAAGAGGGTTCCGTTACAAGCTGCAATGACAAGAATCCGCTAGGGTGTCCGGCGGATATCATCATGCTGAATTTCAACGGCTATCCCCAGGACGCGCAAACATTTGGCGTGGCAGCGGGCTTTCCGCAGGGTCGTATCATCAACGTGTACCAGGTGCAAGACAACGTTACCCTCAGCTTGGGACGCCACACCATTAAGATGGGTGGCGAGTTCGATAAACAGCGTTCGCCCAACGTCTTTTTGCCCAATAACAACTCCATTTACTTCTTTTCTGGGTTTAGTGATCTGGTGGCGAATAATCCTATCCAAACGAGAATTAGCGTAGGCAGTCCCAACCTTCCTTTTAAAGAGAAGGACGTGGCGGCTTACGTTCAGGATGATTGGCGGGTGAAGGACAACCTGACACTCAACTTGGGCGTGAGGTGGGAGTGGAACCAGCAGGCGGTCAATCTGTTGCACGACCGCACAGTCGCGGTTCAGGCTAGTTCAAATCCTCTTTGGGACAATACTTTTCCCCTCAGCCAGACCACCGTGCCTAAAGTTCCCGAAGACTTGAACAATTTCAGTCCTGTGGTTGGCTTCGCCTGGACGCCTCGTGTCATGCGGGGAGTCTTCGGCGATGACAAGACAGTATTCCGCGGCGGCTTCCGCCTCGGTTACGATCCTGCCTTTTACAACATGTTCTTGAACGTGGCCACCAGCTCGCCCTCGGTTAACGCGGTGCAGACGGTCGCCCCATTGCCGACCAGTGGTGGCTTCACAGGTGCCGATATATTGCCTTTCTTGCAGTCCGTCGGTGCTGTTGACACAGCTGGTATCAATCCCGGCATTCGCAACCACACCACGGTGGCTCCGAACTTCCGCAATCCTTACGCGGAGCAGTGGAATTTTGGTATCCAGCGGCAAATTACCCCGCGAATTGTCGCGGAAGCTCGCTACGTAGGCAATCATGCCGTCGGAAACTTCCAGAGTGTCAACGGCAACCCGGCTCTGAACAGTCTGATCACAAACGGTTTCTCTAACGTTATCCCCGCGGGGTTGACGCCGTGTACCGACCCAACCCAGCCCGGAAGTAATGCGGGTTACGCGAACTGCAACTTCCGACGAGTTGTTGAACGCGGTAACTTTGCGTGGTCCAAATACAACGGTTTGCAATCAGAGTTACGGATCGCGGGCTGGCATGGTCTTTCCGCGAACGCCGCATACACCTATAGTCGAACATTTGATAACGCCAGCGAGGTTTACAGTACTGTCTCTGGTGGAAATACGCTGTCGTTTGCCCAGAACCCATTCAACACCGACCGCGGAGAGCGAGCAGTTTCGGGAATTGACTATCCCCACGTGTTCGGCCTGACATTGGTCTACGAGATACCATTCCAGAAAAATCAGCATGGTCTCGTCGGGCACCTACTGGGTGGTTGGCTGGCGAGCACAACGTACCGCTATACAACTGGACAGCCCTATACGACGGTACAGTTCACGGGCGGTAACAGTTTATGTGACCCGACATCCACCCTAAGCGGGACTTACGATGCTTGCCGTCCGATTCTGAGTAACCCGGGAGCACCAGTCGGCTCTGCTGGATTCTGCACGGATCCAACTCTGCCCGATTGCGGTATAACTGACTTCGCAACCAATAACCCGACCACTCTGAGCGCGGTTCGTTGGATACACAACGATCCCACCGCGGCTGCGTTTTATGCCACACCGTACGCTGGAGCAAGCCGAGACATTCTGCGCGGCCAGCCCATCAGCACAGCTAACCTCTCCTTCTTCAAGGATACGAAGATTAACGAGCGGTTGACGCTTGAATTCCAGGCGCAGTGCTTCAACATCATGAACACCCAGTTCCGGGGTGTCCCTGATCCGGTTATGGACGACATATTTGCCGTTTCGCCCGGCAGTCCTTCGCCGTTCCAAAGCACCGCGTACAACTTCAACGGGGGTGGCAACAACTTTGAGGGTGGCGGGACTTTCTCCTCCAGCCTCACTTACGACGGCCTCAGCCGTCGCCGCCTGTTGTTCGGCATGAAGGTGAAGTTCTAATCTGTTCGTAAGCGCGACAAAAGACCGGCCGCTGAGGCCGGTCTTTTGTTTTCAGAATACTATCCCCTGTTTTCAGAATACTATCCCCTGTTTTCAGAATACTATCCCCCAAACATTGGGTAATGACTCGCCGCTGCCATAAAGAACAACATCGGAATCGACAAGAACGCGTTGGCTCGGGACATCAGAAACGCCATCCGAGCCATGCGTTGGGCCTTCTCCGGAATGGGGCTGCCGTTTTCGGCGTTGGCTTTGGTCCAGGCGATTAGGCGTTTTTGGATTCGCCAGATTACTCCCCAGACGTTGAGCAGCATCATCCAGCCGAGTCCTCCGCCGATGCCAATGGCGAGCAGGCGATTGCTCTCCCATCCGCGGCTGTTCCAGTGCAAGAACAAATGCATGGAGTGCCCGACGATCACTATGTAGAGGATGGCCAGCACCCAACCTTTGTCCAACAGGCCTTTGCCGGGCAGCAGCAGGGCGTAGAGAATGCCCCAGGTCGCGGTCCAAACCACCAGGAAGGTCACCAGAGGGGTTGTAGGAGCTTCCCCGGCATTGCGAGCATCGGTGGCAACGATCTGTCCCCAGTAGGCCATGCCCGCGAGCACGGTCACCACCGACGCCCAGCGAAACCACCACAGCGCGCGTAGCATCAGGCCGGGCATGATCCTGGCTCTGGTTGCTGGGTCTAGCTCCTTCATGAAGGGAATGTTCACCAGATTGAAGAAGTACAGCAGTCCCAGCCAAGTGACGCCCGCGACCAGGTGCACCACACGCAAGAACATCAGGAAATTAGTCTGGGCGTCGGGAAGGGAGATGCCGGTGTAGAGCATGAGTCCTCCGGAGATTCGCGGAAACTTTACAGGAAAGTTCGAGAACTTAAAAGCGGCTTCGGGCTTGAGGGAAGTATTGATGAGCGCGAGCCGGGGAAGAGAAGTCACCAGCAGGTTCCTCGCGCCCCGCAAAGCTCGGCGGCTCGGAATGACAATGTTAGGGGGGCGGATGGTCGGCGGCTAAGCCGCGAGGTTTTTTGACGCGGCGACGGCACGGCTTGGAAGCCGTGCCCTTTCAAAACAGGGTGCAGCGGAAATGTTTAATGTGCGACGGAGGGTCAAGCTAGAAGCCTAAAGCCTGAACCTGAAGCCGGTTATTTCAACGCATTTAAACGCGCGCTCAGGCGGGACTTATAGCGCGCGGCGGTATTCTCGTGCAGCACACCTTTTTGGATGGCTTTGTCGAGCGCGGAGACAGTTTTGCGAAAGGTCTGCTCCGCGGCGGTCTTGTCGCCTTTTGCTAGCGCCTCGCGCAATTCGCGGAGAGCCGAGCGTGTCCGCGAGTTGTTGCTGCGGTTACGTTCGGTGCGGGTTTCGGTCTGACGGGCGCGTTTCAGCGCGGAAAAATGATTTGCCATTGCTGGTGTATGCCTTTTCTGTGGGAGCCACTGCTGGAATCCCGAAGAGTAGTGAATAGCTATTTTACTGGAGCAAGTTGCACCCGGTCAATCATTTGCAGGTCCTAAATTGTTCGTATATCGAGAAAGCCAAAAGGCATTAACCGCAGAGAACGCCGAGAAAGGCCGCAAAGTCCGCAGAGAAAACCAAATTCGGACACTACCCAAATCGTCTTCAATCGGGCAGCATAGCAGGCATGACGACCATCCTGCTGCTGACAATATCGAACATTTTTATGACTTTTGCCTGGTATGGTCATTTGAAACACCGGCACGCGCCGTTGGCCAAGGTCATCCTCGTCAGTTGGGTCATTGCTTTTGCGGAGTATTGCTTTCAGGTCCCCGCCAACCGCATCGGCTCGTACGAATTTACGACCGCCCAGCTCAAGACCATCCAGGAAGTTATCACGCTAACCGTGTTCTCGGTCTTCTCCGTCCTATATTTGAAAGAGCAACTCAGGTGGAATTACCTTGCCGGCTTTGCCATGATGATTGCTGCAGTATTCGTCATTTTCAAGAAATGGTAATCGCCGAACATTGGCGACAGCGCGGATCTGGGTTACATCCATCGCGAGTGCTTCCCATGTGGCAGACTCGCTTTGTCGGCCGAAAATCGTGATGGATGCCGGTTGACTCCCCTCGTTCCGGAGGGTAGGCTTTTAATAGAACTGTTATCTGCCCACCCCATGTGGCGAAGTACAATCCGTAATGTAACGCTGAGTACATCAATCCTTCATGTGACATCTAAGAGGCGTGACTGGGAGCTGCGCATCTGCGCCCGAGGTACACGGTAACCTCAAAATCAGAAAACTGAATGAAGAAAAGTATCGAAATCAGCCCCAACATTGAAGCGCTTTTTGGCACGCGCGACGAGAATTTGCACGTGCTGGAAGACGGTCTGAATATCAATATTGACCTCCGCTCTGACTCCATCGAACTGGAAGGAACTCCTCGCGACGTAGCCCGTGCCGAGCAAGTTTTCGCCGACTACGATCAACTGCAGCGCGCCGGGCACACATTCAACAACGGCGACCTGAACAGCATGCTGCGTGTGCTGGTTGCAGACCCCAAGACCACGCTCAAGGGGCTCGCCGAAGCTGGCCGCCAGCGCTCGTTCGGCCGGCGCACGGTGCAGCCGAAAAGCTTGAACCAGCGACGCTATCTGGATGCCATCGAGAGCCACGACATGGTGTTTGGCATCGGTCCGGCGGGGACAGGGAAGACTTATCTCGCGGTGGCGATGGCAATTTCCGCGTTGATTTCGAAGCGCGTGAACCGGATCATTCTGGCCCGCCCTGCCGTCGAAGCCGGCGAGCGGCTGGGATTTTTGCCGGGAACATTGCAGGAGAAAATTGATCCGTACCTGCGTCCGCTCTATGACGCTCTCTATGACATGCTCGATCCGGAGAAGGTGGACCGCTACCTGGAAAAGAACGTGATCGAGATTGCGCCCATCGCTTTTATGCGCGGTCGCACATTGAACGATTCATTCGTAATCCTTGACGAAGCCCAGAACACCACCTCTGAGCAGATGAAGATGTTTGTGACCCGGTTGGGGTTCAATTCCAAAGCTGTTATCACTGGCGACGTTACCCAAATCGATTTGCCGAGCGCCCGCCGTAGTGGACTGCTCGAAGCAGTTGACGTGCTGAAAAAGGTCCAGGGTCTGTCCTTTGTTTACTTCGATGAGGCCGACGTAGTACGGCATCATTTGGTGCAGCGCATCATCCGCGCCTACGATGAGCATAAGAATCGAGTCGCAGAAGAGCAGATGGAACTGCTCGACGCCAAGAATCCAGCCAATGGTTCCCCTGTCCCCGAGCACGGGCACGCCGCCGTCGGTATGGAAACCGAAG
>WNGF01009799.1_pt1 | contig 17979 bp, 10 predicted proteins | sample 5400641 | NCBI WGS metagenome assembly WNGF01 (sample SAMN13153371, study PRJNA577476) | soil metagenome | isolation source: 80 cm soil or saprolite under grassland replicate 2 | place: USA:California | collected 2016-06-15
CTGCGCCGCCCAGCGATCGGCGATCGATCGAGATCGCTCCCTCAATTCGAAATTTGCCTTTCTCTTCAATTGCGATGTCCGTGATGTCGATCTTCGGATAGTGCCACGCAAAATTGAGCGAACAATCGTTTAGCTCCAACTGCTCGAATGACTTCTTTTGCGCGAGTTCCGCGAGCTTTTCTAGGAGGGGGAGGTTGTCGATCCGCGCATTACGAACGCTCAATCCGCCTTCGCCAGAGGAACTTTCCAGCTTCGGATTTTCTCCTCTCCAATGGACTTCTCCGGAAACGCTGCCGCTCAAATGCCGTTTCCATGTTGCTGACAGCCACGTGCGAATCGGGACCTGATCGAGACTGGCCTTGAAGTCGACATTCTTATCTTTTCCAATGCCGGCGGTTCCCTCGCCGCGAATGCGTCCGTCGCTCTTTTCTTCTAGCGCGAGATCGACATCGTAAATCGTGAGCAGTGTCTTTGTGATGAGAACGTGCCCACGGCGGAGAATAAGATTGGGAACCAGCGCCATCTTTAAGGTGCCGCCTGAGGCAAGGTAATTGAAGTCAGGGCCGTGCGGTGTGATGAGCAGACGTGTGCCAAAAAAGCCGGCCTGTTCGCCACGCAATCGCCAGGTTACGTTGGCTGCATCCGATTCAATTCGCTTCAGAACAACTTGGTTCGGCAAAAAAACTGCGAACCATCGATTCGATGAAACCGGCTCAGGTTTGTGCTCGTAAATCTGGATTTCAACGTCGCCCGATCGAACGTGTACGTCGCTGAATCTCCATTGCCGAACAAACATGCCCCACGGGTTAAACCTGGCGCTGACACCGTGAGCATCGAGCGATTTCAGCGCTTTGTCTCCATTGCTCGCCCGGAAACTTTCGCTTTGCGCCGTCAACGAGCTACTCCGCCGAATCGGTGCATAGCGGCCGCTGGGAAAATGCAGGCCTTTCGCAGTTTCATTTTCCATGGCTACACGAAACCCGTGGCTCTCGATGTAATGAGTGAGCAACGGACTAAAAAAAATGGCGGTCCCAGTCAGTGCTGCGATCAGGAAAAAAATCGCAATCGCTCCCGCGCAAATTAGTAGTTTGCTTCGCAAGATGGAGAAAGACAGGACGTGAAAGGTTAAAAGGTTACAAAGTTACAACGGAGACACCCACTATGTTGCAGGCTCCATTCTTAACTTTTAGCGATTTAGCGACGTAACGTTTTACGAATCACGTGGACTTGCCCGTCACTAGTGATTCGTCATTCTCAACTGCGCGAAAAGGAACGAATAAGTGTCTGCCAACTGTTTGATGCGTTCACTCAATGCGGTGCCCTGGCCATGCCCGGCGCTTGAGCTCGCCCGCAAAAGAATCGGATTTTCAGATTCGTTGGCTTCAACCAGACGGGCGGTCATTTTGCGCGAGTGATATGGCGCGACCCGCCCGTCATTCGCGCCGGTCATCATCAAAACGGAGGGATATTTCGTTCCATCAACGACGTGATGATAAGGCGAGTAAGCATAAAGCGCTTTGAATTGCTCCGGATTTTTTACCGTGCCGAATTCGGTCACATTGAACTCGCCATTGGGCGCAAGCTCGACGCGCAGCATATCGTAAATGCCCACTTGGGAAACGACCGCCCGCATCAAGTCGGGATGCTGCGTAATCATTGCGCCCATCAAGAGGCCGCCATTGCTTCCGCCCTGGATCGCAAGTCTTTCCGGGCGCGTGTACGTCTCTTTGACCAAGTATTCGGCAACGGCCGCGAAATCGTCGAACACATTTTGCTTCTTCGTAAGATTGCCGGCTTTGTGCCATTCCTCGCCGAACTCTCCGCCGCCTCGAATGTTTGCCACTACGTAGACGCCGCCGTGATCGAACCAAAGCCGCCGCGTAAAATCAAAATTAGGCGCCATACTGACGCCGTAACCGCCGTAGCCATAAAGCAGCGTCGGGTTTTGCCCGTCGCGTTTCATTCCTTTGCGGAAAATGATGTTTAGCGGAATCTTCGTCCCGTCCTTCGAAGGTGCGAACTCGCGTGTCACTTCGATGTCGGCAAATGAGACCGGCGATGTGCCGCGCAAGGCTGTCTTCACCGCCTCGATTTTTCCTTGTGCGCAATGGAACCACGCCGCCGGCTCGGTGTAACTCACATCGCGAAATAGAAGCGAATTGTCTTCGAGGGCGACCATTTGCTCGACTGCCGATACTTTTGGAATCGGAACGATTGCTTCGCCTTTACCGTCCAATCCAAAGCGCCGGATTTGAGAGGGGCCGCCGAGCAGATCACCCACGTAAAGTGCGTCGCCTGTCGGAATGAGTTGCGCGATGACCGCTTCGCCAGCCGGCACGATCTCAGCCGCGTTCTTTAATTCCGGTGTCTCGAGCGGCAGGCGCAGAATTTTCCCGCGTGGTGCGCCAGCGCGCGAGAGAAGATAAAGCGCGTTATCACGCCCCAGGCGTGCGGCTTTGATTTGATCGCTGAACTGCGTGATTTGCTTCCATCCGCCTAAGGCGGATCCATCCGACCCGAACAGGTAATGCTCAAAATCCCCGCCATCGCCGTTTGCCACGGTCGCAAGGATGAATTTCCCGTCGCGCGAAGCTTGCAGCACGATTTCTGCGATCCGTGGAAAATCTTTGCCGATCGAATAAGTGTCCTCGGTGACAGCTGTGCCGAGTTTGTGAAAATAAATCTGCTGATAAAAATTCAGCTCGGCGTCCGGCCGTTCCCCTTTCCGCGGGAAACGCGTATAGTAAATTCCGGTGCCATCCGCGTTCCAAGCCGCGCTGCCACCCGCCGTGGGATATTGCACGTGCGCGATGGTGTCCGGCAGGGCTTTTCCCGTTGCAGTTTCGTAGAAGTGAAGCGTGCCGTCTTCGCTGCCGCCTTTGGAAAGCGACAACGCCACATGCTTGCCATCCAATGATGGAACAAACCAATCGATCGCGGTCGTGCCCTTGTTGTCGAGCACGTTCGGATCGAGGACGACCTTCTCCGATTTGAGATCGTCGGCCGAAGCGAGCGTCACCAGGAGCGCTTGCTGTTTTGGCGGCTGGAATTTCATCGCAAACAAGATGTCCGGCCGCGAGATGAGCGAAGAATAACTCGGCGATGTTTTCGCGTACCACTCCGTCAATTGTTTTTCAATCGCTGCCCGGTCTGGCAACTTGTCGAGATAAGCGCGGGTCAGCTGATTTTGCGCGTTCGACCACGCCTTCACCTCGGCATCATCATCCTTTTCCAGCCACTGATAAGGATCCTCAACCCTCGTGCCGTGGTATTCATCCGAAAGGGGTTTCTTCGGCGTTTGTGGCGCAGGCTCGGCAGCGGGCAAGTTGACCAGAGTCAGTCCGCTTAACGCGCCGATCAAAAACAGGAACCGATTCGCTTTCATGGGCAATGAGGAAAGGCTGCGGCGCGCCACTTTGCAACCGATTTCGCTATCCTGTAGCCCCGAAAGCTTTCGGGGCGACCCCGGGTGACGTTGACGTCGCTGCACGGCCGGGATCATCGATCCCGGCTACAATTGACGCGCGGTATATTTTGGATTCTTGGCCTGCTTACGGACCGCTTCGAACAGCTTGCTGATTCCTATCCCGCTTGCGCGATTGGCGATAAACGCAGGAATCATTCCTCCAGTGTCGGTGTAAATTGAGTAAGTCGCGCGCGTTTTGATGGCGCCGTCGGGTTCGAGCAGCCAGCTGCCATCGCAGATTTTTACGCGAACAATGCCTTTCTTTTCTGCGGGACCCAGGTCATTTGCCGGTTCCCACTGATTGAGATAAGTGAATCCTTCGGAACCGGGCCACGACTTTTTCCTGACACGCAGGGTGTAATCGCGGTCTCCACAAATCTTTGGTGAGAGGCGTTGATAAGTGATAATCGAATCGGCCTCACGCTTCAGCAGCCGGCATTCAACCGTATAGGGCATAAAACGCGGGTAATCTTCGAAGTCGTCGATGACAGCACGAACGGCGCCAGTCGATGCGTCAATTCCGCCAACGGCTTTGAATTCCTTGAGCAACGAGCCAGCGCGCACACGGGTGTAAATCGTTACGTCGTTCGATTTCGTTGCGTACTTCCAGCCATCGTTCGGGTCAACTGAGCGAAGCGATTCTTCAGCGTGACTAAGGAATGCGCCGGAAATCAGTACCGAAATCGCCAGCACGATTTCCCGCTTTGCCATTTTCCACCTTACGCAATTCGGCGTCCCGGTCGAAGGGTAGTTCATTACATTGGCCCGCTTCTCAGCTTGTCCCCCATGGTCGCGGGACTTCCGCCAGCTCCACCGTGGAGCTTTTATTACGGGGCTTCTCGATTTTCCATTGTCAACCTTAACAAAGCGACTTGTCAAAGCAGGCAACTTACGGGTCATTTCTGTTCCAAGGCGAAGAGAAGCAATTTTTTCCGAGTCTGAATTGACCAAGCCGACGCTCGAGAATGATTATGACGTCTATGTCGCCCCCGATATTGGGGGTGCCATGAACGTGCTCGAGCGCGAGCAAATCGACGTGCTCCTGACCGATCTTCGCCTCGGCAGCGAAGATGGAATGCACTTGATCGATCGCGCTTTGAAAATGCCGCGTCCGCCCATCTGTATCATGATGACGGCGTATGGCTCTGTTGAGGTCGCAGTCGAAGCGATGAAACGCGGCGCTTACGATTTTGTCACCAAGCCGCTCAACCTGGACAAAGTGGAATTGTTGATTGCACGCGCGGTTCAAGGTCGCAAACTCGAGCAGGAAAACCGTGCGCTCCGGCAGCAAGTGGACGAGCGCTACGGGCTCGAAAATATCTGGGGCGACTCGGCAGCGTTGCATGAAGTGCTCGACACGATCCGGCAGGTCGCGCCGTCCTCGGCCAACGTGCTGATTGAAGGCGAGAGCGGGACCGGCAAGGAACTGGCCGCGCACGCCATCCATAATTTGAGCCGCCGCAATAAAGCGAAATTTGTGACGGTGCATTGCGCAGCGCTCTCGCCGCAACTTCTTGAGAGCGAGTTATTCGGACACGAGAAGGGCGCGTTCACCGGCGCGCATGAACGACGCATCGGTCGGTTCGAGCAGGCCAACGGCGGCACAATTTTCCTCGACGAAGTGGCGGAGATCAATCCGAGCACGCAGATTAAATTGCTGCGCGTACTGAGTGAAGAACGCGCATTCGAGCGGGTCGGCGGCAATCAAACGCTGCGAGCGGATGTGCGGTTGATCGCAGCTACGAACAAAAATCTCGAACAACTCGTGCGCGAAGGAAAATTCCGCGACGATCTCTTTTTCCGGCTCAACGTGGTGCGTATCACGATGCCGCCGTTGCGCGAAAGAAAAGAAGATATTCCGATTCTGGTCCGCGGATTTTTGCGTCACTTCTGCAAAGAAAACAATAAACCGCTTCTCGAGCTGGCGCCCGATGCGATGGATGCGCTCCTGACTTACGATTGGCCAGGGAATATTCGCGAGCTGCGCACCGCCATCGAGCATGGTGTCGTCATGTCCACCGGCCAAAAAATCACGCTCCGTGATCTCCCGATGGCGGTGCGTCAAGCAGCCAGAGCGGCGTCACCGCGCGGAATTTCCGCCGCCGAGGCTTTCGGGATCGGAGAAAAATCGAGTCCGCTCGATCTGCACGAGACGGAAAAAAAATTGATCGCTCAAGCGCTTGCAGCGACCAATGGCAACGTGACCGCCGCGGCCAAAAAGCTCGGTATTAGCCGCCGAACCCTTCATCGAAAGATCAACGAAATGAACGTGGCGAAGGCGCCGGCCGAAACCACGGACACGAGCGGGAGCAAAGAGTGATCACATCCAGGTCGGCTGCGCTGGTTGCAGGATGCGGCTCTCGGAAAACTATTCCGGCCAGCAGTGGCTCAAAATCCAAGCATGAGCACGCCAGTCGTCGGATAGCTTTATTTTCTTGAGAAGAGACGCGCTCCGGCTCGTGAGCCGAGCGAGCTAGACGGGAAGAGGCCCACCGCCAGATTTTCGCTGGTGACCCCGCACGGGTCCATTGCGAGGGCCGGCGCGACGACGAGCGCCAGTGCGATGAGGGTCTCATGTGGGCGATTACTCTCTCTCTCTTACGGTAAACCAGATATCTCTGCCGCCGAAGCCACCCGGACGGGTCGAGAAGAAATGGAGTGTTCTACCGTCCCTGGACAGAGCGGGCGATCCATCATCTGCGGCACCGTTGAGGGGCGGGCCGGGATTGACTGGCGTGGACCAGAGATCTGAAGAGTCCTCACGCCTGGCAACCCAGATATCGAGGCCTCCCACACCGCCAGTACGATTCGTCGTAATGAAGACTTCGCGCCCATCCCGTCTCACGAACGTGCGCGTATCGCGTGCAGGGCTGCTGAGTTCCGGAACGAGCACGCCGGGACCCCAGACAGCGCTCTCCAAGTCCTCGTCCGTCGTGGTCGTCTGGTAGATGTCGAAATCACCGATCCCGCCGGGTCGGTTGCTACCGAAGTAGATCGTCGATAGTCCAAGGTCGTCATTCGCATAGAAGGCCGGAGCAATCTCGGTGAAACTAGTATTGACAACACAGCCCATATTCACCGGAGCCGTCCATGCATCGCCGCCAGGTTTCGCTCGAGACATCCACAAATCTCCTGCGCCACAGCCTCCAGGACGGTCACTGTGGAAGTACATGATGTTTCCAGACGTAATAAGCACCGATAGCGAGTCGTTAAATGGGCTATTCAAGATCGCAAGATTTTCCGGCTCTCCCCAGGGTGCGTCAGTGCTCTCGCGCCGAGAAACCCAGAGGTCGTCTCCGCCAAGTCCACCAGGACGATCCGACGTGAAGTAAACAGTTAGTCCATCGGCTGTCAGAATCGCATACATATCGTTGTATTGGGTGTTAAGCGGCGGTCCAACGTTGATGGGCGCAGACCACGCTCCAAATTCAACCGGGGACGTTGCGACGGCCGGCACGGCTGTCAACGCTGCGATGATAACCAGCGCCGGTGCGATGAGAAGTGGCAGAATTGGTATTTTTTTGAACTGAGTTAGTGGATTCATGGTTCTTCCTTTCATTGTTGTGGCCTTCTTTGATTCCTCGTTGTTGAGGAAGTCATTTCCAGCCATTCCACAGATGTACTGTCCGGAATCCTGTGCGAGGTTACGCGGAAAATGCGGAAATCTTTTGAAAACCGCGGATTAATCGGATGTAACGGATTGGGTGATATGCAGAACTCGGATGAGATTACGTTCTACGTGAACGAAAGTTCGTTTCGGCTAGCAGCCGAAACCAGCAGGCTGGCAGCCTGCGCTCCCCAGAGCGGTGAACCCGCGAAAAGTTTCGGAGTCACTGCGCCGCCGCAGCAGAACGATCTCCTTCGCGCGGTCGCGCTCGCCGGTTAAGGCGTAAACCAGCGCGAGGCTAAGGACGAGTCCCGGACCGTTGACCGAGTCCTTGGCAATCGGCATGAGATCGACCGCGCGCCGTGCCTCGGTGATCGCGTCTTCTTTTCGGCTAAGCCAAGCATCAAGTATCGCAACTCGCTCGAAATAGAGCTCGTCCTTGCTCTTGTCGCCCCAAGTCGCGTCCACCTTCGTCCGCGCAGCTGCAAACACCGCTTGTGCCTTCTGCTTATCGCCGCGTAAACGCGCAACCAGCCCGTCAGCCCAGCTCTCCGAAATTGTCCCACTGACATCCACACCGACGAGGAAACTCGCCCACTTCGCAGGAGTAGCGGCAATCACTCGATTCGCCGCGTCGTAATCACGCAAATAAAGAGCTGCGGTGAATCGGGTGTCCCATATCTCTTCAGTTGTACTAAAGTCGAGCGGCACTTGTGCGAGAAGAGCCTGAGCCGCGACTGGATCACCTTCGGCCAGTTTGAGCTTAGCTAGTCCAAGCTGAGTCCAAGGGTCTTGTATCGCGCCGCTCGCAGCATCCTTCGCGAAGAGCTGTTCCAACTCTTTGTAGCGGCGCATCTCAAGACAAGCCACCCGGCGATAGAATGCGACCTCAGAGTTGCGTGGGTCCAGTTCGCTCGCCTTTTGGAAATTGGCGAGCGAATCATCCCAGCGATTTTGGCGGCGATCGATTCGGGCCGCCATGAAAATCGCCTCAGACTCATTCGGTAACGTGCGACGAGCTATAACCAACTCGTCACGGGCCCGGTCGAAATCACGAGCGTAGAAGTAGTAACGAGCCAACTCGAGATGAGCCTCCCCCAAGTCTGGACGGACCCGCAACGCTGCGTCCGCCGCTTTCTTTGCCGAATCGACGTGCGGCTGCGCCAAACTTGACGAGTCCGCCCCAATCACTGAGAAGAGGTCGAGCTGCGTTCTCGCGAGGGCGCAATACGCGAGGGCAAAGTTCGGATCGCGCTGCGTAGCCTTTTCGAGCAGTTCCACTTTTCGGTTCAGGCTTTTGTCCGCGCCCTCCCAGTCGTCCCAGTTGTCGAGGTCCTTAGCTTTGGTATAGAGGGCATAAGCTACTAAATCTGCGGTCGGCCGTTCCGCGATCGCTGCTCTCTCGGCGAGCGAAAGCTTGGCGCGGAGTTGATTGACGATTTGTTGCGCGATTTCAGTCTGGATCGCAAAGACATCCGTTAAATCGCGATCGTATCCCTCTGCCCAGACGTGGGTGTCGGTGCGGGTATCGATCAGCTGCGCATTCATATGCAGCCGGCTTCCGGTCTTACGCACACTGCCTTCTAGAACATGAGATACCCGCAGCTCGTCACCGATCCGGCGCATATTCCGCTTGCCGCGATATTGCATGACGCTGGTGCGACTAATGACCTTGAGATCGGCAATCTTCGCCAGCTTGGTCAAAATGTCGTCCTGAACACCGTCCGCAAAAAACGCGCTCTCCTTGTCGTCGCTTAAATTTTCAAATGGAAGCACGGCGATTCCGGTTGAGGGCGGATGGTGGACAAATTCGGTCTTCCAGATCATTGCGCCTATCGCCGCTGAGAGGGCGACCACCAACACCGCAATAGTCGGATTCCGCCGCACCCATTTCCTTGCTCGGGTGAAGATTCCCGTGCGCCGGGCATGGATCGGCTCATGCTTTAGCCAGCGTTCAAGGTCTTCGGCGAGCGCGAGGGCGGAAGAGTAGCGATGCTGCGGATCTTTCTCGAGGCACTTCAGGCAGATCGTTGCCAGGTCGCGATCTACTTTAGGGTTCCATAAACGCGGTTGCCGCGGCTCGGTGTCCAAAACCAGCCGGACCGTTTCAAAGGTTGTTCCGCCAGCAAAAGGTGGATGGCCCGTGAGCAGTTGGTAAAGCACTGCGCCCAGTCCGTAGATATCCGTGGCTCCAGCGACTCGCGCGTTATTTCCCACCGCTTGTTCCGGCGCCATGTAACTGGGAGTGCCCAGCACTTCCATCGTGCGCGTGACGGTGCTCTCTGTTTCCACGAGCCGTGCCAGCCCGAAATCGGTGAGATGTGGTTCGCCCTTTGCGTCGAGCAGAATGTTTCCGGGTTTGATGTCTCGATGGAGGATGCCGTGTTGATGGGCGTAATCAAGCGTGCGCGCCAGCTTTGCCATTAGTTCCGCTGCGTGGCGGATCGGTATCGGTTCGCGCTTCGCGATGGCATCGAGTTGGCCGCCGTCCACGAGTCCCATGCTGAAGTAACAGGCGCCGTCGCGTTCGCCGACTTCATAAATTGGAACAATGCAGGGATGATTCAGGCTGGCAGCCGCTTCCGCTTCTAGGCGAAAGCGCTTGATGTGCGCTCTCGTGGCCCACCGGCCAAGCCCAATGACTTTTAATGCAACTGTGCGGTTCAGACTTTTCTGCCGCGCCCGATAAACCACACCCTGACCGCCACGACCAATTTCCTCCACGAGCTCGTAGTCGCCGAACTCCATCTGCGTTCGAGTCGGCTCCTGCCGCTCGCCGTTCTCCTCATCAAGCGAACCGAGACCAGTTCGAAACAGACACACGCTGCAAAATCCGCGTGGCGAATCGCCAAATACGGTCGCCCCGCATTTTGCGCACACGCGCTGGACTCTGTTAGCCTGGGTGATCAATCGCGTAGCTCTTTGCTTTGTACTGATCGAAATTCTCTCAGAAGTTACGCCTGAAGCACGGAAATGAAATGGCGCAGCTCGTCTTCCACATCTCCTGGCACTGCCACCGTCTGCGCGATCTCGTCATGTAATAATTGCCGGTAATGCTGCCGCAATCGATGGAATGCCTGTTTCACTGCGTTTTCAGTCATGCCAAGCTCGGCCGCTACCTCTGCTTGTGACCGCCGGCCGGGTTCATCGGAGAGAAATTCTTTCAAGCAATCGAATAGTTTCGCATTACCGGCGGACTGGTATTCGCGCTCCAACCGACTTAGCACCTGCTCCAACAAGGTTAGCGCCCATCGCCGCTCGAAAATTCGATCGGCCGTCAACGTGTCTGCCGGTTCAAGATCGGCGCGCTCACGCGCGAGCAATTCATCCAATGGAACCAACGCTCGGCCCTCGCCGCGTTTCACTGTCAGTTCGCGACGTCTCGCCTTCGCCAGAAAATTTTTCAGCGACACGAGCAGAAACGACCGCAAGCGTCCTTTTTCGCGGCGGACCACGTCAAGGTCGCGCCGCTCCAGCAGCAGTGCGAAAAATCCCTGAGTTAGATCCTGTGCTTCCTCTGGCTTATAGCCTTCGCGTCTGACGAAGCCGTATAGTGGCCACCAGTAGGTTCGGCAGAGCTTTTCCAGCGCCGCCTTAGCCTCCGTTGATTCGCCTTGCGCTGCCAGCACCACGCTCCAATGCGTGGTGGCAAATGCAACAGCGCCGGTTTCAGTGCTTTGAGCGATCGCACCTCGCGACGCCCCCTCATCAACGGCAGGCACGCCACGATTCAAGTAAAAAGTCGTACGAAAAGCAAGCCTCGACTCTTGTCATATCAAGAGTAGTCGAGACATCTCTCATCGTTACACAGAAAAACAGCATACATTGACTCAGCTCACTTCTGAGTGACTCGCCTTCGACTGCTCGTCTACGTCGCGGCCTTCCCAAGCCGATCCATTGCTGAACTCCACTCGGAATGACAAAGAAAATAAAATCGGCAATCCTGTGAAAGTTTCCCGTTTACGAATTGCGATTCGAGCGTTTCAATTAGGCCGTGACCCAGCAGAAGAAAATTTTCGGTACTGATGGCGTTCGCGGTGTCGCCAATGTCGAGCCAGTCACGGCTGAGACATCGCTGAAAGGGGTCGTGCCGCGGCGCACGTTTTCATTTAGCTTAATCCCCGCACCATTTCGGAGGGCGCGCGTCGCGAATGTACCGGTTGGCATAAGAAAATGCGACCCACATATCGTCGCCTGTGATGCCTAGGCGGAGTTGAGTTAGGCGGGGAGTTGGGTGTGGCTTCTGCTTCAGTCAAATCCTACAGGTGCGGGCCGCCGAACTTCACCGTCACTTCATTAGAGCAAGTCTGGGTGCCGGCTTCGCACACCTTATAGGTGTAGCGGGCGTTGCTCCCCTTGTTGCCGGTGTTATCGGTATAGGAGCCGCTGTTCGGCACGGTCGCCCTCACAACGCCATCGCGATAGATGTCGACGTTGGCCGAAGTCGCCCCAGTCCAGAAGAGATCCACCGTGTGAACCCCGTGCACCCTGCGCCCTGAGGCGGTGAGCGTGATCCCGCCCGGCGTCGGCGTAGGAGTTGGCGTTGCGGTGGGAGTGGGTGTGGGCGTCGGAGTTGGAGTAGGCGCATTTAGTCCAAACGCGGTCACCGCGGATTGGTCGTAGGAGGGGATGTACACGGTACCCCCATCAACGGTCGGTGAAGCTAAGGCCTGCCCCTCGCCGTTGCCGACGAAGGCGCTGAACAGCACGTTGCTGGTGGCGGCATCAACTGCGTAAAGCTTTCCATCGAAGTGTGTTGCCGAGGCGTCTAGTGACGAGGCGACGTAAACCACGCCGTTGGCCACCGTCGGCGAACTGAAGATGGCGAAACCGGGCGAGACCGCCCTCTGCCAGATAAGGCCGCCGGTCCCGGCATTGAAGGCGTAGAGGTTGCCTGCATTGTTACCGATGTAAACGACGCCGTTAGCCACGGCCGGCGAGGTTTGCACCCAGTCGCTGGTAGTGGCGGTCCAGAGCGTCGCTCCGGTGACCGCATCGAAGGCGTAGAGTTTGTGGTCATCCCGGGAGCCGACAAAGACCCGTCCATTATCCACAGCGGGTGAGGACCATTGCGGGCCGGGCATGGGGGCCAGCCAGAGGGTGGCGCCGGTAGCGGCGTTGAGAGCGAGCAGCCCATGGTTGTGGATTGCGATATACAGCCGGCCGTCGGCGACCGCCGGGGATGAATAGGCCCCTCCAGCGTGTATCACGTCCCAGATGACCTGTCCGTTTGTGGCGTCCAGCGCCCGGATGCTACCATCGGTGAACGCCACATAGACGCGACCGTCGATTAGAGCAGGCGAAGAGATGATGTTGGCCACTGGCCCGGTGTGCCGCCAGATCTCTTGCCCAGTGATGGCGTTGACGGCGAACACCACCGGGATGGGGCGGTTCACGCCGAAATAGACTATGCCGTTCGCCACCGCTGGCGACGTCCATGCGTGGTCGCCCGTTATAGCATCAGGCGGAAAGTTCCACAGCTGCTGACCGGTGACCCTATCCAGCGCATAGAGCTTGCCCGCCGGAGACAGACTAACCACATAGACCTTGCCACCGGCGATGCTCAGAGAGGCAAAGGTGCCGTCACCGATGCTAGTCCGCCACTCCACGGTAAGGTCCCCAACGGTTTCGGGGGAGAGGATTGTCTCGTCAGGACTGACTCCGTGGTGCGCTGGGTCGTAGCGAAACTGTGTCCAATCCCCTCTGGCCATCGACCCCGTCGCCGCGATCACTGCGCAGAACAACACATATGCCCGGACACGACCGCCGACTCGGACTCCTGTCATGGCGACTTCCTTACTACCTAGTCGGAAACTAGCGCCGCTGACTGCTTGAATAACAAGGCTAACAATATTCATAGTTTAGTTTTTGGTTTTGTCCGCGCTGGCCTGCATCGCCCGGTGAACTTGCCTGCCGGTCGAACTGGCCGCTCACAATGTACTGCGTAAAATCGGGCGGATTGTTACAGGGAAAGTTTGAAATTTTTTCAAACAGAAGGAAACGAAGGCGACGAAGACTCCATTTCGTTCCGGCGAAAGACAAGTCTTTGTACGGAATCTCAACCGCTAATGGACACGAATTCACGAAACCGGATTAGCGTCGCATCTGGCAAAGCGAAAAAAACAATTCTGTTTATCACGCACGATATCGAAGAAGCGATCCAGCTAGCCGACCGGGTGCTGGTCATGAGTCCGCGTCCAGCAACCATCCAGGAGGTCGTCGATGTCGCTCTTCCGCGGCCACGCGACCTCGATTCACCCGGCTATCTGGAGAAACGCGACCGCATCTTTCGCGTCATGGGTATGAGCCTGCGCGTTGGCGAAACCGCCGCGGCCTAAATCAAAAGTCACGCAGCTCCGCGTGGAACCGGGAACCACCCACGGCAAGGCGTATAACACCGCGTCTTACTGCGCCGTTCCAATGCCGCAGAGGAGTGTCCCTTCTTTTAATGATGCTCGGCCTGGCAGCCGACTGTCGATCTAATGGATGCCAACTTCCGTGGGACTGATGTTCACTAATTCCTTTCCTTAACCAGCGTCGCAGTCGCAGTCCGCGTCAAAGGCGGCGTCCCACCAACGCCGGTGACCGTGAAGAGATACGTCCCCTGGTGCGTGGAACGGCTGACAGTTACCCGCAGGATGGAAGAACTGCCCGACACCGGATTGGGAGTGAAACTCCCAGTTGCTCCGGAAGGAAGGCCGCTAATGGACAAAGTAACCGGCGAACTGAATCCGTCCCTGCGCGTAATCGTCACAGTATAGGTGGCGATTCCACCGGCGCGCGGAACACTCACCGACAATGGATTGATCGAAAGCGAATAGTCAAGTGCAGGTGTTGGCGTCGGGGTTGGCATGGGCGTTGCGGTCGGTGTTGATGTCGGCGTGGGAGGTGGGGTTATGGTTGGCGTCGGTGTCGGCGTCGGACTTGGTGTTGGCGTTGGTAGGCTGCACGTAAAGTGCTCATTCAGCGTTTGGAAGCCTATGTTCTCCACATAGCGCTGCCCGACTGCCCACACATCACAGGCTGTGATCGCAGTCGCCGCGAGAAGCCTGCCCGTCACGTTGGGGCTTGGGAACACACTCCAACCGCTGCCGTTCCAGCGTCCGATCAAGGTCAAACCGCCGCCGTCCCCCACGGCCCACGCATCCCCCGGCGACACTGCCGCCACTCCATACGCTGCGCTCTCGGGCTCAACACCAAAGCCAATAACCGTGCTCCAACTGTTCCCATCCCAGTGCTCGATTAACGTATTCGTCCGGAATGTAAACGGGTTCCGCGACCTGCCTACCGCCCAGATGTCGTTCGCGCCCGTAGCGGATACAGCACTAAGGAAATTGTCGCCTAGGGGATTGGGGCTGGAGACCACGCTCCACGTCGAGCCGTTCCAGTGCTCGACCAGGGTAGAAAACCCAGACGCAGCATTGCCCCAGTATCCCACTGCCCAGACGTTGTTCGGCTCGAGCGCCACCACGGCGTAGAGCTCGTTGTTCGCTCCTGGGACATTCGCACTGGGAATCACACTCCAACTGGTTCCATCCCAGTGCCCGATAAGTGTCTGTGCGAACTCGCCGATGTTCGTATAACTGCCCACGGCCCAAACATCGTTCGCCGAGTTGGCGGCCACCGCGTACAGCACATTAAGCCCCTGCGTGCCGGGGCTTGGACTGGGGACGATCTTCCAACTCGTTCCGTCCCAGTGCAGAATCAAAGTGATCTGGTCGAGAGCGTTGCCGCTGGAAGCATTGCCCACTGCCCAGGCGTTCGATGACGAAATGGCGACCACGCCGTTGAGCACATTGAGTCGCTTACCCGAATTGGGACTGGGAACAAGGCTCCACTCGGTGCCGTTCCAATGCTCGATCAAGGTCCGCTTCCAGGTGCCGAAGGTGTAATAACCCACCTCCCACACATCGGTTGAGGCGCTGCCGCTCACGCCGTTGAGGAAATTGTCGCCAACGCCCGCGTTCGGGCTGGAGACGATGCTCCAGCTGGTGCCATTCCAATGCTCGGCCAGCGTATGGCTGTTGTCACCGACAGCCCAGATGTCACTCCCGCTGATCGCGCTCACCGCACTCAACGTGAATTGCGCGCCAATGGGACCGGAGTTGTCTCCGGCCACCTGCACCCAGGCCGTGCCATTCCATTTCAATATCAACGTCTGCTGATTGCCCCCCGTGGCATTGAAATTGCCCACTGCCCAGACGTTGTTCGTCGCGAGGGCGGTAACTCCCAACAAGTAATTGTAGGTGGCGCTGGGGTTCGGGCTGGGAACAACGCTCCACGTCGAGCCGTTCCAATGCTCGGTGAGTGTGACCTGGCGTGAGTCGCTGAAGGTGTATCCGACTGCCCAAACGTCGTTGGCGGAAATCGCCACCACGCTCGTTAAGGTGGGATTGATGCCTAACTGCGGGCTGGGGACGATGCCCCATTGCGTACCATTCCAATGCAGGATTAGCGCGGACGTTCCGGCTGTGCCGACCGCCCAGAGTTCGTTAGGCGAGCCGGGAACGCCGGTCACGGCATTAAGCCTGTTATGCTGGTTGGGGACGTTCGGGCTGGGGACGACGCTCCAACTCGTACCAGCCCAGTGCTCCACGAGCGTCTGGTTTAGCCCCCCATTGCCGAACTGACCCACTGCCCACACGTCATTAGTTGAAACCGCGGCAACTCCAAAGAAACGATTGAACGTGCCGGGGTTGGGGTTCGGCACGACATGCCAGGTCGAGCCGTTCCAGTGTTGGATCAGGGCCTGGCCGCCGGAATTGTATCCGCCGACTGCCCACACATCATTGGCGGCAACGGCGCCGACCCCCAGGAGCTCGTTGGGCGTGGCGAGGGATGGGCTGGCCGCACGTCTCCAATTCGTGCCATCCCAGTGCTCAATGAGTTGCTGAGCCGAAATGCCAAGGACACCATAGGCGCCGACGGCCCATACGTCGTTAGACGCGATAGCTGCCACGCCAAAGAGGTAATTGTTCGGTGAGCCGGTATTCGGGCTCGGGACGACGTTCCAGCCGCCGCCTGCCATGGGCGAAAATCCAAAGCAGACAATCAGGAGTGAAACTAAAATCAAAGCAGACCGCCCAGGCAAACGGCGGATGTAATTTGTGGATGCAATTGACGTTTTCATAAGCGTTCGCCCTCCGAGAGTGGTTCGATTGGGAGGCAACCTCAGCCCGTTTGAAGAAATATGAGCGTTGAGGGCCGGGTTTATTCCCTGTGAACTCATCCGTATAAGTCCGCCGCCTGCCGCCTGTCCGAAGATTTTTGCCAGGGGCTTCGCAAGAAGCACGGTAGCGGAAAGCCCACGTATGAAACTTCTTCGCTTCATCTCGTCACCTCTTTGCCTCGGCTCGTTTTAGACCAGCATCGAGATGCTCAGCACGCACATGCAAACACTGGCATTGGCGGGTCGGATTTTTATCAGAGGCGTGGGGTTGCCCAGAGTTTCCGCGCCCGTCCAATACTTGTCGCCGAGATTGCTTCCTCCTTTCGGGCTCCTTCCTTGCCCAGCACAACGAGCGCTTCGCCGCTTGTGTGACGGACTTGCCAAAGCCGATCGGCGCATTCTCGTCATTGAGCCGCCTACAAGAAAAGATCCGGGCCTGCGGGTAATATTGCAGTATAAACGGCTCGCTGAACAACCATTTAGGAAAGTGAAAGATGGTTGTTGCGTATTTGCCGCCAGCGTATTCGGCACCGCTGTAGCGACGCCTTCCTCCGCACCGCCTGTGGACGGCGTTGCGCCCGCGTCTATTCGCGGCGAGCCGATGTTTTTCGCAAAGCATTCTTGTCACCGCTGGCGTGCCGCAGATTTTGCATTTGCCTTCGCGCACCATTTTTAGCTGCCACCGGCGCTGCCTTGTCATTTGCCCACCGCCGTTTCGGTTTTTCCATTCGCGCCGGTTTTCAGCGATCCAGCGGCAATTGAAACCAGCGCCTTGCCGCGAACAATGCGCATTGGACGTCAATCTGAACGGGACTAGTCATTAGAAGAATATCGTAGTGGTGGCCGGCGCCGATGTATTGCCTGCGGTATCGGTCGCGGTGACTTCGATGAGGTTTTCGCCGAACTCAGCGTACATGATGGTCGGGCCGCCGGAACCAAAGAGGACCTCTTGGAAGACCCCGTTCAAATAGACATCGTAGCGGATATTCGATTGAGCATCGAAGTCATCGGTGGATTGGGTCCAACTCACGTGGGTCTCGGTGCTGCCGTCGCCAGTGCCGTACGCAGTCAGGTTTGCGGGTGTGGTCGGCGGGGTGGTGTCGTTGGGATTGGGCGGCAGGGTGGTGACGGAAACGGGATCGCTGAACGGTGACCAGTGATTCCCCTCATCGCGGCCCCGGACAGTCAAGCTGTAGGTCGTCTCGGGCCGGAGCAGTCGAAGGGTGGTCGACAGGTTGGGGCTCAGGGATGTGTGGGGGCTGCCATTCACCGATACTTGGTAAAGGAGAAAAGGGCAGTCGTCCTGCGCGGGAGTCCAGGAAAGGGAGACGTAGGTGGAACCGACCTCCGTTACCGTGATCACTGGCGCCGTTGAGGGCGCTGTCGTATCAAGAAGGGTTCTGGTCGTCACCGAGACCGTTCCTGACACCTGTCCGCCCGCATCTCTTGCATAGATAAAGAACCAATACTCATTGCCCGAATGCAGTCTCGTGAAGGTGTGGCTCGTGGCGGTCTGTGGGAGGACGGCCGGGGTAACGCCGTAGGCTCCCGAAAGATGGTAATTGAAGGTGCCTGAGCTATTCCTGGGTGGATTCCAAGCCACCGTAACAGTGTAGGCCGTTTGCGCCGTCACGCGAAAGCCCTCGGGCGTGGGTGGCCGCCTTGCCGAGGCGGTGGACGGACCGAGGACCATTATGAGGACCAGGGCCATTGCAGCGATATGGGCCGCGAACGATG
>WNGF01004606.1_pt1 | contig 17978 bp, 19 predicted proteins | sample 5400641 | NCBI WGS metagenome assembly WNGF01 (sample SAMN13153371, study PRJNA577476) | soil metagenome | isolation source: 80 cm soil or saprolite under grassland replicate 2 | place: USA:California | collected 2016-06-15
CCTGCGAGCCGTCGTCGACGAACAGGAGCTCGAACGGGCGGCCGTTGACGGCGGCGGCGGTGCGTTCGTACAGCTCGTCGACCGTCCCTTCCTCGTTCAGCACCGTCACGACGATCGACAGCTCGGGCTTACCGTCCATGCCACGGGAAACCTACAGACGCTCGTTGCAACACGTCTGCGTTCCCAAGTGCCTACTCGAGAGCGCAACCACCCGTCTCGACCGGCCACGGCCTCTCGCGGACATGACAGGGGTCAGACCCCCGTCATGTCCCGAGTAGCCAGGCGCTACGCGGCCTGCTCGAACGCGGGCTCGAGCGTCTCGGCCTCGACGCGCCGCGGGTGATGCGGGATCGCGAACGAGGCGACCGCACCGGCGAGCACGATCGCCGCACCGATCCACACCGCGATCGACATCCCGTGCGCGAAGGCGGCGCCCGACGTGTAGCCGCCGTAGTGCGCGAAGACCGACGCGAGCACGGCAACGCCGAAAACGCCGCCGAGTTCCCTGATCGCGTTGTTCGCGCCCGACGCCTGGCCCTCTTCATGCGGCCGCACCGCCGAGAGGACGACGTTCGCGACCGGCGCGAAGAACAGCGCCATCCCGATCCCGGACAGGACGAACGGCGCCACGAGGTCGGCGTACGGCGTCGTCGGCGTCGACACGTGCGCGATCCAGCCCAGGCCGGTCGCTTGCAGCAGCAGGCCTGCGCCCATCAGCCGGTGGCCGCCGATCCGGTCCGACAGCGCACCTGCGATCGGCGCGATGAAGATCGGCATCGCGGTCCACGGCAGGATCCGCAGGCCGGACTGGAGCGGCGAGTAGCCCTGCACGGTCTGGAAGAACTGCGCGAGCAGGAAGATCGAGCCGAACATCCCGAAGAACATGAACAGCGAAGCGACGTTCGTCAGCGCGAACACGCGGTTGCGGAAGAAGCGCATCGGCAGCATCGGCGCCGGCGCGCGCAGTTCCCAAAGGACGAACAGCGCCGTCAAGGCCGCGCCGGCCACGAGCGAGCCGACGATCTCAGGCGAGACCCAGCCCACCGTGTTGCCGCGGACGAGGCCCCAGACGATCCCGAACAGGCCGGTGCTTGCGAGCGCGAGGCCGCGCAGATCGAGCTTACCCGCAGGGCCGCGACTCTCGTTCAGCCGCAGGAAGGCGAGCGGCGCGAGCACGAGACCAATCGGCACGTTGAGCCAGAAGATCCAGTGCCACGAGATACCGCTCACGACGGCGCCGCCAACGAGCGGCCCGATCGCAACGGCGAGCCCGCCGATGCCGCCCCACGCACCGAGCGCGAGGCCGCGCCTGTTCGCGGGCACCGCCGCCGAGAGAAGCGTCAGCGTCAGCGGCGTGACGATTGCACCGCCGATGCCCTGTGCGGCGCGCGCGACATCGAGAGCCGTCGCACTGGGCGCCAGCGCAGCGGCCGCGGAGGCGAGCGTGAAGATGCCGATCCCGATCGAGAAGAGCAGCCTCCGCCCAAAGCGGTCGCCCAGCGCGGCGCCGGTGAGCAGCAACACGGCGAACGTGAGCGTGTACGCATTGACCGTCCACTCGAGCTGGCTGAGGGACGCGCCGAGGTCCTTGCGGATGACCGGCAGCGCGGTCGTCACGACGAGGTTGTCGAGCGTGACCATGAAGAGTGCCACCGAGGTGATCGCAAAAGTCCAGATTGTTTTGTGACTTGTCACTTACTCCCTCCCGAAAAAAAGCCGCTTACGTCTCTTCCTTGCAGCCGGCGAGCAGGCGCTGCGACCAGGCCTCCGGCGATTCCCACAGGTCCATCGACGCCATCACGTTCAGCAACATGCCGGTCGCGAAGAACCGCGTGACGTCCTCCGGCGGCAGGCCCGATACCCGCTCGACGTAGGCGACGATGTCGCCGTAGCCGTTGCGGACAACCTCGCGGATGTCGGGGTCGTCGCACGCCGCGTAGGCCTGCATCTGGGCCCGAAGCCGCGTCCGATCGACGAGCAGCTTCTCGTAGGCGTCACCCATTGCCTCGAGGGCCTCCAGACCACGCTTGCCCTCCGCCGCCCGCTGGAACAGCGCCAGCGTCTCGCGCAGGCAGCGGGCCACGGTCGCCTTGAACAGGTCCTTCTTCGAGCCGAAGAGGCGGAAGACGTAGGGCTGCGAGATCCCCGCCCGCTTCGCGATCTCCTCCGTCGACGCGCCGTGGAGGCCACGCTCGGCGAACTCGGCCAGGGCGGCCTCGAGAATCTCGTCGCGCCGCTCGTCGGCGCTCTTCCGCTGTGGCTGCACAACCATCGCGCGTATGTTAGTGACTGGTCACAAGCTTGTCAAGCGCTTCCGCCACGCGGTCCAGATCGCGCTCGCCGAGCCGGGAATGGAAGGGCAGAGCGAGGGCCCGTTCGAAGGCTCGAGCCGCGCCGGGGAACGAACCAAGGCCGTTGTAGGCGCCCAGGCGGTGCAGTGCGTAGGTGCCGATCTGCGCCTCGACACCCTGGGCACGCAGGCTCTTCAGCACCTCGTCGCGATTGTCGACCTGGACGACGTATGCCTGCCACCCGTGCACGTCTCCCTCGTCCGCGCGCGGCGCCAGCACCGGCAGGTCGCGCAGGCGCTCCTCGTACGCCGCCGCGAGCCGCGCCCGTGCCGCGTGCAGCTCGGCGAGGCGCCTGAGCTGCGGCAGGCCGACCGCGCACAGGATGTCCGAGAGGCGGTAGTTGAAGCCCGGCGCCGGCATGTCGTCGCTCCGCCAGCCGTGGTGCCGCAGCGAGCGCACCCGCTCTGCCAGCTCCGCGGAGGGCGTGGTCACCGCGCCGCCCTCGCCGGTCGTGACGATCTTGCGCGGGTGGAAGGAGAGGCAGCCGAGCGCGCCGAGACCGCCGCATGCACGGCCGGCGCGCCGCGCTCCGAGTGCGCCGGCGGCATCCTCGATCACGCTCACGTCCGGGAGCTGCTCGAGCGGCGCGGGGCGGCCGAACAGGTGCACCGCCAGAACCGCCTTCGTTCGAGGCGTGACCTCGACCTTCGCCGGATCGAGATTCATCGTCTCCGGATCGACGTCGACGAGCACGGGTCGCGCCCCGACCAGCGTGACAACGTTCGCGGTAGCCGGAAACGTGTAGGCGGGCACGACGACTTCGTCGCCCGGCCCGATTCCGAGCGCCAGCAGCGCAAGATGCAGCGCGGCGGTTCCGGACGAGACGGCGACGGCATGCTCGACCTCGCACGCGCGCGCGACCTCGCCTTCGAGCTCCGCCACCTTCGGCCCCATCGTCAGCTGTCCGGACGCGAGCACGTCGGCGACTTCCGCGAGCTCGTCCGCGCCGACGTCGGGCCAGGCTAGACGGATTCCAGCGTCCGTTCCCTGTACCACGCGATCGTCTTGGCGAGGCCTTCGTCCAGGTCGACCTTCGCCTCGAAACCGAGCACCTCGCGCGCTTTCTGGACGTTCGGAATCCGAAGCTCGACGTCCGCGTAATGCAGCTCCTGGAACACCAGCTGGCCCGGACACGCGGTCAGGCGTTTGATCCGCTCCGCCAGCTCGTTGATCGTCACGGTCGAGCGCGGATTGCCGATGTTGAACGCCTGCCCGACCGCGCCGGGATGCTCGAGGCAGATCAGCACGCCCTCGACCATGTCATCCACGTAGCACCACGCGCGGATCTGCGAGCCGTCGCCGTGGATGACGAGGTCCCGCCCGGCGAGCGCGGCCTCGATGAAGGCGCGGATGGCGCCGCCGCCGATCTGTCCCGGCCCGTAGACGTTGAAGGGGTGAACGGTCACGGCGGGCAGGCCCAGTTCATCGTGATAGGCGTGCGCCATGTGCTCGCCGGCGAGCTTCGACACCGCGTACGTCCAGCGGGCCTCACCGACGCTGCCGATCGTCGACACCTGCCCCTCGCTGACGTTGAACGCATGCGTCCCGAATACTTCGCTGGTCGAGAAGTCCACGAAGCGCTCGAGCGTCTCGAGCGTCGCGAGCGCGGCTTCGAGCGTGTGGTACGTGCCGACGACGTTGACGCGCATGGTGCGCACCGGGCTCTCGCGAACGGTGTCGACGCCGGCGATCGCCGCGCAGTGGACGATGTGCGTGGCGCCACGCGCGTGCTCCTTCACCGCTTCGAGATCGAGCACGTCCGCCTGACGGAAGGTGAAGTTCGGATGCTCCGCGAGCGACGTGCCCGACAGCGCGTCGCGATGGAGGTTGTCGAGCGCGACGATCTCGTTGTCGTCGACGAGCCGCTGCGCGAGCGTCGTGCCGATGAACCCCGCCCCGCCGGTGATGAAGATTCGTTTTCCGCTCAAGGACACGGCTCCGAGCCTACCCGCGGGATGTGGTCGCGGCCGTAAGTACGTTCCCGTCTGGCCGGTGAAAACCAAGTAGGCCAAGGACGCGGGGAGGCCGAATACTCTTTTGTATTCGGCAGACCGAGGACGCGGGCATACGCCGGTTTGCAGCCGGCCAGGCGGACAACTGTGCTTGCGGCCGCGACCACTAACATCGCCGCGCAGTGGACGGAACCATCCTCATGGTCGGCGCCGGAAGGCACCAGCGGCGTGCGATCGAGCGCGCACGTGAGCTGGGGCTCCGCGTCGTTGCCGTCGACCGCAATCCCGAGGCGCCGGGGCTCGCCGCGGCCGACGACGCGGCGGTCGTCGACTTCACGGACGTCGATGCCGTCACCGACGCCGGCCGCCGCCACAACGTCGACGGCGTGCTCACGGTCTCGGCCGACCGGGCCGTACCGATCGTCGCCGCGGTCGCCGAGGGGCTCGGCCTCCCCGGCATAGGCGTCGAGACCGCGCATCTGATGACGCACAAGGTCGCGATGCGGAGGCTGTTCGCCGAGCGCGGCGTCTCGCAGCCCGCGTTCGCCGCGCTGCGCCGCCTGAGCGAGCGGCACGCGGCGCTCGAGGAGACCGGCCTGCCGGCGGTGTTGAAGCCGGTCGACTCGGGCGGTCAGCGTGGCGTCTTCCGGCTCGAGTCGATGGACGACCTCGAGGCGCACCTCCATGCGGCTCTGGCCGAGTCGAGGAGCGGCGAAGCAATCGTCGAGTCCTTTCATGACGGTCTCGAGCTGAACGGCCTCGCGGTCGCCCGCAACGGCGAGGTCGAGCTCCTGACCCTCTCCGACCGTCTGCGCCCACCGGGGATCGGCTTCGGCGTCGGCTGGGCGCACCTCTACCCGTCGACGCTGTTCGGCGACCCGCTCGCGCGCGCAGAGGAAACGGCCGTCAATGCGATTCACGCGCTCGGCCTGCGTAACGGGATCGCGTTCCCGCAGGTGATCGTTTCCGCCGACGGCGAGTGCCGCGTCGTCGAGGTTGCCGCTCGGATTCCCGGCGGGCAGATGGCCGACCTCGCGCGGCATGCCGTCGGCGTCGACCTCGTCGAGGTCGCCCTGCGGCAGGCGCTCGGGCTCGACGTCCCGGACGAGCTCGTGAAGCCGCATTTCTCGCAACCGATGGCGATCAAGTTCCTCACGGCGGCGCCGGGGCCGCTGCCGACGGGCAGGATCCAGAGCGTCGGTTCGCTCGAGAAGGTGCTCGCATTCCCAGGCGTTGTGCAGGCCGAGCTCTATCTCCAGCCCGGCGAGACGATCCGGCCCGTGCGGCTCGACGGCGACCGCCGCGGCTACGTGATCGCGGTCGCGGACACGAATCTTGAGGCGCTCGAGCGCGCCGAGGCCGCCGCGACGCTCGTGGACGTGATCGTCGAATGACCTGGGACCTCGATTCGTACGGCGCAATGCTCGACTGCGCGCGCGGCTATCGCTTCGTTCACTTCGACCACGAGCCGGAGGCGGGCGAGCTCTTCCTGCGCCACGATGTCGATCTCTCGCTCGCAGCGGCCGTCCGGATGGCCGAGCTCGAAGCCGCGCGCGGCGTGTCGGCGACGTACTTCCTGATGACGCGCAGCGTCTTCTACAACCTCGCGTCGCACGAGGGCGAGGCGGCGTTACGGCGTCTGCGCGAGCTGGGCCATCGCGTCGGCCTGCACGCCGTCTATCCGCACGTCGACTTCGACGAGCGGTTCGACCCGGTCCTCGCGTGGCACAACCCGGATCCTGAATTCATGAACGCGCCGGTCGACGGTCTCGTGAACGTGATGTCGCCACCGTGGTTCGACGTCGCGCATTACCGCTCGGACTCGAATCAACATTGGCGCAGCGGCGATCCCACGTCGGCGCTCGCCGCGCGCGAGTTCGAGTGGCTGCAGCTGCTGACACATCCGGAGATCTGGGCGTTCGACGGTACGACGATGCGAGAGACGATGGAGTCGATGCTCGCCGCAGAGCGCGAGGAACGCTGGGAACGGCTCGCCGAAGACCGGATCGACCTCTCGTGAGGGCGATCACCGTCCTGCTGACCGCTTCGGGGTCCCCGGGAACCGCCGCGCTCGTGCGCGCCCTCAAGGGCAACGGGGAGCGCGACGTGCGGCTCGTCGGCGTCGACATGAGCGAGCGCTCCGTCGGACGGCATCTCTGCGACGCCTTTCGCGTCGTCGCTCCTTCGGGAGACCCGTTGTTCGTACCATCGCTGCTCGAGATAATCGAGCAGGAGCAAGTCGATCTCGTGCTCCCGCAGACCTCGTACGACCTGCCGCCGCTGGCCGCCGCCCGCGAGAATTTTCCCGTGCCCGTCCTCGTCTCGTCGCGCGAGACGGTGCGCCGCTCGAACGACAAGGCGGAGACGTACTCGCTGCTTCGCTACCTGGGCGTGACGGCGCCGGACTTCCGCCGCGCGCGCGGGGGCCCGGCCGTGGAAGCTGCGGCGCGCGAGCTCGGCTACCCCGACCGCGACGTGGCCGTGAAGCCGATCTTCTCGTCGGGATCGCGCGGCTTCAGGATCCTTTCCGCCGGCGCGGACCGACACGAGCAGCTGCTCGCGAATCGCCCCGGAGTCGCGGAGGCGCTCCGCCTCGAGGAGCTCGTCGAGCTGCTCGGCGACGACGAGACGGAGCTGCTCGTGATGGAGCTCGCCGAAGGCGGCGAGCGGACGATCGACGGCATCGCCGACGGCCGGCGCATCGTGCTCGGCCACCCGAAGACGCGCGAGTCGATGCGCGCGGGTCTCGCGATGTACTTTGTCACGCTGGCGGACGACGCGCTGATGGACCTCGCGAAGCGGATCGTCGCGGCTCTCGAGATCGAGCACTTCTTCAACATCCAGCTCGTCGGCGACCACGTGATCGAGGTCAACCCGCGCATCTCGACGATCGTCTACCAGGAGGACTTGAACATCCCGTACCTCGGCGTGAAGCGCGCGCTCGGCGAGCTCTCCGACGACGAGCTCGCGAGCTACGCGTCGCGGATACGTCCAGCACGCACGGCGCTCCGCTACTTCGACCAGCTCGAGTGGGACAGCTGAGAGTCGTCCACTGTCCCGTCAACTTCGCCGGGATTCCGTGGCAGAACGTGCTCGCGCTCCGGCGCAAAGGCGTCGACGCGCGCCTCGTCGTCTTCAACCGCGAGCTGCGCCACCCCGAGGCCGACTGGTCGCTCGACCGCCGCGGCGGCTTTGCCCGGCAGCAGCTCGCGCAGTGGCGCGCGCTCGCGCGGCTGCTTCCGCGCACCGATGTCTTCCACTTCTACTTCGGCCTGACGCTCGTGCCGAAGTCGGTGCAGTTTCCGATCCTGCGCGCGACCGGCAAGAAGTCCGTCTTCCACTACGTCGGTTCGGACATCCGCGGCAAGACGCCTGAGCAGCTCGCCTACGGCAAGCGCGCGAACGCGCAGATCGTCGGCTCGTTCGACGCGCTGCGCTGGGTTCCCGAGGCGGAGCTGATCCCGCCCGGCCTCGACCTGCGCCCGTTCACGCCCGTTCCGCCGAGTGACCGCGAGCGCCCGCTCGTCGTCCACGCGCCGTCCGACCGAGGGAAGAAGGGAACCGACTACGTGATCGCGGCATGCGAGCAACTGCCGGTGGACCTCGACATCGTCGAGGGGCTGCCGCACGAGCAGGCACGCGAGCGTTATGCGCGCGCCGACATCGTCGTCGACCAGCTGAACGCTGGCTGGCACGGCGTCTTCGCGCTGGAGGCGATGGCACTCGGGAAACCGGTCGTCGTCCACCTGAAGCCCGAAGTCGTGGAGCAGGCGGAGCGTGCATACGGAACGAAGGTGCCGCTCGTGCCCGCGACGAACGAGTCGCTCGTGGACGCGCTGCGCCCACTCGTGCAGTCGCCGGAGCTGCGACGTGAGATCGGCGCGGCGAGCCGCGCGTACGTCGAGAAGGTGCACGACATCGACCGGATCGCCGACCGCCTGGTCGCGCTCTACGAGAGACTCTGATGCTTGGCGCGCAGATCAAGCGGCTGGCGACGCAGTCCGCGATCTACGGCCTCGGCGGGATCGTCTCGCGCCTGCTCGCGGTGCTGCTGCTGCCGCTGTACACGAGCTATCTCGGCACGGCAGGCTTCGGCAAGATCGAGACGATCGTCGCGCTGACGACGGTGCTCGTCGTCGTGCTGCGAATGGGCATCTCGAGCGCGTTCTTCCGCTTCTACTTCGACTCGACCGACCCCGAGCGGCGCACGCTCGTCGTTCGCACCTCGTTCTGGTTCACGATGACGATGGCGACCGCCGGGCTCGTCGCCGGCTTCATCCTCGCCACGCCGCTCGCGCACCTCCTGCGGCTCGGCGACGACCCGTGGCTCGTGCGCGCCGCCTTCGTCGGCCTTTGGGCGCAGATGAACTACGAGCAGCTGACGTCGCTCTTCCGCGTCGAGGAGCGCCCGGTCGCGTTCGTGAGCGCGAGCATCGCGAACATCTTCATCACCGTCGGGGCGACCGTGCTGCTTGTGGTCGGGCTGCACAAGGGACCGACCGGCGCAATCGTCGGCAACTTCCTGGGCACGCTGACCGTGTACTTCGTGCTGCTCGCGTATCGCCGCTACCAGCTCGGGCTCGAGTTCGACCGCGGCCTGCTCCGCGCGATGAACCGGTTCGGAATGCCGCTCGTGCCGTCGGCGCTTGCGCTCTGGGCGATCAATTTCATCGACCGTCTTTTCCTCGCCCGTTTCAAGGATCTGTCTGAGGTCGGCGTCTACTCGCTGGCGGTACGTACCTCGTCGGTGATCGTCTTTCTGATGGTCGCGTTCCGGCTCGCATGGCCCGCGTTCGCGTATTCGATCGAGGACGAGTCGGTGGCGAAGCGAACGTATGCCTTCGTGCTCACGTACCTGCTCCTCCTCTGCTCCTGGGTGTCGCTCGTGCTCGGCCTGCTCTCACCGTGGATCGTGCAGGTGCTCGCACCCACGAAGCCCGAGTTCTACCGCGCGTCCGAGGCGGTCGGCCTCCTCGCCTTCGCCGGAACGGCGTATGCGGGCTACACCGTGCTCGCGATCGGCGTCGGGCGTGCGCGCCGCACGCAGTTCAACTGGATCGTCACCGGCGCGGCCGCGCTTCTCAACGTGGCGCTGAACTTCGCGCTGATCCCGCCGTACGGGATGATCGGTGCCGCGATTGCAACCGCGGCGGCGTACGTCGCGATGTTCGTCGGGATGACGCTGAACGCTCAACGCGTGTGGCCTGTTCCCTACCAGTGGCGACGCGTGCTCACGCTGTCGCTCGCCGCGGTCGGCTTGCTCGTGCTCGGCAAGTCGGTGCAGGCGTCACTGCCCCTCGCGATCGCGCTCTGCCTCGTCTACCCGGTCGTGCTGCTGCCGCTGCGCTTCTACCTGCCCGCAGAGCTTCGCCGCCTGCGCCTCAGTTGACGTGCAAAGGCCGCTGCTTGTGGCCGGGATCGTCATCGCGGTCGGCGCCGCGATCGTGGCGATCAACAGACTCGTCGATCCGAGGAACGAGTTCTATTCCGGCGCGCCGCTGACGGCCGCGCTCGAGTCGGGGTGCCTGCTCGCGGACGACGTGGTGCACGCGCGGTCCTACCCGGAGTTCAAGCAGGACTTGTTCAGCCGGCGCCGGCCCACGGCTGTCGTTCTGGGTTCCAACGTGACGGCCGGACGCGGCGTCAACCTCGGCTTCCCCGGCTACGGCCCCGGTCCGCTGCTCGACGCGATGCGCTTCCTCGCGCACGCCGCGCCGCGCGGGCAATTCACGATCTATCTCCAGACCGACGTCTCGTGGTTCGACGCGCAGGCACGGCTCGACGCGTTCCACAAGTCGTGGGCTTCGACGCTGCTCTACCTGTTCAGTCCCTGGACGCTGAAGTCGAGCCTCGACCTGATGCGCCGCTCGCGGACACTTGCGTTCACCGGCTGGGAGAAAGAGCACGCCGGCCGAGCCTGCGTCGTCGACCGCGGCTCGCCTTACCCCGCGTGGCGTCTCGACGGCACCCTCGTCGGCGCAGCGGCAGGCGAGCGCGGCTCGACTCCGCGCCGGTTCGCCTGGAGGAGGCTGACCCAGCTCGATCGAGCGCTGGCCATCGCACAGGCCCAGAGATGGCGCGTCGTCGGCTTCTCCGGGCCTCGGGCGGCGTCGCCGCTGTGGGAGACCTATACCCGGGAGCTCAACGCGCTCTTCGCCAAGCACGGCTACCGCTGGCGCGTTCGTACAATGCGCCGATGAAGCTCGAAGGGATCCACCACGTGACGTGCATCACGGCCGACGCACCGGGCAACGTCGACTTCTACGCGCGCGTGCTCGGCCTGCGTCTCGTCAAGAAGACCGTCAACCAGGACGACCCGACCGTCTACCACCTCTTCTACGCCGACGAGCGAGGCTCGGCCGGGGCCGACATCACGTTCTTCGAGTATCCCGACACGCCGCGCGGCCGCGCCGGCGGCGGGATGGTGCACAGGGTCGCGTTCCGCGTCGCGTCAGACGAGTCGCTCGACTTCTGGCAGGAGCGCGTCGGCGGCGAGCGCAACGACGGCTCATTGCTCTTCGAGGATCCCGAGGGGCTCGCGCTCGAGCTCGTGATCGACGACAGCGGTGAGGAGCCGCTGATCGCGCGCCATCCGGAGATTCCAGAGGAGCACGCGCTGCGCGGTTTCGCAGGCGTGCGCGCGTTCACGTTGGATCCGGAGAAGAGCCGCGGCCTCCTCGAAGGCACGCTCGGCTTCGAGCCCGGCTTCGTCGCGAGGGGCGAGCGGCGCAGCGGCTTCTACGTCTACGACGTCACCGACCGGCGCGGCGTGCAGGGCGCGGGGACGGTGCACCACGTCGCCTGGGCGTCGACGCAGGAGGAACACGAGGCGTGGCGCGCCGCGGTCGAGCAAGCCGGCGCGCGCCCCACGCCGGTAATCGACCGCTTCTACTTCAAGTCGATCTACTTCCGCGAGCCGAGCGGCGTGCTGTTCGAGATCGCGACCCTCGGCCCAGGGTTCACGGTGGACGAGCCGGCGGAGCACCTCGGCGAGCGCCTCTCGCTGCCGCCGGATTTCGAAGAACTGCGCAACCAGGTGGAGCCGCTGCTGACGCCGCTGCCGAACCCGCGCGAGACGGTGCGGCGCTAGCGACCGCCTCGACAGCGTCCTCTCAGTTCAGACGCAGAGGTTCACACCCTCGCGTTCAACCTGATTGGAATCGCGATTGCCTGCGCGATCTCTCGCGCGGACAACGAAGTAATAGCGCGTCTCCGCCGACAGTGGCGGCGTGTCAAAAGTCGTGGCGCCGTGCCGAACGGTGTACGTCGCGGAGGAGAAGTCCTCGCCGCCAGACTTGGTCGCCTGGTAGATGTCGTAGACGATCTGCGCCGAGGGCGTAACGTCGTCTGTCGCGGGGTCCCACCTGAGGTGATAGCTGGCTGTCTGCCCGCCGACCGGACCGGGCACACAGGTCGTCGCCGACGCGAGTCCGGCGAACGTCGGTGGAATCCGATCCGGGCTCGCGGCTGCTGCACCCGTCAGCCCCGATAGTGCGAGCACTCCCGCGACCCACTGCGCGAGCAGTCGATTCCTCGCACGACCTCCGCAGAGGCGGCCAGCGCGTCCGTAAACACGGCCGCCTCGGTCGGCGCCTCGATCGCAGGCTCGAGCTGGCTTGTGTGCTCTACCCATGTGTACACAAGGTGGCATCACCGACCTCGCAAGCGTCAAACAAGCGGGGGTGGGTATGTGATCAGTGTGGACACAATCGTTGTCGGCTACGACGGCTCCGAAGCGGCGGAACGTGCGCTCGCGCGGGCGGCCGAGTTCGCCGCCGGTTTGTCGGCTCGGTTGGTGGTCGTCAGCGTCTCGCCAGCGCCGCGCCTGCCGGTCATGACGCCCGTGCCGGAGCCGGCCGATCCGCTGCTCGTACGAGGCGGCGTGGTCGCGCCGGGCGGGACCGTGCCGCTTCCCAACCTCGAGCGGGACCGGGCGCCCGAGCCGGAGGAGCTCGCGCAGCGCGTGCTCGAGCAGGCGCGAGCGGCGCTAACGCGCCGTAGCGTCGAGGCCGAGTACGTCGCCGAGATCGGCGCACCCGCGGAGCGGCTGCTCGAGATCGCGGACGAGCACGACGCCGACTTGATCGTCGTCGGTACCCGCGAGCACGGCTTCATCGAGCGCCTGCTGGCTCGGCCGGTCGACGAGGAAATCGCGCGCAAGGCGGTGCGCGACGTTCTGCTGGTCCACTAGTTAAGCGGTGAAGATCGCGCTGGCCGGCGACACGATGCTCGGCCGCAAGGTGGCCGAGGCGGTCGCCGAGCACGGGCCTGCGGCGCTGGTGGCCGAGGAGGTTGTCGCGGTTGCGCACGAAGCGGACGTCTTTGTGCTCAACCTCGAGTGCTGCATCTCGGAGCGGGGCGAACGCCGGCGAGATCCGGATAAGCCATTCTTCTTCCGTGCACCGCCCGAGGCCACCGGGCTACTGACCTGGCTCGGCGTCGACTGCGTCACTCTCGCGAACAACCACGCGCTCGACTACGGCCCCGAGGCGTTGCTCGATACGTTCACTCATTTGCGCGCGGCCGGGGTCGCGTGGGTCGGCGCCGGGGCCGATAGCGACGCGGCCCGGGCGCCGGCGCTGCTGCAGGCGGACGGATTCCGGCTCGCGGTCCTCGGCTGCGCCGACCATCCGGCGGAGTACGAGGCAGGAACGGCGACGCCCGGGATCGCGCATGGGCTCGAGTGGCTTCCCGACGCGATCGCGCAGGCTGACGCAGATGCGACCGTCGTGACGCCGCACTGGGGCCCGAACATGGTCGCCGCTCCGCTGTCACGCATCCGCCGCGCGGCGTCGCGGCTGCGTGCAGCCGGGGCAACGCTCGTCGCCGGCCACTCGGCGCACGTCTTCCACGGAGTCGGTCCGGGGATCCTGTACGACCTTGGCGACTTCCTCGACGACTACGCCGTCGACCCCGTTCTGCGCAACGATCTCGGGCTGCTCTTCCTCGTCGGGCTCGAGGATTCAGAGCCGGTACGGCTCGAGGCGGTGCCGCTGAAGCTCGAGTTCTGCCACACGCGTCTCGCCGCCGGCGACGAGGCGGCGTGGATCCGCAACCGTTTCACCGAGGCCTGCCGCGTCCTGGGCACCCACGTGACCGAGGAGCGAGGTCGCCTCGTCGTCTCCCTGCGGCCGTGACGTTGCGCTTCCTCGGCACGCGCGGGAGATCGAGCGGCGCTCACGACGGGACTACCGGGCATGGGGTTTCCGTCGCTCCGGAACCGGCGAGGTGATGTGCAATGAGGATCGCCTACGTCGTCGACGTACACGGTCGTCCGCAGTCCGTACCCGACGCGGTAACCGCGATCGGCGAGATCGACCTGCTGATCGTCGGGGGCGACATCACTACCGGCGGCACACCGGACGAGGCGGAGGAGGCAATCGATTCGTGGCGGCCCCTCGCACCGCGAGTGCTCGCGATCGCGGGGAACATGGACTCCCCGGAGATCGACGACCGCCTCGCCGAGCTCGGGATCACGCTGGACGGGCGCGGCGTCAGGCTCGACGGCGTCGGCCTCTTCGGCGTCTCCGCCGCGCCGATCTCACCGCTCCGGACGCCGTACGAGCTGCCCGATGAGGAGCTTGAACGGCGGATAGCGCGCGGGTTCACTGCGGTCGAGGTGTGCCGGGTGAAGGTGTTTTGCCCGCACGCCCCGCCTCGAGGAACTGCATGCGATCTCCTCCCCAGCGGCGAGCACGTCGGCAGCGCCGTCATCCGCACATTCGTCGAGCGCGAACAGCCCGACGTCGTGCTCTGCGGTCACATCCACGAATCCCGGGGTGCCGACGCGATCGGCCGCAGTCGCATCGTCAATCCGGGTCCGGTCACGGCGGGCCACTACGCCGTCGTCGACCTCGACGGCGAGGTGGACGTGCGGCTCGACTGACGGAGAGCGGCCATCGGCAACTTCATTCTTTCGAGCAGCGGAGCGCCGCTGGCGATGCGCGAACCCGTCGGTGGACTCACGCCTCTTTCACGCGCGCCGCGAGCGCCGCAAGGCCGAGCAGCCCCCACGTCGTCGGATCCTCGAAGAAGGCGTTGTAGAAGAGGCTGTGCACCGCGATCGCGGTCAGTGCGACGCCGCAGATCAGCACCGTTCTCCCCGCTACCGAGGTGGAAACCCGCCGGAGCGTCAGAAGAACAATCGTCGTCACGAGCCAGGCGAGCAGCGCGAGACCCGGAAGGCCCAGCTCGGCCGCGACCGTCACAGGCGTGTCGTGCGACGCGGCGCCGCTCGGCTCGCGGCCGCGCAGCCCGACCTGCTTCGCGTACGCGTGCTTGAAATCTCCGATGCCGACTCCCGCGACAGGGTGGTGCGCAGCCAGCTTGATCCCGTTCGTGACGAGCTTCCAGCGTCCGCTCGTGGCGTGGTTCAACCCCGAGTGCGAGTGCTTCACGAAAGAGCTCCGGATGCGCGGCGCCGAGACGCCCGCAGCGATGACGACCAGCGCGACCAGCGCGATCGCAAGCGCCGCCCGCCAGCGCCACGCCAGCGCCGCGAGCAGCAGCGCCACGGCGGCGAGGGCGGCGAAGCTCGACTGCGAGAACGAGAACAGCAGGCCGATCCACGCCGCCGCGATCGCCCCAGCGGCCGCGTAGGCGACGCGCGGCGACTTCGAGTAGAGGACGACGACGAGGCACGCCGCGATCGCGACGACGAGAAAGCGCCCGTACACCGAAGGGTCGTAGAAGACCGAGTTGACGCGGAAGAACGGCGCGTACGCGTTTCCGACGATCACCTTGGGATTCCAGAAGATGTCGCGCGTCGCCCACTGGTAGACGCCGATCGCCGCAAAGACGACCGCCATCGCGACGAGCTCCGCGAAGAGCCACGCGAGCAGCCGCGGATTCCACGGCAGCCGGGCAAGCGACACCGCGAGCAGTCCGAAGGGGAGGTAGAAGAAGAACACCGCGATCGCACCCTGGTGCGGATCGCCCGACCACAGGAGCGACATCCCGGTCCACGCGACGTACGCCGCCAGCGGCCACGCGAGCGGCCCGAGCTCGCGCGCGCGCGGCGGTCCGCGCACGAGCTCCCAGGCGAGCAGGAGCGCGGCACCCGCGACCACCGCATAGAGCGGCACGAGCAGATTGGCCTCCGTCCCGCCGACGCTCACGGGGATTCGGGCCGGGACGCACGCGAGCGCGGCGGCCGCGAGCGCCCACGGCCAGCGGCGGAACACGAATGCGAGGCCGACCGCGAGCGCGACGCCGACCACGGCAGCCGCGACGAGCACGCGCTGGTGGCTCGCAGGGGCCAGATAGAACGCGAGGAGAATGCCGCCGATCGCCCACGCGCCGAGCCCGGCCAGGCGCGCCGCTCGCGGCCGCGCGGCAATCAACACGGCGAGGCCGAGCGCCGCGAACGCGCCCGCAATGCGCGCCGCGTCGGCGCTCATCGCTTCACCGTGACCGGAACGCGATGCGGCAACCTGTCCTGCCGGATGACGAGCGTGTAGCGACCCGGCTTGGGCGGCGCGCGCAGCACGAGCGTTCGACCGCTCGCAAAGCCGCCTCGGTTCCCGAGCTGCCAGAAGTACGCGCGCCCGTCGCTCTGGATCGGTACGGCAAACCGCGAGCCGCTCCTGACCTGGACGCGCTGCGTGAGCACGCGCAGCGGGATCACGATCGCCACGGGCGGCGTCGCGTTCGACAGGTTGCCGGCGACGTCGCGCGCCGCGACGGTCAACCGGTACTTCCCCGGCCGGCCGCGCGCCTGCCATTCGACCTTCCACTTCAAGCGAAGCGACGCCCCGAACAGCACCCTCCTACCGTTGAGGAAGAGGTACACCTGCGCGGGCTCGTTCAGCAGGTAGCGCACTTTCAGCCGCTTTCCGAGCTTGAGGATTCGCGGCCCCACATGCCGCAACTTGACGACCGGAGGCGTCGTGTCGACGCGAATCCGGCTCGGCATCAGGATCGTCCGGTGCCGGAGGTGCACGCGCGCCCGGTACACGCCGTCGGCGGCGACGGCTCCGTCCTCGTCGCGACCGTCCCACGTGGCTGTGAACGTGCCCTTCTTGTGGTTTGCGGGGCCGACCAGCGTGCGCACGAGCCGATTCCCCTTGCCGAGGATCGCGAGCGTGACTCGGTCGGCCTTCCGCAACCGGAAATGGATCAGAGCGAAGTCGGTCTGGCACTCACAGGTCGGCGAGAAGATCTTCGTCACGAACACCTTCGTGACGGGGCTGGGCTCGAGCTTCAGCCCCTCGGTGATGACGAATGCGAAACCGGTCGCCCCGAGCAACGCGAGCAGCAGGGCCGTCGAGAAGAGCCGGGGCACGTCCCGGCAACTTTAGTGCCCTAGCGGTTTGCGGCTGCGGGCACCTCGCGCGCGAGCCACTGGCGCACGACGTACACGGAGAGCGCCAGCGCCCCGATGCAGAGAGCGATCACGATGATCAGCGATGCCTGGGGGACCCCGACGAGCTTGATCCCACTCAGCACGAGCACGAAGGCGAAGGCGAAGCGGAGTGAGCGCTCGGGAATCCGGATCGACATCTGACTGCCGAGCAGCACACCGGGTATCGAGCCGACCAGCAGCCAAGCCATCGCATGCATGTTCACGTTGCCGTGCAGCAGGTGGCCCAGGCCGGCGACCCAGAGGAGCGCCGCGGCGTGCAGGATGTCGGTGCCCACGATCTTCTGTGCCGTCAGCGGGTACAAGAGCAGCATCGCCAGGCCGAAGAAGGTGCCCGAGCCGACCGAGGTCAGGCCGACGACGAAGCCGCACGTCGCCCCGATCAGGATCGCGATGATCCGATCTCGCGGCTGGAGCAGGAACGGCGCGTCGTTCGCTCGACCGGCGAGGAACGTCTTCGCGACAAAGCCGAGGCCGCCGAGGATGAGCGCACCGCCGACGAGCCTGCTCATCGTCGAGTCGGTGCCTTCGCCAAAGCCGCTCGCGATCTGCACGCCGACGAGCGACAGCGGCGCCGAGCCGAGCAGCATCCAGAGAGCGAGCCGCGCGTGCACGGTCCCGAGCATCCGGTGGCGGACCGCGCCGAAGGACTTGAAGATCGCACCGTGCAGGATGTCCGTGCCGACCGCCACCTTCGCGTCGAACCCGAAGAGCAGGATGAGGATCGGCGTCATGAGCGAGCCGCCGCCCATCCCCGTCATGCCGACGAGGATCCCGACGAGCAGGCCCGCGAGCGCGAGCTGCCAGGTCATCGCGTTCCTGGAATGGGGCAGGACACGAACGGCCGGCCCGTGAGGCGGCACGCGAGCTTGTACGCCTCACAGCCGGTGCAGAAGCCGGTGGCCGCGGCGAGCAGCGCGAGACCGCTGACGAGCAGCGCCGGCGCAGTTCCCGCGAGCCCCGAGCCGAGCGCATAGCCGAGCGTCGACGCGGACAGCACTACCGCGCCGACGATGTTCGCGGCGCGCGGCGGCCGGCTGTCCTCGAGCGGACCCTCGCCGAGCCGCGGCTGGACGAGCTCGAAGTACGCCACGCACGGAAGGCAGAAGCGCCTGCCGAACACGAGCCCAACCGCGAGCTGCAGCGCGAGCAGTCCCACGAGCCAGTGCCACCCGGCGAGCACGGCGACGAGCGAGAGCACGCCGATCGTCGCCTGGTTGAAGCGCGGCGCGCGGGAGTCGATCACATCCGTGTCGCGGTACGGATCCGCGAGGCGCGGCATTAGTTCCGGTAGGCCTCCATCAGCACCTTCGC
>WNGF01007758.1_pt2 | contig 17978 bp, 18 predicted proteins | sample 5400641 | NCBI WGS metagenome assembly WNGF01 (sample SAMN13153371, study PRJNA577476) | soil metagenome | isolation source: 80 cm soil or saprolite under grassland replicate 2 | place: USA:California | collected 2016-06-15
GACCGCCAGGGGAGGAGATCGGTCAGCCGGTGCCGCTCGAAGAAGTAGCCGAAGCCGTGGCGGACGGCGACCTGGGCGATCTCGGAGATCCGCCCGATGTTGCCCGTCGTGGCCTGTTGCGGCTCAGCCATGGCCTCAGTCTTGCACGGAGGCCCTCAAATCCCTGTTATTCGCGGTTCTCCAACAGCCGCAGACGATGCTCGAGCTGGGCAAGCCGGAGCTCGAGCTCGTCGTACTGCTCCCGGGAGACGAGGCCGAGCTCGCGTGCGAGCTTCTCCACCGTCTCGCCGGTCCGCTCCCGCATGCGGACGAGGTCGCCGCGCCAGCGGCCGGCGAGCTCGTCGAGCTTCGCGCGCGCCTCGTCCTTCCGGACGCCTCCGATCTCGGCCAGCTCGTCGGCGAGCTGGTCCGCCCGCTCCCCGGTCAGCACGACGAGGCCGAAGAGCGCCAGCAGGAGCTGCTCGACGGAGGAGCGGCTGCTGTCGCTACCGGGCTCGGCCATGGGGCCGCGAGCGGCGGCGCTGTCGGCGGCGCTCCCGGCGCGCCTCGGCCTTCGCGGGGTCCGCGGGCGCCGCGGAGACGAGCTCGGGCTCCGCCTCGACCGGCGCGGCCTCGGGCTCGGCGGCTTCGGCTTCCTCTTCCTCCTCCTCGACGAGAGCGCCCACGCCCGCCTCCATGACCTCGCTCTCCCTGCGGCGGGCGTAGTCCGGCTCTCGCTCCTTCCACATCGTCAGCAGCGGAGCCGCGATGAAGATGGACGAGTAGGCACCTGACGTGATCCCGACGAGCAGCGCGAACGCGAAGTCCTTCAGCGTCGCGCCGCCGAACAGGAACAGACAGGCGACCGGGAGCAGCGTGATGAACGTCGTGGCCAGAGAGCGCCGGATCGTCTCCCACAGCGACACGTTCGCGATCGTCGCGAACGACGCGCGCCGCATGAGCGGGATGTTCTCCCGGATCCGGTCGAAGATGATGATCGTGTCGTAGATGGAGTAACCGAGAACGGTTAACACCGCGGCGACCGTCGCCGTCGTCACCTCCCGGGCGCTCAGCGAGTAGACGCCGACCGTGATCAGGATGTCGTGGACGAGCGCGGCGATGACAGGTAAGGCGAACTTGAACTGGAACCGGAACGAGATGTAGAGGACGATCAGGAGGAGCGAGACGATGATCGCGAGGATCGCTCCGCGCGCGATCTGGCGCCCGAAGCTCGCCGACACGTTGGTGACCTGACGGACGTCGGCGTTCAGCACCTCCTTGAGGTCATTGGTGAGCTTCGTCTGGTCCGCCGGCGTGAGCGAGCGCATGCGGAGCTGGAAGTCGCGGTAGTCCCCGTTCACGGACTTCCCGCGCCCCTGGACGACCGCGGTCTTCTCCCCGATCTTGGCCGTCTGCCTGCGCACGGTGTCGATGGCCACCGGCTGCGGCGTCCTGAACGTGAGCTGCGTGCCGCCCTTGAAGTCGATCCCGAGGTTCAGGCCTCGCACGGCGAGCGAGACCACGCTGATCAGGACCACCACGCCCGCGATGCCGAGCCAGAGGTAGCGCTTGCCCATGAAGTCGATCTGCAGCCACTTGCCGCGCTGGGCCCCGGCGGCGCCCATCAGGCGCGGGTTCTCGAACCAGGAGAAGCCGCCCAGCAGGCCGAGGAGGGCGCGGGTCGCGGCGACGGCAGTGATCATCGAGACCACGATCCCGATGAGGAGCATGAGCGCGAATCCCTTCACCCCCGCCGTCGCGACGCCGAACAGCACCATCGCGGTGATCGCCGTCACGACGTTCGCGTCGATGATGGTGTGGAAGCCGCGCGAGTAGCCGGTCGCGATCGCGGCGCGCACGCTCTTCCCGGACCGCACTTCTTCCTTTATGCGTTCGAAGATGACGACGTTCGCGTCGGCCGCGACTCCGATCGTGAGGATCAGCCCGGCGAAGCCCGGCAGGGTCAGCGTGACGTGGAAGAGCAGGATGCCCGCGTACATGAAGGCCGCGTAGATGCCCAGGCCGACGACGGCAACCAGGCCGAGGAAGCGGTAGAAGAGCAGCAGGAACAGCGCAACGACGATGAGCCCGATCGCGGCCGCGGTCTTCGCCTCCTGCAACGAGTCCTTTCCGAGCGTGGCCGAGACGTCCGTCCGCTCGATCGTCTTGAAGTCGACCGGCAGGGCGCCCGTCTGCAGCACGAGGGCAACTCGCTTCGCCTCGCCGATCGAGCCGACGTTGCTGATCTCGGCGCTGCCGCCGCTGATCCCGTTCGGGTTCTGGTTGAAGTCGATGTACGGGTAGGACTCGATCTCCCGGTCGAGGACGATCGCGAAGTGCTGGAAGGCGTTCCGGTCGGGAGTCCCGAGGCTGGCGAGCACCCGCCCTCGCTGCGCCTCGCGGGCGGTGATCTTCTGGAACACGTCCTCCCCGTGGCCGGTGAACTGCATCAGCACGACGGGCTGGTTGTTCTGGTCGAAGTCGGCCCGGGTGCCCGAGAGTTTCAGGTCCTTCCCCGTCATCTCGGGGATCGACTCGGCGGCTCGCGGGTGGTATTTGAAGAGGTAGTAGAGGGTGCGCGTGGTCGCGTTCTGCTGGCCCGGGCAGATGTTGTTCTGATCGGGAGTGCAGGTGATCACGACCCGGTCGCTGGGGACGGCGAAGACCTTGAACCCCTTGCGCACCTTCCCGTGCCGGCTCTCGAGCAGCTTCTGCCGGCTGTCGGCGGGGCCCGCGACCTTCCGCTTCTTCTAGTCGAAGAGGTACCACGCGATCGGATGGCCCTTCTTGGTATCGGCCTGGACGCGCGCGAGTAGGTCGTACAACCGCGGGGTCGCGACCGGCCGGCGGTGGGTGTCGATCGACGGCGGGGCGAGATCGACCTCGAGGTCGTAGAACTCGAGCTGCGCCGTCTTACCGATCAGCGCCGCGGCGGCAGCTGGATCGTGGACGCCCGCCAGCTCGATCACGATCTGGTCGGAGCCCTGCGTTCGGATCTCGGGCTCGGTCACGCCGAGCTTGTCGATGCGATTCCGCATGATCGAGACGGACCGGTCGAGGTCTTCCTTGGTGAGCTTGTGACCCGGCGGTGGATGGGCCTTGAGGATGACCTCGAGCCCGCCCTGGAGGTCGAGGCCCAGCGTCGGCTTCCGTTCCGCAGGAGAGCCGGGGATGGCCAGCAGGCCCACGCCGACGAGCGCCGCGACGAGGACGGCGACGAGCAGCAGGTACTTGCGACGATCGCTCACTATCGGCTCAGGTTATCCACGCTCGGCGGCTTCCTCGGTCGGATTTTCGGCTGAGGTTTCCTGCTCCGAAGACTCCTCGTGCTCCTCGTCTTCGGGCTCTTCCTGCTCCGCCTCTTCTTCCTCTTCTTCCTCCTCCTCTTCCTCCTCCTCTTCCTCCTCGATGACGGCGGCGACTGCGCGCTTGGACACCCGGATCGTCGTCCCCGGAGCGATCTCCACGGTCACCTCGTCGGCTTCGATGCCCTCGATGCGCCCGTAGATGCCGCCGGCGGTCAGGACCTCGTCCCCGATTGCGAGGTCGGCGAGCATGTTGGCCTGGGCGGCCTGGCGGCGGCGCTGGGGCCGGATGAGCAGCGCCCACATGAGGACGAGTAGTGCGACGATGATCACGAGTGCGACCATGAGGCTCCTTCTTCCGAGGCGGCGAGGCGGCCGAGTGCGCTTCGCTTGAAGGCGGCAAGCTCACCCCGCTCGATCGCCGCCCGCGCGCGTGCAGTGAGGTCGAGCAAGAACCGCAAATTATGCAGGCTCAGCAGCCGGAGGCCGAGCAGTTCCTGCTGGTTGACGAGATGCCGGAGGTATGCGCGGCTGAAACGAGAGCAGGCGGGGCAGCCGCAACCTTCGTCCAGCGGCCCCGGATCGCGCGCGAAGCGGGCGTTGCGCAGGTTGAGGCGGCCCTCCCACGTCAGCGCAGAGCCGGTGCGCGCGGTGCGCGTGGGCAGCACGCAGTCGAACATGTCGATCCCGCGCTCGATCACCTCGAGCACTCCTTCGGGGTCGCCGATGCCCATGAAGTAGCGGGGGCGCTCGGCGGGGAGAAGCTCGCACGAAAAGGAGGTCAGCTCGAACATCTCCTCCCGGCTTTCCCCGATCGAGAGACCCCCGACCGCATTCCCGTCGAGGCCCAGCTCGGAGATCTCCTCGGTCGAGCGGCGGCGGAGCTCGCGGTCGGCGCCCCCCTGTGTGATTCCGAAGAGCAGCTGTCCTTCGCCGCGTGTCGCATCGCGCTGCCGACCCGCCCACAGGGTCGTCCGCCGGACCGCCTCCTCGAGCTCGTTCCGCGGCAGCGCCGGCGGCAGCACCTGGTCGAGGCACATCGCGACGTCCGAGCCGAGGGCGGCCTGGATGCCGGCGGCGAGTTCCGGCGTCAGGCGGGCGGGGCGGCCGTCGTAGACGGAGCGGAAGGTCACGCCGTCGTCGTCCGCCCCCAGGATCGTGTCGCGCAGCGAGAAGACCTGGAAGCCGCCCGAGTCGGTCAGGACGGGCCCGTCCCAGCCCATGAAACGGTGGAGGCCGCCCAGTTCCGCGATCACGTCCTCCCCCGGCCGGAAGTGGAGGTGGTACGTGTTGCCCAGGACGATGGTGGCGCCGAGCGCTCGCAGCTCGTCGGGGTCGATGCTTTTGACCGTCCCCTTCGTCCCCACGGGCATGAACGCCGGCGTGGGAACGTCGCCGTGCGCGGTGTGGAGGATCCCGGCCCGCGCCTGGCCGTCCTGTGCGGCGAATGTGAAACTCACAGGATCAGCATCGCATCGCCGAAGGAGTAGAAGCGATAGCGCTCCTCGATCGCGAGCCGGTACAGCCGACGCGTCTCCTCCACTCCCGCGAACGCCATCACCAGGGCGAGCAGCGTCGAGCACGGTAGGTGGAAGTTCGTCACCAGCGCACCCACGCGGCGGAACTCGAACCCCGGCGTGATGAAGAGCTCGGTGCGTCCGGAGAGCGGCGCGCCCCGCGCGAGCGACTCGAGCACGCGCACGGACGTCGTGCCCACCGCGACCACCCGCTCCACCGCCTCCATCCGCGCCCACGACTCCGCGGAGACCTCGTACCGCTCCCCGTGGATCTCGTGCTCCTCGAGCTCCTCCTCGGTGACCGGCCGGAACGTGTCCAGGCCGACGTGCAGCGTGACGCACTCGATGTCGAGCCGTGCGAGCAGCGCGGGAGTGAAGTGCAGCCCGGCCGTCGGCGCAGCCGCCGAGCCGGTCTCCCGGGCGAAGACGGTCTGGTAGCGATCCGGCTCGCGGAGCGGCTCGGTGATGTAGGGCGGGAGGGGCATCTCCCCGTCGGGCTCGCCCGCAAGCCGCAGCCTCCAGCGCCCCTCGCCCAACGGCTCCAGGAGCTCGACCGGACCGAGCCTCTGGCCCGGCTTGAGCCTGCGGGAGGGCCGCGCAAGCCCTTCCCACAGACCGTCCCCGAGCTGCTCCACGAGCAGTACCTCCGCCTGTCCTCCCCCGGGCCGGCGCAGGTGCAACCGCGCCGGGACGACCCGGCTGTCGTTGACGACCACAAGGTCGCCTCGCGCGAGCTCGTCCGGCAGCTCCGTGAACACGCGGTGCCTCACCTCGCCGCTCACGCGCTCGTAAACGAGCAGCCTCGACTCGTCGCGCCGCTCGAGCGGGTGCTGCGCGATCAGCTCCGGTGGAAGCTCGTAGTCGAGCTCGGAGAGTCTCATCCGACTGCAACGCTACTCTCGTCCCCATGGATGAGAGCGCGCTCGAGCGCGCACGAACGAGGATCGCAGCCGCTCTGGAGGGGCGGCCGAGCCCGGCGGAGTCCAAGGCCGCGCTCGACCAGGCCCGGGCAGGTGTGGAGGCGCTCGCCGAGGCCACCGCCGCAATCCCCGAGGCCGTCCGCGAAGGCTTGAGGGCGGAGGCGGCGCCGGTTGCGCGGCAACTCGCGGAAGTTCGGGGGCTGGCCAACCAGACCATCCGCCGCCTCGAGCGGCTCGAGGGCGCGCTGCTCGCCGAGCGACACTCGCGCGTGGACGATCTCGCGCTGCTGGTCGATCTCTTCGAGGCGGGCTGGAAGGGCGTGGCGGAACGGCTCGACAGGATCGAGGCCCACGCCGCCGGGAACGCTGCGGTCTACCGGATCGACGAGCAGCGCTCCGCGTCGTAGCGCATTAGCGACGCCGCCGCCCGCGCCCGTCCGCGGCGCCTGTGACCGCGGCGCCCTATTGACACTGTGGGCGGATCAGTTCTATCAAGTCACGAGCAAGACGACCACCGCCGTCACGGCCCAGAGTGCGACGGAGGCAAGGATCGGTGCATCCGAGACGAGCACGCTCTCGGGCTCTTCGCCCAGATCGTGTCGGTGGATGAGCAGGAGGTAGCGGAACACCCCGAAGACGGCGATGGGGATCGTCACCATCATCGCCTTCGAGTCGGGAACCGTGAACGTGTACAGGGAGTAGGCGATCAGAGTGCATGCCGCCGCGACGGCGACGAGCTGGTCGACGAGCTCCAGCGAGTAGCCCTCCAGCACGGGCCGTCCCGGCGTCTCCTCCGCGCCTACCAGCACGAGCTCGCCTCGCCGCTTGGCGAGGCCGAGGAAGAGCGCGAGCATGCCGGTGCAGAGCAGGAGCCAGGGAGAGATCCGCACGTGCACCGCGGCGGCTCCCGCGGCCGCCCGGATCACGAACAGGGCGGCGATCGCGAGCACGTCGACGAGGACGAGGTGCTTGAGCCCCAGCGTGTAGCCGCCCTGCAGGCCGAGAAACGCGAGCATGAAGACGAGCGACCACACGCCGAGCGCAGCGGCGGCGCCGAGCGCGCCGAGGGCGAGGACGCAGGCGAGCGCACCCACCCGGCCCGGCGACACCTCGCCTCGTGCGATTGGCCGGTAGCGCTTGACCGGATGGACCCGGTCGTGAGGCGCGTCCAGAAGGTCGTTCAGGAGGTAGGCGGCACTCGACGCGGCGCAGTAGGCGGTGAATGCCCCGCCGGCCTCAACCCACCTCGTCCAGTCTCCCAGCTTCGCCGCGAAGACCAGCCCGGCGAACAGCAGCAGGTTCTTCGACCACTGGCGCGGCCGCAGCGATTCGACCACCGCCTCGAAGGGCCTTCGGGCCCTTCTGGCAGGAAGCTCGATGACGCGGGCGCCCTCCGACAGTTGCACGGGCGCGGATCGTAAGCGCTACTGCCGCTGCGAGGGGAGGGTCAGCTTGAAGGAGCTTCCCTGTCCAGGCTCGCTCCGAAGCACGATGCGCCCGCCGAGTGCCAGCGCGAGCTCGCGCGAGATCGCGAGCCCGAGGCCCGTCCCCGAGCCGTCCCGGGACCAGAAGGGGCGGAAGATCCGCTCCCGCTCCTCCGCTCCGATCCCGGGGCCCGTATCCGTGACCGCAACGGCGAGCGCTCCGTTCTCACCCGTGAGCGCGAGCTCGATCCGGCCTCCATCGGGGGTCCAGCGAAAGGCGTTCTCGAGCAGGTTGGAGATGATCTGCAGCACCCGGTCCCCGTCCGAGACGATCACCGGCCGCACCGCGATCTCGCTGCGATAGTCGATGCGTCGCCGCCGCGCCTCCCCCGAGAAGGCGGCGTAGGCCTGGTCGACGAGCCGCCCCATGTCCACCTCCTCCTCGAGGACGGTGAAGCGATGGGCGCTCAGCTTGGTCAGGTCGAGGATGTCTCCGACGAGGCGTTCCAGCCGCTCGGTTTCGGCCGCGATGATCCCGAGCGAGCCCGCCTGCGAAGCGGGGTCGGCCGCCACGCCCTCGCGCAGCGCGTCCACATGCCCCCGGATGGCCGTGAGAGGAGTGCGCAGCTCGTGCGAGACGGCAAGCAGGAAGTTCCGCTCCAGCATGTCCGCCTGCTCCAGGCGCTGCGCCATCCGCTGAAAGCTCTCCGACAGTTGGTTGATCTCGTCCCTCGAGCGGACCTCGGGGACGGCGACGTCGTAGCTTCCCTTCGAGATCTCGTCCGCGGAGCGCGACAGGCCGAGGACGGGACCTGTGATGCGGCGCGAGAGATACCAGCCCAGCGCCCCCGCCAGCAGGATTCCCGCGGCGAAGGCGATCGCCAGACGCTCCATGATCGTGAGCCAGGCGCTGCGGAGCGTCGCCTCCGGGGTCGCCACCACGAGCGCGCCGAAGACCTCCCGTCCCAGCTTGACCGGCTGTGCCACGGCGAGGAAGCGCCTGTGCTCGCCCGGTGGCGTGAAGTGGAACTCGACCACCCGGCCGGACAGCCAGTCGATCGTGTTGTTCGGCAGCTTCCGCAGGCTGGGCTTCTGACCCGGAAAGAGCGAGAGCCCGACGTAAAAGAGCTGGTTGCCGGTCGCTTCCTCGAGATGCTTCGACGAGAACGCGTCCCGGTTCGCCTGCTCCGCGTAGAGCGCCGCCAGCCCCTTCGCCTCACGCCGAAGCGACCCGACGGTCCGGTCACGCGTGTAGCTCTGGAAGACGACGATAGCGATGGCGGTCGCGAGCAGGCCGGCAAGCACGATTCCCGCCAGGAAGAACGCCGGCAGGCGAAAGCGCAGGGACCGGAACATGGCTTACGGCCGGTCGCCGCTCCGCTCGGGAGTCACTTTGTAGCCGACTCCCCAGACGGTCACGATTGGCGACGCATCTCCCAGCTTGCGCCGAATCTGGCGCACGTGGACGTCCACGGTGCGCGTGTCTCCCGCAAAGGTGTATCCCCACACGCGCTCGAGCAGCTGATCACGCGTCAGGACGAGGCCACGGTGGTCGAGAAGCTCCCACAGGAGGTCGAACTCCTTGGGCGCGAGCTGAACTTCCTTGTCGCCGACGTGCACCTCTCGCCTTCCGGCGTCCACCACCAGCTCGCCCCGCGTGATCTGCTTGCTCTCGACCCGGCGGTGCTCGGGAGCCGCGCGCCTGAGCACGGACTTGACGCGAGCGACCAGCTCGCGGGGATTGAACGGCTTGGTCAGGTAGTCGTCGGCGCCGACCTCGAGCCCGATGATCTTGTCCACGTCCTCGTCGCGCGCAGTCAGCATGAGGATGGGGATGTCGGAGTCCTGGCGGATCCGCCGGCAGACCTCGACCCCGTCCACGTCCGGAAGCATGAGATCGAGCACGATCAGCGCCGGAGGATCGGACTCCACCTGGGTGAGCGCGTCCTCTCCGGTCGGCGCGGTTCGGACCGTGTAGCCGGCGTTGCGGAGGTACATGGAGACGAACGAGGCGATCGAGGCTTCGTCCTCAACCAGCAAAACGGTTTGCGTTCTGGCGTCTTTCACGCCGTCAGGATGCCACGCGCGCTGGCTACTGGCGCGGCGCAGCGAGCTTCAAAACCGTCTTTTCGCGCGGAATGGGCTCCCACTCGCTTCCGTTCAACGAGTATTCCCCTGCATCCTCGGCCTGGTCGTTCCCGTCGAGCGTCACTTGCCCCCGGCCGACGGCGCTGAGGTGGACCCCGACGCCCTCGATCCTCATGCGGAACCGGCTGTCCACGATGCGGACCCTGATGCGCCTGCCCGTGTAGAGGTTGGCGCCGCCCGGAAGGTGGCGGTGCCTGAGCCGGCGCCCGCGAACCGTCACCGCCGCTGCCTCGTCGTCCGACTTGACCACCCTCAGCCTGAGCTTGCCTTTCCTGATCCGTGCGATGACAGCCCCGCGCACGGTGAGGCCGGTCGTGCCCTTGCCGCGCTCGATCTCGAGCGTCCCGTTCTTGTCGGGCGGGCCCTTGCCCGGGCCTTTGCCAGCGGTGGCCGCAACGGGCAGTCCCAGAAGCAGGGCAAGAGCAAGGAGGACCAGCGATCTGCGCATGATCGAGAACAGTATTCCCCGCGCTGATATGCCCACGGTCAGCGCCTTGTAAACAAACTGTAAAAGGCCCCCGCTGCAAACAGGCGTGCGGAGGGCAGAGCCCTCCTCCGCGTTTCTCAAAGCTCGAATGACACGGAGAGCGCAGCTGTGTTGAAACGCCGAGTGCACCGCGCTACACGCTTTCCCCTCGAGCTCGCCCTTTCAAAGCTCGCCGTCTAAGTGCGATTACAGTCAATGCCGTGGACGAGATTCTGACCTTCGGAACCATCGTCCTCGTCGTCGCGGCCGCTCTGGCGCTGGCGCTGCTCGCTCTCAAGCTGACGGAGCGGTTCCCGATTCCGGGGCCGGCCCTCTTCCTCGTCGCCGCCGCCGCAGCATCCGACATCTTCCCCGAGCTCGGCGACCGGCTCTCCATCCAGACGGCGGAGCGGATCGGCGTCGTCGCGCTGATCCTGATCCTGTTCGACGGCGGGATGAACGTCGGCTGGCGGAGGTTTCGCTCGTCGGCCTTTCCGATCGCTTCCCTGGGAATCATCGGCACGTTCGCCACCGCCGCCGTGGTCGCCGTCTGCGCGCACTACCTGTTCGACTTCAGCTGGACGACCGCGGGCCTGGTGGGAGCGGCACTCGCGCCCACCGATCCGGCGGTCATGTTCTCCATCTTCGGCAACCGCGAGGTCGGAGGACGCTCCGGGACGATCCTCGAGGGCGAGAGCGGCGCGAACGACCCCGTCGGGATCGCGCTCATGATCGGCGTGCTCGAGTACGCGACCAACGACCACGCTTCGTTCTGGAACGCATTCGGCGACTTTGCTCTCGCAATGGTGGTCGGCGGTCTGGTGGGCGTCGCGAGCGGCATGGCGCTGATCCCGATCATGCGGCGCTTCTCGCTTCCGAGCGAAGGGCTCTATCCCCTGCGGACGCTTGCCGCCGCCCTGGTCATCTACGGGCTCGCCACTCTCGGCCACGGCTCGGGCTTCCTGGCCGTCTTCGTCGCGGGCCTCCTGGTCGGCGACGTGCGGGCGCCATACAAGGCGGAAGTGGAGCGCTTCCACAAGTCGCTGGCGAGCCTCGGAGAGATCGTCGTGTTCGTGGTCCTCGGCCTGACGATAAGCCTCTCAGAGGTGGGAAAGACCTCCGTCTGGCTCGACGGGCTCCTGCTCGCGCTGCTCCTCGCCTTCCTGGCCCGGCCGCTCGTGGTCGGCGCGCTGCTCGTCCCCGTGCGCCTGCGGCTCGGGGAGCGGCTCTTCGTGCTCTGGGGAGGCCTGAAGGGTGCGGTGCCGATTCTGCTCGGCACGCTGGCGATCCTCGAGGCGGCTCCCGGCGCGACGCGCGTCTACGGGATCATCTTCGTCGTCGTCCTCTTCTCGGTCGTCGTGCAGGGATCGAGCATGCCGCTCGTGGCGGCGCGGCTGGGCGTGCCGATGCGCGTGGTCGAGCAGGAGCCGTGGGACGTCTCCATCCGGCTGCGGAGGGAGCCGCGCGGCGTTCGCCGCTACGTCGTCGCCGAGGGAGCGAGGGCGGCCGGCGACACGATCCGCGAGCTTCCGCTCGGCGAGCACGCCTGGATCAGCATGATCGTCCGCGACGGGGAGCCGTACCCGCCACGGGGCTCGACCGTGCTGGAGCCGGGCGACGAGGTGCTCGTCCTCGCCGAGCGTGTCGACGACGGTGCCCTGCGGCGCCTGTTCCAGCAGTCGCGGCGGCGTGCCGCTCAACCGTAGGTGAAGAAGCCCTCTCCTGTCTTTCTACCGAGCTTTCCCGCCTCGAGCATGTCCACGAGCCGCTTGGGCGGACGCATCCGCTCCTCCCCGAGTGCCCGGGCCAGGGCATCCGAAGCGTGCACGTGGACGTCAACGCCGATCAGGTCGATCAGCGCGCAAGGGCCGATCGGCCAGTTCGCTCCGAAGGTCATGGCGCGGTCGACGTCATCCGGAGAGACCTCCGCCTCGTCGATCACGCGAACGCAGTCGTTCAGGAGCGGAATCAGGATCCGGTTGACGACGAAGCCGGGCGTGTCGTTGCACGCGATCGGCTCCTTGCCGATCTGCCTCGCGAAGCCGTAGGCGTTCTCGAAGACGTCGTCCGACGTGCGCGCCGTGCGCACGACCTCGACGAGCTTGAGCACGGGGGCCGGATTGAAGAAGTGCATCCCGAGCACCCGCTGTGGCCTCTCCGTCGCGTCGGCTATCTCGGTGACGGAGAGGGCCGAGGTGTTCGTCGCCAGGATCGTCTCGCCGCCGACGACGTTCTCGAGCTCCGAGAAGACGGCTTTCTTGGTCGTGAGGTCCTCGATCACCGCCTCGATCACGAGGTTGCAGCCGGCGAGGTCGGCCAGGTCGGTCGTAATCGTCAACCGGTCGAGGGCGTCTTCCTTCTCGTCCTGGGACATCCGCCTCTTTTCGACGCCCCGGGTCAGATAGTGATTGATCGTCCCGCTCCCGCTCTCGGCGAGCTCGTCGTTGATCTCCCGGCCCACGGTCTCGACGCCGGCCTGTACGCAGACCTGCGCGATCCCCGCGCCCATCGTTCCCAGGCCCACGACGCCGACACGCTTGATCTCCACGGCTTCGATCCTATGGAAGAGAACGGCGGCGTCGCGCGTCTAGCGGTCATGAAACGGCGGTTCCTTTTCGCGGTTCTCTTCGTGGCGATGCTCGTGCTCGCGCTGCTCGGCGCTTGCGCGCAGGCGCTACGAGGACGCAGGCCGCTCCTGCTCGCGGGCGCCTAGTGGATCTTCATAGACGCTCGATTACTGCCGCGATCGCCTGGCCGAAGCCGATGCACATCGTCGCGATCCCGTAGCGCGCCTCACGGCGATCGAGCTCCGAAAGCAGCGTCGCCGTCATGCGAGCGCCGGTCGCCCCCAGTGGGTGGCCGAGCGAAATTCCGCCGCCGTTCGGGTTGATGTCGTCGTAGCGATCCTCGAGCCCCGCGTCCCGTGCGAACTGGAGCACGACCGAGGCGAAGGCCTCGTTGACCTCGACCACGGCGATGTCGTCCCAGGCGAGCCCGGCCCTGCCGAGGGCGCGCTCGCACGCCTGCGGGTTCCCGTGCAGCATCCGGTAGGGATCGACGCCGGCGAGGCCGAAGGAGACGAAGCGCGCACGCGGCTCGCCAGCGGCCCCGTCGCAGATCTGGCTCGAGTTCCCGGCTGTCACCTTCCCGTCCGGCCGGAACGCCGGCGGAAGCGCGGCGAGAGCCCCTGCAGAGGTGTCCCGGCGCGGCGTCTCGTCCACCGCCACGACGGTTCCCACGCGCGGGTTCTGGAGCTCGACGGGAACGATCTCGTCCTCGAACCGGCCCTCGTCGATGGCGGCGATCGCGCGGCGGTGCGACTCGAGCGAGTATGCGTCGAGCTCCTCTCTGGAGAGGCCCCACTCCTCGGCGATCACCTCGGCGGAGATGCCCTGCGGGACGATCTCCCACCGCTCCAGGAGCTTGTCCGAGAGGTCGCCGCCGTTCGAGCCCATGGGGACGCGGGACATCATCTCCACGCCGGCGGAGGCCACGAGGTCGAGCTGGCCCGACCAGACAGCAGCGGCGGCGTTGAAGTTGCACTGCATCGAGGAGCCGCACTGGCGGTCGACGCTCGTCCCGCAGACCGTCTCGGGCCAGCCGGCGACGAGCGGCACCATCCGGCCGATGTTCCAGCCCTGCTCGCCGACCTGCGTGACACAGCCCATCTGAACGTCCTCGATCTCACCCGGATCGAGGTCGAGCCTGGCAAGGAGGCCGTTCAGGACCTGCCCGCAGAGCTCGTCCCCGCGGATGCCCGACAGGACGCCGCCACGCCTTCCGATCGGGCTGCGAACAGCATCCAGGATAAGAGCGTCGGTCACGAGCCCCTCCGCAGCGCTGCATCAGAAGGCCAAGCTCCCGTCGGCTCGCGTCTAGCCCAGGAAGGGGGAGCCCCGAGGGGGAAACTCCGTTTCCCCTTGGGGGGGAGCGGCGGCCGGGCTTTGCCGGGTGGCCGCGGTCTCGGGCGCCCCGTCTCCTCGAGGATCAGCGGCTTAGGCATATGCTTTAATTTTAGGGAGGCTCCCAGGGCACCGGGGAGTGCGTGATCCAGATCCGGCGGGGTCGCAGATCGAGGAGGCGCTTCTCGTGCTCGAGTTCCTCCAGGTAGTGCGCGACGTCTCCCCCGACGATCACGAGCCCCTCGTCCGTGTCGACGAGCACCGACTGGTGTCCCGGTGTGTGCCCGGGCGTCGGCAGGACACGGATTCCCGGGAGGATCTCGGCCTCGCCGTCGAGCTCGACGTAGCTCGCCCCCTCGAACTCGACCCACTCCGGGATCGTGTAGTCCGGCTCCCGCGCGGCCTCCCGTTCCGCCCGCTGGACGTAGATCGGCGTTCCCGGAAAGAGCCGGTTTCCGCCGCAATGGTCGAAGTGGAGATGCGTGTTGATGACCAGGGCCACCTCGTCGAGCGGCACGCCCTGCCCGGTCAGTGGATAGAGCACGGGCCGGTACACGTTCTCGATCTCCGGATGCGTGTCGATCATGCCGGTGTCGACGAGGACAAGCCCGTCGGGATGGCCAAGGACATAGGCGTAGACGGGATACGTATCGCCCTCGACCACGGTGTCTGCCACGTGCAGAGGCCTGACTTCAGACGACGGCATACAGCCTCCATTCGCCCGGAACCCCCTTGAGCTCGTGCTCGCCGCGCTCTTCGAACTCGATCCCGGATCCCGCCACGAGGTCCTTGACGGTGGAAGAGACGAGCACCTCGCTAGGCCCCGCGAGCGCGGCCACCCGACTGGCAATGTTGACGGCCATGCCCAGGACGTCGTCGCCGGCAAGCTCGCACTCGCCGGTGTGCAGGCCCTGCCGGACCGAGATGCCGAGCGGCTCGGTGCCGCCCGCGATGGCACGCGCGGACTGAATCGCCCGGGCGGGGCCGTCGAAGGTCGCCATGAACCCGTCGCCCATGACCTTCACCTCCCGCCCGCCGAAACGGGTGAGCTCGCGCCGGACCGCTGCATCGTGACGCGCAAGCAGCTCGTTCCAGGCGCGGTCGCCGAGCTCCGCGGACTTCTCCGTAGACCCCACGATGTCGGTGAAGAGCACCGTCGCGAGCACGCGGTCCGGAGCTCGGGGGGCTCCGAGACGCTCGAGAAAGCGGCGCGTCTCATCGAGCAGCACTTCGTTGGCGACGGGATTTGCCCAGCTGAACACGTCGCCGAGACCCGCGATTTCGATCGCTTCGGCTCCGGGGACGGCGTTCGCGACGTACCTGGCTTCGTCGCGGTCGGCCGGCCCGTGCGCGACGAGCGTCGGCGTGCTGACCGAGCCGAGCACGTCCCGAACGTCGCCCTGCATCTCCATCCGCAGAAACGCCGCTGCGGCTCCGGGGCTCGCGCTGCGCCGTGTGTAGCGGACGAACCAGTCCTGGAACGAGGGATCGTCTGCCACGGTTGGGCTGTGATTCCGAAGGCGCTCGACGAGGTACGCGCGCTCGCCCCAGCGGCTCTCCGCCTCGCGCAGCTCCCGCAGCCATTCGTCCTCGCTTCGCGCCCACGGATAGTGGGGAGCCCGGAGGCCGTGCGCCTTCGGGTTGTAGAGGATGAGTGCGCGCGTCCGCTCCGGATAGGTGGCCGCGAACAGGATCGCGATGCGGCTCCCCTCCTGCGCCGTCCACAGCACGGTGCGTTCGACGCCGAGGTCGTCGAGGACGGCGCGTACGTCGTCCATGCGCGCCTCGAGGGTTGGAACGTCGCGAACGCGGTCCGACAGGCCCGTGCCGCGTTTGTCGAACAGGATCACGCGGCCGCACTCGGCCAGGCCCTCGACGTGTCTCACCCACAGCGGCTGCTCCCAGGCGGTCAGGAGCTCGGCGAGCGTTCCGCGGATGAAGACGATGTCCGGCTCACCGCTGCCGACCACCTGGTAAGCGATCGCGACGTTTCCGCTCCGCGCGTACTGGACGTCGGGGACTTCCATCAGCCGGCGACCGCGTACAGCTTCCATGCTCCCGGCACGCCCTTGAGCTCGTGCTCTCCGCGGTCCTCGAACTCGATCCCCGAGCCGGCGGCGAGGTCCTTGACGGTGGACGAGACAAGCACCTCGCCGGCGCCGGCCAGCGCCGTCACGCGCGCGCCCGTGTGCACCGCGATCCCCCGCACCTTGTCGCCGTCCAGCTCGCATTCTCCGGTGTGGACACCGGCCCTCAACTCCAGGTCGAGTCTTCGAACCGCCTCGCGGATCGAGATCGCACAACTGACCGCGCGCGCCGGCCCGTCGAAGGTGGCGAGGAAGCCGTCCCCGGCCGTGTCGACCTCCCTGCCGCGGAAGCGCTCGAGCTCGCGCCGGACGGCGACGTGATGGTCGTGAAGGAGATCTCGCCAGGCGCGGTCGCCCAGCGTCGCGGCGAGCTCGGTCGATCCGACGATGTCGGTGAACAGGACGGTCGCCAAGACCGTGTCAGGCACCGGTTCCCGTTGCATGCCCGAGAGGAAGTCTTCGACCTCCCTCGTCAGGTCCTCGAACGCCTTGAAACCGGGCTTTCGAGACTCGAGCGCGCGGGCACCGGGGATCCGCCGCGCGAGGTCGAGCATCTGGTCTCGGGGAGACGGCCGGTAGAGAACAAGCGTCGGTACGCGAATGGTGGGGAGCATCTCCCGGAGGTCGGTCTCACAGTAGACACGGAAGAAGGTCAGCGCCGCACCCGGGCTGGCGTTGAATCTCTGACAGGTGACGAACCAGTCGAGGGGGATCCATCTGCCGCGCGTCCTGTTCGAAGTAGTCCCGCTCGCCCCACCGCTCGCGGATCTCGCGGAGGTTTGCCCGCCACTCGTCTTCGGTGAGCCCGTATGGATAGTCCTTGGCGCGGACGACCCGCGCCGGCGTGTTGAAGAGGACAAGGGCCTCGGTTCGCTCGGGATAGGTCGCAGCGAACACCGCGCAGGTCTGGCCGCCCTCGCTCAGGCCGACCAGCGTGACCCGGTCGGCTCCGACCGTGTCGATCACCGCGCGGATGTCGTCCATCCGCGTCTCGAGCGATCCGAGCTCGCGGGGCCGGTCGGAGAGGCCCGTTCCTGGCTTGTCGAACATGATCAGGCGCGCGAACGACGACAGTCGGTCGTACAGGCCGCGCCAATCCGCGTTCGACCACGGGAACACGAGGTTGCTGAACATCGGCACGAACACGCGGTCGCGCGGGCCGTGGCCGTACGTCTGATACGCGATCGAGACGTCGCCGCTCCGCGTGTACTCGATCTCGGGAATCTGCACGCCTAAAGTGTCCCACTACACTGGTCGTCGTGGCAACGACGGCGACCGAGAGGCCTCTCTTCGTCGGCGGCGAGTGGGTCGAGACCGGCGACTGGCTCGAGGTCCGCTCACCGTACTCGGGGGACGTCGTCGGGCGCGTGGCCAAAGCCGGAGCGGACGAGACAAGACGAGCGATCGATGCCGCCGAGCGGGCCATGCGGAAGCCCCTCCCGGCGCACAAGCGGGCCGAGATTCTCGTCCGGGTCGTCATGCAGCTCGGGAGGCGCCACGACGAGGTCGCCCGCCTGATCTCGGACGAGGCGGGGAAGCCGATGAAGGCAGCCCGCATCGAGGCGAAGCGGGCGATGTCGACCTACACCTTCGCCGCTGTTGAGGCCCGCAAGCTCGCCGGGGAGATGGTGCCGATGGACGCCGCCCAGGCGGGCGAAGGAAAGCTCGCCTTCACGCTGCGGAAGCCGATCGGGGTCGTGGGCGCGATCAGCCCCTTCAACTTTCCGTGCAACCTGGTCGCGCACAAGCTCGCTCCGGCCCTGGCCGCCGGGTGCGCGGGAGCTCGAGGAGGAGGCAGGCCTTCCCCCCGGCTGGCTGAGCGTCTTGGCCGGCCCGGCAGCGGAGATCGGCGACGTGCTGGTCGAGGACGAGCGCGTCAAGGCGATCACCTTCACCGGTTCGGGCGACGTGGGCTGGGGCTTGAAGGAGCGCGCTCCCCGCAAGCGCGTGAACCTCGAGCTCGGGAACGCTACTCCGGTCATCGTGTGCGCGGACGCTCCGCCCGAGACGGCCGCGACGCTGGCGGCACACGGGTTCTCCTTCGCCGGCCAGAGCTGCATCTCCGTCCAGCGGATCTACGTCGACCGCGAGGCCTGGGACGATTTCGTGGCCGAGTTCGTCCCCAAGGTCGAGGCGCTCAAGATCGGAGATCCCGCCGACGAGGACACGGACGTCGGCCCGCTCATCGACGACGACGCCAAGGAGCGCGTGCTCTCCTGGATCGGGGAGT
>WNGF01016816.1_pt1 | contig 17977 bp, 17 predicted proteins | sample 5400641 | NCBI WGS metagenome assembly WNGF01 (sample SAMN13153371, study PRJNA577476) | soil metagenome | isolation source: 80 cm soil or saprolite under grassland replicate 2 | place: USA:California | collected 2016-06-15
GGACCTGGAGAGCCGGGAAGGCGAGTTCCTCGTCCTTCTCGGCCCCTCCGGATCCGGGAAGACCACACTCCTGCGCATGATCGCCGGCCTGGAGGAACCGACGTCCGGCGAGATCTGGATCGGCGGGGTCCTCGTCAACGACTTGACCCCGCGGCAGCGGCGGATCGCGATGGTCTTTCAGAGCTATGCGCTCTATCCGCACCTGACCGTGCTCGGCAACATCGAGTTTCCCTTGAAGGCACGGAGAATGCCCAAGGAGGAGCGTCGCCGAAAGGCGCAGTGGGCTGCGGACCTCCTCGGGATCGGGCGCCTGCTCGCCCGCAAACCGCGGGAGCTATCCGGCGGGGAGCGCCAGCGCGTCGCGCTCGCTCGCGCCATCGTGCGTGAGCCAACGCTCTTCCTGCTCGACGAGCCGCTTTCCAACCTCGATGCCAAGCTTCGGGCCTCGGCGCGCGAGGAGCTCGAGCAGTTCCAGAAGAAGATCGGGACGACCACGATCTACGTCACCCACGACCAGGTCGAAGCGATGGCGATGGGCGACCGCGTCGTGGTGATGAATCAAGGCTCCGTGCGGCAGATCGGCACCCCCGCGGACGTCTATGACGAGCCGGCAGACACGTTCGTCGCGACCTTCCTCGGCTCCCCTCCCATGAACCTCTTGGAGACGTCCAACGTCATCGCCGGATTCCGACCGGAGCACCTTCACCCAGCGGGCGCGCTGCCGCGCGAGGAACCCGCCCTGAGGCTCGCCTTCCGCATCAGCCACGAGGAGTACCTGGGAGCCGAGCGGATCCTTTACGGCGTGCTCGAGGGAGGGCCGTTCGACGGAAAGAAAGCCGTGGCGCGAATGTCCTCGACGCTCGCCGCGCGATTTGAGCCGGACACGGTCCACGACTTTGCGGTGGCGGAAAAGGACCTGAAGTTCTTCGACAGGCAGAAGGGAACCCGGACCGAGCGCCGGGCGCTCGCATGAGCGGAGCCCGGCAGCGATGGCTCGGGCCGGCGATGTTCCTGCCGGCCGTTCTCTATGTCGTCGCTCTGGTCGGCGTGCCTTTCGTCCTCGCGTTTCTCTACAGCGTGGGCGACGTGAAGGTCGGAAGCGTGGGATACCACTTCGTCGGCGCAAAAAACTTCGCTTCTGTTCTCCAGAACCCGACGTTCCTCCGGTCCCTCCGGAACTCGTTCGTCTTCACCGTCTCCTCTCAGATCCTCGTCCTGGTCGGCGCGAACATTCTCGCGCTCGTCCTCAAGAACGCCTTCCGGGGGCGGCGGTTCGTCCGGTTTCTCATCCTGCTCCCGTGGGTGGCGCCGGTTTCGATCGGCTCGATCGGCTGGAAGTGGATCCTCGATTCTCTCTACAGCGTCATCAACTGGGTCCTCGTCCGGCTGCACCTCGTCAAGGCGTTCTCGGCGCCGATGTGGCTCGGCGAGCCGAAGCTCGCGATGATGTCGGTCATCCTCGTGCACACGTGGCACATGCTTCCGTTCGCGACGGTCATCATCCTGGCCGGCTGGACCGCGATTCCGAGAGACATCCCCGAGGCCGCGGCTGTGGACGGAGCGGGCTTCTTCCGAAGGATGTTCCAGATCGAGCTCCCGATGATGTTCCCGATCATCAACGTGGCGGTCCTCTTCGGCGTGATCTTCACCTTCACCGACATGACCGTGATCTACATCCTGACCCGCGGTGGGCCTTACGACACGACGCAAGTGCTGCCTTCGATGGCGTTCTTCACCGGAATTCTGGGCAGTGATCTCGCCGAAGGTGCCGCGATTTCGATCTTCCTGGTGCCGCTGCTCGTCGCAGGCGCCTGGCTGATGCTCCGCTCGGCGCACCGCGCGGAAGTGACCTGATGGCGACGGGCATCCGTGCGCGGCAGGCGGCGTTCCGGACTTTTCACTGGACGGTCCTGGCCGTCTTCTCCATCCTGCTCGCCTTTCCGTTCTACTGGATGCTCATCACGAGCTTCAAACGCACCGGCGACCTCTACGATCTCCGGAACAATCCATTCATCTTCAACCAGAAGCCGACGCTCGAACACCTCCGACTCCTCTTGCGCGAGACGCTCTTCCTGCGCTGGCTCGGCAACACCGCCTTCGCCGGCCTGGTCGTCGTCGGCATCACGCTCCTCCTCGCCGTGCCGGCCGCGTACGCGCTCGCCCGCCTGACCGGCCGGTGGGGAAGCCGGCTCGGCATCGGGATCTTTCTGACGTATCTCGTGCCGCCGACGCTGCTCTTCATCCCGCTCTCGCGCATCGTCGGTTGGCTCGGCCTCCAGGACACGCTCTGGGCGGTCATCGTCGTCTACCCGAGCTTCACGATTCCCTTCTCGACCTGGCTGCTCATGGGCTTTTTCAAGTCGATCCCTCCCGAGCTCGAGGACGCGGCGATGGTGGACGGCCTGACCCGGTTCCAGGCCTTCGCCAAGCTCGTTATCCCGATCTCTCTGTCGGGGATCCTGACGGTCGTGATCTTCACCTTCACGCTCGTCACTCAGGAGTTCGTCTACGCCCTGACTTTCATCTCCTCGGCGGCGCACCAGACAGTCGGCGTGGGGGTCCCCATCTACCTCGTCCGCGGTGACGTCTACTACTGGGGTTCGCTCATGGCGGCCTGCCTGATCGCGAGCCTACCCATCGCGGTTCTCTACAACCTCTTTCTCGACCGGTTCATCGCGGGCTTTACGGTTGGCTCGGTCAAGTGACAGAATGTGTGTAGTTTCACGATGCCTCGATGCGGGTGGGGCCCTATGGAAGGAGGCGGAAGTTCTTTCCGTTCAATGCCCCATCGCCATTCCCACCTCGGCTCTCGATCGGCGCGCGGGCGCGCGCCTGCCCCGGACAGCACTCAATCTCGAGCAGGTCATAACCTCCGGTACGGTCGGCGCGTTCGATTTGCGTAGAAAGGAGACTTCGATGAAGACATGGATTCGTGCCACGGTCCTTGCGGCGTGTGCCGTCTTCTGGGTTGCCTCAATGCGTGCCCAAACCCCGCCTCCGGAGGGGCTCGTCATCCGGGGATTCATCAGTGCCACCGCGTTCGCCCAGGACCAGAACTTCACGTTCGGCAACGGCCAGAACGCGGAGTGGCCTGCTCCCCCGGAGTTCACGCGGGACAAGTGGTTCGCCGGCGGAGACGTTCGCAACACCCGTCTGACTCTGGCGCTCAACGGGCCGAAAGTCGGCAAGAGCGGCTGGGCCGTCGGCGGGCAGCTGGAGATGGATTTCTTCGGCGGCTTCAACGGCACCGGCGCCTTCTCCGAGCAACAGCCGGTTCCGCGCCTGCGCCTCGGCTTTGCCGACATCACCAACGGGCGCACGACGATCCGAATCGGCCAGTACTGGTCCCCGCTCTTCGGCTTCACCTCCAACGCCGCGGCGAGCGTGGTGCCTGTCTCGACTTCCCACATCGCGTTCCCGCTCGGCTACGGTGCGGGCATGCCCGGCTGGCGATTCCCGGGAATCTTCCTCTACCAGGGCCTGACCCCGAAGACCTCGCCGGTCAACGCGGAACTCCAGCTCGCGGTGATGCGGGGCAGCTGGGATCGGTGCGTCGGGGGCACGGTCAACGGTGACTGCCCGACCGGCGGCGCGAACTCGAACATCAACTCGCTCTCCGCGGGAAACGCGGGCTGGCCGCAGTTCGAGGGCCGCGTCAACCTGAGCGGAAAGGCCGGCAAGGGAAACTGGGGTGTCTACGTCGTCGGCCACTACGACAAGAAGGACCTGACCGGCGCCAACGCCGAGGCGCCCAACGACTCGCTCACCGGCTGGATCGGCGAGTTCGGGGCGAAATATCAGATGGGCGGCTTCCTTATCCAGGGCAATGTCTACACGTCCCAGGGGGCCGGCCAGCAGTTCACGGCCATCAACCAGTTCGGCGTCTGGCGAAACGCTGCGGGAGACGCCCGTCCGATCCAGGACACCGGCGGATGGGCCCAGGCCGGCTACGACTTCACCCCGAATTGGGGCGTCTATGCGTTCTACGCGCTCGACGACCCGAACGACAGCGACGCGATCCGCGCCCTGGGAAGCGCGGCGCGTCAGAAGAACCAGATCTACAACGGCATGCTGCGCTGGAAAACGGGACCGTACGCCCTCGGTCTCGAATACCTGCACGCGAAGCTCGAATCGGGAGTCAACCGATTTACTCCTGTAAAGACCAAGGGTAACCAGGTCGCTCTCTCGGTCCTCTATAACTTCAGCTACACGGTGCCGATGCCGACCGTCGTCGCGGCCGCTCCGGCTCCTCCGGCTCCTCCGGCTCCTCCTCCTCCTGTTCATTCTGCTTCTCCAGCGCCTCCTCCTCCGCCGGCTCCTCCGGCGGCTCCCCCGGCTCCGATGCCGCCTCCGGCTCCTCCGGTGGTCGCGCCGCCGCCCCCGCCCGCTCCGACGACCGACACGATCGACTTCGATCGGGGCAGCGCTCGGATCACGAATATCGCGAAGGCGCGTCTCGACGCGGTGTCGCTCCGGCTACGTGAGAACCCGCGCGCGACCGTCGTCATCACCGGCTATGCGGACGACGGAACCGCGGCCTCGCGCCGCGAATCGCTGGCTCGCCAGCGCGCGGAGAGCGCCAAGGCGTATCTCGTCGACCGCCACGCGATCGACGCGTCGCGGATCACGACCGCGACCGAGCTGACAACCGACCGCGGCAAGGCCGTCATCGTGGTGACATTCAACCCCTAGTTTGCGATCGAGCACACTTTCAAGCCCCTTCCGCGGGAGGGGGCTTTTTTTTGACCCGGTCTTTTTGACCCGGAAGAGAACCCCGCGGAAGCGGGGCTTGCTCGGGACCCGGGTCGAACCAGATTTCTCTGCGCCTTATCCGGAAGAGCGCGGCACTGGCGTAGAGTCCTCCTAAGCAGGAGCGGGTCACCGATTCGGCGGCGGCCCGCTTCATCCGGCGGGCAGCGCGCAGCCCGGAGCATGGGTCGCGCTGCGAAAGGGAAAGGGGGAAAATGGCCGAGGTCGTCTATCGATCGCAGGTGCGAATCGAGCGGGTGAAAGGGCCTGTCCGCAAGGCCTACCTTCCGGCGGAGAAGGACCCCGTGATCTTCGGCCTTCACGGCGCGGTCGCCACGCACTACAAGGTGTCGCCGGAGGCCTACGAGCCTCGCGCGACGACTCTCGACTACGTCGTCGCGGCCGCGGCGGGTTGACTGACCGGCACCTTTGCAGGCGCACTGGAGGTGCGCCACGTTTCGGCGGAGGGAGACCGGCTCGTCGGGGAGGCGGTGGGCGAAATCGAGAAGGAGGAGGGAGTTCTCGTGATTTCGGGCTGCGATCGCGATAACGACCGAGCTCGTCTTCGAGCCAGTCGGAGGATAGCGGCCCGAGCCTCCCGTCGCGGATCGCGGGCCCATCGGACCCGGAAGCGGGCGGGATAATGAGCGGCATGGAGCCGATCGAGAGGACGCGGGTCGTGGCGCGCGACGGGGAGCGACAGGTCGAGCGCGAGGACGCTCTCGCCGTCGAGGAGCCGCTGGAGATCCGGATCCGCCCGGCGGATCGCGGCGCCGCGAGATCCTTCGTCACGACCATGCGCACCCCCGGGAACGACGAGGAGCTCGCGGCCGGACTCCTCTTCGCCGAAGGCGTCCTGACGTCCCGCGACGACCTCCTCGGTCTCGAACGGCCCGTCGATCCCCGCATCGAACCGCAGCTGCGGGCGAACGCGATCATCGCAACTCTCGCTCCGGACGCATATGCCCGGGGCGAGAAGCTCGAACGGGGAACGGTGATGGGCTCGGCCTGCGGAGTCTGCGGAAAGACGTCGATCGAGAACGTCATACCCTCCGACGCAGCGCCTCTCGTCTCGGATCTCCGGATCCGCCCGGAGATCCTCTTTTCGCTGCCGGGCAGGCTCCGGGGGGGTCAGTCCGTCTTCTCCACGACCGGCGGCCTGCACGCCGCGGCCCTCTTCGACGCCGAGGGCCGCCTTCAAGCCCTGCGCGAGGACATCGGGCGCCACAACGCCACCGACAAGCTCGTGGGTCGGTTTCTGCTCGAGGGCGAGCTGCCGCTGGCGGACTCGATCCTGATGGTCTCGGGCCGCGCGGGATTCGAAATCGTCCAGAAGGCTTACTGCGCCGGGATTCCCGTCGTCGCCTCCGTTTCCGCGCCTTCGAGCCTCGCCGTGGAGCTCGCCGACGCTTCGGGGCTGACGTTGGTCGGGTTCCTCAGGGAAAGGCGCTACAACGTCTACGCCAACCCCGTGCGGATTCTCCCCGCATAGCCGAGGCTTCGCCGATCTGCCTTTTCCGGTCCCGAGCACGGCCTTGACAAAGCGCGGCGGGAGTTCTGGAATGGCTACGCTTCATTTCCGCGGGAGGTGGGACCATGGAACTGACCCGTCGCGGATTTCTGAAAGCCACGGCCGTCGGAAGCACGATCGCCCTCGGATTCGACGTCGCCCGGGCCAAAGCGGAGATGCGCGAGTTCAAGATTTCGCGCACCACAGAGACCCGAAGTATCTGCCCCTACTGCGCGGTCTCCTGCGGGGTCATCATCCACACTCTCGGCGACAAGTCGAAGAACGCCGTCGCTTCCGTCGTCCACGTCGAGGGAGATCCGGACCACCCGATCTCCCGAGGCACGCTCTGCCCAAAGGGCATCACGTTGAAGGACGACATCACGCACGCCAACCGGCTGATGAAGCCGAAGGTCCGCCGGCCCGGATCCGACAAGTGGGAAGACGTCTCGTGGGACGAGGCGATCTCGAAGATCGCGCGCCACATCAAGACGACGCGCGACCAGACGTTCGTCGCGAAGAATGCCAAAGGGGACGTCGTCAACCGCAGCCCCGGCATGGCGATCATCGGGGGCTGCACCGACACGAACGAGTTCAATTTCCTCCAATGGAAAGTCATCACGGCCCTGGGGGTGCCGTACAGAGATACCCAGGCCCGGGTTTGACACGGCCCCACGGTGGCCAGTTTGGCCGCCACGTTCGGTCGGGGGGCAATGACAAATGGATGGGTCGACATCAAGAATGCCGACGTCATCCTCGCGATGGGCGGCAACCCGGCGGAGAACCACCCCGTCGGGTTCAAGTGGTTCCTGGAGGCAAAAAAGACCCGCGGCGCGAAGCTCGTCGCCGTTGATCCGCGCTTCACGCGCACCGCAGCGGTCGCGGATCTCTACGCTCCGATCCGGCCCGGGACCGACATCGCTTTCTTAAACGGCCTCATCCGCTACGCCATCGACAAGAAGCGGTACCACGAGGACTACGTCAAGCTGCACACCAACGGCCCCTACATCGTCGGGGAAAAGTTCGCGTTCAACGAAGGCCTCTTCTCCGGCTTCGACGAGGCCAAGAGCGAGTACGCCAAGGACAACTGGGCCTACCAGGCGGACCCCAAGACGACCGCTTACGGGACCGATCCGACGATGGAGAACCCGCGCTGCGTCTTCCAGCTCCTGAAGGCGCACGTGGATCGCTACACGCCGGAAATGGTCGAGCGGATCTGCGGTACCCCGAAGGCGACCTTCGAGAAGGTCGCGGAGATCGTCACTTCCACGGGCGTGCCGGAGAAGGCCGGGACGATCACGTACGCGCTCGGCTGGACGCAGCACTCGACCGGAGTCCAGATGATCCGCGCGGGCGCGGTTCTTCAGCTCCTTCTGGGGAACGTGGGCCGGCCGGGCGGCGGCATGAACGCCTTCCGCGGTCACTCGAACATCCAGGGCGCGACCGACACGGCGGGCACGTTCGAGATCCTGCCCGGGTATCTGAAGACCCCGGCCGGGCAGCTCGCGACTCTGACGGATTATTACGAGAACGCGGTCCCGAAGACGTTGAATAGCCAGGCCTGGGCCTCGATGAACTACTGGACGAACTACCCGAAGTTCATGGTCTCCCTCCTCAAGGCCGCGTGGGGCAAGGCCGCGACGAAAGACAACGACTGGGGATACGAGTGGCTCCCGAAAGTCGACGGGAACTACTCCTGGATGTACATCTTCGACGACATGTACCGCGGCAGCTCGACGCGCGTCGGCGGTAAGGAGCCGGGGCCCGAGGGTTTCATCACGTTCGGCATGAACCCGGTCGGGCTCGGGCCGAACTCGAAGAAGATGGTCGCGGCGCTCTCGAAGCTGAAGTGGATGGTGGTCGTCGAGAACGTCGAGACCGAGACGGCCCGCTTCTGGAACGCGCCGAAGGAGTACGGCGGCGCCGATCCCTCGAAGATCCAGACGGAGGTCTTTCTCCTGCCCGCCGCGAGCTTTGCCGAGAAGGACGGCACGTTCACCAACTCCGCGCGCTGGCTGCAGTGGAAGTGGAAGGCCCTCGATCCGCCCGGTCAGTCCAAGGCCGACCAGGAGATCCTCGCGCGCACTTTCCTCGCGGTTCGCGACCTCTACAAGAAAGAGGGGGGCGCTCTGCCCGAGCCGATCCTGAACCTTTCCTGGTCTTATCCGAACCCGGTCAACCCGGATCTCGGCGAGGTCCTGAAGGAGATGAGCGGCAAGGCGCTCGCCGACATCCCGGACCCGAAGGACAAGACGAAGGTTCTGAAGACCGCCGGCCAGCAGCTCGACGGGTTCGGGCAGCTCCAGGACGACGGCACGACCTCGTGCGGTAACTGGCTCCACTCCGGCGTCTACACGGAGGCGGGAAACAACGCGCAGCGCCGCTCGACGGCCGATCCGACGGGACTCGGTATGTTCCACAACTGGGCGTTCTCCTGGCCGGCGAACCGCCGCATCATGTACAACCGCGCCTCCGCCGACGCCGAGGGCAAGCCGTGGGATCCGAAGCGGCCCGGCATCGTCTGGAACGGCGAGAAATGGGTGGGCGACGTGCCGGACATGAAGCCGGACGCGCCTCCCGGAACCTACGGCGCCTTCATCATGCTGCCGGAGGGGGCTGGCCGCCTGTATGCACCCTCCCTGAACGACGGGCCCTTCCCCGAGCACTACGAGGCGGTCGAAGCGGCAATCGCGAACCCGCTCCATCCGAAAGTGACGTCGAACCCGGCGTCGAAGAGGTTCTCCTCCGACAAGGACGTCTACGGTAAGAAGGAGGACTTTCCGATCGTCTGCACGACCTACCGACTCACCGAGCACTTCCACTACTGGACGCAGCACCAGCACAAAGGGACCTTGAACCAGCTGCAGCCCGGGTTTTTCGTGGAGCTTCCCGAGGGCCTGGCGAAAGAGAAAGGGATCACCAACGGCTCCCAGGTCAAGGTCATCTCGGCCCGCGGCGAGATTCAGGGCGTCGCAATGGTCACCAAGCGGCTCCAGCAGTTGAACATCGACGGAAAACCGGCCTGGCAGATCGGCTTCCCGATCCACTGGGGTTTCGCCGGCGATCCGAACCACACCGGCCCGCTCGCCAATACGTTGACGCCGTCCGCGATGGATCCGAACACCTGGACGCCGGAGTACAAGGCCTTCCTCGTGCGCGTCGAGAAGGCTTGAGGAGGAGGAGATGAGCGTTCAACAGAACCTCGAGATCCGCCGCTCCTCCGCAGCCGTGTGGGGAAGCCTGTCGGGGATGCGGTCGGTCCCGACCGTCGCGAAGTACATCGACACGACGACCTGTATCGGCTGCAAAGCCTGCGAGGCAGCGTGCATCGAGTGGAACGACCTGCGGCATATCGCAACGGCGCAGACCGGCACGTACCAGACGCTGCCGACTCTGCACGCGGAATACTGGAACCTGATCCGTTTCAACGAGCGGGACTTCGACGGAGGTCTCATCTGGCTGATGCGCAAGGACCAGTGCATGCACTGCGAGGAGCCGGGATGCCTCGCGGCCTGCCCGGCGCCGGGCGCGATCGTCCAGTACGCCAACGGGATCGTGGACGTAAACCCCGACCAGTGCATCGGCTGCGGCTACTGCGAGACCGGTTGTCCCTTCGACGTTCCGCGATTCCACCAGACGACCGGCAAGATGGCGAAGTGCACGCTCTGCGTGGACCGAGTATCCGTGGGACTCGAGCCGGCGTGCATCAAGGCCTGCCCGACCGGTTGCCTCCAGTTCGGCACGAAGGACGACATGGTCGCGATGGGGCTTCGCCGCGTCGATCAGCTGAAGACGACCGGCTTCGCGAATGCCGCCCTCTACAATCCCGAGGGAGTCCACGGCACCGGAGTCGTGACCGTCCTCGCGCACGGCGACCATCCGGAGTGGTACGACCTGCCGCGCGACCCGCACGTCCCGATCCTCGTCCGGTTCTGGAAGTCCGTCCTGCGCCCGCTCGGCGCCATCGCGATCTTCGGCGCCGTGATCGGCGCGTTCACGCACTACACGAAGTTCGGACCCAAAGAAGTCCGGGGCGCCGACGCCCGTGACCGCAATCTGCCGGATGCATAGGCCGAAAGGGGGTCCCGCATGAGCGCCGCCACTCCCCACCGCCCCTTCGACACGGCCGTCGTCGCTGCCCGCGACAGAGAGGACGTCATCGTCGGCAACGAGATCGTCCGGCATCGCCTCGTCTCGCGCCTGATCCACTGGAGCGTCGCCCTGACGTTCTTCGTGAGCGTCTTCACGGGCATGCCGATCTGGAGCCCGGTCTTCGGCTGGATGGCGCATCTCTTCGGAGGGCTCACGGTCTGCCGGCTCCTTCATCCCTGGATGGACGTGGGCAAATACAACGGCGGCCAGAAGCTCTTCTTCTGGGCGGCCGGGCTCGGTGCCGTGGGACTTCTTCTCTCCGGTCTCCTGATCTGGTTCCCCCGCGCTTTTCCGAGGCTGCTTCTCGAGTTCTCGTATCTGATCCACGACGTGACTTTCATCCTGTTCGCCGTCGCGATCGTGTTCCACATCTACCTCGCGACGGCCGCCGAGCCCGGCACTTTCGGCTCGATGATCCGCGGCACCGTGACGCGGGAATGGGCCCGCCTGCACCATGCCCGCTGGTACCGCGAAGTCATCCGGGGTGACGAAACCCCGCGGCGGTAGCGTCTCGAAGATCGTTTCCGATTTCGAACGCCGCGCGGCGCGGGCGGAGCTGCTTCTCCGCGACGCGCCGGCAGCCGAAGGTCCGCTGCGCTTCGCTGCGGGGCTCTACCGCATCCAAGGGCGGATCGCCGCCTCGCTCGAAGCCGACCACGGAGAGGCGCGGCTCATGGGACGTCTGGACGAAGATGTCGACCGCCTTCTCCCGCGGCTTTCCCCGGTGATCGAATATGCCGCTCGCGAAGGCCCGCCCCTCCTTTCCGAACAGGCCCGCGCCCGGCAGGGAGACCTTCCCTCGACCGCCCGCACCCGCCCTCTGGTGTACTGGGCCGGCGACCGATCGTCTTCCGAGGACTACCTCTCGCGGGCGATGCTGCGCCCTTACGTCGAGTTCCTGAGATCGGTCAACCGGGCGCCCGACCGCGTTCACCGGCAGGGCCAGTGTCCGTTCTGCGGCGGCTCCCCCTGGATCTCCGCGCGCCGCGACGCCTCGATGATGGAGGGCGCGCGCCGGATGCTCGCGTGCGCGCTCTGCGGCGGCGAGTGGCTCTTCGGCCGAATCCTGTGCCCCGCCTGCTTCGAAGGGGATCCAGCGAAGCTTCCGTCCTATCAGAGCGAGAAGCATGCGACAGTGCGCGTCGAGGCGTGCGAGACCTGCAACCGCTACGTCAAGTCGATCGATCTCTCGGAAGACGCCCGGCCGATTCCCGAGGTGGACGACCTCGTATCGCTCTCGATGGATCTTTGGGCCGTCGAGCAGGGTTTCACGCGGATCGAGCCGGGACTCGCCGGCCTGTAGCGTGGATTCCGAGGGCGACCTCCTCGCTGTCCAGCAGGGGCTCCGAAGCCGCTTCGACGATTTTCGCCGCGCGCTCGACCGCCGGGAGGACGATGCCTGCCGGCTCGCCCTGGCAGACTTCCACGGACATCTTTGCCGCTGGACCGCGGCGGAAGAAAGGGTTCTCCTGCCCGTGCTCGCCCGTGCGTCCTTTCCGGATCGCGATCCGGAACGCGAGCTCAAGCTCGAGTACGTGCAGATCCGGGAGCTGACGCGCTACCTTCTCTCCCAGATCGACGAGCACGCGCCGATCGCGGACGTCCTCGGTCTCGTCGAGAACCTCGAACGACGGCTCGCCGCTCACGAGTCGGAGATGGAGAGGGTCTACTACCCCAGAGCCGCTCCGCTGCTGAGGCCCGACGAGTGGCAGATCCTCCGGGACTCGGCGCCACCCGCCTAGCCGTCTCTCGGCGCTCCTTCAACCGAGCTGATGGAGCTCGAATGCGGACTCCTCGTTCCGCGGCCGCAGCGCCTCGTAGGCCGCTCGGAGGTTCTCCACAGTCCATCCGAGAAAGATGCCTTCTCCCCGATACCAGACCTCCCCGCTTCCGCTCCCCGCTTCGACGAGCACGATCGCGCCGCGCCCCTGGTCGCTCTCGGCAGAGAGGCGCCATGCCGAGAGGGTCACACCGCTTTCGCGCGTCCGGATCGGCATGCGGTCGAGCGTCAGCGCGCGCGCATTCGTCAGCCCGGGGACCGGCTCCGGTCGTTGCGGTTCGGTGTCGGAATCCGATCCAACCAATCGCTTCAACCTCCCCGCGTGTGCATTTCGAGATGCGGGTCCTCTCGCAGGGTGCCGGCGGGAAAGAGCGGAGCGCGGTCGTGGAGGGCGAGCCGCTCCTCGGCGCCGCGATCGGCCCTCACGAGCCAGCCCGACTCGATGCGCGTGCGGAGCTCTTCGGCGGAGGCGCCTCCGCGAAGCGGGCCGCGAAGATCGATCCCGCTCCGGGCATAGAGACACAGGTACCAGACGCCGTCGGCGGTCAGGCGGCTCCGGTCGCAGGAAGTGCAGAACGGGGCCGTCATCGAGGAGATGAGCCCGAACACGGCGCCGTCCGCGAGCCGGAAGCGGTCCGCCGGAGCGGAGCTCTCCTCGACGATCGGCTCGAGGTGCCCGTAGTGGCGTTCGAGCCGATCGAGGATCTCGCTGCCGGGGACGACCGCATCTCTCAACCAGCGGGTCGCTCCCCCGACGTCCATGTACTCGATGAAGCGCACCTCGGCGCCGACGCGCCGGCCGTACTCCAGGAGCGGCACGAGCTCGTCGTCGTTGATTCCCCGGATCACGACGGCGTCGATCTTGAGTTTCGAGAAACCGAGCTTCGACGCCGTCTCGATGCCGGAAAGAACGCGCGGCAGCTCGTCGAACCGCGTCAGGGCACGGAATCGCTCGGGCCGGAGGGTATCGAGGCTGACCGTGACGCGGTGGAGTCCCGCCTCGGCAAGCGCTTCGGCCTGCTCGGCCAGGAGCACCCCATTCGTCGTCAGCGCGAGGTCCCGAATTTTCGTTTTCGAAGCGAGGATCCGCACGAGCTCTTGCAGATCCCGGCGCACGAGCGGTTCGCCGCCGGTCAGCCGAAGGCGTTCGACCCCCACCTCCGTGAAGATGTCGACCAAGCGGCCGACCTCCTCGAAGTCGAGGATGTCGCGGCGCGGCAGCCACACGTAGTCCTTCTCCGGCATGCAGTACTGGCAGCGCAGGTTGCACCGGTCCGTGACCGAGATCCGGAGATTTCGAAGCGGCCGGCGGAACGTGTCGAGAACGGCCACGAGTGGATTCTAAGCTTTCCGCCGCGTCACTTTTCGCGGCTCCAGCGCTCGAAAATCCGTCGAATCTGTCGCTCGGCAGCGGCGGCGGCTTCTCCCGGCGTGGCCTCGTCCCGCGCGACGCGGGCAAACATGGTCGGAAGGACGAAGGTGTTGAACACCTCGTCGATGGCGGCGGTCGCGTAGCCGGGAAAGCCGATGTTCGTGGCCCAGTCGCGGACCGAGCCGAGCACGCGGTACTTGTCGGGCGGATCGGCCTTCGGGTCGCTCGCGATCCGTTGGTCGAGGTCGGGGAGCGATGCCGGGAAGCAGGGGAAGTTGTAGGACTCTCCTTCCCGGAAGACGTCGGAGAAATGGTCGACGAGGTCGACTAAGAACTGCTTCGCTCCGTCCGGATTCTCGGCAAATTTCCAGACGACGTAGCAATTCATCACGTGCTCGGCGGCGATCCGGCGGACGGGCCCCTTGAGGGCGCGCGTCAGCCCGATCTTCTTCGACATCTCCCGGTCCTCCCGCTCCGCAGTTCGGGTGACCGAGATCGCGTTGCAGATGAACGAAGTCCGCCCCGCGAGAATCATCCGGTTGTTCGACGAAGGATCCCAGGTGAAGACCTCCGGCGTCATCGTCTCCCGGTAGAGCGCGCGGACGTACTTCAAGGCTTCGATCGTCTCTTTCGAGTTGATGGCGACGCGCCCTTCCTCGTCCTGCTCGGCGCCGCCGAACGACCAGAGCACCGCCCGCAGCGCCATGTTCGAGTCGATCTCCTGCGACAGACCAATCCCGACCGGATTCCCGAACCGCTCCTTGATCTTCCGGCCGCCGGCGCGCAGGTCGTCCCAGGTGTCGGGACCTTTTGCGTATCCGACTCGCTCCCACAGATCGATCCGGTAGTTGCCCGGGTCGGGCACGTACGAATCGGAGAATGCGAAAAAGTTCCCTGTCTTCGGGTTGAACGTCGAGTGCTCGGCGAGCGGAATCATCTTTCCGTGCTTTTTCTGGACCGCCTCGATCACGGGGCGGTGGTCGATCACCTGCCTTTCGTACGCCGCCGGCGGTGACAGAAAGAGGAAGAGATCGTGCCCCTTGCGCGCCGAGGCCTCCGCTGCTCCGCGAGCGGCGACCTCGGTGGAGGCCATATGGTCCACCGTCACGAGCGTGGAGTTCTTCTCACCCCATTCCTTCGTATAGACGCCGTCGAACCAGCGATCGTACGCGGGGATGAAATGGCTCCACTGGAGGATCTTCAGCGTCTTCCGGGCGGGGGCGGGCTGTTTTTCCCGAGGGCCGCAGGCGACAGCGGGAATCGTTCCCGCGGCGAGCGCAACGCCCGCGCCCTTCACGAACTCGCGTCGCGAGAGCCTCCGCGATTTCTTCGCCGCCATTTTTTCTCTTCGGTGGCGGGTGCAGGTTCGCAGAACCTGTCCCCGCGACTTGTCCGGTACCTGTCCCCGCGACTTGTTCGGTCGCTCCGTTCGCGGTCCGCGCGCGAAGTCTATAATCGCCGTTCGGGAGAACGGATGGCTCCGCGTGGACGGAGCGGGAGGTTTCTTGGCGGCACTCGAACCCGGCGAAGTGTTTCCCGACATCGAGCTCGAGACGGAGTCGGGCGCTCGATTCGTCGCTCCGCAGGCAGAAACCCTCTACGGGTTCTTCAAGACCACGTGCCCCACCTCGGAGTTCGCGTGGCCGCACTTCGATCGCATCCGTCGAATCGGCGAAAAAGGCCTGCGGACGTTCGCGGTCTCGCAGGACGACCGCGGGCAGACCCGAGAGTTCCACCAGCGGCTGGGCGTCCACCTCGAAACGCTCTACGATCCGCCGCCGTGGAAAGCGTCGGCCGCACTCGGGCTCACCAACGTTCCGACGTTTTTTCTCGTGGGATCGAACGGTCGCGTCCGCGAGACCGTCGTCGGTTTTCAGCGACCCCGGCTCGAGGGGATCGCGCGCCGCGCGGCAAGGCTCTCCGGAATGCCGGAGGTCCGACTCTTCCGGATCGGCGAGCAGATCCCGCTGATCGTCCCGGGGTGAGAGTCGCGGAATGCGGGCTGGTAGTCCGCCGGTGACCTCTGTGTCCAGGCCGGCCACCCTGCGGGAGCTGAAGGCCAGCGGCTACCGCTCGCGCGGGGTCAAGGAGGAGCTCCGGGAGAACCTCCGGCGCGCGCTTTCCCGCGGCGAGAATCCGTTCGAAGGCGTGCACGGCTACGACCGGACCGTTCTGCCGTCGCTTCACAACGCGATCCTGTCGAAGCACGACTTCCTGCTTCTCGGCCTGCGGGGACAGGCGAAGACGCGCCTGCTGCGGTTGCTGATCGGGCTCCTCGACCCCGAGATTCCGGCGATCGAGGGCAGTGACTTGAACGAAGACCCGTTGCGGCCGATCACGAAGTACGGTCGCCGGATGCTCGCCGAGCGCGGCGACGACACGCCGATCGCGTGGATTCCGCGGGAAGAGCGTTACCGGGAGAAGCTCGCGACGCCGGACGTGACGATCGCGGACTTGATCGGCGACGTCGACCCGATAAAGGCGGCGACTCAGCGCCGTTCCTACTCCGACGAGGAGGTCATCCACTTCGGGATCATCCCGCGCACGAACCGCGGGATCTTCGCGATCAACGAGCTGCCGGACCTGCAGCCGCGCATCCAGGTCGGCCTGCTGAACATTCTCGAGGAGCGCGACCTGCAAATCCGCGGCTTTCCGGTGCGCATCCCGCTCGACATCCTGCTGGTGTTTTCGGCGAACCCCGAGGACTACACGAACCGCGGCAACATCATCACGCCCTTGAAGGACCGGATCTCGTCGCAGATCCTGACGCACTACCCGGACGAGGTGAAAGTCGCCGCGCGGATCACCGCGCAGGAGGCGTGGCTCGAACGCGCGGCGACGCCTTCGGTCGAGATCCCCGAGTTCTTCCGGGAGCTCGTCGAAGAGATCGCGTTCGCGGCGCGGGCGAGCGAATTCGTCGACCAGTCTTCGGGAGTTTCGGCGCGCATGCCGATCTCGGCGGTCGAGATCCTGGCGTCCAACCTCGAGCGCCGCGGTCTGGTGCACGGCGAGCGCCACGTCTTGCCCCGCCTCTGCGACCTGCCGGCGTGCTTGCCCGCCATCACCGGAAAAGTCGAGATGGTCTACGAGGGGGAGCAGCAGGGAGCCGAGGTCATCGCAAAGAAGCTCATCGCGACCGCGGTCAAGAAGCTCTTCGACGGGCGCTTCCCCCCGCCCGACTCGGGCCGCCCCTCGCAGCGGCGCCGGGCCGACGAAGACGACACCGACGAGCTCTCGATGCCGCGGCGCACCCGCGTGGCACCGGCGCCCGAAAAGATCCATCCGCTCTATGAGCCGATCCTCGAATGGTTCGCCGCGGGGAACAAGGTCACCCTCTCCGATGACACGCCTTTCCCCGAGCACGTCGCCGCGCTCGGGTCGGTGCCGGGGCTGAAGAAGGCGGTCGAGGAGCATTTTGCACCCGCGTCACCCGAAGAGCTCGCCGTCGGCATGGAGCTCGTGCTCGAGGGGCTGACGCAACACCTGAAGCTCGCGCGAGAAGACCTCGACTCCCGCGTTTCCTACGGGGAAATGCTGAAGTTCAACCTGGTGCGGAGTCGAACGAATTGACGTCGCTTCGCGCGCGCACGCGCGCGGGTGAGACTCTTCTCGGGTGTTTCCTGACCTGGCCGACGACCGGCGTCGTCGAGCTCGCCGCGATCGCCGGGTTCGACTTCGTCGTGCTGGACTGCGAGCACGGATTCTTTTCGATCGAATCGCTCGCCTCGGCCGTTCTCGCCGCCGACGGGGCGGGGATCCCCGCGGTCGTTCGGGCGCCCTCCGCGGCCTCCGAGCAGGTGGGCCGGTACCTCGACGCGGGCGCGGCCGGTACTTTGCTGCCCCGCGTCGAGGGCGTCGCGATGGCGCGCGCCGCGATCGAGCCGCTGAAGTTCGCGCCGGAGGGGAGACGAGGCCTGGGCGGAGTGCGGGCGAACCGGTATGCCACGATGCCGCTCGCGGAATTCGCGCGGCGGGCGAACGAGGACACTCTCGTCGCCGTGCAGATCGAGCGCGAAGGCGCGCTGGCCGACCTCGCGGCGATCGCCGACCTTCCCGCGGTCGACGTCCTCTTCGTCGGCCCGAACGACCTCTCGCAGGCGCTCGGCAAGCCCGGCGATACGTCGTCCGAACAGTTCCGTTCCGCCGTCGTGCGCGTCGCTTCCGAAGCCGCGCGGGCTGGCAAGTGCGCTGGAATCATGGTCGGCCGTCGCGAAGACATCCCGCGGCTTCTTGAGCTGGGCTACCGCTTCTTTACGACGAGCGACCGCGCCCTGGTGCTCGAGTCGGCCCGAAACTGGCGGAATGCGGTGGGCTACTAGGCACCGCTGCGTCTGTCTCGCCCGCGCGGATCGAACCCGTATATGACAGGCGTCATGGCGCGGGGACCCGGCGGGATGGATCGTCTCGCCATGAGCGA
>WNGF01007900.1_pt1 | contig 17973 bp, 18 predicted proteins | sample 5400641 | NCBI WGS metagenome assembly WNGF01 (sample SAMN13153371, study PRJNA577476) | soil metagenome | isolation source: 80 cm soil or saprolite under grassland replicate 2 | place: USA:California | collected 2016-06-15
TGGTCGACGGCCAGCCCCAGACGCTGCCCCTCAAGTCCGTCCTGCAGCACCACGTCGAGCACCGCCGCGAGATCATCCGCCGCCGGACCGAGTTCGACCTCGGCAAGGCCCGCGCCCGGGCGCACATCCTCGAGGGCCTCAAGAAGGCGCTCGACAACCTCGATGCGGTCATCAAGATGATCCGCGCCTCGGCCGACACCGAGATCGCCCGCCGCAACCTCATGAGTGGCTTCGAACTCTCCGAGCCGCAGGCCCAGGCGATCCTGGACATGCGCCTCGCACGCCTGGCCGCCCTCGAGCGCAAGAAGATCGAGGACGAGTACCTCCAGGTCATCCAGCTCATCGCCGAGCTGGAGGACATCCTCGCCAATCCCGGCCGGGTCCTGGCCATCATCAAGGAGGAGCTGGACGGCCTGAACAAGCGCTACGCGGGCGAGCGCAGGACCCGGGTCGTGGACGACGCCAGCCGGGAGATGACGGACGAAGACCTCATCGCCGACGAGGACGTCGTCATCACGGTCTCCGGCCGCGGCTACATCAAGCGCCAGCCGGTCGCGACGTATCGCCGCCAGCACCGGGGCGGCAAGGGCATCATCGGCCACGTCACGCGCGAGGAGGACGCCGTCGAGCAACTCCTCGTCGCGAACACGCACGACTGGGCGCTCTTCTTCACCAACCGGGGGCGCGTCTTCAGCACCAAGGTCCACCAGATCCCGGACGCCAGCCGCCAGGCCAAGGGCATTCCGATCATCAACCTGCCGGGCATCCAGGTCGAGGCCGGCGAGGTCCCGATGGCGACGATCACGCTGCCCGACTTCAAGGCGGGCAGCTTCCTGGTCATGGCGACGCGACTGGGCGTGATCAAGAAGACGCCACTCGAGCAGTTCGAACGCGTGCGCTCGTCCGGCATTCGCGCGATCGTGCTCAATGGCGACGACGAGCTGGCCTGGGTCGACGTCTCGACCGGCCAGGACGATGTCATCCTGGCCACGGCCCTCGGCAAGCTGGCCCGCTTCTCGGAGAGCGAGGTCCGGCCGATGGGTCGCGATGCCGCCGGCGTCATCGGGATCCGGCTGGCGCGCAAGGGCGACAACGTCGTGTCGATGTCGGTCGTCCAGCCGGGGGCCGACCTGCTTGTCCTCTCGGAGACCGGGTATGGCAAGCGGGTGCCGCTGACGGAGTTCCGACGCAAGCACCGCGGCGGCCAGGGCGTTCAGCTGATGGCCCTCGAGGGACGCAAGACAGGGGATGTGGCGGCGGTCCAGCAGGTCACCGAGGAGGACGAGGAGCTGATCCTCATCAGCGCCGGCGGCCAGGTCATCCGGACCGAGACGAACACGATCAATCGCTACAGCTCGAGCGCGCGGGGAGTGATCGTCATGCGCCTGGAGGAAGGCGATCGGGTGGTCGGCATCGCGGCCTTCCGCGCCGGGCTGGCGGAGCGCGGGGCCATCGGCGACAATGACGCCCCCGAGCCGGGCGGGGTCGGCCCGGGCCCGGGGGGCGGCGCGTGACCGCGTCGTGACGAGCCTCGGTCGGGAGGGCGGCGTGTACGCGGACCAGTTCGGGATCTACCACGGCAACGCGAACCCCGAGCTCGCGAACCTGATCGGCCGCTACCTCGGCATGGAGATTGGCAAGGCCGAGGTGTTCCAGTTCGCGAACGAGAACATCTTCGTGAAGATCCTCGACAACGTTCGTGAGAAGGACGTCTTCCTCGTCCAGCCGACGTGCCACCCCGTCAACCAGTCGATCATGGAGCTGCTGATCATGATCGACGCGTTCAAGCGCGCGAGCGCGGGACGCATCACCGCCGTCATCCCCTACTACGCATACGGCCGGTCCGACAAGAAGGACCAGCCGCGCGTTCCGATCACGGCCCGGCTCATCGCCGACATGATCACGGTCGCCGGAGCGGACCGGGTCCTCACGATGGATCTCCACCAGGGCCAGATCCAGGGCTTCTTCAACATCCCGGTCGACGAGCTGACCGCGGTCCACATCCTGTCGCGCTACTTCATCGAGAAGCGCATCGAAGACGTGGTCGTGGTCACCGACCTCGGCTTTGCCAAGCGCGCCCGGGCGTTCGCGGAATTCCTGGAGGCGCCGCTGGCGATCATCGAGAAGCGCCGCCAGGGCAACCTGGACAAGGCCGAGCTCATGAACGTCATCGGCGAGGTCCGGGGGAGGCGCGCCATCATCGTCGATGACGAGATCGACACCGGCAGCACCCTCATCGAGATCGTCACCGCCCTCGAGCGCGAGGGCGTCGACGAGATCTACGCGTGCGCGACTCACGGCGTCCTGTCCGGACCCGCCGTGGAGCGGATCCAGAAATCGAGCCTGCGTGAAGTGGTCATCACGGACTCCATTCCGCTTTCCGCGGCCAAATCCATCCGCCAGATCAAGACGCTATCCGTAGCGCCACTCATCGGCGAAGCCATCAAGCGGATCCATCGGGGAGAATCGGTGGGCGCCCTGTTCAGCAGCGAGGTGACGTTCACCCAGGAGATGACCTTCTGGGAGGGCGGCGAGCAGCGGCCTCTCGACGGGGACGACGAGCATCCGGACAAGGGACCGCCGCGTGCCGGGCTGGCGTCCGAGCTCGCGTCCGCCCGGGCCTCCGCACGGCGATGAGCCTCCAGCTCCACAAGCCAGACGGCCGGGGCGGGATCGAGCCCCGCGGCGCCGGCCAGCACGACTGGCGCCGTGAACTCCGGTCCCCGCGCTGGGGCAGCGGGTTGCGGCGAGGCCGCCTTCCCCGACTCCGCAATCCGGAGATGGACCCGACCATGACCGGCATCGCCATGCTCTTCTGGTTGGGACTCGGGCTCACCACGTTCGTCCTGCTCGCCCTCGGGTACGGCACCGGCTTCTGGAAGTAGGTCCGGCCGGGTCCGAAACCCGCGGCTGCGACACCGCGGGATTGCGTTGCACCTCAATCGGCAAATGGCCCATTGGCGAGCGTGGTTGCCTCGGCGAGGCGGCGGAATCGGGCACCGATGACGCGTTTCTTGATCGGACCGTTGCGTGAGATGCAATCGCGCCCAGCGGCGCGGTATGGCGGCCGGGGAAGCTGCAAGGACGGCCCGGGAACCATGACCGAGCGGCCCGGCGGTCGCTCCGGGACCGACCAGCACCCTCGCCTATACTTGATCGGCCATGGTCCTCGGCTTTCTCAACCGTTTCGTCGACTCGAACGACCGCGAGCTCAGACGCATCCAACCGATGGTCGACGAGGCGACCGGCCTCGAGCCCGAGTTCGAGGCCCTCTCCGAAGAGGAGATCCGCGCCCGGATCCAGGCGATCCGCGAGGAGATCCACGAAGCCGCCCAGCCCGACGAGCCGTCCGAGGACGAGCTCCACCATCCGGACCTGGAGCGCCGTCGCGAGATCGTGAAGGCCCGCCGCAAGAAGGAACAGGAGCGCATCCAGCGCTCCCTGGACGACGTCTCGCCGGAGGTCTTCGCGGCCGCGCGCGAGGCGATGAAGCGGACCCTGGGCATGCGCCATTTCGACGTCCAGCTCATCGGCGGCGTCGTGCTGCACCAGGGCAGGATCGCCGAGATGAAGACGGGCGAGGGCAAGACGCTCGTCGCACCGCTGGCCGCAATCCTCAATAGCCTGACTGGCCGGGGCGTTCATATCGTCACGGTCAACGACTACCTGGCCCGGCGCGATCCTCAGTGGATGGGGCCCATCTACCACTTCCTGGGCATCAGCCTCGGGATGATCACGCACGACGCCAGCTTCGTGTTCGAGCCCGGCTACCCGACCACCGACGAGCGTCTCGTCAACCTCCGCCCGGTCAGCCGCCAGGAGGCTTACGCGGCCGACGTCACGTACGGCACGAACAACGAGTTCGGGTTCGACTACCTGCGCGACAACATGGTCGTCGAGCTCGACCAACGCGTGCAGCGAGAGCGTGCGTTCGCGATCGTCGACGAGGTGGACAACATCCTCATCGATGAGGCCCGCACGCCGCTCATCATCAGCGGCCAGGCGGAGGAGTCCGCCGACAAGTACTACACGTTCGCCCGCCTCGTCCCGCGACTCCAGGGCCGCCCGGAAGGTGACGAGGAGGGCGGCGACTTCTTCGTCGATCTCAAGGACCGTGCCGTCAGCCCCACCGAAGAAGGTGTCTCCAAGATGGAGGGCTGGCTGGGCGTCGCCAACATGTACGACGCGGATCCGGCCCTCGCCCGCCACTTCGAGCAGGCGCTCAAGGCCCACGCCCTCTACAAGCGCGATCGTGACTACATCGTCAAGGACGGCGAGATCGTGATCGTCGACGAGTTCACCGGCCGGCAGATGCCCGGCCGCCGGTGGAGCGAGGGATTGCATCAGGCGATCGAGGCCAAGGAGGGACTGCGCGTCCAACGCGAGTCGGTGACGCTGGCCACGATCACCTTCCAGAACTACTTCCGCCTCTACGACAAGCTGGCCGGCATGACCGGCACGGCGATGACAGAGGCCGAGGAGTTCCACAAGATCTACAACCTCGAGGTCGTGGCGATCCCGACCCACCGCGAGATGATTCGCGAGGACTCGGCAGACCTCGTCTACCGCAACGAGCCAGGCAAGTTCACCGCGCTCATCGACGAGATCGACGAGATGCAGGAGGCCGGCCGCCCGGTCCTGGTCGGCACGATCTCGGTCGAAAAGAGCGAGATCCTGTCGGAGATGCTCAAGCGGCGAGGCATCAAGCACGAGGTTCTCAACGCGAAGGGCCGGCCGCGGAACGGACATCATGCTCGGCGGCAACCCGGCCGGACTAGCGTCCGAGATCCTCCACCGCCGCGGCCTCAATCCGGCCGAGGTCGACACGGCGACATACGAGGAGGCGCTCGAGGAGGCCAGGGCGATCTGCGACGCCGACCACGAGAAGGTCGTGGAGGCGGGCGGCCTGCACATCATCGGCACCGAGCGTCACGAGAGCCGACGCATCGACAACCAGCTCCGCGGACGAGCCGGCCGCCAGGGCGATCCCGGCTCGTCGCGCTTCTACCTGTCGCTCGACGATGACCTGATGAAGCGGTTCGCCTCCGAGCGGGTCGCCGGCCTCATGGAGCGGATGGGCCTGGAGGACGACGTCGCCATCGAGTCGCGCATGGTCTCGAAGACGATCGAGAGCGCCCAGAGCCGGGTCGAGGGTTTCAACTTCGACATCCGCAAGCGCGTCGTCGAGTTCGACGACGTCATCAACAAGCAGCGCGAAACGATCTACGCCGAGCGCGACAAGGTCCTTCGCAACGAAGACCTCGGCGAGACCGTGCTCGCCTTCCTCGACGAGGAGGTCGACTCGCTCGTCGACACATTCGCCCTCTCGGAGGCGCCGGTCGAGTGGAACCTCGAGGGGCTGTCCGCCGCCCTGCGGGCGATGGGCCTCGATGGCCCCGGCACATCCGAGCGCGATCTCGAGCAGATCCATGGCAAGGACGAGCTGCACGGCCACTTGCGCGACCTCGTCGATGCGCGCCTTCACGAGAAGGAGGCCGAGGTCGGGGAAGCCGACTGGAGCCTCGTCGAGCGGCTCGTCCTGTTGCGCACGATCGACTCGCTGTGGGTGGAGCACCTGACCGAGATCGACGACATGAGACGTGGTATCGGTTTGCGGGGTTATGCCCAGCAGGATCCCCTCAACGAGTTCCGCAAGGAGGCCTACTCCCTGTACGAGGAGCTCCGGGCGCTCATCCGCCACCAGGTCGCGACGTCCATGTTCCGGGTGACGGTAACGCGGACGCCGCCACCATCCGCGGCCGGCGATCGCCTAGCCTCCGACCTCGCCGCCGGCGCGCTGGCCGTCCGAGCCGGCTCGACCGGCAGGGGCGAGCCGGCCGTGGCCGCGGCCGCCGGGGCGGGCGCGGTCCGCCAGGGCGCATCCATGGCGAGCGGAGCCGCGACCGCGACGGGGTTCGGGGCGAGCGCTGCCTCCACGGTCGGGTCCGTTCCCGGCGTCGCCCGCGGGCTGCCAAGCGGCCCGGACATGCGCGGCATGACGGAGTCGCTCGGCGACCGACCGGCCGCGAGCGCGGGTGGCTCGGGCGGCAACGGTCCGCTCCGGCCCGGCTTCACGCCGAGCGGGGCCCGAATCGGGCGGAACGATCCCTGCTTCTGCGGATCGGGCCTGAAATACAAGAAGTGCCACGGGCGCTGACCCGGTCCACGAGGCCGCGCGATCTCCTCACGCTGGCGGCCATGGCGATCGTCGCCCTCTGCCTGCTGATCGCATACGCAACGCTCCGGATCTGGGAGCAGGGCGGGCACGACGAACAGCGACCGGCCGGGGCGATCGTGGTCCTGGGCGCGGCCCAGTTCAACGGCAGCCCGTCACCGGTCTACGCCGCGCGCCTGGACCACGCGGTCGCGCTGTACCTGCACGGCGTGGCCCCCTTCTTGGTGGTGACCGGCGGCAAGGCCGAGGGCGATCGCACGACCGAGGCGGCGGCTGGGCGTGCCTACGCCCTCGCCCGCGGCGTCCCTGACGACCACATCCTCGTGGAGGACGGCGGCCGGACCACACTGGACTCGCTGGATCGGGTCGCGGCAATGCTGAATGCGCGCGGCATCTACGACGCCGTCTTCGTGAGCGACCCCACCCACATGCTGCGGGTCCTCCGGATCGCCCAGGACCTGGGCCTCACCGCGTGGGGCTCGCCGACCCCCACGAGCCGAATCGAGCAGGAGACGTCGCGGAAGATCGACGCCACCGTCCACGAGCTGGGAGCGCTGGCGCTGTACTTCTTCGCCCGGCAGGCGCCGCCGGGTGAGCTGTCGCGGAGCGGAGGATAAACCGGCTTCCCTCTTGGCGAGCCGTATTTGACCACCTATACTGGGCCAAACTTACCGCCCCGGGAGTGGTCAGCCCCGGGTCCCCAGTCCTGCGAACCCCAGCGTCGCCACACCTGCCCCGCGCCCTGCCCAGCCGAGTGCGCACGCCCGCCGCTGCTCCTGTCAACAACCCGCCACGAGGAGAGGGACCCGTGAAGGAGGCCGAGGAAGCAGCATTCGTCGATCTCATCGCCTGCGAGCGCGACTGCCGGACGTGCAGCTACGCGGCTGCACTCGACTGCGACGGCAACTGCGGCGTCTGCCCCCACAACTCGTACTGTCCCTGCGTTAACCCCGTCGTCGCCCGGAGCAAGACCGCCCTTCGGCTCATCGAGCTCCGCCCGATCCTGCTCCAGGACCTGCGGGTCCGAAACTGAATGGACGCGTCCGCCGTCCGCGACCTCGCCGAGCAGATCAGGTCGACGTCGGGGCGTCTTTGACCTTCCCGCCAGGGAACGCCGTCTAGTCGAGCTCGAGGCCCTGACCGCCGCGCCCGGCTTCTGGGGGGATCAGCGCACCGCGCGGCGGATTCTCGGCGAGGCAGACGGTCTCCGGTCGGAGATCGAGCTGTGGAGCGGGCTCGTCAAGCGCGCCGATGACCTGGTCGAACTGATGCCGCTGGCCGAGGCCGGCGATCCGGAGCTGACCGCCGAGATCGAGGCGTCGTTCGCCGAGCTCAGATCGGACTTCGGGCGTGAGCGAACGGCTCTCCTGTTCTCCGGCGAGTACGACGGCCGGTCGGCGCTCATCACGATCAGCGCCGGAGCCGGCGGCACGGAAGCCACCGACTGGGCCGAGATGCTCCTCCGGATGTACCTCCGCTGGGCCGAGCGGCACCGCTTCGCGACGGAGATCGTCGACCAGCTCGAGGGAGAGCAGGCGGGCCTCAAGAGCGCCACGGTCGCGGTGCAGGGGCGCCGGGCCTACGGCTGGCTGCGCGCGGAACGAGGCGTTCATCGGCTGGTCAGGATCAGCCCGTTCGACGCCCAGAACCGTCGCCAAACGACGTTCGCCCTCGTTGAGGTCCTGCCGGAGGTCGAGGAAGACGACACGGACGTGGAGCTCGACTGGGATGAGATCCGGGTCGACACATTCCGCTCGCAGGGTGCCGGCGGGCAGCACGTCAACAAGACGGACTCGGCGGTTCGCCTGACCCATCTGCCGACCGGCATCGTTGCCCAGAGCCAGAACGAGCGATCCCAGACGCAGAACAAGGAGACCGCGGTCAAGGTCCTCAAGGCGCGCCTGCTGGAGCGGCGCCTGGAGGAGAAGGAGGAAGCGCTGCGGCAGCTCAAGGGCGAGCATGTGACGGCCGGCTGGGGCAACCAGATCCGCAGCTACGTGCTCCATCCCTACCAGATGGTCAAGGATCTGCGAACAGACTATGAGACCTCCAATACCGGCGCGGTCCTCGACGGCGACCTCGATGCGTTCATGCAGGCCGAGCTCGAGCGCCTCGCGACCGGCCTGCCGCCGAGCGGCGACGATCCGTCCGAATCGGCTGGCGCGGCGTGAGCCGATGAGTCCGGCTTCCGAGCCCGAGCTCGAGGCCGTCGGGCCCATCCGGCGGGGGACGCAGGCAGCCGATCTCCGGCCGGCCCGACCCGAGGATCTGCTCGCGTGCGCCGCGATCTGGCGCACCGCGTTGAACGACTATCTCGTCCGGCTCGGCCAGCCCGAGGAGCCCGAAGACCTGACGGGCGTAACGACGCTGTACACGCACCTGCTGGCGACAGACCCGGACGGCTTCATCGTGGCGACCCGACCGGACGCGTCGTCGCCGGACGGCGAACGAGTCGTGGCGTTCGCCGTGGCCGTGGTCCGCTCGTCGCTGTGGTACCTGTCCATGCTCTTCGTGCTGCCGGAGGAGCAGGGGATGGGCATGGGACGAACGCTGCTCGAGCGCGTCCTGCCGGCGCCGGGAGCGGACGTCGCCCTGGCGACGTCCACTGACAGTCTCCAGCCCATCTCCAACGCGCTGTACGCTCGTTTCGGGATCGTGCCGCGGATGCCGCTCCTCCATCTGGTGGGCTCGGTCCGGCGTCCCGAGGTCCTGCCGGACCTGCCGGATGGTGTGACCGCGACCGCGTTCGAGGAGATCGCCGGAGACGTGGCCGCCGGGGGCGGAGCCGGCCAGAACCTTGGCCTCGGAGGTGGCCATCACCGGCTCACCCACCTGGTCAATCGGCTCGACCTCGAGATTGCCGGCTTCGAGCACCCGCAGGATCACCGGTTCCTCCGAACAGTCGACCGGCACGGCTACCTCTATCGAGTGGCCGACGGCGCGATCCTCGGCTACGGTTACACCTCGGATACCGGACGGATCGGGCCGGTTGCAATGCGCGACGAATCGCTGATCCCGCCCGTCCTTGGCCACCTTCTGCGCGCCGCCCGGCCACGCGGCGCGCTTGCGCTATGGGTCCCGGGCGCGGCCGGGCCGGCGGTCACCGCGCTCCTGGAGGCCGGGCTCCGCCTCGAGGACTTCCCGATCCTCATGTGCTGGACGCGCCCGTTCGGCGACTTCAGCCGCTACCTGCCGATCGGGCCGGGCCTGCTCTAGCCCGTTTGCCCGGTCCGGCTGACGGATGGTAGCCTCAGCGGAACGTGGCTCCCAAGACCGTGCCCGTGGTCGGAGTCGGGTTCACACCCGGCGGCTCGCGCCGCCCCGCCGAGCACCCACAGCGGAGCCGAACGTGACCGTCGCGGCCAATCCACTCGCCCCGGCTCCCGTCGCCCGGGCCGCCACGGGCCCCCAGCTGCAGCCACCGCCGGCGCGGTCGCTCCTGGACCGGTTGCCGGCCCTCGTCAACCCACGTGGCGGCAGTCGCGAACGGCGCTCGGCGAACCTCGCTCACGAGGATCGGGCGGTCGTCGTGCTCCACGACGTGACGAAGACGTACCCCAATGGCAAGGTCGCCCTGCGCGAGGTCGACCTCGTGGTCCCCGAAGGCGACTTCGTCTTCCTCGTCGGTCCGTCGGGGGCGGGGAAGTCCACGCTCATCAAGCTGCTCATTCGCGACGAGCTGGCCAGCCGCGGCGAGGTCGTCCTCGATGGCGAGGACCTGGCTCGCCTGCCGCGCCGCCAGGTCGCCCGCGTCCGCCGCAAGATCGGCATCGTCTTCCAGGACTTCAAGCTACTGCCCACGAAGACGGTCTGGGAGAACGTGGCGTTCGCGCTGGAGGTGACGGGGACGTCGCGTCGACGGATCCGGCCGGAGGTCGACCGCGTGCTTGCCCTGGTCGGCCTGACCGCCCAGTCGCTCCAGGTGCCGGCCCAGCTGTCCGGTGGCGAGCAGCAGCGGACGGCGATCGCCCGGGCCCTCGTGCATGACCCCCGGATCATCATCGCCGACGAGCCCACCGGCAACCTGGACCCGCTCATCAGCTGGGAGATCATCCAGCTGCTGTTGCGAATCAACGAGTTGGGCGTAACGGTGTTCATGGCGACCCATAACGCGGAGGTCGTGACCGCGCTCCGCAAGCGGGTCGTTGCCCTGGAAGAGGGCCGGATCATTCGCGACGAGGTGGGCGGTGCCTATCACCGCGAGGACTGAGTCGGTGGGGGACGCCGGGACCCGGGACATGCCCGCGTGATCCCGTTCATCGCGTTCAGCCTGCGCCGCGCCTGGCAGGGCTTCTGGCGGAACGGTGTGATGAGCCTCGCCGCCACGGCGACGATGATCCTCATGCTGCTCCTGCTGGCGGGCTTCTGGGTCATCCAGACCGGCCTGACGGCCGGCCTCGAATTCGTCGAGCAGAAGGTCCAGGTCGTCGCCGAGCTCAAGGAGCCCGTCGCGATGATCCTGGTCGATGGCCTCCAGGCCCGGGTCGCCGAGCTCCCCGAGGTCGCCTCGGTCGAGTTCGTGTCCAAGGAGGAGGCGATTGCCCGGTTCCGGGAGCGTGAGAAGCAGAAGGGCCACGAGGACCTGACACAGTTCCTGGACACGAACCCGTTGCCCGCCAGCCTCCAGATCACTCTGCGCGACCCGAACAATTACGGCAGCGTGGTCACGTTTCTCCGTGACCAGTCGGTCGTCGCCAAGGTCGACCCCGTGGAGTCGTACGTGAACCGCCTGCTCAGGGTGACGACGATCCTGCGCACGGCGGGCGTGGTCATCCTCGGCCTCGTCGGGCTGACCGTCCTCTTCATCATCATCAACACGATCCGGCTGGCGGTGGTCGCCCGTTCCGAGGAGATCGAGATCATGCGCCTGGTAGGCGCCTCGGACGCCTTCGTCCGCTGGCCGTTCATCTTCGAGGGCGCTCTCGTCGGAGCGATCGGAGCGGCTGTGACGCTCGTCCTGTTCGCCCTGGTTGCCGACCCGCTCTCGGGCGTGATGACCAGCTTCTTCGAGGTGCTCCCGCTCCAGCTCGGCAGCCTGGTCCGCGACGTGGTCCTGCTGACGGTCGGCGCCGGACTCGGGCTCGGCTCGCTGGGCGCCTGGTTGTCGGTGCGGAGCTACCTCTCCCGCTGATCTGGCCGAATCTGGCCCCGGAACGCCTCGGTTCCGTTGGCGTCGGGCCCTTGTCCGGCCCGCGGCGTACGATCCCGAGGCCCGGCCGACCGGCCGGCGTCCTCCAGCACCACGCCAGGATGACCCCACCGATGCTTCCACCCGAGACCCCCGACAATCCTGTCGCCGATCCCGCCGGCGATCCCGCCGCCCGCCCGTCGATCGCGACCGCCGACGCGGGACGCGAGCCAACCAACCGCCCTGTCAATCCGGCGCGCCGGTCGGTCCTCATTGCCGGCGCGCTCGCGACCGTGATCGCCGGCAGTGGCCTGTTCTTTGCCGGGTTCCTGCTCGGCGCACGGACCGCCGCGCAACCCGGCACGCCGGCCGACGAGACGCGAGCCTTCCAGCCCTTCTGGGACGCGTACGGCGCCGTCACCCAGCATTACGCGGGCGAGCCCGTTCCGCACAGGCAGATCATCTCGGGAGCCATCAAGGGGATGCTCGAGTCGCTCGGCGACCCGTTCAGCTTTTACATGAGCCCGGAGGACTTCAAGAAGTCGCTGCAAGGCCTGGCCGGCCAGTTCGAGGGCATCGGCGCGACCATCGCCTCACGCGCCACGGACGGGACGGAGGGCTGCTCCCCGCTGGGTTCGACGTGCTCCCTGGTCGTCGTGCAGCCCGTTCCTGGGGCACCTGCCGCCCGTGCTGGCCTCCGTGCCGGCGACCGCATCCTCAAGGTGGACGGCGTCAGCGTGGACGGCTCGACGGTGGACGCGGTCATCGCCAAGGTCCGCGGGCCCAAGGGCACCCTCGTGACGCTGACGATCGCTCGCGGATCCTCCGCGCCAACGGACGTCGCCATCACCCGCGACGTCATCGTCCAGCCGGAGGTGGTCAGCCGCGACCTGGCGGGCGGGCGCGTGGGCTACATCCAGCTCAGTGGCTTCTCCGACAGCGCCACCCGCGACTTCGTGGCCGCCCTGCGGGCCCACATCCAGGCGGGCCGCAGGGCCATCGTCCTGGACCTGCGCGGCAACCTCGGCGGCTACCTCCTGGGCGCCCGCGACGTGGCCAGCCAGTTCGTGGGCTCGGGGCCCATCTACTGGGAGCAGGCGGCCGGCCAGCAGCCGATCGCCTCACCGGCCGCCCCCGACGGCGTCGCCACGGATCCGTCCATCAAGGTCGCGGTGCTGGTCGACAAGAACACCGCATCGGCCAGCGAGGTCGTCGCCGGCGCGATCCAGGACACTCGACGCGGCAGCCTCGTCGGGCAGCAGACGTACGGCAAGGGGACCGTCCAGGAGTTCCTGGCCCTCGACGACGACAGCGGCGGCTTCCGGCTCACGATCGCCCGCTGGCTGACGCCCAGCCAGCGCTGGATCAACAAGACCGGCCTGACGCCGGACGCGGTCGTTGCGCTCCCGGCGGACGGCTCGTCCAGCCAGGGCGATCCGGTCCTGGACCGGGCGCTCGAGGTCCTGGGTGTTGCTCCGTCGACCACCTCCGATGACGCGCTCGATCGGGCGGCCTGAGCCGTGGAGTTCCTCCGGCCGGCGCGGACGGCCCGTGCTTGCACTCACGACGGCCATCGGGTACGGTTCGCCCGAACGAAAGGAGGTGATGTGCAGTGATCGACAGTACGCGTAGCTGCACCACCTCGCAGGAGATGGCCGTCTAAGCGGACACCCTGCGGGTGGAGCCAGCACTCGAGCGCCGGTCCGCATAGGGCCGGCGTTCGTGCGCCCGGGCGGATTCCGGGCCGAATCGGGCGGCAACCACGGCCGAAAAGGCGCGCCACCTCCGAAGGAGCCATCCCAATGAGTGAACGCGGCGGCGAGGCGACGATCGCCCTCAACCGCCGAGCTAGGTACGAATACTTCATCGACGAGACCTTCGAGGCCGGCCTGGTCCTGACCGGCACGGAGATCAAGTCCGTGCGCGCCCGCAAGGTCAACCTGGCCGACGCCTACGCGCGCGTCGAGCATGGCGAGGCGTGGCTCATCGGCGCACATATCGCGCCCTTCGAGCAGGGCAATCGCAGCAACCACGACCCGAAGCGGACCCGCAAGCTCCTCCTCCATCGCTCGGAGATCGACGAGATCCTGGGCCGGGCCAAACAGAAGGGCCAGACGATCATCCCGCTCCGGCTCTACATCAGCCCGCGGGGCCGGGCCAAGGTCGAGCTGGGCCTGGCACGCGGCAAGCAGCTCCACGACAAACGCCGCGACATCGCCGAGCGCGATGCCCGTCGCGAGGTCGCCCGCGAGCTCGCCGACGCCCGGCGCCGGTAGCACGCGGGAGCGGCGGGAGCCAGCTGTGCGCCTCGAGCGGATGATCCAGGCGGTCGACCTCCATGCCGCCGGCGAGCCGGGCCGCGTCATCACGGGCGGAGTGCTCGACGTGCCGGGCGCCACGATGTTCGACAAGATGTCCTGGCTCCGGACGAACGGCGACGGCCTCCGCCGACTGATGCTCCGGGAGCCGCGCGGCTACCCGGCCGCCAACTGCAACCTCGTGCTGCCATCGAGCAACCCGGAGGCTCAGGTCGGCTACGTGATCATGGAGCAGGTCGAATACCCGGGAATGTCCGGGACGAACACGATCTGCGTGGTGACCGCGCTGCTGGAGACCGGCATGCTGCCGATGGTCGAGCCGGTGACGGTGCTGACCCTGGAGGCCCCGGCCGGCCTCATCCGGGTCCGGGCCGACTGCGCCGGCGGCAAGGTCCGCGGGGTCACGTTCCGGAACGTCCCGGTGTTCGCGACGCACCTCGATGCCCCGATCGAGGTCACGCAGCTGGGCACCGTCACGGTGGACGTGGCCTACGGCGGCATGTTCTACGTCATCGCCGACGCGGAGCCGTTCGGCTTCCGGCTGACGCCGGACGAGGGCGGCGACATCGTCCGGGTCAGCGAGATGATCAAGACCGCCGCTGCCGAGCAGCTGCCGGTCGTCCATCCCGAGCAGCCAGGCTTCGCCGGCATCACGATCGCCCAGCTGTCCGGCCCTCCGCACAACGCGGCGAACCATCGCCGCAACGTCGTGACGGTCTCCACCGGGAAGCTCGACTGGGACCGGCCGTCGACCTGGAGAGGTGCCATCGACCGATCGCCGTGCGGCACCGGCACCTGCGCGAAGATGGCAGTCCTCCACGCCCGCGGTCGGCTTGGGCTGAACGAGGACTTCCGCCACGAGGGCATCCTCGGCACGGTCTTCACGGGTCGATTGGTCGAGGAGGCAACGGTGGGCGACCGTCCGGCGGTCGTGCCCACGATCACGGGCACCGCATGGATCACCGGCTTCGCTTCTTACGTCGTCGACCCCGACGACCCGTTCCCCGAGGGTTTCACCGTCGGCGACATCTGGTAGCGGAGGCCAGTGCGTGCTTGTGCTACGGGAACCGTATCGCGAGCTTTTCGGACGACAGACTCGATGATTTGCATCCTGAGGCGACCACGCCGACGTGATGGGCTGCATCCAGGACGATTGGATCGATCGTCACCCTTCTCGAGCCACCGAAGCTCCCCAGCCAGTCAACGGGCAGGGTCCCGGCGTCGTCCGGCATCGCACTGACCTCGCAGACAGGAGATTATCCCCAAAGGACACTCAGGCGGGCATTTGGTACGAACGACCGCCGATGCAGTTGGCGCACGACGGAACGTGCGTTACGATTGATGTTCGTCGAACATCAGTTCGACCCCTGTGGGGATGCGTGGTCTCGACAGGGTCTGGCTGTAAGGGAACGCGAGCCGAGGTGCCGTCAGGCCTCGTTAAACAGGCGGCAAAACGAAGTAACTGGCAACCGCCAGCCTGCTCTCGCCCTCGCCGCTTAGGCGGTAAGGTGAGCGTGGAAGCGACCTCCTCCTCGCGGGTCGTGGAAGCGTCATGCAGCGAGGATGCGCTCCGGAGTAGCGTCGCGTAGTTCGGAGCAAAGCCCGCAAGGGGACGTGACTGGACCGGACGGCAGGTTGCCGATGATCGTCCGCCCGGTCGACGACAAACCATCGGACACGCTCGTAGTTGGTCCCTGACGAAGGGCTCTGGACGGGGAGTTCGACTCTCCCCCATCTCCACCATTTCACCGAAACCGCCGGGCTGGCCCAGCGGCTGCGCCGCGATCGGGGCGATCCGGGCCGGCATGCCCGCGTGGTCGATCGATCAGCTCGGCCGTGGGGGCGCGGTGGGTCTGCGCCGCCGTTCAACCGCGGCCATGCGCTGCGTGTGCCTGGCCAGAAGATCCCGCTCGATCCGGATGAACCTCGTGATGAGCTCCAGCTCGTCGACGTCGAAGGCCGCGTGCGCCCGCGCGGCATCTGCGATCAACGGGCCGTAGACGGGTGCCGCCATGCGGTCGACCGCGTCGGTGAGCTCGACGATCACGCGTCGTCGGTCCTGGGTGTCGCGGATCCGCCGGACGAGGCCGGCGGCCTCCAAGCGGTCGAGGACGCCGGTCACGGCCCCGGTGGTCAGGCGGACGGCGCCCGCCAGCTGACCGGCGGTCATCGGTCCGCGGGTGCCGAGGATGTCCAGACAACGCCAGTCCGTCCGGTTCACGCCGGCCAGCTCGACGACGAGCGAGTCGAACAGCTCCTGGTCGGCCTGCCAGCCGCGGACCTCGCGGTTCAGCGCGGCCATCGCCTGTTGCCGTGATCCTCTTGACATCTAACTCGCTTATCTACTAAGTTAGTGACGCGCTAAGTGGATCAGTCACCAAGGCGATCGTACGCGCTGGAGCGGAGCACGTCCAGCCATGTCGACCCAGCCAATCGCATCTGCGAATACCGGGATCAGGACGGCGAACGAGGGACCGGTCATGCCAGGCGCCGGGACGGGCGACGCCAGTCCCATCCTTCGAACCGTCACCTCGCTCGACGGGACGACGATCGGCTACCGCCAGTTCGGCAGCGGGCCGAGCGTCATGCTCCTGCACGGCTCGGCGTCATCAGGCGCGCACCACGTCGAGCTCGCCCGTTTGCTGTCGGACATGTTCACCGTGGTCGTCCCGGATCGCCGTGGTCGCGGTCTCAGCGGGCCCTACCGCGAGGGCGGCGAGCTGCAGCAGGAGCTCGAGGACGTCCGCGCCCTCGTCGAGGCGACCGGCGCCGTCAACGTCTTTGGGCTGAGCTCGGGAGCCTGTGTCGCCCTGCACACGGCCCGCACGATACCCGCGCTCCGCAAGATCGCGATCTTCGAGCCGCCGCTGTTCCGGGATCGCGCGCAGACGGCCGCCATCCTCCGGCGGTTCGACGACGAGATGGCCCGCGGCAAGGTCGGTGCCGCCATGGTCACGGCGATGCGCGGTTCCGAGATGGGGCCGGCGTTCTTCCGCGCCTTGCCCACGTGGCTGACCGCTCGACTCGTGCAGATTGGTATGGACCAGGAGGCGAAGCGGCCGGCGGGGGAGTACCCGACGATGCGCGAGCTCGCGACAACGCTCCACTACGACTTTGCGGTCGTCACCGAGTCGAGCGGTCGGCTGGACGACTACCGCTCGATCCTGGCCGAGACGCTCCTGATGGGCGGGAGCAAGAGCCCGGCGTTTCTGAGGCGGTCGCTCGACGACCTCGCGCGTGTCATCCCCGACGCCAGGCGTGTCGAGCTTGCTGGACTGGATCACGCGGCGTCGTGGAACAGGGACCGCCGCGGTCATCCGGAGACGGTCGCACGCGAGCTGCGAGACTTCTTCGCCTGAGGCTGGCTCCGGAGGCCAGTCCAGGACAGTCCGTGGCGGTCGCCGTCGAGGCGACGACCGCCAGAGTAGAACGGCTAGAAGCTGCCGCTGACCGTGACGATGTCCTCCTGGTGAATCGAGGTCGGCACGAACTGGAACCCGTAGAACCAGACCGCGGTCTGGAGGTCGTTGCTGTCCGTGTAGAGGGCCCGGAAGACATTGTCGGGTCCGACGGTGATGTCCGTGTAGTCGCCGAAGAACCCGCCGGAAGATCTGCTCGACGGGCCGCGCGGCCGGCGCGTCGAGCGTGTCACCGTTCGGCTGGGTCACCGGATAGCCGTCCGCGACCTGGGTCCCGGGCGCGAACACCGGCGCGGGCGCCGACCACGTCGCACCACCGTTGGTCGACTTGCTGTAGACGGCGACGGAGTGGCAGGTCGCGGTGCTCGCGCCAAGCCACGGCGCGCACGTCGGATCGCCCGCGTAGTTCGGGGTTCCGGCGTTCTGGAGCTCCGTGGTCCAGGTCGCGTAGAGATCGCCGTTGGGAGCGGCGGCAGCCGCCGGGAAGCTGTTGTTCCGGAAGATCGTGTTCTTGAGGAGCGCGCTATCCGTCAGCTGCGAGACGGCGACCGGCTTGCTGAACGTCGCTCCGCCGTCGGTCGACTTCACGACCCATGTGCTGTTGAGCGACGCCAGACGGGTCGATCCATCCCAGAAGACGTACAGCGTCCCGTCCGGCCCGACGACCGGGCGCGAGCCCTGGCCGTACAGGACATTCCCGGAGATCGCCTTCGGCGCGCTGAACGTGGTGCCGCCGTCGGTCGAGCGGACGAAGAAGATCGGTGACTGGATGTAGGTGCCGGTGCTGCCACTGAACTTGTACCGGGTCCAGCTGACGTAGACGCTGTCGCGGAATGCGCTCGAGACGTGGCTGTCGACCGCGATCCACTCCTTGTCGTTCAGGGTCGACGGCGATGTCGTCGGGTTGATCAAGACCGGCGCGCCCCAGGACAA